>Ga0193699_10000103_pt1 | contig 39812 bp, 42 predicted proteins | sample L3c2metaG_FD_160095 | JGI IMG/M metagenome (GOLD analysis project Ga0193699, IMG submission 160095) | Soil microbial communities from a riparian zone of the East river system, Colorado, United States - L3c2 | ecosystem: Environmental > Terrestrial > Soil > Riparian zone | place: USA: East...
GGAGCGCGGGCTTGTCATCCTCGACGACAAGAGCAAGAGCCTAAAAAAAGGCGACATGTTCGACGGCGACACCGCGTTCACGCTCTACGACACCTACGGCTTTCCGCTCGATCTCACGCAGGACGCCCTGCGCTCGCGCGGCATCAGCGTCGACCTTGCCTCATTCAACGACGCCATGGAGCGCCAGCGCGCCAAGGCGCGCGCCTCGTGGTCGGGCTCCGGCGACGCCGCGCAGGAGACCGTCTGGTTCGGCTTGCGCGAGAAGGCCGGCGCCACCGAATTCCTCGGCTACGAGACCGAAACCGCCGAAGGCGTCGTCGCCGCGCTGGTGCGCGACGGCAAGGAAGTCGCCGAGTTGAAAGCCGGCGAGAGCGGGCAGGTGGTGATGAACCAGACGCCGTTCTATGCCGAAAGCGGCGGCCAGCTTGGCGATACCGGCGAGATGCGCCGCGAGGGCGTGCGGCTCACCGTCAGCGACACGCAGAAGAAAGCAGGCGACGTGTTCGCGCACGTCGTTAAGGTCGAGCAGGGCACGGTCAAGGTCGGCGATCCGCTGCTGCTCGAAGTCGACCACGCGCGCCGCGCCGGCATAAGGCAGAACCACTCCGCGACCCATCTGCTGCACGAAGCCTTGCGCCAGGTGCTCGGCGACCACGTCGCGCAGAAGGGCTCGATGGTCGCGCCCGACCGCTTGCGCTTCGACTTCTCGCATCCCAAACCGATGACGGCGCAAGAGCTGGAAAAAGTCGAGGACATCGCCAACGACATCGTGCTGCAGAATTCAGCCGTGACGACGCGGCTGATGGCGCTCGACGACGCGCGGGCGTCCGGCGCGCGCGCTTTGTTCGGCGAGAAATACGGCGACGAGGTCCGCGTCGTCGCCATGGGCGAGGGCTCGGGCAATACGCTGGGCTGGTCGGTCGAACTCTGCGGCGGCACGCATGTGAAGCGCACCGGCGACATCGGCCTGATTACCGGGCTGTCCGACAGTGGCGTGTCGTCCGGCGTGCGGCGCCTCGAGGCCTTGACCGGCACCGCGGCGCGCAAGTCCGTCAACAAGCAGATCGCGGTCGTCAAAGCGGCGGCGGCCGAACTCAAGACCCAGCCCGAGGATTTGCCGGCCCGCGTCGCGGCGCTCCTCGACGAGCGCAAGAAACTCGAGCGCGACCTCACCGAGGCGCGCAAGAAACTCGCGATGGGCGGCGGCGGCACGCAAGCCGGCGCGGCCAGCGACGACGTCGAGACGCTCAATGGCGTCAAGGTCATGGCCAAGGCCCTGACCGGCGTCGATGCCAAGGACCTGCGCAGCCTGGCCGACGACGGCAAGAAGAAGCTCGGCTCCGGCATCGTCATTTTGTTGGCCAACGATCCGGACGGCAAAGCCGCTTTGGTCGTCGGCGTCACTCCCGATCTCACGGCTGCGAACAACGCCGTGGCGATGGTGCAGGCCGGCGTCGCGGCGTTGGGCGGCAAAGGCGGCGGTGGCCGCCCCGACATGGCGCAAGGCGGCGGCCCGAACGGCGCCGAGGCCCCGGCGGCGATTGCGGCGATCAAGGCTTTGGTGAAGTCGGCCTAGCCGCGAACCGGCTTTTACCGCTTGGGCTTCCGGCGGCGGCTCGATGCAACGCAAATCGTCCGTCGGCGTTGCCTGTTGCCGTCCGAGCGAATCTCCGTTCGCATCGGTATAAGACGGGCAGGCCAGGGGCAAAGCCGCACAATGGCACGCGAAAGAACCAAAGCTCTGCGCCGGCGCGTTTACCTGGTGCTGGAACAGGGGCCAGTCGGCGAGCGCATCGCGGTCGTGGCCGACCGCGCGCTAATGGCGCTGATCGTGATCAACCTGATCGCGGTCGCGCTCGAGTCCGTGCCGGCACTTGGCGCGCGATATGCGCGGATGTTCGACCTCATCGAATATTTCTCGCTAACCGTCTTCACCATCGAATATGCCCTGCGGCTCTGGGGCGCGGTCGAGCACGGGCCGCACCAGCATCTGTCGCCATGGCGTGCGCGGCTGAAATACGCGCTCAGCCCGGCCGGCCTCGTCGATCTCGTCGCGGTGCTGCCGTTCTGGCTCGCGCTCGTGCTGCCGGCGGATTTCCGCTTCGTGCTGGTGTTCCGCATGGTGCGGTTCTTCAAGATCGCCCGCTATTCGCCGGCGATGCGGTCGCTGCTTGACGTGCTGTACCGCGAGCGCCGCGCGCTGTTCGGCTGTCTGGTGATCACCATGGGCATGGCGATGGTCGCGGCGTCGCTGATGCATCTCGCCGAGGGCAAAGTGCAGCCAGACAAGCTCGGTACCATTCCGGACGCGCTGTGGTGGGCGATCGTGACCGTCGGCACCATCGGCTATGGCGACGTGGTGCCGGTAACCGCGTTGGGGAAGGTGATCGCCACCGGCACGATTTTCGTCGGGCTGATCCTGATGGCGCTCCCCATCGGCATCATCGCCACGGCGTTTTCCGAACAGATCCATCGCCGCGACTTCATCGTTACTTGGGGCATGATCGCCAAGGTGCCGCTGTTTGCCGAACTCGATGCCGGCGATATCGCCGACATCAGCGAGCTTCTGCGCGCCAAACTGGTGGAGCCGGGCGAGGTGATCATCCGCGAGGGCGACCACGCGCATTCGATGTATTTCATCGCCGCCGGCGAGGTCGAGGTGGCGCTCGGTAAGAAGACGGTGAAGCTCGGCGCCGGGCAATTCTTCGGCGAGGTGGCGGTGCTCAAGAATGAACGCCGTTCGGGCACCGCAACCGCGCTTGAGCGGACCAACTTGCTGGCCCTGTCGGCGCAGGATCTGCACGCGCTGATGCAGCGCGATCCGCGCATCGCCGAACGGATCAAGGACGTCGTGGAAAAGCGCACCGGCAAGAAAGTCGATCCGGCGAAAGCGGTCGGCGAAACCACCAAGGCATAAAAAACGACGCGGATATCCGCGCCGTTTAGTGCGTCGACGAGCAAATATCGCTCACTCAGGCGGCTCGCCCGCTAGCTCTTCTTCAGGAACACGTAATCCGCGGCGTAAGGTGCGCTCTGGAACGCGCCGACTTGATCGCATGCGCCGTCCAGCTTGCCGCCCTGGGTGTTGATCCGCTGCACCGTGGTCACACCCGTGAGAACGCCGCTGCCGCGATTGGCGCTGACGGAAAGTTTCAGCCACGGAATGTCTTTTGCGCCCGCGCCCGGCGCACTGCCGGCTGCCTTGCCGGTCACAGCGCTGCCGTCCACGTCTTCCCAGTTCGGGCCCGCATAGTGCCGCCCAACGGTTTTGCCGTCGAGAAGAAGCGTGGCGATCGGTTCGCGGAATTGCCAGGCCAGCTTGCCGTCGGCGCCGGCCTTGCACTCATAGACTTGCGCGCCTTCGGCATGGACCGTGAGAACGGCCGTTTCGCCGGGGGCGGCGATAGCGGCGGGAAGTTCGGCCGCCGCGGCGGGTACGGCTACGGAAAGAGCCGCGGCAAAAACACCCTGGGGAAGCTTTGACATGGGATTGCCCCTTGTTTGTTTCCTAAGGACAAATTTTAGCGTGGCGGTCCGCGTCTGTCCCGCCCCAAAAGCAAACGGCGCGGCCCTTGAGCCGCGCCGTTTTATTGTCGAAACCGCGAAGATGGCCTTACGCCATCGCCTTCTTGAGGTTGGCGTCGACCTTGTCGAGGAAGCCGGTGGTCGAAAGCCACTTCTGCTCGGGGCCGACCAGCAGCGCCAGGTCCTTGGTCATGTAGCCGGCTTCGACCGTGTCGACGCAGACCTTTTCGAGCGTCTTGGCGAACTTCGCAAGGTCGGCGTTGTTGTCGAGCTTGGCGCGATGGGCGAGGGCGCGGGTCCAGGCAAAGATCGACGCGATCGAGTTGGTCGAGGTTTCTCTGCCCTTCTGGTGTTCGCGGTAGTGACGCGTGACGGTGCCGTGCGCGGCTTCCGATTCTACGATCTTGCCGTCCGGCGTCGTCAGCACGGAGGTCATCAGGCCGAGCGAGCCGAAGCCTTGGGCCACGATGTCGGACTGCACGTCACCGTCATAGTTCTTACAGGCCCAAACGTAGCCGCCGGACCACTTCAGCGAGACGGCGACCATGTCGTCGATTAGGCGATGCTCGTAGGTGATCTTCTTGGCCGCGAACGCGTCCTTGAATTCCTTGTCGAACGTTTCCTGGAAGATATCCTTGAAGCGGCCGTCATAGACCTTGAGGATGGTGTTCTTGGTCGAGAGATAGAGCGGATAGCCGCGCGACAGCGCGTAGTTCATCGAGGCCCGGGCGAAATCGCGGATCGAGTCGTCGAGATTGTACATCGCCATCGCGACGCCCGAACCCGGGAACCTGAATACCTCGTGCTCGACCTTTTTGCCGTCGCCGCCGACGTAGCTCATGGTCAGCGTCGCGCCTTCCGGCACGCGGATGTCGGTGGCGCGATATTGGTCGCCGTAGGCGTGACGGCCGATGATGATAGGCTTGGTCCAGCCCGGCACCAGGCGCGGCACGTTCTTGCAGATGATTGGTTCGCGGAAGATCACGCCGCCGAGGATGTTGCGGATCGTGCCGTTCGGCGAGCGCCACATCTTCTTGAGGTTGAATTCCTTCACCCGGTTTTCGTCGGGGGTGATGGTGGCGCATTTGACGGCGACGCCGACCTTTTTGGTCATCTCGGCCGAGTCGACGGTGATCTGGTCGTTGGTCCCGTCCCGCTTCTCGATGCTGAGGTCGTAATACAGCAGGTCGAGGTCCAGATAGGGGTGGATCAGCTTGTCCTTGATGAACTGCCAGATGATGCGGGTCATCTCGTCGCCGTCCATTTCGACGACCGGATTTGCAACCTTGATCTTCGCCATTCTAAGGAGCCACCGTTTGAGAGCCGCAGCGGGCTCTATAGCATTGACTTTCGCGCCGTGAAAGTCGCGTTGGCTCGCACTTAAGCCGCATCCAGAAGCGCGCGGCTGCGATCAAGACGCGGCGAAGAAGGACCCGCTCGACGAGTTCGTCATCGAGCGAGTCATCGAGTGGGTCTTGGCCTCGGAGACGCCCACCGCCCCGGACTTAGGCGTCAGAGCGCGGCGAGCGCGGCGTTCAGCGTCGCACTCGGCCGCATCGCGGCCGATGCCTTGGCGTCATCGGGAAGATAGTAACCCCCGACGTCGACCGGCTTGCCTTGCGCGCCGATCAGCTCGGCATTGATCTTGGCCTCATTCTTGGCGAGCGTTTCGGCCAGCGGCTTGAAGCGGGCTTGCAGCTCGGCGTCCTTGGTCTGCGCGGCCAGTGCCTCGGCCCAGTACATAGCGAGGTAGAAATGGCTGCCGCGATTGTCGATTTCGCCGACCTTGCGCGCAGGATTGCGGTTGAACTCGAGGAACTTGCCGATGGCCGTGTCGAGCGCCTCGGCGAGAACCAGCGCCTTGGCGTTCTTGTAGGTGTGCGCCAGATGTTCGAGCGACGCGCCGAGAGCGAGGAACTCGCCGAGCGAATCCCAGCGCAGATAGCCTTCTTCCTGGAATTGCTGCACGTGCTTGGGCGCCGAGCCGCCGGCGCCGGTCTCGAACATGCCGCCGCCCGCCAACAGCGGAACGATCGACAGCATCTTGGACGAGGTGCCGAGCTCCATGATCGGGAAAAGATCCGTCAGATAATCCCGCAGAATGTTGCCGGTGACGGAAATTGTGTCCTGGCCCTTGCGAATCCGCTCGAGTGAAAATTTCATCGCGTCGACCGGGGCCAAAATGCGGATGTCGAGCCCCTTGGTGTCTTGATCCTTCAAGTACGTCTCGACCTTGGCGATGAGCTGTGCGTCGTGGGCGCGGTTCTTGTCGAGCCAGAACACCGCCGGCGTGTTGGTGAGGCGCGCGCGGCGCACGCCAAGCTTCACCCAATCCCGCACGGCTGCGTCCTTGAGCTCGCACATGCGGAAGATGTCACCGGCCTCGACGGGCCGCTCCAGCAGCACCTTGCCGTCGTCCGCGACGACGCGGACCGTGCCGCCAGCCGGCACTTCGAAGGTCTTGTCATGCGAGCCGTATTCCTCGGCCTTCTGCGCCATCAGGCCGACGTTCGGCACCGAGCCCATGGTCTTGGGATCGAACGCGCCGTGGGCCTTGCAGTCCTCGATGGCCGTCTGAAACAGCCTCGCGTAGGCGCGATCCGGGATCACGGCCATGGTGTCGTGCAGCTTGCCGTCGGGTCCCCACATGCGGCCGGACTCGCGGATCATCGCCGGCATCGTCGCGTCGATGATGAAGTCGCTGGGGACATGCAGGCCGGTGATCCCCTTGTCGGAATTCACCATGGCGAGAGCCGGACGCTTCGCGTATTCGGCCGCGATGTCGTCCTTGATCGCTTTCTTCTCGGCGTCCGGCAGCGTCTCGATCTTCGACAACAGATCGCCGAAGCCGTTGTTGAGATTGACGCCGAGCTTCTTCAGCGTGGCGGCGTGCTTCTCGATCACGTCGGCGAAGAAGATGGAAACGGCATGGCCGAACACGATGGGATCGGCGATCTTCATCATCGTCGCCTTGACGTGCAGGGAGAACAGCACGCCTTCCTTTTTGGCGGCGTCGATCTGCTCGGCAAAGAAGGCGCGCAGCGCCTTGGCGCTCATCACGGAAGCGTCGATGATCTCGCCGGCCGCGAGCGCCGTCTTGGCCTTCAGCACTGTGACGGCGCCGTCGGCGCCGGCCAATTCGATGCGAACGTTGGTCGCTTTGTCGACCGTGGTCGCGATTTCCGAGCCGAAATAGTCGCCGCTCGACATGTGGGCCACGTGCGATTTGGAGTCCTTGCTCCAGGCGCCCATCTTGTGCGGATTCTTGCGGGCGTATTGCTTGACGGCGCCGGCGGCGCGGCGATCGGAATTGCCCTCGCGCAAGACCGGGTTAACGACGCTGCCGAACACCTTGTCGTAGCGGGACTTGATGTCCTTCTCGGCTTCCGTCTTCGGGCTGTCCGGATAATCCGGAACGCCGTAGCCCTTGCCTTGCAGTTCCTTGATCGCGGCCCGGAGCTGCGGGATCGAGGCGGAGATGTTGGGCAGCTTCATGATGTTGGCATCGGGCTTCAGCGTGAGCGCGCCGAGTTCGGCGAGTTCGTCGCTCGTCCGTTGCGCAGGCGGGAGCAGGTCGGCGACGCTGGCGAGGATGCGGCCGGCCAGCGAGATGTCCTTCAGCGTCACGGACACGCCCGCCGCGCCCACGAAGGCTTTGACGATCGGCAGCAGGGAATAGGTCGCGAGCGCCGGGGCTTCATCGACCTTTGTCCACATGATTTCGAGATTTGACATGCTTTTCCCTCGCGCCCTGAAATGAATTCTCTCGGCGCGCGCCCTATAACATCCGCACTCCGCAGGTAAAAGCCTTGTTAGTGGGTGTTCTTTCCACGCTCCGGAAGGGCCGCTATACCGCCCGCACGGAGGGCTTAAATGCCGGGTGCAGGTACCGACAAGACCAAACGGTGGATCGAGCAGCCGGCGCCCGTCGTGGTGCTGGTCGAACCGCAAATGGGCGAGAATATCGGCGCCTGCGCGCGCGCCATGGCCAATTTCGGGCTGTCGCGGTTGCGCATCGTGAAACCGGTGCAGGGCTGGCCGAACGAGCGGGCCCGGGTGATGGCGGCCGGCGCCGATCGCGTGCTCGAGGCGGCGACGCTTCACGACACGCTGGCCGACGCCATTGCCGATTGCAGCTTCGTGCTGGCGGCTACTGCTCGCAACCACGATCAGGCCAAGCCGGTGATTGCCGCCGATACCGCTGCCGCCGAGATGGCGCCGCGGGTGGCGGCGGGCGAGACCGTCGCCCTGGTGTTCGGGCGCGAGCGCAACGGCCTGGAAAATCATGAGGTCGGGATGGCCGACCGCATCATCACGCTGCCGGTCAATCCGGCTTTCGCCTCGCTCAATCTGGCGCAGGCGGTAGTGATCGTCGGCTACGAATGGTTCAAGCGTTCGGGCGAGGCGGCGATGCCGTTTGAAGCGCCGGAGCGTTCGCCGCCCGTGGCCAAGCAGCAACTCGAGGCGTTCTTCAACGATCTCGAGCGCGAACTGGAAAAGGTCGAGTTCTTCCGCCCGGCGGAGAAGCGCGGCGTCATGCAGGTCAATTTGCGGAACATCTTCCAGCGCATTGCGCCGACCAAGCAGGACATCCGCACGCTGCACGGGGTCGTCACCGCGCTGTCGCAAGGACGCAAGGGTCCGGCGCGTGGCGGCACCTTCGACAGCGACCAGGCGCAGACTTTGCGCGACCTCCTGGCCGAGCATGGCGCCAGCCGCGCGCCGTCGGAACGCACGCCGCTGCGTGGCCTGCCGCGGCTGTTGCGGCGCAATCCGACCGAAGCGGAGCGCACGCTATGGCAGACGCTGTTGAACGATCGCCGTTTCGCCGGGCGCGGCTTCAAGCGTCAAGTGCCGATCGGCCTGCACGTCAGCGACTTCGTGTCGTTTCCGCTGAAATGCGTGATCGACCTGGTGCCGGTGGAGGAGGCGGCCGCGGCGACGCAGGCGCGCGCCGACAAGCGTGGCTGGCTCGCCGAGCGCGGGTACCGGATGATCGAAGTGAAGGCAGAGGATGTGGAGAAAGATGTGGCGGCGGTATTGGACAGGCTCGAAGGCGAGCTGTCAGCCCTTTAACGCCTTGACCTGCGCGGCGGCGCCTTCGCGCACCAGGCCGTGGTCGCTGCCGACGGCAATGAAACGGAAGCCGCGTTTGGCCATCGCCAAAGCCCGCTCCGCATCGCGGCAATAGATGCCGGGGATTTTCTTGGCCTTGATCGCGGCCGCGCAAATTCTGTCGACGGCGCGCTCGACCTCCGGCGCGGTGATGTCCTGCGCTTTGCCGCCGCTCAAGGCGGTCGACAGGTCGTATGGTCCCACGAACAGTGCGTCGATGCCGGGCGTGCCGGCGATCGCGTCGGCGTTCTCGAGCGCAGTCGTCGTTTCGATCATGGCGAGCGTCAGCGTGCCGTCATTGGCCTCGCGCAGGTAATCGACGGCCACGGACTTGCCTTGCAGCACCATGGCGCGCTGCGGTCCCCAACTGCGCTCGCCGAGCGGCGGATATTTCGCGGCCGCCACGAACTGGCGCGCATCGGCGACGGTGTTGATCATCGGTGCGATGATCGCCTCGGCGCCGAAGTCGAGCGCGCGCGACACGAAGGCGAAGTCGGCGAGGGGAACGCGTACACCCGGCGTGCTGCCGGCGCCGTGCAAGGCGACGATGCCGTTGATGACCGCGGTGAGGTCCCACAGCCCGTGCTGCGCATCGAACACCGCGCAGGCGTAGCCTTCGCGCGCGATGGTCTCGGCGACCACCGGCGAGCCGAGATTGCACCAGGCGGTGAAAACCGTTTCGCCCGCGCGCAGCCTGCGGGCGAGTTCAAAAGCCGGCACCTTAGGCCTTCTTGATCTGATCGATTGCCTGCGCCATCAATTCGTTCATCGCGGTGCGGATATCGACGTCGGTGACGGCGACCTTCTGGTCGTCGAAATCCTTGCGTATTTTCTTAAATACGTCGTGATCGCTGGCTTCCTCGAAGTCCGAGACCACGACGGCCTTGGCGTAGGCGTCCGCTTCCGGGCCCGAAAGGCCGAGCTTTTCCGCCGCCCACAGGCCGAGCAGCTTGTTACGGCGCGCATTCGCCTTGAACTGGAGTTCCTCGTCATGCGCGAACATCTTTTCGAAGCCTTCTTCGCGCTTGTCGAACGTGGTCATGCCGCCCTCACTGTTACTGCGCGCGATCAATGCTTAAGCGATCGCTTGCGCACATAATACCATTGCGCCTTGCATATCGCTGTGTCACGGTCAAGGCAACCTCGCTGCCCGTTTTCCGATGCGTATTGCGAAGTGGAAAACGAAGGAGTAGCTCAATTGTGCTGAGCAAACCGATCGGCTAGGTTCGCGAAGTGTCCGGACCTTTCGTCGCACCAAGCGTAATGTGTCCGGTCCCGCCGCCGCGGATCTCGTAAGTCACTATTCAAGGAGCCACGGCAAATCCGATGGATTTTCAGAAACCACGGTACACCCCGATGAGTCGCCGCCGCCGTATTTACGAAGGCAAGGGGAAGGTCCTCTATGAAGGCCCTGAACCGGGCACGCTGATTCAGCACTTCAAGGACGACGCCACCACCTTCAATGCCAAAAAGCATGAAGTGATCGAGGGCAAGGGCGTTCTCAACAATCGAATCTCGGAATACGTATTCCAGCACCTCAACGATATTGGGGTGCCGACGCACTTCATCCGTCGCCTCAACATGCGCGAGCAGTTGATTCGCGAGGTCGAGATCATTCCGCTTGAGGTGGTGGTGCGTAACGTCGCCGCCGGCTCGCTGGCGACCCGTCTCGGCATCGACGAGGGCACCCAACTGCCCCGTTCGATCATCGAGTTCTACTACAAGAACGACAAGCTCAACGATCCGATGGTGTCGGAAGAGCACATCACGGCCTTCGGCTGGGCGTCGCCCCAGGAAATCGACGACATCATGGCGCTCGCGATCCGCGTCAACGACTTCCTGTCGGGCCTGTTCCTCGGGGTCGGCATCCGCCTGGTCGATTTCAAGATGGAAACCGGCCGGCTGTGGGAAAATGACGTCATGCGCATCGTCGTCGCCGACGAGATTTCGCCGGATAGCTGCCGGCTGTGGGACATCAAGACCAACGACAAGATGGATAAGGACCGGTTCCGCCGCGATCTCGGCGGGCTGGTGGAGGCCTATACCGAGGTCGCCAAGCGCCTTGGCATCGTCGCCGAAGGCGAGAGGCCGCAGGGCTCAGGCCCGGTCCTGGTCAAGAGCTAGGCACGCCGTTTTCGCATGTGAATTACCCGAAGCCCGGTCTTGTGCCGGGCTTCGCCGTCTCTAGGTTACGAATCATGAAAGCCCGCGTCACCGTCACCCTGAAAACCGGCATTCTCGATCCCCAAGGCAAGGCGATCGAGGGCGCGCTGCGTTCGCTCGGCGTGGAGGGCGTCGCCTCGGTGCGCCAGGGCAAGGTCTTCGACATCGAAATCGAGGGCGCCGACCCGGCCAAGGCCGAGGCGGTGCTCAAGCAGGCCGCCGACAAGCTCCTGGCCAACACGGTGATCGAAAATTACCGCGTCGAGGTCGTGGGATGAGGGCGCTATGAAAGCCGCCGTCGTCGTTTTCCCCGGGATCAATCGCGAGCGCGACATGGCGCGCACGCTCAAGCTCGTTTCGGGCAAGGCGCCGGCGATGGTCTGGCATGCCGATACCGAATTGCCGGCTGGCACCGACCTGGTGGTCATCCCCGGCGGCTTCTCCTACGGCGACTATCTGCGCTGCGGCGCCATCGCGGCGCGCTCGCCGATCATGGACGCGGTGCGGGCGCACGCCGCTACAGGCGGGCTGACGCTTGGCGTCTGCAACGGCTTCCAGATCCTGTGCGAATCCGGCCTGCTGCCGGGCGTTCTGATGCGCAATTCGCAGCTCAAGTTCATCTGCCGCGACGTCTATCTCAAGGTCGAGCGCTCCGACACGCCGTTCACGCGCGGCTACAACGCCGGGCAGGTGATCCGTGTGCCGGTCGCGCATGGCGAGGGCAATTACATCGCCGACGGCGAAACCATCGCGCGGCTGGAAGGCGAGGGCCGGGTGATCTTCCGCTATGCCTCGCCCGACGGCATGATCGATCCGAACTGGAACCACAACGGCGCCATCAACGCCATCGCCGGCATCATCAGCGACAAGGGCAATGTTCTGGGCATGATGCCGCATCCGGAAAATCACGTCGAAGCCTCGATCGGCCGCACCGACGGCCGCGGGCTGTTCGCCGGGCTCGTGGATCAGCTCGGCCGGGCGGCTTAATCGACGGAACCGCGCTGCCCCCGAACCTGTGCAAAATTGCCGCTAAATCGCTCCGATTTTCCTCTGGAAGCCGCACATTCAGGTGTCCAAATCGGCCGTCGATAGTGCTAGGCAACGAAAGCCGCCGGCGCTTCGAGCGACAGGCCTTTGGAGCGACATGTTCAACAATACCCCCGCCATTACCCCCGCACTGGTCGCCGATCACGGCCTCAAAGCCGACGAGTACAAGCGGTTGCTCGACCTGATCGGCCGCGAGCCGACGCTGACGGAACTCGGCATCTTCTCGGCGATGTGGAACGAACACTGCTCGTACAAGTCCTCCAAGGTCCATCTGCGCACGCTGCCGACCAAGGGTCCGTACGTGATCCAGGGGCCCGGCGAGAATGCCGGCGTCATCGACATCGGCGATGGGCTCGCCTGCGTGTTCAAGATGGAGAGCCATAACCACCCGAGCTACATCGAGCCCTATCAGGGCGCCGCCACCGGCGTCGGCGGCATTCTGCGCGACGTGTTCACGATGGGCGCGCGGCCGATCGCGTGCCTCAATGCGCTGTCGTTCGGCGCGCCGGGACATCCGAAGACGCGGCATCTGGTCGGCGGTGTGGTCGCCGGCATCGGCGGTTATGGCAATTCGTTTGGCGTGCCGACGGTCGGCGGCTCGGTGCGCTTCCATGCGCGCTATGACGGCAACTGCCTGGTCAATGCCATGGCGGTCGGCATCGCGGAGAAGGACAAGATTTTCTACGCCGCAGCGTCCGGCGTCGGCATGCCGATCGTCTATCTCGGCTCCAAGACCGGGCGCGACGGCATTCACGGCGCCTCGATGGCCTCCGCCGAATTCGACGACGACAGCGACGAGAAACGGCCGACCGTGCAGGTGGGCGATCCGTTTTCGGAGAAGCTGTTGCTCGAAGCCTGCCTCGAGATCATGCACAAAGGCTGCGTGATCGCGATCCAGGACATGGGCGCGGCGGGCCTCACCTCGTCGGCGACGGAGATGGGCGCCAAAGGCGATCTCGGCGTCACGCTGGATCTCGACAAGGTGCCGTGCCGCGAAGAGAACATGACGGCCTACGAGATGATGTTGTCGGAATCGCAAGAGCGCATGCTCATGGTGCTCAAGCCCGACAAGGAAAAAGAAGCCGAAGCGATCTTCCGCAAATGGGGGCTCGATTTCGCGGTGATCGGCGAGACCAATTCCAGCAAGCGCTTCGTCGTGCGTCACAGAGGCGAGGTGATGGCCGACCTGCCGATCAAGGAGCTCGGCGACAGCGCGCCGGAATACAAACGGCCTTTCGTCAGCGCCGCCAAGCTGCCGGTGATCGACGCCGATGACGTCAAGGCGCAGGCCGGTATCGCCGACGCGCTGGAATGGCTGCTGGCGACGCCGGACCTGTGCTCCAAGCGCTGGGTCTGGGAGCAATACGACCACATCATCGGCGGCAACACCGTGCAACGCCCGGGCGGCGATGCCGCCGTGGTGCGCGTCGGCGACGGGCCAAAGGGCCTGGCGCTCACCACCGACGTGACGCCGCGTTATTGCGAAGCCGATCCGTTCGAAGGCGGCAAGCAGGCCGTCGCCGAATGCTGGCGCAATCTCACCGCCGTAGGTGCGACGCCGCTCGCCATCACCGACAATCTCAATTTCGGCAATCCGGAACGCCCCGAGATCATGGGCCAGTTCGTCGGCTGCGTGCGCGGCATTGGCGAAGCCTGCAAGGTGCTGGCGTTCCCGGTCGTCTCGGGCAACGTGTCGCTCTACAACGAGACCAACGGCCGTGCGATCTTGCCGACGCCGTCGATCGGCGGCGTGGGGCTGATTGAGGACTTCACCAAGTCGGCGACTTTGGCGTTCAAGCGCGAAGGCGAAGCCATCTTGCTGGTCGGCGAGACCACGGGCTGGCTTGGCCAGTCGATGTATCTGCGCGAGCTGTGCAGCCGCGAGGAGGGCGCGCCGCCGCCGGTCGACCTGATCGAGGAACGCGAGAACGGCGACTTCGTCCGCACGCTGATCCTCGATGGCACCGCGACTGCCGTGCACGACCTGTCCGACGGCGGCTTAGCTGTGGCGGTCGCCGAGATGGCGATGGCCGGTCGCATTGGCGCCAAGCTCAACGCCGCGCCCGACGATATCGCGGCGCACGCCTATTGGTTCGGCGAGGATCAGGCGCGCTATGTCGTGACCGTGCCGCCGGCGAAGGTGAAGGCTGTGCTCGACCGCGCCCGCGACGCCAGCGTGCTGGTGTCGGCGATCGGCACCACCGGCGGCGACGCCTTGGCGCTGCCGGGCGAGCGCGCGATCACGCTTGGCGCCTTGCGCGACAAGTTCGAAGGCTGGCTGCCGGGCTACATGGCCGGCGAACCGCCCGCGGCGGCCTGACCGTTACACAAGATCGCCGAGCTCGCCGGCGGTGAGCCGGCCGAGCATTTTTGCCAGCGACGCAATTTCGGTGTCGCTCCAGCGATCGCGAAACAGTTCGGCCGAGCGGCGTTCGATCGTCTTGCGCACGTCGCCGACCAGCGTCAGTCCCGCCTCGGTCAGCACGACATAGGCAAGGCGCGCGTCGCGCGGATCGGACTGGCGGCTGATCAAACCGGTCTTTTCCATGGGCGCGGCCATGCGCGTCACGGTGGACGGGCTCGCGTGCAGGCGCTTGGCAAGGTCAACGCGCGTGAGGCGCCGCAGCGGCGCCTTTTCCAGGTGCATCAGCAGCAGTGCTTCATTGAGCGCAAGGCCGTGGACGGAACCAAGTTCGCCCGCGAACCGCTCCTGGAGGAGGGCCTGGGCGCGCAGGAGATTGATGACAGCGGTGAAGGGTGCTTTTGACATAGACCCTGTATAGTCATAGATGCTTGCGAACGCAAGTATCTATGACGTACATCGCACGCTTATGTGGCGGCGGCCTAGCGCACCGGTTCGGTGATCTTCAGCGCGGCCTTGCACAGCGGCGCCAGCGCCGGCCCGCGTTCCATCAGGCAGGCGATCTTGCGGCCGTTGCCGACTTTGATGTCGCGGCAATGCATCAGCAAGTCACGCATGCAGGCGCGTCCGATGACGGCCGTCATCACCACCGGCGCGTTGGGCGTGCCGGCGGGCGCCGGCGGCGCCGTGCCGGGGGTGGCCGGCCTCGCATCGCCGAGCGCCACGAGCGACGTCTTGCAGTCCGGTGTCAGCTTGCCGGCATTACGTTGCAGGCAATCGATGGCTTCCGAGCCGCCGGACGGGACGCCGCGGCAGTTATTGGCGAATTCGCGGCGGCAGGTGAACTTGATGGCGTTCATCTGTTCGGTCGTCGGCACAGGCGCGGCTGCGACCGGCGGCGCGGCCGGTGATGCGGGTGGTGGCGGGGCGACCACGGCTTGCTTCGGCGCTGCGGCGGGTTTGCCGATCTGTGCCGGTTTCGGCGCGACCTGACGCACTGTCGCTGGCGGCGGTGCCGGAGTTGTGGCGGGACCAACCGCTGGGGGTGGCGCGGAGGGGGCAGCGGCTGCCGGAGGCGGGGGCGCCGCGGGTGCTGGAGCGGGCGGTGGCGTTTGCGCTTGTGCCGGCCTCGCGGCGGCTGCTGCAGGGGCGGGTGCCGGAATGGTCGCGCTCACCGCAGTCTTACAGGCCAGCGACAGGCTGGCGACGTTGGTCTGCAGACACACCAGCGCCTCCTTGCCGCCCGGCGTGATGCCCGAGCATTTCGACATGAAGTCCGACCGGCAATTGGCGCGGATGGCGCTCTGCTGTTCGGCGGTCACCTGCGCGGCTGCCGGGCCGGTGAAGGCGGCGAGCACGATGGCGGCCAGCGCCGCCAAATGTCGCGGCGAAAGACAAATCTTGTTCGACGATGTCATGGTGTCCCCCCAATCCCGTCGGACGGTAGTTTGTGCGAAGGCCGGGCGGCCTGTCACCTGAAAACTTTTGGGTGCAAATTCCAATGTTGGGACTGCCGCATGCGGCGCCCGGGGCGTATCTTGTCCGCTGAGGAGTCTGACAAATGGCGATGGACGCTGGCGAAATCGAACGGCTGATCAAGGCGGGCATTCCCGACGCGGAGGTGACGATCCGCGATCTGGCCGGCGACGGCGACCACTATGCGGCGACCGTGATCGCGCCCTCGTTTAAGGGCAAATCGCGCGTCCAGCAGCATCAACTGGTCTATCAGGCGCTCAAGGGTCAGATGGGCGGCGTGCTGCACGCGCTCGCGCTGCAGACCGGCACGCCCTGACAGTGGGTGGCGTCCGAATCCTTTCGCCGAAAGGCGCCATCGCGCCGACCGGAACCTGGAGCGTCGGCGCGCGCGCTGGCGATTTCGTCTTCGTCGCCGGGATGCGGGGCATCGACCCTGTGAGCAACACGATGCTCGCGGGCGAGGAGGCGCGCATACGGCAGGCTTTCACGAACATGAAAACCATCGCGGAATCAGAGGGCGCCAGTCTGTCGTCCTGCGTGCGTCTGACGGTCTATGTCACTGACATGGCTCGCTTACGGCCGCTGGTGAACAAGGTTCAGGAGGAATTTTGGGCTGGCGGACCCTATCCGCCGCGAACGATTCTCCAGGTTTCGGCCCTGAATCAGGACGATATTTTCGAGGTCGAAGGGACCTTTTACGCGCCGATAAAAGGCTGAATTAACAGCCTTTTCGCTTCCATTTGGGGTGGCGGCGGAATCTGAGCTACATATATGGTTTGGGTAAGGGACTGGGCCGCCTTCAAGGCAGCGCCTCGCACGACAGATAGGACTTGAAACCATGAGCATCGACCAATTCATCGCCAACGAAGTGAAGGCCAACGACGTCGTGCTGTTCATGAAGGGCACGCCGCAGTTTCCGCAGTGCGGATTCTCCGGGCAGGTCGTGCAGATCCTCGATCACCTCGGCGTCAGCTACAAAGGCCTCAACGTGCTCGACAGCACCGAGCTGCGCGACGGCATCAAGGTCTACTCGAATTGGCCGACCATTCCGCAGCTCTACGTGAAGGGCGAGTTCGTCGGCGGCTGCGACATCATCCGCGAGATGTTCCAGGCCGGTGAGTTGCAGCAGGCGCTCAAGGATGCGGGAGTCACGGTCAAGCAGACGGCCTGAGCCGTAAAGCTTCCGATCTATTCTGCGCGGGCGCGGGTCACACCGCGCCCGTTTGCGTCAGTTCGGCGCTTTCGGGCCCGGCATGCCGGTTCGTTTGAGCACCAAATAGATGATGGCGAGCACGATCACGATGCCGATCAGGCCGGAACTCGCCGCCGTCGCGAACTTGGTGACATTGTCCGCGACCGATGTGACGTAGTCGCCCGCGCCTTCGCCGAGCAGCAGATGAATCAGGATGATCGCCAGCACGGCGAGAAATCCCAACTCGACAAACGCCCACAGCGCGCGCTTGCCCTCCGCGATAAAATTCCACATGGGACGCGACCTCGCGCAAACTGGAAGAGCGGAAAAGGTGGGGAGCGTCGGCTCCCCACCGGTGTCGGCGAAATGTCAGGCGATCCTGCGGTTGGCGAACAGCCAGAGCACGACGCCCAGCGTGATCAGACCGACCAGGCCGTTCGAGCCCAAGTCCTTCACCAAGGCCATGATGTTCGTCGTTACGCTTCCGAAGAACGGTAAGTTGGCGCCCACCAGAAGGGCAAGCACGATAGCCAACGCCAGCAACATCAGCCCCAGCTCGGTCAACGCACCAACCCAATTTTTGACGGTATCGATGCCGTTCATTGCGATGCTCCCTAGTCCCAGCCCTTCGATTCGAGGGCCAGCTACACAATAACGCGGAGCGTCGTCTAGATGTAGAAAAATTGGGCAGTTACACGCTATATATTGCTGCTACGCACAAAAACTAGGCGACCTGGTTTAGGCAACCGGATCAAAACGGTAAGCGCCGTCCTTGCGTTCGACGGTGCCGATACCTGGATAGGGCAGATGAAAGCCGATCAGCTTTGCGCGGTCGGCGGCGAGGCGGTCGAGCAGGCGCTTGCGCGTCTCGGCCGCCTGATCCGGCACATGATCGGCGGTTGGCTTCCACTCCGGATGCGCGAAAGAAATCAGCGGATGGGTGAGGACGTCGCCGCCGACGATCAAGCCTTCACCGCCTGCTAGTTCGAAAGACATGTGGCCTTGGGTGTGGCCGGGTGTGGCGATGGCGCGGAGGCCGGTGACGATGTCGTCGCCGGCATTATACATTTTCACTTTGTTTTTGATCGCGGCGTAATTGCGCCGCGCCCCGGTGACGAAACCGGCCCGCTCCGCGGGAAGCCCGCGCGTTGCGTTGTCGCCTTGCCAGAAATCCCATTCGGGCGCGCCGACATAGAACGTCGCGTCCGGCAATACCAAATCGTCGAATTCATCGACCGCGCCCCAGAGATGATCGGGGTGGCCGTGGGTGAAAATCACCTTGGTGATTTTCGCCTTGTCGATGCCGGCCGATTTGAGATTGTCCCACAACTTGCCGGCGGTCGGCATGAAGCGATCGCCAGAGCCCATGTCGACGAGGATCAGGTCGGTCCCTGAGCGGATCAGCGTGATGTTGGTCGGCGATTGATATTGCTCGGCGGTTTGACCGGCTGCTTGCAGCAGCGCGGCGCGTTCCGCCGGTGGCGCGGTCGGCGCCAGGAAGGACGTCGGCAGCAGCAGATGACCGTCGCTCACCACCGTGACCTCGAAGGCACCGTGCTTGAACGAATGCGGCGTGGCGGCCAAAGCGGGCAGGGCGCTCGCCGCAAGGCTGGCGGCGGAGGTGGCGAGCAGCGTGCGGCGGGTGATCATCATGAACCCACAATAGCAAAATCCCCCGCCTTTGGGGGCGAGGGATTTGGCAGGCGTCAGGCGCTAGCCGTTAGCGCGAATAATATTCCACCACCAGATGCGGCTCCATCTGAACCGGGTAGGGCACATCGGTGAACACCGGAATGCGCGTCATCTTTGCGATGAGCTTGGAGGTGTCGAGGTCGATGTAGTCGGGCACGTCGCGCTCGGACAAAGCCTGCGCTTCGAGCACCAGATTCATCTGGTGCGACTTTTCCTTCACCTCGACGACGTCGCCGACCTTGACCTTAAAGCTCGGAATATTGACGCGACGGCCGTTCACTTTGATGTGGCCGTGGTTGATGAACTGGCGCGCGGCGAACACCGTCGGCACGAACTTGGCGCGGTAGACGACCGCGTCGAGACGGCGCTCCAGGAGGCCGATCATGTTGGCGCCCGAGTCGCCTTTCATGCGGATCGCTTCGTCGTAAATGCCGCGGAACTGGCGTTCGGAAATATTGCCGTAATAGCCGCGCAATTTTTGCTTGGCCTTGAGCTGCACGCCGAAGTCGGAAAGCTTGCTCTTGCGGCGCTGGCCGTGCTGGCCGGGGCCGTATTCGCGGCGGTTGACCGGGGATTTCGGACGGCCCCAGATATTCTGGCCCATCCGGCGGTCGAGTTTGTACTTGGATTCCATACGCTTGGTCATTCACGTCCTCGTATCAGACTGTGGGTTGAGGAACCGCGCCCTCCTCTGTTCCGGGTCTCCCCAGAACCGACAGGCCGGCCTTTAAAGCGTAAGGCAAGCCACGGGTCACGAAACACCGAGTGGGCACTGAAAAACCCGCAAGGTGCGCGGGTTTTAGGGGGGAATGTCCGGGGTGTCAAACCTCGGAATGACCGCACTTTGGTCGTTCGGCGCGCCCGAACCTTGCCAAATCGCAGCCGTTAGGCCATCTAAGGCGCGTCAGGACCGGGCCCCTCTGGCAGCCAAGTGGCTGTGATGTCGGACTGATTATACCGCCGGAGGGCCCCCAGTGACTGAGCTTTTCACCTTTACGCCTGAATTCATCACCGCGCTGCTCCAGGTCATCATGATCGACCTGGTGCTGGCAGGCGACAATGCCGTCGTTATCGGCCTGGCCGCGGCTGGCCTGCCGCAGCAACAGCGGGCCCGGGCCATCCTGGTCGGCATCATCGCGGCGACCGTGCTCCGGATCGCCTTTGCCGCCGTCGCCGTCGAATTGCTCGACATTGTCGGACTGCTGCTGGCCGGCGGCATCCTGCTGCTCTGGGTGTGCTGGAAGATGTGGCGCGAGTTGCGCTCCGGGCCGCACCATCCTGACGGCATCGCCGCAGACGGGGCGGCAAAGCCGAAGACCTTCACCCAGGCCGCCCTCCAGATCGTGATCGCCGATATCTCGATGTCGCTCGACAATGTCCTCGCGGTGGCGGGCGCGGCGCGCGAGCACCCGGCGGCGCTGCTGTTCGGGCTTGGCCTGTCGATCCTGCTGATGGGCGTCGCGGCAAGCTTCATCGCGCGATTGCTCACCAAGCACCGCTGGATCGCCTATGTCGGGCTTGCGATCATTCTCTATGTCGCGGGCGACATGATCTGGCGTGGTTTCGTCGAAGTGAAGGCGGAAGCGTTCACGGGCTAGAAGTCGAAACCGGCGAGCGTCCTTGCCAATGCCGGCTTAGGCGCGCGGCCGGAGGTGAAGATCATCCGCGCCGGGACAGGCCCGTTGCTTTGCGGGCGAGGGCCGATCAGGTCGACGACGCGCCGCGCAATGGCCGGCGCCGGATCGAGCCACTCGACCGGCCAGGGCGCGACGCTGCGAAAGCGGGCGGTCAGCAGCGGATAATGCGTGCAGGCGAGTACGACGGTATCGGTACGGCGGCCCTCGGCGTCGATGAAGCAGGGCGCGATCTCCGCCTTGATCGCGTCATCGGCGACCGGTGTGCCGGCAAGCTCGGCTTCGGCATAGGTCGCCAGATGCGACGAGCCGACCAGCCCGACGTCGCAGCCGGCGGAAAATTCCCGGATCAGCGCGCGGGTATATTCGAGCGATACGGTGGCTCTCGTGCCGAGCACCGCGACGCGCCGCGCGTTCGACTGCGCACAGGCCGGCTTGATCGCCGGCACGGTGCCGACGAAGGGCACGGAAAACTTCGCGCGCAAATGCGCGAGCGCCAAGGTTGACGCGGTGTTGCAGGCAATGACCACGAGATCAGGCGCGTGTTGCGCGATCGCCGCGCCGATGACGGCGAGGATCCGTTCAATCAACGCCGCTTCAAGTTTGTCGCCATAGGGAAAGCCGGCGTCGTCGGCGACATAGACGTAAGCCGCGTCCGGCAGCGCCACCTTGATCTCGCGGAACACCGTGAGCCCGCCGACACCGGAGTCGAACACCAGAATGGTCGCGGGCTTTACGTCGGTCATGCGCGCGCCAGCAATTGGCCGAGCAGCAGCAGACCTTGCGGCCAGAAGCCGAGCCGCGTCGCTGAATTGATGTGTCCGAGCTCCGGGATTTCGCAGTAATCCGAGCCCCAGGCTTTGGCGAATTCTTGAGCCCGTTCCACTTTCACATATGGATCGTCGGTCGAGGCGACCACCAGCGAGGGCACCGGAAACGCTTTAAGCGGCATCGGCGCGAAACGGCGCACGCTGGCCGGCGTATGCTCAGGACGTTCGACGTCGGACGGCGCTACCAGCAGCGCGGCCCTGACGCGGCCGGCCTGGCCGCGCGCCGCCCAATGCGCCGCGAGCGAGCATGACAGGCTGTGGCAGACGAGGATCGCAGGCCGCGTGCCGCCGGCAATCGCGGTTTCGAGATTTTTCAGCCATGCCTCGGGCCGTGGATTGTCCCAGTCGTCCTGGATGACGCGCGTGGCGTTGCGGAAGGCGAGACACCAGAACGATTGCCAGTGATCGACGCCGGAATTGCCCAGACCGGGCAGGACGAGGAAGTCGAAGTCGTTGGTGGCGTCGCGCACGGCGTCACGCGGTCCCGAAGACCCGCTTGAAGATCGTATCGACGTGCCGGAAGTGATGCGCGAGGTCGAAGTTGCTTTCGAGCTCTTTGTCGCTGAGCTTGGCCTTCACCTCGGGATCGGCCTTAAGCAGGCCGAGGAAATCGTTGCTCTCGCCGCTCCACACCTTCATGGCGTTGCGCTGCACCAGCCGGTAGGCGTCCTCGCGCGCGACGCCGGCTTGGGTCAGGGCAATGAGCACTCGCTGCGAGTGGATCAGGCCGCCGAGCTTGTCGAGATTCTTCATCATGTTTTGCGGATAGATCAGCCACTTGTCGATCAGGCCGGCAAGGCGCGACAGCGCGAAGTCGAGGGTGATCGTGGCGTCGGGGCCAATCATGCGCTCGACCGAGGAATGCGAGATGTCGCGCTCGTGCCAGAGCGCGACGTTCTCCATCGCCGGCAGCGCGTAGGAACGCACCATGCGGGCGAGGCCGGTGACGTTCTCCGACAGCACCGGGTTGCGCTTGTGCGGCATCGCCGAGGAACCCTTCTGCTTCTCGGAGAAGAACTCTTCGGCCTCCAGCACTTCGGTGCGCTGCAGATGGCGGATTTCGATGGCCAGCCGCTCGATCGACGAGGCGATAACGCCCAGCGTCGCGAAATACATGGCGTGGCGGTCGCGCGGGATGACCTGCGTCGAGATTGGTTCGACCGAGAGGCCCATGGCCTTGGCGACGTGCTCTTCAACACGCGGATCGACCTGCGCGAAAGTGCCAACCGCGCCGGAAATCGCGCAGGTCGCGACTTCCTTGCGGGCGGCGACGAGGCGCTCGCGGCCGCGGGCAAATTCCGCGTAGGCCTGGGCCAGCTTCAGTCCGAACGTGGTCGGCTCGGCGTGGATGCCGTGCGAGCGACCGACGGTCGGCGTCATCTTGTGCTCGAAGGCGCGGCGCTTGAGCGCGGCGAGAAGGGCGTCGAGGTCGGCGAGCAGAATGTCGGCGGCGCGAACGAGTTGCACATTGAAGCAGGTGTCGAGCACGTCCGACGAGGTCATGCCGGAATGCATGTAGCGCGCTTCCGGCCCGACGATTTCCGAGACGTGGGTCAGGAAGGCGATGACGTCGTGTTTGACTTCCGCTTCGATGGCGTCGATGCGCGCGACGTCGAACTTGGCGTCCTTGCCTTTGGCCCAAATCGTCTTGGCGGCTTCCTTCGGAATCGCGCCGAGTTCGGCCATGGCGTCGGCGGCGTGCGCCTCGATCTCGAACCAGATGCGGAATTTGGTTTCCGGCGACCAGATCGCCACCATGTCGGGACGGGAGTAACGGGGAATCACGCTGCTTCACCTCGCGCAACGGCGCCGGCCTGCCGGATCGCCGCGATATTGGCTCTGTAATTACCGCCCTTGAAGACGGCGGAGCCGGCCACCAGAACGTTGGCGCCGGCCTGCACGACCTTTGCCGCATTGTCGGCTGTGATGCCGCCGTCGACTTCGATGTCGATCGGCCTGTCGCCGACCAGCATGCGCAGCGCGGCGATCTTGTCGAGCGCCGCCGGAATGAAAGCTTGGCCGCCGAAACCGGGATTGACCGACATCACCAGAATAAGGTCGACCAGGTCGATGACGTTCTCGAGGGTGCTGATCGGTGTGCCGGGGTTGAGCGTGACGCCAGCCTTCTTGCCGAGCGCGTGGATCGCCTGCAGCGAGCGGTGGACATGAGGGCCGCTTTCCACATGCACAGTGATGATGTCGGCGCCCGCCTTGGCGAAGGCTTCGAGATAGGGGTCGCAGGGCGCGATCATCAGATGCACGTCGAAGATTTTCTTGCTGGCGCCGCGCACCGACTGCATCACGGCTGGCCCGAACGAGATATTGGGCACGAAGTGGCCGTCCATGACGTCGACGTGAATCCAGTCCGCGCCGGCGGAATCGATCGCGCGCACTTCCTCGCCCAATTTGGCGAAATCAGCCGCGAGGATCGACGGCGCGATGATCAAGGGGCGGGGCATTCAGGGGCCTCCAAAACGAGCTTCGCGTACCACGCGGAGCCGCGCCCGGCAACGCGAGGCCTGTGCGCAACGTGACCCGGCAAGACGCGACGGGGCCCGGCAAGAATTGCCGGACGCCGCGTCGGCGGGCCGCGGCCGGCTTGCCGAAACTCCAACAAAAGCGGCCAATTTAATCCGTCTGCCGTGGCGCTTCCCTTGGCGCGCCCCTTGCAGTCGCGATGGCGGGCGCGACGACCGCCGGCACAGTGCCGGTGGAAAATTGGAGTGAGTAATGTCTATGTCAGTGGGCGCATCGTCGGATGCGCTAGCCTATCTGCAGCAACTGCTGCAGCAGGGCACCGCCGGCGCGAGCAAATCGACCGGTGCTGCCGATCCTCTATCAGAACTAATGCAAACATTATCCGGGTCCGGTTCGGACACGGACCCGCTCACCGCGCCGCCGAGTACGGCGGCCGGCTCCGGTGCTTCCGGCGTTCCGCCGTTCGGCTCCGGCACGATGGCGCAATTGCTGTCGCTGCAAAACCAATCCGCCAAAGGCCCAGAACAGGCTTTCTTCTCGAAGCTCGACACCGACGGCGACGGCGCAATCAGTAAATCCGAATTCGAGAGCGCAGCCAGCAAGGCCGGCGTCGACACTTCGGTCGCCGATGCGGTCTTCGACAAGATAGATGGCGGCGGTGACAGCAATGGCTCGATCAGCCAGGGCGAATTGGCCAAGGCCGACCACGGCGGCGGTCACCATGTTCATGGTGGCGGCGGCGGCGGCGGTGGTGGTGGCGAAGGCGGCGGCTTGGATGCCTTGATGTCGGGGGCGGGCGCCGACGGCGCAACGACCCAGACGACGACCAATGCCGACGGCTCGAGCACCACGACGATTTCCTACGCCGACGGCAGTTCGATCGATATGAACACGCCGGCGGCGCCGACGCCTACCACCGCTTCAACCTCGGGCGATGGTTCCAGCAGCAACAGTTCGGACAGCGGGTCTGGCAGCAGCACCAGCAGCCAGGCCACGTCCAATCTGTTGGAGCAGTTGATCAAGATGCAATCGCAGATGCTGAGTGCGATGCAAGCATCGGCGTCGACAATGTCGATCGCCGCGTGATCCCTATCGGCGCGTGATCCTTTCGGGGGTCATGCGCCTTTAGCGGCCTCGCGTTGGGCGAGCCGTGTCGCCAGCGGCTTGACCAGCGCCGGCAGCAGATAAATCGGAAACTGCGACATCGCGAAGTAGAACCAGGCCATGTCCGGCAGGGTGCTGCCGAGCGCCGCCATGATCACGCCGATGTTGCGGAAGGCGGCGAGCAGTCCGATCACCAGCCCGCGGTCGATGCCGGCGCGGATGAACACCAGCGCGCTCAACCCGATCAGTACGCAGGTCAGCACGATGATCAGCGCCAGCAATTCGAGCGCGAAGATCGGATCGGACATCACATGGCGCGGCACGGCCTCCATCGCCGCAATCGCGAAAATGAAGACCGCAATCACGTTCAGCCCGTCTATCACGTCCTTCTGGCGCTCGATCCAGGGCGTGCCGGCGATTCGGCGGATCGCGTAAGCGATGGCGCCCGCGCCGGCGAAAAAGAAGAACAGCTTGATGCCGAGTTCGATCGGCGAGAACAGCGACGTGCCGAGGAACAGATAACTCAATGCCACCGTGGTCAGCGGCGACAGCGCGTTGCAGATGATCAGCGCGAAGAGCGAAAACGCGACGTCGAGGCCGATCAGCGCGGCGAAGGCGGCCGACGACGTGATTGGCGTGATCGCGCATTGCAGGATCATGATGGTGTAGAGCGCCGGCATGACGTCGCGGATACCGGACAGTGCGTAAGCCGTGCCGAACAGCAGCGGCGTCGCCACCATGACCCAGAGCGCGGCAACGATGGCAAGCTTTGGCGCCTTGATATGGCGGGCGAAGGCGCGCGGGTCGGTGCGCAGATACGAGAACAGCAGCAGGACGAACACGGTCTCGCCCAGATAAGGCTTTACGTAGACCGCGAGTTGAGGAACGGCGAGGCCGAAGAACACCGAGACCGCCAGCGCGCGCGTGCCTTGCCGGCCGAGCCACGCCAGCGCGGCTCGCAAGGCGGTCAGAATTGGCATGGCAGATCTCCGGCAGATGTTGCCGCAGGGTCATAGCGCCTGCGGCCGATCCATTCCATATAAAAGGCCGAATAGGGGCATGTGAATGGCACGCACAGATGCGATCGTACTGGGCGCCGGCATCGTCGGCACGTCGATTGCGTTGCATCTGGTCAAGCGCGGCCTGAGTGTCGCGCTGGTCGATCGCGCCGGCGTCGGCGAGCAAACTTCTTATGGCAATTCCGGCGTGATCGAAGGCAGCACGATTTTGCCGCCGGCGTTTCCGTCGAGCCTCGGCGGGCTGCTACGCGCCGCATTCAACCGCGGCAGCGACGCCAATTACCATTTGAAGTTCTTGCCGCAGGTGGCGCCGTGGCTGCTGGCGTTCCGCGCCGCGTCGCGGCCGGACCGGCTGGCCGAAACCGCCCGGCTGAACCGGCCGCTGTTTGCGATCGCCATTGCCGAGCATGAGGCGCTGATGCTGGAATCGGGCGCGACGCGCTATTTGCGCAAGACAGGCTGGCTCAAGCTCTATCGTAGCGAGAAGAGTTTCGCGGCCTTGCAGCCTGAATTCGACCTGGCGCAGGAATTCGGTTTGCCGTTGCAGGCGCTCGACGCCGCCGGCGTGCGCGCGCTGGAGCCGTCGCTCAATCCAGTGTTCGCCCGCGGCGTGTTCTGGCCCAAGGCGGCCAGCCTGAGCAATCCGCTGGCGGTGACGCGGGCTTATGCGAGGCGGTTTGGCGCACTCGGCGGTTTGGCACTGACGGGCGACGCACGCACGCTGCATCGTTCGGGCAATGGCTGGCGGGTGGAGACCAATGAAGGCGGCGTCGACTCCGGCAACGTCGTGGTGGCGCTCGGCCCCTGGGCGCCGGACCTGCTGGAGCCGCTTGGTGTCAAGCTGCCGATGGCGGTCAAGCGCGGATATCACCGGCACTTCACCGCGCAGGGCAACGCGGCGCTGGAACGCCCGGTGGTCGATGTCGCCAACGGCTATCTGATCACGCCGATGGAGCAGGGCATCCGGCTCACCACCGGCGCGGAATTCGCCGCACGTGACGCTCAGCCTACGCCGGTGCAATTCGACCGGCTGATGCCGAAGGCGCGCGAGCTGTTTCCGCTCGGCGAACGCGCCGACGACAAAACCTGGATGGGCAGCAGGCCGTGTTTCCCGGATCAGCGGCCGGTGATCGGCCGTGCGCCGGGCCATAACGGATTGTGGCTTGCCATCGGCCACGCCCATTGGGGGCTGACGCTGGGGCCTTCGACCGGGCGGCTGCTCGCCGACATGATCACCGGCGCGACGCCGTTCTGTGATCCGCAGGCTTATGCGGCCGAGCGATTTCTCAACTAGTCTATTTCTCGGCTGCCGGCGGCCCGTTCTTTTGCGACACCTCAAGCCACTGCTTGACCTCGGTTTCGATCAGCGTCTGAAATTCTTCAGGCGAGCTTGATGCCGCGGTGACGCCTTGCGCGGTGAAACGGCTGATCACGTCGGGCCGCACCAGGGTTTTGACCAGTGCGGCGTTCAGCTTCGCGATGATGTCCTTCGGTGTCTTGGCCGGCGCCAGCATACCGACCCATTGCAGAGCCTCGAGACTGGGGAAACCGGATTCCGCCAACGTCGGCACGTTGGGGAAATGCGCGTCGCGGACGCGGCCGCCGGAGGCGAGCGCGCGCACTTTGCCGCCGGCAATTTGTGGCGACGACAATTGCGTCGACAGCACCGCGAACTGCGCCTCGCCGGAAATCAGCGCCAGCATCGCTGGCGCGCCGCCGCGATACGGAATTTCGGTCATCTTGATGCCGGCGCGCTCGTCGAATAATTCCGTCACGAAATGCGACTGGCTGGCGGTGCCCGGCGTCGAATAATTCAACTTGCCCGGTTGCGATTTGGCCAGCGCGACAAATTCGGCGAGCGTCTTTGCCGGAACCTGATCGCCGACGATGAACAGAAACGGATCGCGCACCAGCAGTCCGACCGCGGCGAGGTCTTGCACCGTATCGTAGGGCAGCTTGACGCCGGTCGCCGGCGTCACGGTATGCGACGAGGCCACGACCGCGACGGTGTAGCCGTCGGGCGCGGCCTTGGCGACAAAGTCGGTGCCGACAATGCCGCTGGCGCCAGAGCGATTTTCGATGATGACGGGCTGCCCAAGTTCTTCCTGGAGGAACGGCTGGACAATGCGCGCGACGTTGTCGTTGAGGCCGCCGGGCGGGAACGGTACCACGATGCGGATCACGCGGTTCGGGTACGGCTGCGCCTGCACGGTTGAAACAACCGACAGCGCCGCCATGACGGCCGCGCCGAAAATCATTTTGCGTAATGCCGGCATTGCGTTCACGTTCCTTGTGCTATTGGTCGCCGCGCGCGCCCGCCAATTCGGCGCGCTGATGCTAACACGCCGGGCCCGCCTAGCAGGCCTTGGGCCGTTTTGGGAAGAGCTTGTGGAAAAACGCTATCAAGTTGTAATCGTCGGCGGTGGGCCAGTCGGCGTTGCGCTGGCCATCGATCTCGGCATGCGGGGCATTTCCTGCGCGCTGGTGGAAAGCCGCACCACGGGCCATCGCATCCCGAAGGGGCAGAACCTCACCCAGCGCACGCTCGAGCATTTCTATTTCTGGGGCATTGTCGACGAGCTACGCGCCGCACGCTTGTTGCCGCCGACGTTTGCAATCGGCGAGATCACCGCTTACGGCGACCTCAAGACGGACTACTGGCACGCGGCCGCCGGCCGCGAGATCGTGCGGCCCTATTACTTTCAGGACAATGACCGCCTGCCGCAATACCAGATGGAGGCCGTGCTCTCGAAGAAGTTGACGGCGCTTGGAAACGTTGATGTACGGCTCGGCTGGTCGGCGACCGGGGTCAAGCAGGACGCGACAAGCGTCGAAGTGACGATCGTCGAGGAGGGCGGCCCGGGCCGCGCGGTGCTGTCGGCCGACTATGTCGTCGGCTGCGATGGCGCGCGCTCGCTGGTGCGCGAGCAGGCCGGCATATCGCGCAGCGGCACCGTGTTCGATCAGTTGATGGTGCTGATGGTGTTCCGCTCGCGGGAATTCCATGAACGGCTGCAGCGGTTTCCGGAGCGTTCGGTCTATCGCGTCATGCATCCGGACTTCCGGGGCTACTGGCAGTTCTTCGGCCGCATCGATGTCGGCGGGAGTTTCTTTTTCCACGCGCCGATCCCGCGCGACACCAAGCGCGAGAATTTCGATTTCATGGGGCCGCTGCGCCGTGCTGCCGGTTTCGATTTTGCCGCTGAGTTCGACTATGCCGGCTTCTGGGAGTTGCGCAACGAAGTGGCGGAGACGTATCAGGCCGGGCGCGTGCTGATCGCCGGCGACGCTGCGCATACCCATCCGCCCTACGGCGGTTTCGGACTGAACAATGGGCTGGAGGATTCGATCAACCTCGGCTGGAAGCTTGCTGCCGTGCTCCAGGGCTGGGGCGGCGAGGCGCTGCTGCGTTCATACTCAGAAGAACGCCGTCCGGTGTTCCGCGACGTGGCCGAAGACTTCATCGCCAAACGCGTCGCCCGCGACGGCGAGTTTCTCGCCAAGCATAATCCGGCGCGCGACCGCGCGGATTTCGAGCAAGCCTGGGAAGCGCGCAAGACCGACCTGCCGAACCGCGCGCAATCCTATGAGCCGAATTATGAAGGCTCGCCGGTGGTCGCAGGTCCGCCCAACGGCGTCACCAGCGCGCACGGCCAGCATTCATTCCAGGCGCGCGCCGGGCATCACCTGGCGCCGCAGATGCTGACGTCCGGCCGGAACGTGTTCGAGGAATTGGGCCGTGGCTTCACGCTGATAGCGTTGGATGAACCGGCCGGCAGTGCGGAAGCGATCCGGAACGCAGCGGCGTCACTCAAAGTGCCACTGAAAGTGGTCGAAGACAGCTACGCAGGCGGCCGCGAGGCGTACGGCGCGCGGCTGATTCTCGTCCGTCCCGACCAGTTCATTGCCTGGACCGGCGACACGGCGCCCGAGGATGTGCCCGCGTTGTTGCGCAAGGTCGCAGGGCAGGGCTAGGACGCGGCCACGACCTCACGGAACGCGTAGCGATCGCGAATCTTGGTGTTGAAGAAGGTGCCTTTCGAACGCGCGTCCTGAAACGAGGCCGCCACGTCCGGCGGCACCATAAAATACTCGTAGATACGCCCGGTCGTGAACGTCACGGTGAGCCGCGCCAATTCCGGCTCATACTCAAAATCGGCAATAACACTCGACGGCATAGTCGCCTCCCTTTGGGGTAACGCGACGCCGCCGAGTTGGTTCGATCAGCCGTGTCGGTCTTTCCAACTCGGCAGTGCGCCGGGGAACGGCAGGGCGGTGGCTTCGTAAATGCCGCGCGCAATCGCACGTGCCATCACATTGCCCGCGATCATGCCGAGTTCGGCGAGGCCATAATAAGGATCGGGCAAAGGGATAGTGCCGGTCGCAGCGGAAAATATGACGTCGCCGTCGAGCGGGGTGTGCACCGGGTAAATCGCCCGCGCGTATCCGTCATGCGCCATGACGGCGAGGCGGTTGCATTGCGCTTTGGTCAACGCCGCATCGGTCGCGATCACGGCGATGGTGGTGTTCTGGTTCGGTCCACTGTTTTGCGGCCCGCCTTTGGCACGGATCGCAAGATCGCTGTCCGTGAAGCGCGCGGGCAGACCGCGCCCGCCAAACTCGCCGTTCTGTTCGAACGGCGCCGCCCAGAAATGCGGGCCGTCGCCGACGACGACGGTGCCGACGGCATTCACCACCACCAGCGCGCCGACCGTGATGCCGCCACGCGTTTGCGCGGAGGCCGACCCGACGCCGCCCTTGAGCGTGGCGGTGGTGGCGCCTAATCCGGCGCCGGCGCTGCCGAGTGCGAATTCGACACTGGCTCCCGCCGCCGCCTGATAGGCGAGTTCGCGATAGGGCGGATAGCGGCCCCAGTTCTTGTCGCCGCCGTTGAGTAGATCGAACATGATCGCGCCCGGGATAATCGGCACCACCGCGTCGCGGATACGAAAGCCGCGGCCTTGCTCGCGCATGTAAGCCTGAACGCCGGACGCCGCATCCAGCCCGAAGGCGGAGCCGCCGGACAGCACGATGGCGTCGATGCCTTCGATGGTCTGCGCGGGATCGAGCAAGGCGGTCTCGCGCGTGCCGGGGCCGCCACCGCGCACGTCCGCACTCGCCACCACGGCTTTGTCGAATACCACGACGGTCGCGCCGGAGCCGAGCTTGGCGTCGTCGGCATGGCCGACGCGGACGCCGGGGATATCGGTGATGAGATTGCGTGCCATGGCGTCACCCTCCTGCATAACGGCGTAGAACCGAACCGATTTTATCCGTCCGGTCAATCCTGCCGGGCGTGACGCGACCGCCAGACGGTCCGCAGAATGCCTCAATTGCGGCCCGTTTTCGCCCGGATGAATTGGTCCCCTTTGCAGCGGGTAGGTAAGGGGTTTGCAATGTTGCAATCATCATCCATTCAGTTTTCAGCGCGCGGGCGTCTAGCGGCGGTCGCGACGGCATTCTTCGTGGCCGCGGGTTTCGCGCAATTCGACTGGACACCGCGCGGGGCGCCATCGGCGGGCACGGCCGGCGAAGCCATGATTCAGTTGCTGCGAGACGAGCACGCCACGATCGCGGAGTATCTCAAGAGCGAAACCGAAGCCCAGCGAGTTGCAAACGCCGCCGCCGCGCACGAACTGGAGGGCATGAAGCTTGCGGCTCGCACCGACGCGCCTGCCCAGCCGCGCATCGCGCAGGTAGAGCGCGAGCCGAAGCGCGTCATGGCCGCGATGGAGAAGAAAACAGCGCCGGCGAAGCTTGAGCCGATGCACGTCGCTACCGCGGTCGCGGCAGGCGAGCCGATGCAATTGTTGCAATTGACCCAGGCCTCCGTGCCGCCGTCATCGCGGGCGCCTCTGGTTCGCGTCGCGGTGGGTGCCGTGAGCGGAAAGCTGCGCCAGCTTGCCTCGACCGTCGAGCATGTGCCGTCGTGGCTGGTGTCGGCCGGCGACTGGGTTTCGGATGCGGTGCCGGTATCGCGGCGGCCGAATTGGCCGTCACGCGAATTCCGCGCGACGCTTTAGCTTTCGTTCACAAGGTGGCGATGTGACAGTGGCGTGCTTGCATCGCCTCGTGCCGCGGCGCATGTAGCTGCTATGAATGGCGACGTCACCTTTCTGGCCGCTCTGATCGCCGGGCTGGTCAGCTTCCTGTCTCCCTGTGTGCTGCCGCTGGTGCCGCCATATCTGGTGTACCTGGCCGGCACGTCGCTCGAGCGTTTCGCCGACCGCGAGTTGGAGCCGCGGGTGAAGCGCGAAACCGTACTGGCGGCGTGCCTGTTCGTGCTTGGCTTCTCGACGGTGTTCGTGTCGCTTGGCGCCAGCGCCAGCGTGATCGGCTCACTGATCCGCGCCTACTCTGGCCCGCTCGCCACCATCGCCGGCGTGATCATCATCATCATGGGGCTGCATTTTCTCGGACTGACCCGGATTGCGCTGCTGTACCGCGAGAAGCGCATGGAAGTGCCAAAGCCGGTCGGCCTGTGGGGCGCCTATGTGATGGGGCTGGCCTTTGCCTTCGGCTGGACGCCGTGCATCGGGCCGATCCTGGCCGCGATCCTGGCGGTGGCCGCGGCCGAGCAGACGGTCACGAAAGGCGCCAGCCTGCTCGCGGTCTATTCGCTGGGCTTGGGGATACCGTTCATCGTCGCGGCTTTCGCCATCGAACCCTTCGCGGCGTTCCTCGCGCGCTTCCGCAAGCACATGCTGCGCGTCGAGCAGGCCATGGGCGCGTTGCTTGTGCTCACCGGCATCGCGTTTCTCACCGGCAGCATCAACAACATGAGCGTGTGGCTGCTGGAAATGTTTCCGGTGCTGGGGAAGATTGGCTAGCGTACCCAAAAGAAAAAGCCCGCCAACTTGGCGGGCTTTCCTATTTCGGTGCTGACGAAGTCTACTTGATCTTGGTGCAGTCGGAGCCAGGGCATTCGACGTAAGTAATCTTGCCCTTGTCGTCCTTCTTCCAGACATACATCACGTAGTCGAGGTTGGTGCGGTCGCCCTTCTTGTCATAGGAGATGTCGCCGAGCACAGTCTTGAACTTCATGCCCGAATGCATCTTCTCGGCGACCTTTTTCGGGTCGAGCGACTTGGCCGCTTCTGCCGCCTGCTTGATGATCTGCACGCCGGCGTAGCTGTAGAGCGTGTAGGCTTGCGGCTCGAACTTGGCGGCGCGGAATTTCTCTACCGCTTCTTTTGCCGCCGGGTTGTTGCGCGGATCGGGACCGTAGGTCATCAGCGTGCCTTCGACGCCGGGGCCGCCGATCGAAGCGAACTCGTCGTCGGTGATGCCGTCGCCACCCATCAGCGGCGCCTTGACGCCCTGGTCGCGCAACTGGCGAACGATCAGACCGCCTTCGGTGTAGAGACCGCCCCAATAGATCAGGTCGGCGCCCGACTGTTTGATCTTCGAGACCAGCGCCGAATAATCCTTCTCGCCGAGGTTCACGCCTTCGTAGAGAACTTCCTTGATGCCGCCTTTGTTGATCGCCTTCTTGGTTTCGTCGGCGAGACCCTTGCCGTAGGTGGTCTTGTCGTGGACGACGGCGATCTTCTTGCCTTTGAAGAATTTGACGATGTAAGCGCCGGCGACGGCGCCCTGCTGATCGTCGCGGCCGCAAACGCGGAAGATGTTCCACATGTTGCGTTCGGTGACTTTCGGGTTCGTCGAGGCGGGCGTGATCTGCAGGATGCCGTTTTCCTGGTAGACTTCCGAGGACGGCATGGTGACGCCGGAATTGTAGTGGCCGATGACGAATTTCACGCCGTCGGCGGCGAACTTGTTGGCGACAGAGACGCCCTGCTTGGGATCGGAAACGTCGTCGCCGTAGGACACGGCGATCTTCTGGCCGAGGATGCCGCCGGCCGCATTGATGTCGGCTGCGGCCTGGTCGACGCCGTTCTTCATCTGCGCGCCGGTGGCGGCGCTCGGTCCGGTGATCGGGCCGCCGACGGCGAGTTTAACCTGCGCATTGGCGGTGCCCGCCATCGCGATCGCGGAGCCCAACGCAAGGCCGAGCGCAATAAGCTTTCTCATCTGATTTCCCCTTCGGCTTGGAAACTGGAAGTTCTAATGGCGCAATGCTACTTCAGAGCGGTTTGCGGCGCCAGCGCAGACGGCCGGCCGGCTCGTTGATCCAGCGATATTGCGTGACCATTTGTCTCACGCGGGCAACCCGAAAACCCAAAAACCCGAAGGCGAGGCAAAACGCCGTATCGACCCCGTAATAGTGCGGCGACAATAAGGTGCCGTCGAACAGGCTGAAGTGTAAAAACCGCACGGTGGCGCCGAGGATGAAACCGTAACCGGCTATCTGCCACCAGGGCCGCCAGGTCCCTGCAATAGCGCGGCCGGCGAGGAACGCCGCGCCGCCGCCCAGGACGATGGTGACCAGCAAAAAGACGCCGAACGAGCCTTCCTCGTAGAGCAGTTCCGGGAGGTTCATGCGCGGCCGCCTTCGAGATAGGCCTGTTTGATCTCCGGCCGCTCCAGCAGTTCGCGGCCCGAGCCGGACAGCGTAATCAAGCCGTTGACCATGACATAGCCGCGGTGGGCGAGCTTGAGCGCGTGATAGGCGTTCTGCTCGACCAGAAACACGGTAAGGCCGTCTTGTTCGTTGAGCGCTTTGATGGCGTCGAAGATCTGCCGCACGATCAACGGCGCTAGGCCGAGCGACGGCTCGTCGAGCAGCAAAAGCCGTGGCCGCGCCATCAGCGCACGGGCGATCGCCAGCATCTGTTGTTCGCCGCCCGACAAAGTGCCGCCGCGTTGGGTGATGCGCTGCCTGAGGCGCGGAAACAGCGTCAGTATGCGTTCGAGATCAGGCGCGAAATCGGCGGCTTCGCCCGTGGTCGCACCCATCTGCAGATTTTCCAATACCGTCATGCGCGAGAAGATGCGTCGGCCTTCGGGCGCCTGCGCCAGTTTCAAGCGCGCGATCTCGTGCGTCGGCATATGCGTGATGTCGCGGCCGGCGAATTCGATTGAGCCTTCGCGCGCCCGCGGATTGCCGCAGATCGTCATCATCAGCGTCGATTTGCCGGCGCCGTTGGCGCCGATCAGCGTGACGATCTCGCCGTCGTTCACCTCCATGTCGACGCCTTTGAGAGCTTGCACGCGGCCATAGAAGGTTTTGACGCCGCGCACCGAGAGCAGGGCGGTCATAACCCGACCTCGGCTGTGACTTGTTCGACTTTTTCTTCCGCCACGCCAAGATAGGCGGCGATCACCTTCGGATCGTTGCGCACTTCTTCGGGCGGGCCGTCGGAAATCTTGACGCCGTAATCGAGCACGATCAGGTGGTCGGAAATTTCCATCACCACCGACATGTCGTGCTCGATCAAAAGGATCGACATGGCATGCTCGTCACGAATCGTGAGCAGGAGATCGTTGAGTTCGCCACTCTCGCGGGGGTTGAGGCCGGCGGCCGGTTCGTCGAGACAGAGCAGTACCGGTTCGGTGCACATGGCGCGCGCGATTTCCAGCCGCCGTTGCGCGCCATAGGGCAGATCGCCAGCCGGATCGTCGGCGCGCGCCAACAGGCCGACGCGGTCGAGCCAAAGCCGGGCGCGATCGATGGCCGCGCGCTCCGCCGTGGCGTAAGAGGGAAAACCGAGAATGCCGAGTAAAGTGTAGCCGGACGCGAGCATCAAGCGGTTGTGTTGCGCGACCAGCAGGTTCTCCAGCACCGTCATGCCGGGGAACAACCGGATGTTCTGGAACGTTCGCGCGACGCGGGCCTTTTGCGTGACGAGGTAATCCGGGAGGCGCTCGAGCTGGAACAGTTTGCCGTTGGGGCGCGTGAGGCCGCGTTTGCCGCTGTCGGTGAGCGTGTCCAATTCGCTCCAGACCGACGCGTCGCCGTGGCGCAGACCCAGACGGCCCTCGCTCGGTTTGTAGAAGCCGGTAATGCAGTTGAAGACCGTGGTCTTGCCCGCGCCATTCGGGCCGATCAGCGCGGTGATCTCGCCTTCCTGCGCCTCGAATGACAAGTTATCGACCGCGACGAGGCCGCCGAAGCGCATGGTGAGATGCTCGACGCGCAGGACGGTCATCAGCCGTGACCTTCCTTGACCAGGTCGGCGCCGATGCTCTTCCGCTCCTTCAGGAATACCGACGGATCGCGCGACGAGATCAGCCCGCGCGGCCGCAGCACCATGATCAGCACCATGGCGAAGCCGAACAGCAGCATGCGGTATTGCGTCGGGTCGAAAGTCTCGCCGAAAATCTGCTTGAGGAAATCAAGTTCGCGCATGATCTCGGTGCCGCCGATCATCACGATGGCCGCGATCGCGACGCCAATCTGGCTGCCCATGCCGCCGAGTACGACGATCGAAAGAATGCTCGCCGATTCCAGGAAGGTGAAACTATCGGGCGAGATGAAGCCCTGCCGCGCGGCGAAGAACGAACCGGCGAAGCCCGCAAACATCGCGCCCATGCCAAAGGCGGTGAGCTTGGTGTTGGTGGTGTTGATGCCGAGCGAGCGGCAGGCGATCTCGTCTTCGCGCAAGGCTTCCCAGGCGCGGCCGACCGGCAACCGCCGCAGGCGCACGGTGACGAAGGCCGTGAGGAAGGCCAGCGCGAGGATCAGGTAATAGAGAAAGATGGTGCGGTAGAGCGGTGTGAACTCCAGCCCGAAGTGCGCGGCAAAGCCGTCCTCTTCGGCGTTGAAGGGAATGCCGAAGAAGGTTGGCCGCGGTATGCCGCTCAAGCCGGCATAGCCGCCGGTCAGGTCGACCCAGTTGATAATGACCAGCCGGATGATCTCTCCGAAGGCGAGCGTGACGATGGCGAGATAATCGCCGCGCAGCCGCAGCACTGGAAAGCCGAGCAGGACGCCCCAGAACGACGACAGCACGCCCGCGAGCGGCAGGAGGATCCAGAACGAGAAGCCGAATTCCTTGGCGAGCAGCGCGTAGGAGTAGGCGCCGACCGCGTAGAACGCGACGTAACCGAGGTCCAGGAGGCCGGCGAGGCCAACTACGATGTTCAGTCCCCAGCCGAGCATCACGTAGATCAGAATCTGGATGCCGAAATTGTCGATCCATTTCACCGAGCCGCCCCAGCCGTTGAGGGCGACGACCACCACCGGATAAACGATGACGAAGCCAATCGCGAAGGGCACGAACCATTTGCCGCCGGAAACGAGCCAGGCCGGCGGCGCGACTGGCGGACGCAGAGCGCGCCGCCGCAGCCAGGGTTGGATCGAGAGCGAGTAAAAAAGCCGGCCGAATCCAGCGATGCCCACCATCGCGAATAGCAGCGGCCAGCGCGTCGTCAGAACCAACTCGTTGCGGATATCGGTGACGGTGAGGAAACCGATCAGCGGCAGCAGCAATCCGAAGGCGAGCAGGGCGGTGATCCCGGCGTCATAGAACGCGCCGGTAAGCCTGCTGCGTTCGCTTGGGGCCTCCACCGTCATCTCAGACTTTCTCGACATCCGGCCGGCCGAACAGGCCCTGCGGCAGGAAGATCAGCGTGATCACCAGCACCGAGAATGCCGCGACGTCTTTGTAGTCGATGGAAAAATAGGCCGACCACATGGTCTCGATCAGGCCGATCAAGATGCCGCCGATCACGGCGCCCGGCAGCGAGCCGATACCGCCCAGCACGGCGGCAGTGAAGGCTTTCACGCCGGGCACAAAGCCGTCGGCGAAACTGACGACGCCGTAATACATCAGGTACATGGTGCCGGCGACGGCGGCGAGCGCGGCGGCAATGACGAAGGTCATCGAAATCGTCCGATCGACATCAACGCCAACAAGTGCCGCCATCTTCTGATCCTGCTCGCAGGCGCGCTGCGCGCGGCCGAGCCTGGTCTTGGTCACCAGATACCAAAAGGCCGCGAGCAAGACGGCGGTGACGCCCCAGATGATGAGCTGCTTGTAGGACAGCGTCACGCCGTAGTCGTTTTGGGTGAACAGCACGAATTCACCCTGGATCATCGGCGGCGTCGATTTGTTGCGCGGGCCCTGGCTGACCTGGACGAAGTTCGACAGAAAGATCGACATGCCGATCGCGGAAATCAGCGGCGCCAGCCGGAACGAGCCGCGCAACGGGCGATAGGCGAGGCGCTCGATGGTCCAGTTGACCAGCGAGGTGAACACCATCGCCACCACCAGCACGATCAGCAGCGCCAGCGCCACCGACGTGACGCCGAGCCAGGTGGTGAGGATCAGGAAAGCAATCAGCGCGATGAACGACGACACCATGAAGACGTCGCCATGGGCGAAATTCACCATGCCGATGATGCCGAACACCATGGTGTAGCCGATGGCGATCAGGCCGTAGATCGAGCCGAGGGTAATGCCGTTAATGAGCTGCTGGAGGAAGACTTCCATGCGGTAGCTCAAGCCTTTCGGTGGCCGCCCGGCAGGTGGCCAAAATGTTCGAGTTCCAAAGGCTTAACAGGGCGGCGCGGCAGCGGCAACGCTGAGAAAAGCGGTAAGTGCGTCTTTTGACACAGTTATTTCGCCGCACAACGCGAGAAATGGAACCCATCATCAGAGGAACGAAGGAATCGGCAGGACGTTATTATAACGGCCGAGAAATTCGGGGTTCGTCTCCGAGTCAAAGAGCCAAACAACTTTGGAGGATCTGTAATGAGCCAACAGAACCAAAATCCCAACCAGAAGCCGGGTCAACAGCAGCAGGGCAACCAGCCCGGCCAGCAGGGCGGGCAGCAGCAGGGCGGGGGTCAGAAGCCGGGCCAGCAGCAGCAGGGCGGCCAAAAGCCTGGGCAGCAGGGCGGTCAGCAAGATCAGAACCGCTAGTTCACTTTCAACACGATGAACGGAAGCCCCGCCTCATGGCGGGGCTTTTCGTTTGGGCGCCACGCGTGGTTAAGCGGCTAACAGGTAAGGTAAAGGTTTGGTTTGTTTTGAAATTAAGATTTGAAGCGCTTACGCCTGAGCCTTCTTAGGGGAGGCACGCATGCTGAAAGTTTCCAGCGCCACGGTAGCCACGATCTTGGCCATTGCACTTTATTTCACGCTGTTCTGGGGCTTTGACGCGCTGCGCATTCTGACTTCGCCGACCTATGGCCTCGAAGACGTGTGGCGTTCGCAATACGTGTTCGGCGTCGGCCGCATGTTCGGTCTCGCGCCGGTCGCGCTGCTGCAACTCGCCGCCTTCTTCGGAACGCTCAAGCTCGCGGTCGCCGTCGTCTGCGCCATTCATCTCGTCGACCGCCTGCGCAGCCTCGCGGGCGGCAAGCCGGCGAGCGAAGTGCTCGAAGGCGGGATGGCGCTGGTGGTATTGATCTCGGTCGTTTCGGCCGGTCCGGCGATCTGGTCGCAAAACAATGAACTGGTGCGCGAGCAGGTGATCCAGCTTGTCCTGGCCGGGTTGGCCGTCGCGCTCTGCATGGTCGAGCGCAGCTTCCGCAAAGACGCGGACCTCGTGGCCTCGGTTCGGTTGCCGGAAGGCGCGTCGTTCACGCCCTGGCGTTAATTATTTCGGACGCGGCTCGCGCAAGCCGCGGTCCGGCTGTTTCAATTCGCCATTGCGAAGCTGTCGCACCGATTGCACAAGCGCGCGGGCAATATTGCGCACGTCTTCCTGCGTCGCCGTCTCCTTATCGAGTTCGTCGTGGCTGGTGGCGTAGGGCGAGAGATAGCCGATATAGCGCTCCGCGACGGCGAGATGGCCGGCCGAAATCAAACCCATATCTTCCAGCCAGTCATTGAGAATACGCCGGAGATTTTCCGCACCGGCGGAATCGCCATGGGCGAAAATGCCGAACGTTCGTCCGGCCAGATGGCGGGGAAAATCCCAGCCGGCAAGCTCGATCTCTTTCGCCTTTTGCGCGTCCTTGCCGTGCGTCGAGGTCGGATCCGGATTGCCGCCGTCGGCGCAGACGAGGCGATCCATCATCAGCTTGAAAGCCGATGAGACCTGATACCAGTTCACCGGCGCGACGATCATGATGCCGTGCGCCTGCACCCAGCGCGGATAAATCTCGTTCATCCAGTCATTGTTCTGCTGCAGCGAATGGTTCGGATAGCAGGTGCACGGCCAGTGGCAGAGCGGCATCGCCGTCGAGACGCATGATTTGCATGGATAGATGACGCGATTGTATTCCGACGCCAGCACCGAGAGATTGAGGATGTCGCACTCGAAGCCGGGCTCGGCGCGGATGACCTTGTCGGCCATTTCGAGCAGTCGCCAAGACTTCGA
>Ga0193699_10000104_pt1 | contig 39264 bp, 41 predicted proteins | sample L3c2metaG_FD_160095 | JGI IMG/M metagenome (GOLD analysis project Ga0193699, IMG submission 160095) | Soil microbial communities from a riparian zone of the East river system, Colorado, United States - L3c2 | ecosystem: Environmental > Terrestrial > Soil > Riparian zone | place: USA: East...
TGCGGTGCTCTCCGTCAATCCCGTCCCCGTGGCCTCGGTGACCGTCGCGGTCGCCTCCGCGGCGCTCACCGTTGGCCAGACCACGCAGGGAACGGCGACGACGTACGATCTCGGCGGCGGCCTGCTTCCCGGGCGCGCGGTCACCTGGAGCTCGGACAGCGCCGCGGTCGCCACCGTCTCGAGCACGGGCCTCGTGACGGCTGCGGCGCCCGGCACGGCGACGATCTCGGCGACGAGTGAAGGCAGGAGCGGCAGCGCCAGTGTACAAGTCCTGGCAGTCGCGAGCCAGCTCGCGATCGTTGCCCAACCGTCCGCCGCCGTGAGCGGCCTGCCGCTGACACCGCAGCCGGTGATCCAGCTCCGCGACGCATCGGGGGCGGCGGTCAGCCAGTCCGGCGTGGCGGTGACCGCGGCGATCGCCAGCGGTGGCGGCGCGTTGGGCGGTACGAGGACGGTCAACACGAACGCGAGCGGCGTGGCCGCCTTCACGAATCTGTCGATCACGAGCACCGCGGGCGCCCGGACACTCACCTTCACCTCGGGGACGCTCACGGCGGCGACGTCGAGTGCCATCACCGTGATCGGGCCGGTCTCCGATGAGCCGACGTTCGACCCGGCGACGAACACGGTGGTGTACCAGGACAACATGGACCAGTACACGGACGTCGTGGCGATGGGGAGCATGCCGCAGGGGACGACCCCGCGCATCGCGCCGCATCCGTCCCCCGTCACGACCTCCGAGCCCGTCTCCACTGAGGAGCACCAGCTGATCACGGGCCGGAGCGGTAGCGGCAACGCGCTGCGCATGTCCTACAGCGGCTTGGAGCAGGGCGGCGCGAGCTACATCACGCTCAATACGCCGTCGACGCCGCTGAACTCCTCGCACTACTTCCAGTACTGGGCGCGGGTGACCTTCTCCGTGCCGCTGACGAGCCAGCTGGCCGTCAAGTGGTTCGTGGCCTATCACCAGGAAAACCAGGCCGGCCGGGCCGAGTGGGACATTCACGACCACCTGCCCTGCACCGTGGACCAGCAGGGCACCTACTGGCACTTCTACGACTCCGGCACGGAGACGACCTGCCAGGGTCAGCAGCCGGTGGGACCGTTCTTCAAGGACGGCGTGGCCGACGGCCAGTGGCACCGGTTCACGATGTCATACCGGCCCAACACCTCCGCCGGCTCGCGCGACGGCTTCGCGCGGATGTGGATCGACGGCGTGAAGGTGATCGACGTGTCGCAGGCGACGATCGGGGTGACGCCGCCGGGTGGCGAGAAGCCGTGGTGCAACGCGGACGATGTGGACGCCCTGGTCAGCGACGACACGGTCGGCATGCTCTGGTGGGGCGGCGTGCAGACCTCGTACGTCACGCCACCCTGGACGTACGACATCGATGACGTCAACTGGTGGATCCGGTAGTCGTGGACAGATCCTGAAACGCAGGATGAAAATGGAGCGCCCGTCGCGTGAGCGGCGGGCGTTCCATTTCCCGATTCTCCGGTCGCCGGGAGCCCCGGCGGCGGCTCAGAGCGACGCCCCGTGACACTTCTTGAATTTCTTCCCCGAACCGCAGGGACAAGGATCGTTGCGGCCGACGCTGGACCAGTCCACCGGACCCGACGCCGCGGCATTCTGGATGTCGCTCATGCTGCGCGCCCTCCCCGCCCCGACGACCACCGGGTCGCGCTTCATCACCGCAGGCTTCTCACTCGGCGACTCCGCCGGCCCCACGTCCGCGACCTCGTTCGTTCCATTCCCGCCTGGCGTCCCCGGGACGTCTTCCAAGACGCCGATCGCGTTGTACCGGCGCGTCGGAGCGACCGGCGCGGGCGGCGGTTCCGGCGCCCGCTCCTCCTCGATCACCAGCTGCACCTTGAGGAAGCGGTCGGTGAACGTCTCCGCCACGTCGCTCATGAGGTCGACGAACATCGAGTACGCCTCCTGCTTGTACTCGAGGAGGGGGTCCTTCTGGCCGTACGACCGGTAGTGGATCGAGTTGCGCAGCTGATCCAGGTCGTACAGGTGATCCTTCCACTTCTCGTCGAGCACATTGAGCATGACGTAGCGCAGCAGCCGGTCGCCGTAGCCACCTTCGGCGTCGCGTACCAGATCGAGCGCCTCGATCTTCCCGGCGAACGCCGTGCGACCCGCATCCACTGCCCGCGCTTGCGCATCCACGACCTCTGTCGGACGCTCGCCCTCGGTCTCGAACTCCTTCACCTGAAGCAGGTAGTGCATCAGCAGCTCCTTGTTCAGGAGCTCGAAGTCCCATTCTTCGGCCGTGTCGAACTCGGCGAGCAGCGTCTCGACGCGGCGCGCCACCGCCTTCTCGACCATCTTGAGCGCCTCGCCCTTGAGCTCTTCGCCTCCCTCCAGCGCGAAGGCGCGCAGCGAGTAGATCACCTCGCGCTGCTGGTTCATCACGTCGTCGTACTCCAGGAGCCGCTTGCGGCTCTGGAAGTTCTGCAGCTCGACGCGCTTCTGCGCCTGCTCGATCGAGCGCGTGATGAGCGGGTGAGTCAGCACCTCGCCCTCCTGCGCGCCCATCCGGTCCATCAGACGGGCGATCCGCTCGCTGCCGAAGAGACGCATGAGGTCGTCTTCGAGCGAGAGGAAGAACTGGCTCGCCCCCGGATCGCCCTGGCGTCCCGCACGGCCGCGCAGCTGCCGGTCGATGCGCCGCGACTCGTGACGCTCGGAGCCGATGATGTGCAGACCGCCCATCTCCTCGACGTCGACGTCCTTTCCGTCGGGATCCTTCACGACCGACGGCTTCGCGACGGTGACCCCTTCGCCGAGCTTGATGTCCGTGCCACGACCGGCCATGTTCGTCGCGATCGTGATCGCGCCCGGCTGCCCCGCGTTGGCGACGATCTCCGCCTCACGCTGGTGATACTTCGCGTTCAGCACGTTGTGCACGAGGCCGGCGCGCTGCATCAGCTTGGACAGCGTCTCCGACGCGTCCACGCTCGTCGTGCCGATGAGCACCGGATAGCCCAGCTCATGGAGCCGGCGCGTCTCGTCGACGATCGCGTTGTACTTCTCTCGCCGCGTCTTGAACACGAGGTCGTGCCGATCGTCGCGGATGACCTCCCGGTTCGTCGGGATCACCGCGACTTCGAGCTTGTAGATCGTGAAGAACTCCGTCTCTTCCGTCTCGGCCGTTCCGGTCATCCCGGCCAGCTTCTCGTACATGCGGAAGTAGTTCTGGATCGTGATCGTGGCCATCGTCTGGGTTTCGCCCTTCACGCGAACCCCTTCCTTGGCCTCGACCGCCTGGTGCAGTCCCTCGCTCCAGCGCCGTCCGGGCATCGTCCGCCCGGTGAACTCGTCGACGATCAGCACCTCGCCGTCCTGCACGACGTAGTTCACGTCCTTCTCGTACAGGGCGTGTGCCCGCAGGAGCTGGTGGACGATGTTGAGCCGCTCGCTCTTGCTGGCGTACTCGATCTCGAGCTGGCGACGCGCGGCGATCTTCTCCTCCGCTCCCATCTCGTGGTCGTGATCGATGCGGTGCACGGCCTCGCTCAGGTCGGGCAGCATGAACGCGTCGTGGTCCGACGGCGACATGAACTCCACGCCACGATCGGTGAGGTGTACCGAGTGTCCCTTCTCATCCAGCACGAAGAGCAGGTCCTCCTCGATGTCGCGGAAGCTCTGCTTCGACGGCGGCAGCTTCCGGTCGGCGAGGTGCTCGAGCTCCATCTTCTGCACCTGCTGCTTGTTCCCCGGCTCGTTCAGCACCTTGAGCAGGCGCCGGTTCGTCGGATGGCCGAGCCGCGCCTGGTAGAGCTTGAGCGCCGCGGCCTGCGTCTCGTCGCTCTCGAGCAGGCGCTCGCCCTCGGCGACCAGCACGTTCACGAGCTCCGTCTGCTTGCGCACCAGCCGCGACACCGCCGCGTTGTGCTCGAAGTACTGGACGTCGCCCTCGTTGCCCACCGGCCCGGAGATGATGAGCGGGGTCCGCGCCTCGTCGATCAGCACGGAGTCCACCTCGTCCACCATCGCGAACACGTGGCTGCGCTGCACGCGCTGGTCGAGCGAGACCACCATGTTGTCGCGCAGGTAGTCGAAGCCGAACTCGTTGTTGGTGCCGTAGGTGATGTCGGCCAGATATGCCGCCCGGCGCTCGGGCGTGCCTGCCTCGGTGTCGTCGAGGCAACCCACCGTGAGGCCGAGCCAGCGATACAGGTGCCCCATCCACTGCGAGTCGCGGCGGGCGAGGTACGAGTTGACCGTCACCAGGTGCGCGCCCTTGCCGGGCAACGCGTTGAGGTACAGGGGCAGCGTCGCGACGAGGGTCTTGCCTTCGCCCGTCGCCATCTCGGCGATCTTCCCGAGGTGGAGCTGAATGCCGCCCATGAGCTGGACGTCATACGGCACCATGTTCCACTCGGTGTCGCGACCCGTGACGTTCACGGTCGTGCCAACCAGTCGGCGCGACGCCTCCCGGACGGTGGAGAAGGCCTCCGGGAGGATCTCGTCGAGCGTCTCGGCGATGGTGCGGCGAAGCTCACCCTCCACACCACCGCTGCCGTCCGCCCCGGTCAGCTCGTTGTCGAGCCGTTCGCGCTCGGCGGCGTCCACCGCGGCGCGCTTCTGCTCGCGCAGCTCCGCCGCCCTCGTCTCCAGCGCGCCGGTTCGTTCCTGCAGGATGCCGCGGAATTTCGCGGTCTGGGCCCGCACCTCGTCGTCGCTCACGCCGGCGAGACGCTTCTCGTGCTCGTGAATCGCGTCGAGGATGGGCTGGATCCGCTTCAGGTCCCGCTGGTGGCGGGTACCGAGTACGGCCGTCAGTATGTTTTTGAACATGCAGTCCTCTTATCGATACAGGCGGCGCTCCGCGATGTAGGCCGCGACGGCGTCCGGCACGAAACCTCGAATGGTGCGCCCGTCGGCGACCCGGGCGCGCAGCTCGGTGGACGAGATGTCCACGCGTCGCGTCTGCAACAGTCTCACGCCGGTGCGAGCACCGGTGTCCGGCATCCGATCTCCTCCACGGACCAGCACGGCGATCGTCGCCAGCTGGCGAATCCGCTCCGGCTCCCGCCACTCGTCCAGGAGGGCATAGGCGTCGGCCCCGAGCAGCAGCACCAGCTCCGCATCCGGATGCTCCGCGGCCATCGTCGCCAACGTGTCAACCGTGAAAGATAACCCTGGTCGGGTGACTTCCGCCGCATCCACGCTGAAACCGGGCACGCCGGCGACGAGCCGCTCGGTCATCGCGAGCCGGTCGGCCGGGCTGGCGCCGGCACGGCCGATCTTGAACGGCTGGACGGCGGCCGGCACGAAGCGCACGGCGTCGAGGCCGAGCGACTCCGCCGCGTCGATCACGGGGAGCAGATGCCCGAGGTGCGGCGGATCGAAGCTTCCGCCGAAGATCCCGAGCCGCACGCCTCAGTGGGTTGGCGGAGTCGCCGTGACGGCGGGCGGCGTAGGCGGGCCGGTGGACGAGGGCGGCGCGTTCGCGGGGGTGGAGGCGACGGGCGAGGGCGGCGCCGCGACATCGGCGCAGGTCGCACGGACCTCGGCGTCCTGGGGGTAGCTCTTCCGGAGGACGGCGCAGGCGTCGGCCGCGTCCTCCTTGTACCGGATCCTCTTGTACGAATCCACCAGCCGGAGCTGCGCCAGCCGCGCCGACGGCGCGGTCGGGTACCGATTGATGACGTCCTTGAAGTAGATGATCCCCGAGTCGTACCCACCACGGCGGAAGTAGTACATGCCAGACAGGTAGTTCTTCTGGGCGAACATCTCCTCGAGGTCGCTCAACTCCGCCTTCGCGGAGGGAATCAGCGGCGACGTCGGATAGAGGCCGAGCAGGGTGTTGTACGACGCGAGGGCGCTCTCGCCGTACGTCGGGTCGAGCGCCGGCTTCCGCCAGAGCTTCCGGTACGAGCGCGCCGCCTCGAGCGCGGCGTCGTCGGCGAGCGTATCGTCGGGGAAGCTCTCCGTCAGTCGGGAGAAGCTCGCCGCGGCCAGTACCCATTCGCCTTTCTGCTGATGAGCGCGCGCCAGGTACCAGTGCGCGCGTGGCAGGAGGGTATCGCGAGCGGGCAGGTCCGTCGTCAGCTTCTCGAAAGCGGCCACGGCATTATCCCACCGGCCACGGGCGAACTCCTCCGTGGCGGCCCGATAGAGCGCCTCGTTGGTGGGAAACTTCGTGATTTCGAAATCGGGGTGGCAGCCCGCCGCCACCAGGAGCAGCGTGGCGACCAGCGCCCGTCGAGAAGAAGTCATATCGGGAAGAGATACCCGCGAGAGGGCCATCGGTTCGGCATCAGCCAGGGAAAGATACATCCCCCGACCCCGGCCGCCCATCGGCGGAGTCCGGGAATCGAGGCGCGCCCGCGGGCCGCTCAGTCGGCCCGGACCTGACCGGGCCGGACACGCGGCTCGCGCCGCGCCATCATGGGAGTACCGAGGTGCCGCGAGAAGTACTCGATCGTGCGGACCAGACCATCGCGGACGTGCACCGACGGCTCCCAGCCGAGCATCGTCCTGGCCCGCGTGATGTCCGGCCTGCGCACCTTGGGGTCGTCGGTCGGGAGCGGTTCATGGACGATCGGCGCCTTGGATCCGGTGAGCTCGACGACGAGCTCGGCCAGCTGCTTGACCGTGTACTCGTCGGGATTGCCGATGTTCGTCGGATTGTGGTCGCCCTTCATGTAGAGCTGGTAGATCCCCTCGACCTCGTCCGATACGTAACAGAAGCTGCGCGTCTGTGACCCGTCGCCGTAGACCGTGAGAGGCTCCCCCGCCAGCGCCTGGACGATGAAGTTCGAGACGACGCGACCGTCGCGCGGACGCATGCGGGGGCCGTAGGTGTTGAAGATGCGGACGATCCGCGTGTCGAGCCCGTGGTACGTGTGGTAGGCCATCGTGATCGCCTCGGCGAAGCGCTTCGCCTCGTCATAGACACCCCGCGGCCCCACGGGGTTTACGTTGCCCCAGTAGCTCTCCGTCTGTGGATGCACGAGGGGATCACCGTAAACCTCGGACGTGGACGCGATGAAGAAGCGCGCCCCCTTTGCCTTCGCGACCCCCAGGGCGTTGTGCGTCCCCAACGAACCGACCTTGAGGGTCTGGATCGGCAGCTCCAGGTAGTCGATCGGGCTCGCCGGCGACGCGAAATGCAGGACGCCGTCGAGCGGGCCCTCCACGTACGTGTACGTCGAGATGTCGTGACGGATGAACGAGAAGCGATCGTTGCCGATCAGGTGGGCGATGTTGTCGGGATGGCCGGTGACGAAGTTGTCGAGGCCCACGACGCTGTGCCCATCGGCGAGGAAGCGGTCCGCGAGGTGCGAGCCGAGAAAGCCCGCCGCGCCGGTGATGAGGACTCTCACGCCGCCGTCCCTCGCCCGATGGACTCGTACGTGAAGCCGAGCGTCCGCATCTTGCGGGCGTCATAGAGGTTGCGGCCGTCGACGACGACGGGCGACTTCAGCGTCCGCTTCATTCGCGCGAAGTCGGGGTGGCGGTACTCGTTCCAGTCGGTCACGACGACGAGCGCGTCGGCGCCCTCGAGGGCCGCGTAGCCATTCTCGGCGAAGGCGATCCGCGTACCGATGCGCCGCTCCGTCTCGTGCATGGCGACGGGGTCGTGCGCCACCACGCTCGCCCCCGCCTCGAGCAGCTGCTCGATCAACACGAGCGACGGCGCCTCGCGCATGTCATCGGTATTCGGCTTGAACGACAGTCCCCAGACCGCGACGCGCTTGCCCTTCACCTTGCCGACGATCGTCGTCAGCTTCTCGAACAGGCGGTGCTTCTGGGCGTCGTTGGCCTCTTCGACGGCACCGAGCACCCGCAGCGGCACCTTGCATTCCTTGGCCGTCCGCACGAGCGCCTTCACGTCCTTCGGGAAGCAGGAGCCGCCGTAACCGGGACCCGGAAAGAGGAACGCCGGCCCGATCCGGCCGTCGGAGCCGATCCCCTTCCGCACGTTGTCGACGTCGGCACCGACGCGCTCGCACAGGTTGGCGATCTCGTTCATGAACGAGATGCGCGTCGCGAGCATCGCGTTCGCGGCGTACTTCGTCATCTCCGCCGACGGAATGTCCATGAAGATGATCGGCTTTCCCGTCCGCACGAACGGGGCGTACAGCTCGGCCATCACGCTCCGGGCGTGGTCGCTCTCGACGCCGATGACGACCCGGTCGGGGCGCATGAAATCCTCGATCGCCGCGCCCTCCTTGAGGAACTCCGGATTGCTGCACATGTGGAACGAGTACGTCGCGTGCTCGCCGACCGCCGCCGCCACCTTCGCCGCGGTCCCCACCGGCACGGTGGACTTGGTGATGATGACGAGCTCGCGACGCATGTGCCGGCCGATCTGGTCCGCCACAGCCAGCACGTGCCGCAGGTCGGCCGAGCCGTCCTCGTCGGGGGGCGTGCCGACGGCGATGAACACCACGTCGGCCGACTGCACGGCGGCCGGGATGTCCGTCGTGAAGACGAGCCGCTGCTGTTTCTGGTTGCGCTCGACGAAGTCGTCGAGCCCGGGCTCATAGATCGGCAGGACGTTGCCCTTCAGCCCATCGATCTTCGCGGCGTCGACGTCGGCGCAGGTCACGGCGTTGCCCGTCTCGGCGAGACAGGCACCCACGACGAGGCCGACGTATCCGGTGCCGATGACGGTGATGTTCACAGCGCGGGAGTCGGTTCGGGGCGCGGCACGGTGGAGAGCGACACGATGCGCGCGCGCGACGGCTCCGTCTTCGCCGTCGCGTTGCGGCTGTCGACGATCAGCGAGGCGTGGTCGACGAGCTGCTGGTAGTCGATCGCCCGATGGTCCGTCACGATGACGACCACGTCCGCGCTCTCCAGCTCGTCGTCGGTCAGCGCGACGCCTTTCCGCTCGTGGCCATCCTCTCGAATCGTGTCGATGTGCGGATCGTGAAAGACGACCTCGGCGCCGTCCGCCTCGAGCAGCCGGATGATGTCGAGCGCCGGGCTCTCCCGCACGTCGTCGATATCGCGCTTGTACGCCACGCCGATGACGAGCGCGCGGCTGCCATTCACCGACTTCCGGTCTTCATTCAGCGCCGCGGCCACCTTCGCGACGACGAATGCCGGCATCGCGCTGTTGATCTCGCTCGCCAGGTCGATGAAGCGCGTCTTGTAGTTCAGCGTGCGCATCTTCCAGGCGAGGTAGTGCGGATCGAGTGGAATGCAGTGACCGCCGATACCCGGGCCGGGCGTGAACTTCATGTAGCCGAATGGCTTGGTGGCGGCGGCCTCGATCACCTCCCACACGTCGACGCCCAGCTTGTCGCATACGATCGCCATCTCGTTCGCCATCCCGATATTGACCGACCGAAAGGTGTTCTCCAGCAGCTTCACCAGCTCGGCCGTCTCGGGCGACGACACGCGCACGACGGTGTCGATGCAGCTCTCGTAGAGCGCCACGGCAACGTCGGTGCACGCGGCGGTGATGCCGCCCACCACCTTCGGCGTGTTCTTGGTGTTGTACTTCGGATTGCCCGGATCGACGCGCTCCGGGCTGAACGCGATGAAGACGTCCACGCCGACCGTCAGACCGAGTTGCTCGAACGCGGGCTGCAGGAGCTCACGGGTCGTGCCCGGGTACGTCGTGCTCTCGAGCACGACGAGCAGACCTGGATGCGCCTGCCGGGCCGCGGTCGCCGCCGCCGCCGCCACGTAGCTCATGTCGGGGTCGCGCGTCTTCACCAGCGGCGTCGGGACGGCGATCGAGATCGCGTCGACCTCGCGCAGGCGCGTCTCGTCAGTCGTCGCGACGAACAGGCCGCGCTGGACGAACTTCGCCACGTCGGCGCTCGACACGTCCTGGATGTGCGAGTCGCCTGCGTTGAGCCGGTCGACGACTCGCTGGCTGACGTCGAACCCGATGACCTTGAAGCCCTCACGCGCGAACTCGATCGCGAGCGGCAGGCCGACGTAGCCGAGACCGACGATCGCGACGCTCGCCTTCCGGTCGGCGATTTTGCGGAGCAGCTGATCGCGCAGAGGCATCGTGAATTACGTGTTGAAGAAGGAAGAAACGCCGGCAACGACTTCGTCCAGCTGGCCGCGCGTCAGCTCGGGGAAGATTGGAAGGGAGAGCACTTCGGCCGCGGCACGCTCGCTTTCCGGCAACTGTCCCTGCTTGTAGCCCAGGTAGGCGAAGCAGGGCTGGAGGTGGAGCGGGAGGGGATAATAGATCGACGTGCCGATGCCGCGCGCCTTGAGGAAGGCTTGCAGGGCGTCGCGCCTGCCGCCCGGCACGCGCAGCGTGTACTGATTGAAGATCGACTCGTTCTCCGGCGCGACGTACGGCGTCGCGATCGCCCCATTGCGCGACAGGTCCGCGAGCGCGGCGTCGTAGTACGCCGCATTCTCCCGTCGCTTGGCGCTCCAGGCCGCGAGGTGCGGCAGCTTGGCCGACAGCACCGCCGCCTGGAGGGCGTCGAGCCGGCTGTTGTAGCCCACTTCGTCGTGAAAGTACTGCTTCGCGCCGCCATGCACGCGCAGGCGACGGAGCCGCTCGGCGATCGCGTCGTCCTGGGTGACCATCATGCCACCGTCACCGTAGCCGCCGAGGTTCTTCGACGGGAAGAAGCTGAACGTGCCGATCGTCGGGATCTCTCCGGCCATACGAGACTCCCCGTCGACCATGCGCCGCGCGCCGATCGACTGGGCGGCGTCCTCGATCACGGGAAGCCCCCTCAGCGCCGAGGCCACCTGCTCGATCGGCGCCATCTGCCCGAACAGATCCACCGGGATCACGGCCTTGGTCCGGCTCGTCCGCGCGGCCGCGGCCGCCGCGGGCAGGATGTTGAACGTCCTGGGCTCGATGTCCACGAACACGGGCGTGGCACCGACGTTGTGGATCGTCCCCGCGGTGGCGAAGAAGGTGAACGGCGTCGTGATCACCTCGTCACCGCGCCCGATGTCCAGGGCCCGCATGGCGAGCAGGATCGCGTCGGTGCCGTTCGCGCAGCCGATCGCGTACTTCGCGTGCGACAGCTCGGCGACGGCGCGCTCCAGCTCGACGACGGCGTCGCCGAGGATGAAGGTCTGGGCGTCGACGATGCGCAGCACGGCGGCCACCGTTTCGTCACGGATGGTCGCGTGCTGCGCGCGGAGATCGAGAAGCGGGACGGCCATGGTCGGGCGAGCGGTCGGTTGGGAGGAAAAGGGCGCGAAGCGAACCGGGTATTATAACGCGAATCAGAGCCGGGTGCGCATCGGGATCGGGACCTCGCGCCCCGTCTTCGCCGACTCGTAGATCCCGAGTATCAGCTCCAGCGACTTGCGGCCCGCCCGTCCATCCGTATCGGCCCGGGCGTGCCCACGCAGCACGTCGAGCACGTTCCGGTAGTAGCCCTCGTGCCCGAAGCCATAGACCGTCGGGGGGCTCGTGTTGGCCGCGTCGATGAGCTTGTCGTCGTCGTCGTAGTCGGCAAACGACCAGTGCTCCACCCGGTTCACGGCCGTCCCGCCGATCTTCACCGACCCCTTCTCCCCCAACAGGGTGATGGAGCCTTCCAGGTTGCGAGGGTAGGTCAGCACGCTCACCTCCAGCACGCCCAGGGCGCCCGACCGGAACCGCATGACCGCGACCCCGGAGTCCTCGGCTTCGATCCGCCGCGCCTGGGTCGCCGTCTTGGCCATCACGCTCTCCACCGGCCCCACGAGCCACTGCATCAGGTCCACGTAGTGGGACGCCTGATTCATGATCGCGCCGCCGTCGAACTCCCAGGTGCCGCGCCATGGCTCGGCGTCGTAGTACTCCTGCGGTCGCGTCCAGCGCACGGTGACGTTGGCCATGTACAGCCGGCCGAACCGCCCCTTGTCCACCGCCCGCTTGAGCAGCTGGATGGGAGGGTTGAGCCGGTTCTGCTTCACGACGAAGAGATGGACGCCGGCCGCGTCGCAGGCCTGGACCAGCTGGTCGGCCGCGTCCAGGGAGATCGCCATCGGCTTCTCCGTGAGCACGTGGCGGCCGCCCCGGGCGGCGACGATGCCATGCTGCGGGTGCAGCCCGGAGGGCGTGCAGATCGACACCAGGTCGGACGGCACCGCGGCGAGCATCGCCTCGAGCGAGCCGAAGGCGGGCACGCCCTGCTCCGCACCCACGGCGTCGGCGCGGGCGCGATCCGTGTCGGCAACGGCCACGAGCGTCAGGCCCTCGACCTTCTCGATCGCCTCGAGGTGGTTCCGACTGATGCGTCCACAGCCGAGCAGCGCGATGCGGACGTCGCCGGCGATGGGCTTTGCGGGGGGGTTCATGCGCTCCGTTCCAGGTTCGGGCCGGTCAATTGACGAACCAGACCCCCGTTCGCCTCATACGTCGATCCGCAGGCGGCGCAGGTGCCCGTGCCGGCGTCCGGCAGCCGCTCGCCGCACTGGCACATCCATCCGATGCGCCGCGCCGGGACCCCGACCACCAGGGCGTAGGCCGGCACGTCCTTCGCCACCACCGACCCGGCACCGACGAAAGCGTACTCGCCGAGCGTCGTGCCACAGACGATGGTCGCGTTCGCGCCGATCGACGCGCCGCGCCGCACGAGGGTCCGCCGGTACTCGCTCTTCCGCGACACGTGGCTGCGCGGATTGTTCACGTTGGTGAACACCATCGATGGGCCGCAGAAGACGTCGTCCTCCAGCTCCACACCCTCGTAGACGGAGACGTTGTTCTGGATCTTGACGTTCCGGCCGATGCGCGTCCCGCCCATGACGACGACGTTCTGGCCGAGCGAGCAGCGCTCGCCGATCACCGCGCCGCCGAGCACGTGGCAGAAGTGCCACACCTTGGTGCCCGCCCCGATCGTCGCCCCCTCGTCGACGTAGGCCGACTCGTGGACGAAGGCCTCCGGGTGGACGCTCACAGCTTCACCTCCATCTCGCGATGGATGTCGGCCTGCCACTCCTGGAGCGAGCGCACGGACGGCTTGCGCGACCGGAGGGAGAGGATGGCGTCGGACGCTGCACTCGCCGCCGACAGCGTCGTCGTGTAGGCGACGCGGTGCCGGATGGCCGCCTGGCGCAGCGTGTAGTCGTCGCGCTGCGAGTGCTTGCCGAACGGGGTATTCACCAACAGCTGCACCTCGCCATTCACGATCATGTCCATGCAGTTGGGGCGTCCCTCGTGCACCTTCAGCACCGACGTCACCGGGATCCCGCGCGCGCGCAGGTACCGATACGTCCCGCCCGTGGCGAAGAGGCGGAACCCCATCTCGTGGAACCGACGGGCGATCGGCGTGACGGTCGGCTTGTCGTTGTCGTTCACCGTGATCAGGATCGCGCCCTCGAGCGGCAGCCCGTTCGATGCCGCAAGCTGCGCCTTCGCGAACGCGCTGCCGAAGGAATCCGAGATCCCCATCACCTCGCCGGTCGAGCGCATCTCGGGGCCGAGGATCGGGTCCGTGCCGGCGAACTTGTTGAACGGGAACACCGCTTCCTTCACCGAGACGAACGGCGGAATGATCTCTTCGGTGAAGCCGATCTGCTCCAGCGTCTCGCCGCACATCACGCGCGCGGCATACGACGCGAGCGGCACGCCGATCGCCTTCGAGACGAACGGGATCGTGCGGCTGGCGCGCGGGTTCACCTCCAGCACATAGACGATCCCATGCCGGATCGCGAACTGGACGTTGATCAGTCCGACGACTTTGAACGCCCTGGCCATCGCGACGGTCTGGTCGCGCATCGTCTGGAGATCCTTCTCCCCGATCAGGTAGGGCGGCAGGACACAGGCGGAGTCACCGGAGTGGATGCCGGCATCCTCGATGTGCTGCATCACGCCGCCGATCACGACGCGCTCCCCGTCGCTCAGCGCGTCGACGTCCACCTCGTAGGCATCTTCCAGGAAGCGGTCGATCAGGACCGGGCGCTCCTCGGACACCTGCGCCGCCTTGGCGAAGTACTCCTCGAGCGAGGGCGGATCGTAGACGATCTGCATCGCGCGACCGCCCAGGACATAGCTCGGCCGCACGAGCACGGGATAGCCGATGCGCTCGGCCGCCTCCAGCGCCTCCTCGACGCTCGTCGCGGTGCCGTTCGGCGGCTGCGTCAGACCAACCTGGCGGGCGATCGCTTCGAATCGGCGCCGATCCTCGGCGGCGTCGATCGAGTCGGGCGAGGTGCCGAGGATGCGCACCCCGGCCGCCTCCAGTCCGCGCGTGAGCTTGAGCGGCGTCTGGCCGCCGAGCTGCACGATGACCCCCATCGGCTGCTCGCGATCGACGATCTCGAGCACGTCCTCGAGCGTCAGCGGCTCGAAGTAGAGCTTGTCGGCCGTATCGAAATCGGTGGAGACCGTCTCGGGGTTCGAGTTGATCAAGATCGTCTCGTACCCCTGTTCGCGCAGCGCCATCACCGCCCGCACGCAACAGTAGTCGAACTCGACCCCCTGCCCGATCCGGATCGGGCCGCTGCCGAGGATGACGACCGACTTCCGTCCGCTCTTCGGCGCCTCGCTCTCCTCGTCGTAGCTGCTGTACAGATAGGGCGTCGCCGACGGGAACTCGCCGGCGCAGGTGTCCACCATCTTGTACGCCGGCCGGACGCCCAGCGACCACCGCAGCGCCCGCACGTCCTTCTCCTGCCCGTCGCGCAGCTCGGCGAGCTGCCGGTCGGAGAAGCCGATCTGCTTCATCCGCCGCAACGCCGCGGCGTCCACGCTCGCCAGCGCGGTGAACCAGCGCTCCGCCTCCACCAGCTCGTGCATCTGCGCCAGGAACCACCGGTCGATGGCCGTCAGCTCGTGCAGCTCGTCCACCGACATGCCGAGCAGGAAGCCGCGCTTCACCTGGTAGATGCGCTCCGGCGTCGGCTGGCGCAGCGCGCCACGCAGGGTCTCCACCGTGTCGTCGGCCAGCCGGTCGTCCACTAGGCGCTGGCCGATCGTCCACCCGGGCCGCCCTGTCTCCAGGGCCCGCAGCGCCTTCTGGAATGCCTCCTTGAAGGTGCGCCCGATCGACATCGCTTCGCCGACGCTCTTCATCTGCGTCGTGAGCAGGGGACTGGCCGACGGGAACTTCTCGAACGCGAACCGCGGCACCTTGACCACGACGTAGTCGAGCACGGGTTCGAACGAGGCCGGCGTCGTCTTCGTGATGTCGTTCGGGATCTCGTCGAGCCTGTAGCCGACGGCGAGCTTGGCCCCGATGCGGGCGATCGGGAAACCGGTCGCCTTGCTGGCGAGCGCCGACGAGCGCGACACCCGCGGATTCATCTCGATCACCACCATCTCGCCGTCGAGCGGATTGATGGCGAACTGGATGTTGCATCCTCCCGCGTCGACGCCGACCTCGCGGATGATCGCGACCGCGGCGTCGCGCATCGTCTGATACTCGCGGTCGGTGAGCGTCATCGCCGGCGCGACGGTGATCGAATCGCCCGTGTGCACACCCATCGGGTCGAGGTTCTCGATCGAACAGACGATGACGACGTTGTCGAACTGGTCGCGCATCACCTCGAGCTCGAACTCCTTCCAGCCGATCAACGAGCGTTCGAGGAGGATCTGGTGCGTCGGACTCTCCCGGAACCCGTGCCGGACGATGGACTCGAACTCCTCGCGATTGTACGCGATGCCGCCCCCGGTCCCCCCCATCGTGAAGGACGGGCGTACGATCGCCGGAAAGCCGGTCGTCTCGAGCAGCCCCAGCGCCTCGTCGAAGTCGTTGGCGATCCCGCCCTTCGCGACGCCGAGGCCGAGCCGCTCCATCGCCTCGCCGAACAACTTGCGATCTTCGGCGATGGAGATCGCCCGGGCGTTCGCGCCGATCAGCTCGACGCCGTGCTTCGCGAGCACCCCATTCTGGGAGAGCGCCATCGCGACGTTCAGCGCCGTCTGGCCCCCCATCGTCGGCAGCAGCGCATCCGGTTTCTCCCGCTCGATGATCAGCTCCACGAACTCCGGCGTCACCGGCTCGATGTACGTGCGGTCGGCGATCTCGGGGTCCGTCATGATCGTCGCGGGATTCGAGTTGACGAGGATCACCTCGTACCCCTCCTCCCGCAGCGCCTTCGTCGCCTGGGTGCCCGAATAGTCGAATTCCGCCGCCTGCCCGATGATGATCGGGCCGGAGCCGATGACGAGAATACGATGGAGGTCAGCGCGTCGCGGCATGGATCAGATCGTCGATGATGTCATCGCGCGTCCGGCGGGGGGCCCAGCCGGTGGCGCGACGGAGCTTGCTGTTGCTGCCGACCTGCACCGGCACGTCCACGGGACGGACCAGCCCCGCATCGCTGCGAATCTCGGCCGATCGTTCAAGTCGTTGCAGGACGCGCTGCGCGAGGGCACGCACGCTCACGCCTTCGGCGCTGCAGACGTTGTAGACCTCGCCCACCGCGCCCTGGGTCGACAGCGAAAGATAAGCGTCGACCACGTCGCGGACGTGCAGGAAATCACGGACGGTGTCGCCGTTGCCGATCTGCAGTACGCCCCCCGCGGGCGGCAGTGCCATCGCGCGCGCTACGAGGGACGGGAGCAGAAAGTGGGCGCCGTGGCCGACTCCGGAATGGCTGAAGCTTCTGGTGCCGACGACGCGCACCCCGTCGCTGCGGTAGGCCTGGAGCGCGGCCACCTCCTGCGCCACCTTCGATGCCGCATACAGGGTGAGGGGGCGCTGCTCCGCCGCCTCGTGGATCGGCATCGCGTTGATCTCGTGCCGCCCATACTGTTCCGCCGACCCGATCACGAGCACCAGCGGGTCGCCGGTGCCCGCGACGCGGTGTCGTCGCACTTCGGCGAGCAGGCGCACCGTTCCGACCGTGTTGACCTCGTACGCGTACCCCGGGTTCCGGGCCGCGTCCGGCACATGGCTCACCGCGGCGAGGTGGAGGACGACGTCGGCACGGGCCTCGTCGACCACGGCGCCCAACTCCGACTGGCGCGTGACGTCCGCCACGCGCCAGGCGACGGCCGCACGGTCCTCGGGCGAGAGCACGGCGCCGGTCGCGGCTGGGCCGTGCGCCGCCGCCGTCACGGCCCATCCGCGCGCCAGCATCGCCTTGATCGCCCACTGCGCGACGAAGCCGTTCCCGCCCGTGACGAGCGCGCGCGTGGTCACTTCGACTTGGCGTGCCGTGCGAGGTCGGCGTCGACCATCATCTCCACGAGCTGATTGAAGCGGACTGTGGGTTCCCAGCCCAGCTTCTCCCGTGCCTTCGTCGGATCGCCGATCAGGAGATCGACCTCGGCCGGTCGGTCGAACTTCTGGTCGTGCTTCACATAGTCGCGGTAGTCGAGGCCGACGCAGGCGAACGCCTGCTCGCACAGTTGGCGCACCGACCAGGTCTCGTTCGTCGCGATGACGTAGTCGTCGGGCTCATCCTGCTGGAGCATCCGCCACATCGCGTCGACGTAGTCGCCGGCGAAGCCCCAATCGCGTCGCGCTTCGATGTTTCCGAGCCGGAGCTCGGAGGAGATGCCGAGCTTGCAGCGCGCCGCCCCGTCCGTGACCTTGCGGGTCACGAACTCCAGGCCCCGCCGCGGGCTCTCGTGATTGAACAGGATACCCGAGACGGCGTAGAGATCGAAGCTCTCGCGGTAGTTGAGCGTGATCCAGTGGCCATACGCCTTCGCCACGCCGTACGGGGAGCGCGGGTAGAATGGCGTGGACTCCCGCTGCGGTACCTCGACGACCTTGCCGAACATCTCGCTGGAGCTGGCCTGGTAGAAGCGGGCCTTCGGGGCCGCCTTCTTCATCGCTTCCAGCATTCGCGTCACGCCCAGCGCGGTGAACTCCCCGGTCAGCACGGGCTGAGTCCACGAGGTCTGCACGAAGCTCTGCGCCGCGAGATTGTAGATCTCGTCGGGCTGCGTCTCGTGAACGACGTCCGTCAGCGATGTCTGGTCGAGCAGGTCAGCGGACATGAGCTCGACGCGGTCGACCAGGTGCGCGATGCGCTCATACGGCGTGGTGGAGCTGCGCCGAACGACGCCGACGACACGATATCCCTTCTGGAGCAGCAGCTCGGCGAGATAGGAGCCATCCTGTCCGGTGATGCCGGTGATGAGTGCGGTACGCATGACAGGAAACTAGGGATGGATACGAAAAAGGGAGCCCCAGTGAGCTCCCCTTCGCGTGACGGACCGAGGAAGCCGATCCCTCACGCCACCTGCACGCCGCGGGGCGCACGGGGCACCTTGCCCGCGTTGAGGCAACGCGTGCAGACCTTCACCTTCGTGATCTTGCCGTTGATGAGCGTGCGGACGACCTGCAGGTTCGGCTTCCACGTCCGGCGCGTCTTGTTGTTCGCGTGCGAGACGTTGTTGCCGAACGCGACGCCCTTGTCGCAGTGATAGCAGCGGTTGCGCTGAATGGCGGCCATGGTGGTCAGTCCTGACAGAATTCGATGATCGCCATATCCGCGCCGTCGCCCTTGCGGTGGCCGGTCTTGAGAATGCGCGTGTAGCCGCCGTTCCGGGTCGCGAACTTCGGTCCGATCGTCTGGAACAGCTTGTCGGCTGCTTCGCGCTTCTGGATGTGGCGGATCGCCAGCCGGCGCGCGTGCAGCGTGCCGGTGCGAGCCTTCGTGACGAGCTTCTCGATGAACGGCCGCAGCTCCTTCGCCTTGGCCTCGGTCGTCTCGATTCGCTCGCTCTCGATGAGCGAGGTCGCGAGGTTCCGCATCAGCGCGAGCTTCTGCTCGCTCGTGCGGCGCAGCTGCCGCCCTGCCTTCCGGTGACGCATGGGTGTTACTCCTCTTCGTCGTCGGGTGCCGCGGCGGCAGCCTGGCTGGGTGGCGTGCCCCAATCGAGCACCCGCACACCCTCGCCGTTCTCCTCGAACCGCATCCCGAAGTTCAATCCCTCACGCTCGAGAAGATCGGCGATCTCCTGGAGCGACTTCTTGCCGAAGTTCTTCACCTGCAGGATCTGGCTCTCCGTCTGGCGGACCAGGTCGCCCAGACTCCGGATGTTGGAGTTCTTGAGCGAGTTGACCGACCGGACCGACAGCTCGAGGTCGTCGATGGGCGTCTTGAGGAGCCCCTGCATGCGGGCGCCGTCCGTCGCGCTGCCATCGGCCATCCCGCCGGCGACCGGCGCCGACGAGTGTGAGCCGAACTCGACGAAGTACTGGAAGTGCGTCTGCGCCAGCGCGGCCGCGTAGCTCACCGCCTCTTCCGGGGTGATCGTGCCGTTGGTCTCGACCGTCAGCGTGAGCCGGTCGTAGTCGGTGCGCTGACCGACGCGCGTCTCGGCGACCGAGAAGTTCGCGCGGCGCACCGGGTTGTAGATCGAATCGATGCGGACGAGATCAACGGGCAGGCCGCGATCGAGCGGGTGCTGGTCGGACTCGATGTAGCCGCGGCCCTTGTTGACGTAGAGCTCGATGTTGAGGTCGCGGTCGTCGTGCAGCGTCAGGATGTGGTGCGACGGATCGACGATCCGCACGCCGCTCACCGACGACACGTCGCCGGCCGTTACGGCGCCGGGCGCGCTCTTCTGGATGTGCAGGACGGCACTCTCGACATCGTCCGCCAGCGTCAGCGTCAGCGTCTTGAGATTGCCGATGATCTGATGCACGTCCTCGACGACACCGGGGATGGTCTGGTGCTCGTGGACGACGCCATCGATGCGGACGCCCCAGACGGCCGCGCCGCGGAGCGACGAGAGCAGCATGCGACGCATCGCGTTGCCGAGCGTATGGCCGAAGCCCCGCTCGAGCGGCTGGAGGCGGAATTCGGCGACGTTGGGGTTGTCCTCGCGCTTGGTCGCTTCGACCAGCTGCGGACGGACGAGCCCGCGGAGATCAATCGTGGATGCCATGGGTTACTCGGTGTCTCGGGTCATTCCGGCATGCAACGGCCGGAAACGCTCTGCCTCGCCCCCAACGCGCGGCAGACTCGTAGAGGGGTTGGGGCCCCGACCTACAAAAGAACGTCTGACAGTCCAACGGTCTGACGGTCGCGTGGCGCAACGGGACTCTCTCGCCCGGCGCCCGTCCGACTGTCAGACCGTCCGACCCTTACTTCGAGTACAGCTCGACGACCAGCTGTTCCTGGGCGGCGATCGGGATGCTCGTGCGGGCCGGCTTTTCCAGCACGCGGCCGCTGAACGTCTCCTTGTCCACGGCGATCCACGAGAGCGGCGCGCCGCGCGACGACTGATCCATCGCCGTCATCACGGACACCTGCTCGCGCGACTTCACCCGCATGCGGACTTCCTGGCCCGGCATGACGTGGAAGCTCGGGATGTCCACCGACTTCTGGTTCACTTCGACATGGCGGTGGCGGATGAGCTGGCGGGCGGCCTTGCGGCTCGACGCGAAGCCCATGCGATACACGACGTTGTCGAGGCGCGTCTCGAGCGCGGCCAGCAGGTTGTGACCCGTGATGCCGGGCTGCGAGCTGACCTTCTCGAACGTGTTGCGGAACTGCTTCTCGCTCACGCCGTAGATGCGCTTGATCTTCTGCTTCTCACGGAGCTGCTTGGAGAACTCCGACGCCTTGCGGCGGCGCGCCGTCGCCTGGCCATGCTGGCCGGGCGCGTACGGGCGACGCTCGACGGGGCACTTCTCGGTGAAGCACTTGGTGCCCTTGAGGAAGAGCTTCGTTCCCTCGCGTCGGCACTGGCGGCAGCTCGGACCTGTATAACGACCCATCTCAGACTCTCCGACGCTTCGGGGGACGGCAGCCGTTGTGCGGGATCGGCGTCACGTCCTTGATCGACTTGACCTGGAGCCCCGCCGCGGCGAGCGCCTGGATGGCCGACTCGCGACCGCTGCCGGGGCCCTGCACGCGCACGTGAACCCGCTTCACCCCGGCCGTCAGCGCCTCGCGCGCGCACTGCTCGGCCGCGACCGTCGCGGCGAACGGCGTGCTCTTCTTGGAGCCCTTGAAGCCGGCCTTCCCCGACGAGCCCCACGCGATCGCATTGCCGCGCGGGTCGGTGATCGTGACGGTGGTGTTGTTGAAGGTCGCGTTGACGTGGGCGACGCCCTCCGCCTCCACCACCTTCTTTGCCTTCTTGCCTGTCGCCATACGTTACTTGGTTACCTTCTTCTTGCCGGCGATCGCGCGGCGCGGACCCTTCTTCGTGCGCGCGTTGGTGTGGGTGCGCTGACCGCGCACCGGCAGTCCGCGACGGTGGCGGATGCCACGGTACGATCCGATGTCCATCAGTCGCTTGATGTTCATCGCGACCTCGGTGCGCAGCGCCCCTTCGACGCGATATTCCTTCTCGATCACCTGACGCAGCTTGTTGACCGCGTCGTCGGTGAGATCACGGATGCGCAGCGAGACGTCGATCCCCGCCTTCTTCAGGATCTCCAGGGCGGACGCCCGTCCGATGCCGAAGATGTAGGTCAGTCCGATCTCGACCTTCTTGTCTTTCGGGAGATCGATGCCAGAAATACGAGCCATTATCTATCAGCCCTGACGCTGCTTGTGCTTTGGATTGCGCTTGCAGATGATGCGAGTCACGCCGTTGCGCTTGACAACCTTGCAGTGCTCACAGATCGGCTTCACGCTGCTGCGGACTTTCACGGGACACCATCATGCAAAACGTGAGATTTTCCGGCTCAGACACGTAGGATAACGGGGGCGGTAAGTTGACGCAACCCCGTCACATACGAGGAGTTCAGGGGCGCTCAGCCTCCCGATGTCAGCTCCGTCAACACGGTCTGCATCGCGCGCTGCGGATCGGCGGCCGCGGTCACCGCGCGGCCCAGAATGAGGTAGCGCGCTCCCGCCGCCTGCGCTGCCGCCGGCGTCATCACCCGCCGCTGGTCGTGCGCCGACCCGCCCGCAAGCCGGATGCCCGGGACCAGCAGCGCGAGCCGCTCCCCGTGCGCGGCCCGCACCGCCGCCGCTTCGGCGCCGCTACACACCACACCGTGCAGCCCGGCCTCCTCCGCGTCCGCCGCCAGGCGCAGCACCTCACGCTCGATCACCACTCCGTCCCGGCCCCACGCCCTACTCAGCGACCCGGCATCGAGTGAGGTCAGCACCGTCACCGCCAGCAGGTCGCAGGCGTTCCCGCGGGCCGCGGCACCCTGCGCCGCCTCCTGCGCCGCCTCCAGCATCGCGCGCCCACCCGAGGCATGGACGGTCAGCAGGCGCACGCCCAGCCCGGCGGCGCTTCGCACCGCGCCCGCCACCGTGTTGGGAATGTCGTGGAGCTTCAGGTCGAGAAAGACGTCCGCGCCGAGCTCGTCCTGGAGCGCATGCACCACCGCCGCGCCCGCAGCCGTGAACAGCTCGCTCCCCACTTTGAAGAAGCGGCAGCTGCTCCCCAGCCGGCGCGCCAATGTCAGCGCCTCCTCCGCGGTACCCACGTCCAGCGCCACGATCGGCACGGCCCGCGGCGCGCTCGGACGGTCGATCACGCCGAAGCCTCGAGCGAGCCGACGAGATCGGAGAGTCGAGCCACCCCATTCCGCTCGCACCACCGAGCGAGCCCACGCACGACCCGCTCGGGCGCCCGCGGGTCGCGCAGCATCGCCGTCCCGATCCCGACCAGACTTGCCCCCGCGACGATGTACTGGAGCGCATCCTCCGCCGTCGTCACCCCGCCGACGCCGAGGAGAGGCACCCCGACCGCGCGGCGCACCTTCCAGGTGGCCAGCACACCCACCGGAAGCAGCGCCGTCCCGCTGACGCCGCCCGTGCCGAAGCCCAGTGCTGGGCGCCGCCGGCCGACGTCGATGACGAGGCCGGGAATGGTGTTGACGAGGGTGAGCGCGTCCGCACCGGCGTCCACCGCCACGGCTGCGCTGCGCGCGATGTCGGGAAGGGTCGGCGAGAGCTTGACGAACAGGGGACGCCGCGTCGCAGCGCGTGCGCGCCTCACCACCTCCGCCAGCGCCGCGGGATCGGCCCCGAACTCCATCCCTCCTGCCTTCACGTTGGGGCAGCTCACGTTCAGCTCGTAGCCATCCAATGCGCCAGCGCTCTCCGCGGTAACCGACGCCTCCAGCTGATCCACCACGGCGCCGAACTCCTCGACGGCGAACCCCACGACATTGGCGATCTTGCGCACACCCGGAAGCTCGCGCGCCAGCCATGGCAGATGGTCGCGACGCACGGCATCGACGCCTGGATTCGCGAGCCCGACCGCGTTGATCATCCCGCCGGCGAACTCGGCTACGCGTGGCGCCGGCGCACCGGGCCGCGGCTGCGGACTCACGGCTTTCGTCACCAGACCGCCCAGCGCCCCGAGGTCCACGACCTCGGCGAGCTCGCGGCCGTAGGCGGCCGTGCCGGCGGCCAGGACGATCGGATTCTGGAAGTCGAGCCCGGCCACCTGCACCGCGAGCGCGGACCGGCGGGCGGTCACTGGGGCGCCAGGCCTCCGATGGAGGGTGGCGACGGAACGGCCGACACGCGGCGCTCGTAGCGCTGGAGATACTCCAGCACGGCGTCCGCGATGGCGTTGGAGATCTCATCGCCCCGGGCGGGATCGGACATGTAGGCGGCGTCTGCCGCATTCGTGCCGAAGCCGATCTCCACCAACACTGCGGGCATGAACGCCGTGACGAGGACGCGGAAGCCCGCCTGCTTCACGCCGCGATTCGTCCCCGGATGCACGCGAGCGAGACGCCGCTGGATCAGGTCCGCCAGCTCATTCGATTCGCGGAGGTGCTCGTTCTGCGCCATGTCGTTGAGCACGAAGCTCAGCGGATCGCCGGCGTGGGTGGACGAGTTTGCCTCGAACTTCACCACTTCGTTCTCCATCTGCTCCACCCGGCGCGCGTCTTCCGTCTTCGCCTCGGCCAGGAAGTACGTCTCGAATCCGCGCGCGGCGCCCGGGTCCTTCCAGCCGGGATTCGCCGCGTTCACGTGGATGCTGACGAACAGGTCGGCGTGCGCCTCGTTGGCGATCCGACCACGATCGGAGAGGGCGATCAGCGTGTCGGTCGTTCGGGTGTACTTGACGTCGACGCCGCGCCGCCCCAAGGCCGCGCCTACCCGTTTGGCGACACTGAGCGTGATGTTCTTTTCGGCGATCTGAGGACCGCCGCCGATGGGCCCGTGCATGCCGCCGTCCGGGCCACCGTGACCTGCGTCGACCACGACGAGCTTCCGCGAGCGCAATGGTCCGGTCGAGGCGCGGGAGGAGACGATTCCCGGACTGGCCGGTTGGGTGCGTTGCGGCTCGCCGGCAGCGACCGCACTCCTGCTGCGCTTGGGCACCGCGGGCTTCGCCTCCTCGCGGTCGGCGAACCTGGTGAGGGAGGAGAACGCGCGCAGCTCGAAGCGCTCGGCATCCCAGACGAGGTTGTTCACGACGCGCGGCACGATCTCGACGACGAGCTGGAGGGGCACGTAGAGCACGCCCTTGCGTACCTCCGGCGGTGTCGCGAGCTGGTAGCTGTCCGCCCCCACCGTGGCGAACCGGCGCCCGGGCGACACCTCGATCGCCGTCCCGTTCACGATGAGCATCCACCGATCGCCCATGAGATGCGAGACGGTGACAGGGACGACGGGACGCAGGGCGTCGGCGCGCAGGATGGGACCGTCGGGGGTCGCAACGAGCACGACCGAGACCGAGCGGCCGGCATCCTTCACGATGAGCGGGCCGGCCGGTCCGCCGGTGAGCGGTGCGGCGGCGAGCTGGAAGGCGGCGAGCAGCGCGCGGATCATCGGGTACGCACCGCGCGCGCGATCTCGCGATCGGCGTCTCGCGCCTTCGCGTCCTCGCGCTTGTCGTGCTGCTTCTTACCCTTGCCCAATGCGATCGCCACCTTCGCGATGCCTCGTTTGAAGTACAGCTCGAGCGGGATGAGGGTCAGTCCCTGTCGCTCGATCGCACCAATCAGACGCCCGATCTCCCGCTTGTGCAACAACAGTTTCCGCGTCCGCGTCGGCTCGTGGTTGTTGTAGCTGGCGCGCTCGTAGACGGAGATGTGGAGGTTGATGATGAAGAGCTCCCCGTTCCGCACGATGCCATAGGCGTCGGAGAGGTTCGCCTTGCCCTCGCGCAGCGATTTGACCTCGCTGCCCGTGAGCACGAGGCCAGCCTCATAGGTGTCGATGATCGCATAGTCGTGTCGCGCGCGCCGGTTCTTGGCGATCGACTCGATCTCGGGCTTTTCGTCGGGCTTCGACATGAGGCGGAGGAACTCGGCGCGCGACGCTGCGAGCCAGCCATGCAACATAGAGACGCTGCACGGAGGCGGCAACGCGACGCGTTGACTTGGCACTGCGGCTCCGATTAATTTGCTGTTCTGTGCCGGCGTGCTCGCACGCCGATCGCTCGGGTGGTGGAACTGGTAGACACGCAGGTCTCAGAAGCCTGTGCCTTCACCGGCGTGGGGGTTCAAGTCCCCCCTCGAGCATGACGAAATAACAGACCGCCCCGTCAGATTCGATCCGACGGGGCGGTCTTGCGTTCGGCCGAGGCCGCAGGGCTATCGCCCGACCTGAGATGGCGGCATGTCCTCCGGCAGCTCGGCCGTTCCGAAGCTCGCCCGCAATGCATCGCCCATCATGGTCAGATAGTCCGTCACCAGCGCCGCCCCGCGGACGACGACCGGGTCGTCAGCCCGGATGGGTCCGCCGGCGAACGCGAGCAGGTTCTGGGCGACGCGGATGGCCGGCGTGCCGTGGCCGCGCGAGGTAAAGGCGTCGCGATACGCGCTCAAGCGCGCATTGAACTGGCGGTCGGCGAGCTCACGCAGATCGACATCGACGTTCGGATCGCGTTCCATGCGCGCTGACAGGGTGCGCAGCACCTCGGAGGGCGTGCGATCGTCGAGCGCGTCGCGCTGCGCGACGAGGATGCCCAGGGCGCGACGGAGATAGCGCAGCTCCCAGGTGGCATGATCGGTGTCGCCACGCGTCGCTTGTCGCGAGAGCCACTCGACGTCGGCGGGCGCGGGCTCGATCATCAGCGCCCCCGCGTACGAAGCGCTGCCGCGATGCAGCGCGCGGTCGTCGCGGAAAGAGCGGAACAGGCGCATCAGCGCCGAGGCATCAACCCTGGAGGACGGGGAGCGCGAGGCGCCCGCCCGCGACTGCCGGCACCAGACCGATGCGCTCGCGCACCTCGCTCTCCTGCATGAGCAGGTCGCTCAGCCGCACGCTCTCCAGCACGTCGTCGATGCGGCGCTGCAGGAGCATCCATACCGGGCGGATGCTGCAGTCGTGGGACGACGCACAGCGCTCCTCCTCCACCGGGTGCGACGTGCAGTGCACCTCGAAGGTGGAGTGCTCCGACGCCGCGATCACGTCCCGCACGCTGATCAGCTGCGGATCGCGGGCGAGATGGTAACCGCCATGAGCGCCTCGTGTGCTCTTCACGATCCCCACCCGGCGCAGCTTGAGCATGATCTGCTCGACGTAGTCTGTCGGCAGTCGCTCGGCAGCCGCGATCTCACGACCGGTCACTGGCCCGTCGTCGGTGCGACGGGCCAGATGCAGGGCACAGATGAGTCCGTATTCCGCCTGGGTGGTGATGCGCACGTTTCAAATGTAACGAGGGCCAGCAGGCACGGACAGGGCCGGAATCAGCCCCCCGCCACCATCCCATGCTTGCCGCCGGGCACGCCGATCTCGGTCATCTTCCGCAGGTCGAGGACATCGTCGATCTCGTCGGCCGGCAGAAGCTTGTCGCGCTTCACCATGTCGCGCACGAGCACGCCTTCCTTGACCGACTGCTTGCTCAGCTCGGCCGCCTTCGCGTAGCCGATGTGGGGCATGAGAGCCGTGGCGAGCGCGGCGCTGCGCTCCACCCAGTACGCCAGCATGTCCCGATTCGCCTCGATCCCCACGACGGTCTTCTCGGCGAACACCCGGGCCGTGTTCGTCAGGATGCGCATCGACAGCAGGATATTGTGGGCGATCACCGGCATCATCACGTTGAGCTCCAGCTGCCCGTGCTCTGCCGCGATGCTCACCGTGGTGTCGAGCCCCATCACCTGGAAGCACACCTGATTGACCATCTCGGGGATGGAAGGATTGATCTTCCCGGGCATGATCGACGATCCCGGTTGCACGGCGGGCAGCTTGATCTCGTCGATGCCAGTGCGGGGCCCCATCACCATCAGCCGCAGATCGCTGGCGATCTTGCTGAGGTCGATCGCCATCACGCGCAGCGTGGCGCTGAACGCCGCGGCGTCGCCCATGCTCTGCATGAGCTGGATGCGGTCTTCGCCGATGCGGAGATCGAGCCCCGTGATCGCCTCGAGGTGCTTGTTCATCAGGGCGGGGTACTCCTTCTCCACAGTCACCCCGGTGCCTACCGCGCTGCCCCCGATGCCCAGATCGCGAAGGTAGTCGGCCGCCTGCGTGATGCGCTTGATGTTGCGATCGATGGAGATGGCGTACGCCGTGAACTCCTGACCGAGCCGGATCGGCATCGCGTCCTGCAGATGCGTCCGCCCCGCCTTGACGATGTCGTCGAACTCCACGCCTTTCGCCGCGAGCGCATCGCGCAGCTGCTCGAACGCCTTCACCAGCCCTCCGAGCTGCGACAGGATCGACAGCCGGATGTTGGTGGGAATCGTGTCGTTGGTGCTCTGCGCCATGTTGACATGATCGTTCGGATGCACGGGCTCGTACGTCCCGCGCGCGCCGCCGAGGATCTCATTGGCGCGATTCGCCAACACCTCGTTCACGTTCATGTTGTGCGAGGTGCCCGCACCCGCCTGGTACGGATCCACAATGAACTGATCGTCGTACCGATGGGCGAGGACCTCGTCCGCCGCCTGTACGATCGCGTCGGCGCGCTTCGCATCGAGGCGCCCCGTCTCCTTGTGCGTCAGGGCCGCGGCCTTCTTGATCCAGGTCTGCGCCATGACGAACGGCCAGAGCGGCAGGAGTCCGCTGATCGGGAAGTTCTCCTTGGCGCGGAGGGTCTGCACGCCGTAGAGGGCGTCGGCGGGGACTTCCCTCGGTCCGAGGGGATCCTTCTCGGTGCGCGTTGCCGGTGCGGCCATGGACGGACTCTCGATCGTGATGGGTAGGAATTGATCTGCTACGGAAGCCGCAGACGACAGGAAAGTTACCGGCCCCGCGAGAATCGCGACACTTCCTCCCGCGGCGATGCGGTCTCACCGGGTGATCGGGACGTCCAGCGCGTGGGCGAAACGGTTGAAGCAGGTGTACATGCAGATCACCGCCGTGCGCGCCTCCTCGGTCATGGAGCACTCCGGGCGCTCAGGGGACGAAGCAGGAGGATCAGCACCACCAGGGCTGCAATAGCACCCACGCCCATCCAGGCGACGCTGATGCCATGCAAACGCCCGAACGCCTGGCGACGAGGATCCGATGGATCGAGGGCATCGACGGCACCGCCGATCTGTTCGCGCACGCGCTGAATGCGGGGAGCGACGACGAGCTGCGCTGCCGCGCACGCGCCGGCGAGTGTCACTGCCCCCGCGACGCGCCAGAGACGGTGCGGCATCGTCCACGACACCACCGCGACGATCAGTCCGATCACCATCCCGGACCAGAACAGAGCGGGCAGCACGCGACCAACGAGCGCGCCGGCCAGCGTTCGCGTGGGCAGGACAGCAAACGCGGTCGGCGCAACGACCGCCGCGACTATGAGCGCGGCGCCGAGCCAGGCGGCCAGGAGCACGATACCGGCGAGCGCGGACGGCATGGCGCGCGCCGTCACCGCTTCAACGCGCGGGCGCGCCCGGCGAGAAAGGGGTTCGATCGCTGCTCCTCGGCGATCGTCGTCGGGCCGCCGTGACCCGGATACACGATGGTCGCCCCGGGCAGCTTGGCGAATCGCTCGAGCGAGGAATCCATGTGGAACGGATTGCTGAGCGGCAGATCGGTGCGGCCGATGGAGCCGGCGAAGAGGAGATCCCCGGACAGCGCGATTCCCTCGCCATTGAAGCTCACCAGTCCCGGGGCGTGTCCCGGCACATGCATGACCGTGAAGCGCAGGCCCCCGCAGGCGAGCACATCGCCGTCCACGAGGTCCCGGTCGGGGCCCTCCGGCTGCTCGAACGGGACGCCGTACATCTCCGCTGCGCGCGCGGAGAGTTGCGTGTAGAACGGCAGGTCCTGCGGATGCAGATGCACGGGCACGTCGAAGAGTCGCCGCACTTCGGCGATGCCGCCGATGTGGTCGACGTGCGCGTGCGTCAACCAGATCGCCTCCAGGCTGGCGCCGGACGCACGGACCATCCGCACGAGCTCTTCCCCATCGGCGCCGGGATCGATCAGGACGGCACGGTTGGTGGCCTCGTCGACGACGAGGTAGCAGTTCTCCTGGAACGGACCCACGGTGCGGACGTCGATCCTCACACCGCGTACCCGCCGCTGCCGTGCGCCTCGATGGGGTGGCCGCCTTCGGCGCGCGCCGTGAGATACTTCTCGACCGCGATCGCCGCCGTCGTGGCGTCGCCCACGGCGGTGGTGACCTGGCGCGTGAGCTGCGAGCGCAGGTCGCCCGCCGCGAACAGGCCCTTGATCGACGTCTGCATCGTCGTGTCGGTCAGGACGTAGCCCATCTCGTCGTGGTCGAAGTGCGCGTCGATGATCCCCGTGTTGGGTCGGAAGCCGATGAAGACGAAGCAGCCGGTCGCGGCGAGCGTCCGTACGGCGTCCGACTCCACGTCGCGAATGACGATCCCCGTCATGAGACCCTGTTCGTCGCCGAGGATCTCCTCGGCCACCGTGTTCCAGAGCACCTCGACCTTCGAGTTCGCCGCCAGCCGCTCCTGGAGGATCCTCGACGCCCGAAACTCGTCGCGGCGATGGATGACATACACCTTCGACGCGTAGCGGGTGAGGAAGTCGGCCTCTTCCACGGCGGCGTCCCCGCCGCCGACGACGGCGATGACCTGCTGCTTGAAGAAGGCGCCGTCGCAGATCGCGCAGTACGAGACTCCCCTCCCCGCGTACTCCAGCTCACCCGGGATGCCCAGCTTCACCGGCGTGCCCCCGGCGGTGATGATGACGGCGGGCGAGCGATAGACGTCGCCGGAATCCGTCCCCGTATCGAAGGTACCGTCCTCGCGGCGCGTCACGCTGGTTACCGTGGCCGTAACGAACTCGGCCCCGAACTCGCGCGCGTGCTCCTCGAACTTCTTCGCCAGCTCCCAGCCAAGAATCGACTTCTCGCCGATCCAGTCGTCCAGCTTTTCGGTGTTGAGCAGCTCACCGCCGGGAATGCCGCGCTCGAGCACGGCGGTCCTGAGCATGGAGCGGCCCGTATAGAGCGCGGCGCACATCCCCGCCGGCCCTGCGCCGACGATGACGACGTCGTAATGGTGCGTGATTCCCACAAGGTCCTCGTGCGGTAGGGCGCGCGGGCGCGCGCGGCTGGCGAAATCTCACTACAGGAAGCCCATGAGGGAACCGTTGCGTTCCCGACGGTGCGCGCTAGCGGACGACGATCCGTCGCAGCGCACCGTGGCAATGCGACGCGGTCCCGATGAGAAAAGCGGCGCCGCCAGGCTCGCCCCCGCGGGCGGCGACGGCCCGGTCGGCAGCGAGCATGTCGCGCACGTCGAGCATTCCCACCCCGAAGGCGCGATGCGCGCAGTGAAACACGAAGGGCCCCTCGACCGGCCGCCCCGCCTCGCGCTCCGCCTCCGCGTAGCGCGCCAGCGCGGGAGGCAGACTCCACGTGCGCTCGCCCTTCGTGTGCGGGCATCGCGCCGGCTCGATACAGTTGATCGGGCACATCCACTCCGCAAAGCTCACGTAGTGCGTACCGTCCTCTCCCGCGCGCTGCCAGGGCACCGCGGGCGGCTGGTGGAGCGGCTCGGTGACGATGCGCCGATCGGGCCAGCGCGCGCGCGCGCGGTCGGTCACCCAATCCGCCATCAGGTGCGGCATGAGTGGCGAGGGGACGATCGCGTCGTGATCGTGGCGGTCCGGATCGGCGGCCGCGGCGTCGAGATATCCGCGGAAGAACTCGCGCCACTCGGCGACCTCGACGCGGAGACGGCTCGGCTGCTCCGACGCGGGCAGCCGCGCCACCGGACAGTGTGGATCGCGGTCCACGACGATCACCGCTTCCCACGCCAGCGCGCCAGCCCGTTCGGCGCGGGCGAGCTGGCGTACGTAGTATCCGCCGTAGCAGCCTCCGCCCACGACGACGATGGTGGCGAAGCGCTGCGTCTCGCGCGTCACGCGCGGCGCGGCGTCAGGTGCGGACGTGCCGGCCTCCATCGACCCGAATCACCTCGCCGGTCACGTAGTCGGCCTCGAGCAGGTAGGCGACGGCGCCGGCAACGTCGTCCGGCGTGCCGAGCCGCTGGAGCGGTGTCGTCCGTCGCAGATGCTCGGCGTCGGCGTCGCTCCAGCCCTCCGGCAGCAGCACGACACCGGGCGCGACGGCGTTCACCCGCACGTCCGGCGCCAGCGCGTGCGCCAGGCCACGAGTCATCTGCACGATCGCCGCCTTCGTCACGCCGTGCGGCACGTACGCCGGCCAGGTCTCGAACGCGGCGAGGTCGGCGATGTTCACGATGGCGCCGTGGGCATCGCGGAGCGCGGGCGCGGCCCGCTGCGCGAGGAAGTAAGGCGCCCGCACGTTGAGGGCGAACATGTCGTCCCATTGGGCCGCCGTCGTCTCACCGACGGGGCTGCGGAGCATCACGGCGGCCGAGTTGACCAGCGCGGCAAGCGCTCCCTCTGCGTCGAGCGTGCGGTCGATGAGCTGTTCGGCTGACGCCACGTCGCTCAGGTCGGCCTGGATGAGGGTGGCGAGGCCGCCCCGGTCACGGATGAGCCGCGCCGTCTCGTGCGCACCCTCGGCCGAGCCGTTGTAGTGGACGACGACGCGCATGCCGCGCGCGCCGAGTGCGATGGCGATGGCGCGTCCGACGCGCCGGCCGGCGCCAGTGACGAGCGCGACCCGACCGGCGAGCGGCGTCACCGGCACGCCCTCATGCGTCCGGTGCGCCGCGGTGCGCGGCGAGCTGCGCGTCCTGTCGGGCAAGCCACTCCGCCGGCACCTGCATCATGCCGATCGTGCGTGGTCCGTCGGCGGCGCCATGCCAGTCGGAGCCGCCGCTCATCACGAGCCCGAACTGCTCGCACAGCCCGCGCAGCCGTGTCGTGTCGGACGAGGAATGGCTCGGATGCTTCACCTCGATGCCGTCGAGTCCGTGGGCGCTTAGCGCCTCGATCCGCTCGCGCGTGCCGCCGGCCCCCGGATGCGCGAGCACCGCCAGGCCTCCCGCGGCGTGGATCATCGCGATCGCGTCACCCATGCCGAGCTGCTCCTTGGCCACGAAGGCAGGGCGGCCGGCGCCGAGGTACCGGTCGAACGCATCGCGCGCATCGGTGGCCCACCCTTCCGCGATCATCGCGCGCGCGACGTGCGGCCGACCGACGACGCCGGGCCCCGCCTGCGCGAGCACATCCTCGAACGCCAGGACCACGCCGAGTGCATTGAGCCGTTCGACGATGGTGCGCGCCCGCCGGTTCCGCATCGCGCGCAGCTCGGCGAGCCCCCGATCGAGCACCGCGGTATCACGCAGGTGCAGGCCGAGCAGATGCGTCTCCGTCTCGCCTTCCACGGCGCTCAGCTCGACGCCGTTCACGACGCGGACGCCGAGCTCCGCGCCGGCCGCCTGCGCCTCGGCCAGTCCGGCGACGGAGTCATGGTCAGTGAGGGCGATCGCGGCGAGCGACGCCTTCCGCGCGGCCCGGACGACGTCGGCGGGCGCCCGTGAGCCGTCGGACGCCGTGGAATGCATGTGCAGGTCGACGAACACCCCTCCCGTCGGCCCCGCCGGGGCGGTCACGAGGAGTATCCGGCCTCGGGCGACATCTCGCTGGGCTGAGACTGCTCGAGCAGCCGGGCAAGATCGGCGTCGCTCATCTCGGCCAGCGCCTGCTCTCGCGAACGGGTGCCCTGTGGCGAATAGCGTGTGACGCGCACCTCTCGGTCCCCCCCGGTGCCCGAGGTGAACAGCAGGGCGAACTCGTCGCGGTCGTACTGCGTGACGCGGCCGGAGGGCAGCACCCGCCAGGTACGCCCGCCGCTGGTGATGGAACGGGTCGGCATGTTTACGGCAGCTCCACTTCGTGATAGATGCGCGCGGGATCGAGTACCCGCTCCGGTGCCGACGCGTGCGCCTTGGCGAGCGTTTTGGCGTCGGGCGCCTCGAAGAACTCCAGGAATGCGCCGGGCAGCCCCGTCTCCTCGAACACCCAGTACTTGCAACCCGCCTGCGCGTAGTGCGCATGCTTGCGCTGGAGGCGCACCGCGAACTTCTCACGGTCGGGCGGCGTGACGAGCGTCCGTTGGATCGAGAGGAAGCGCGGCATGCTCAGAGCGCCGCGTCGGGGAACGACTCGAGCTCCTTCTTCACGGCGGCGAGGAACCGATCGGCGTCGGCCCCGTCGACGATACGGTGATCGAACGAGAGTGAGAAGTATGCGCAGGTGCGGACAGCGATCGTGTCCTCGCCATCCGGGCCCGTGACGACCTTGGGCCGCTTCTCGATCGCGCCGAGCCCGAGGATGGCGGAGGTACCGAGCGGAATGATCGGCGTCCCCATCAGCGAGCCGAAGACGCCCGGATTGGTGATGGTGAACGTCGCGCCCTGCACTTCCTCGGGCTTGAGCTTCTTCGCCCGCGCCCGGTCGGCGAGATCGTTGAGGGACTTCGTGAGGCCGGAGAGGGAGAGGTCGTCGGCCCCCTTGATGACGGGCACGATGAGCCCCCAATCGAGCGCGACGGCGATACCGATGTTGTACTGCTTGCGATAGATGATGCGGTTGCCCGAGACGGCGGCGTTGAGCACGGGAAACCGCTTCAGCGTGTCGACGACCGTCTTGATGATGAACGGGAGGAAGGTGAGCTTCTGGCCCGTCTGCGCCTCGAATGCGGCGCGGTTCTTCTGGCGGATCCGCGCGATGCGCGTGAGGTCGACCTCGAAGAACGAGGTGACGTGCGCGTTGGTGTGGCGCGAGGCGACCATGTGGTCGCTCGTGAGCGCGCGGATCTTGGACATCGGCTCGACCGTGTCACCCGCCCAGGGCTCGGGCGCGGGGCCGTGCTGGACGGCGCCGCCGGGCGCGTGCATGGACGCACGCTGGACGGCCGGCGCGGCGGCACCAGAGGCGATGTACTGCTCGATGTCGCGCCTGGTGACGCGGCCCTGGATGCCCGAGCCCTGCATTGCGGCGATCTCGATGCCATGCTCGGCGGCGATCTTCCGGACGAGCGGGGAAGACTTGGTGCGCAGCCGCTCCTCGAGGCCGTTACCGTTGCCCGGCGCAGAGACGGTTGCAGGGGCGGCGGATGGATGACGCTCGGCGGCGGCCGGGGTGGCAGCTTGTGCGCTGGGGGGGCCCCCCGCGGGTGTCGACTTCGCCGCGACCGGCGCCGGCACGCCTGCCCCTGCCCCGAGCGCCGCCCCCTTCTCCGTCTCGATCCGCGCGACGAGCGTCTGCACCGGCACCGTCTGTCCCTCGGTCACGAGGATCTCGGCCAGCACGCCAGCCGTCGGCGCCGGAATCTCGGCGTCGACCTTGTCCGTCGAAATCTCGAAGATCGGCTCGTCGCGCTTCACCTCGTCGCCGACCTTCTTCAGCCATTTCGACAGCGTTCCTTCGGCGATCGATTCGCCCATCTGGGGCATGATGACGTCAACGCGAGCCACTGCGATTTCCTCTCACTCGGAGTTCCGGGGAGCGGTGCGCACCTTTCGCATCCGCCACAGCACGATCGTCGGGACGAGGATCACTCCGATCCGCGCCCCCCATGTCCAATACACCGACCAGTCGCACGGCGCGCCTGTCTCCGCGGCCGCCGTACAGCCGCGTACTCCGCCGACGACCTTCGCGATCAGTACCGCGATCATGCCTCCCGCCACCAGGCCGACCACGGCGGTGAGGCAGCCGACCCCAAGATAAGGCCAAACCCCGCCTTCCGTCTGCCCCGGCTGGTCGGGACCCAGGTTGTCGGTGTCCCGCACGTCAGTAGGCCGCCAGTCGCCGCGCCGCGTGGACGATGTCCGGCGTCTGCGGGAGCACGAAATCCTCGAGCGGCGGAGCATAGGGAAGCGGCACGTCGTGCGCCGTGACGCGCAGCACGGGCGCATCCAGCCACTCGAAGCAGCTCTCGTTGATCCGCGCCGTCAGCTCTCCCGCGATGCCGCCCGTGCGCGTGTCCTCGTGCACGATCAACACGCGATTGGTCTTCTTCACCGTCGCGACGATCGCGTCGTCGTCCAGCGGCGCGAGCGAGCGGAGATCCAGCACCTCCACCGACAGGCCGTCCTCGCGCTCCAGCTGCTCCGCCGCCTCGAGCGCCTTGTAGACCGTGGCGGCGTAGGTGATGATCGACAGATCGGTTCCCTCGCGCGCCAGACGCGCCTTGCCGATCGGCACCACGACGTCGCCCGCCGGCATCTCACCCTTGATGCGGCGATAGAGATACTTGTGCTCGAAGAAGAGCACGCAGTCGTCGTCACGGATCGCCGCCTTCATCAACCCTTTCGCGTCGGCGGCGGTGCTGGGGTAGACGACCTTGAGCCCCGGCGTGTGGATGAATCCCGCCTCGGGATTCTGGGAGTGGAAGGGTCCCCCGCGAACGTAGCCCCCGCTCGGCCCCCGCACCACCATGGGCGTCGGGAGGAACGCGCGGTAGCGCGCCGTCGCGATGTAGTTCGTCAGCATGTCATAGGCGTTGGCGATGAAGTCGATGAACTGCATCTCGACCACCGGACGCATGCCCATGTGCGCGGCCCCCGCCGCCGCGCCGACGATGCCGATCTCGGAGATCGGCGAGTCGATCACGCGTGACTCCCCGAACTTCGCGAGCAGGCCGTCGGTGACCTTGAACGCGCCGCCGTAGGCGCCGATGTCCTCGCCGATCATGAAGACGGCGGGGTCGCGCGCCATCTCCTCGAACAGCGCCTCGCGAATGGCCTCGAGATAGGTGATCTCCGCCATCAATCGGCACCCTTGGCGGGCGCATCGAACGTGCCCCAGCTCGACGGACGCTCGCTCGCCTCGATCACGCCTCGCTTCCCCTCGCGAAACCAGAGCGGTGGCTGGACAGGCGGGTCTGCGTAGACGCCGATGAGCGCGTCGAGTGGCTCCGGCACGCCGGACGCGTCCGCGATGTCGGTGGCCTCATCGATCTCGCGGGTGACGCGCGCGTCGATCGCCGCCAGCTCGTCGGCCGTCACTCCCTCACCCTTCAGGCGAACGACATACCGGTCGATCGGGTCGTTCTCGGCGGCCCACCGCTCGATCTGCCCGGGCGGCACGTAGGACTGGTTGTCGTGCTCGGCGTGTCCCTTGCGCCGAAACGTCATGAGCTCGACGATCGAGGTGCCCTCGCCGCGTCGCGCGCGGTCCACGGCGCGCTTCGTGGCCTCATACGTCGCGATGACGTCGTTGCCGTCCGCCGTCTCGCCCGGAATGCCGTAGCCGATCGCCTTGTCGGTGAACTGCTTGACGAGGCTCTGCTTCGCCGTCGGCGTCGAGTAGGCATAGCCGTTGTTCTCGATGATCACGACGAGCGGGCACCGCTGCACAGCCGCGAAGTTGATCCCCTCGTGGAACGCGCCCGTGGACGTCGCGCCGTCGCCCACGTAGACGAGACCGACGCGGGGCTCGCCGCGCATCTTGAACGTCAGGGTCACGCCGGCCATCACGGGGACCATGTCGCCGAGCGGCGAGATCTGCCCGATGAATCCGCGCTCCGTATCGCCGAAATGGATGTTGAGCTCGCGGCCTCGCGTCGGCGAATCGCCCTTGGCCATGTACTGTTTCAGGATCTCCACCGGGGTGGCGCCCTTCACGAGCATCGAGCCGAGGTTACGGATGAGCGGGGAGAGGATGTCGCCCCCTCGCAGCGCGTAGGCGCTGCCCACGGCGTCGGCCTCCTGGCCGAGCGAGCGGAAGAGCCCACCGACGACCTTGGTCTGCCGGTAGAGGTTCACCAACCGCTCCTCGAGCGAGCGAGTCAGCCGCATCCAGTAGTAGAGCTCGAGCCGCTGCGCACGCGTGAGGCTGACGTCACTCTCCGTTGTGACCGCGGGGGGCTGCGGGGCGCGATCACGCGCCGCGCGCCCCCCGCCCTGTGTTGCCGACCGTGCCATCAGTACGAGGCTTGAAGCTTATGTGATGGGTCGTCGGCGCTGTGGAGCTCGACGAAGAACCGCTTCACGTTGCGATCCAGGCGGCTCTCACCCATCTGATCGGTCGCGACCTCGACGAAGGTGTAGTGCCCGCCCTCCGGCTTGGCGGAAAGCTTCAGCGCACCGAGGGGGCCACTGAACGCGCGCGACCGTGCGGCAGACGTCACGACGGTGAGTCCCAGCGCGGGGAAGAACAGGTCCGCAACGGCGACCACGTCGGCGGGAGGCATCTGACTGCGATAGAAATGGCGCATCTTACGGGGTCCCGCTCCGCTCCGGGAGCACGTCCTGCATCCACTCGGTCTTCTCGAGCGGCTTCAGGGAATCACTGTGAAACTGGATGCCGACAGCCCACTGCCCCGACGTGACGTAGTTGAGCTTGGCCGAATATACGCCGACGCCGGGCGCCTTGACGAACCCGTCGTACGTGCGTGCGCCGTCGCGGGTGTTGGCGAAGATGCGCCCCTCTCCCGCGTCGATCGGCTGCTTGGTCTCACGGTCCTTGACCGTGATCGTGTAGATCACATCTTCGCGAGCGCGCGGTGGGATCGGGTCGGAGGTGATGGTGAACAGATAGCTCTGCGAGCCCTGCCGCAGCTCGGGGTGCCGCGGCGGACCGCAGCTCGCCCCCGCGACGAGCGCGAGGCCCATCGCGAGGACGGCGCGCCGCGACACCCCGGGCCGCGTCATGACTGGTAGTATTCCAGGCCGAGGTGCGTGATCTGCTCCTCGCCCATGAGATGGCGCAACGTGTTCTTCAGCTTGGTCTGCTGAATGAAGAGATCGTGCTCGGGCTGGAGGCCGGCAGCCGTCATGGGGCTCTTGTAGTAGAACGAGAGCCACTCCTGAATCCCCTTCATGCCGGCGCGCTGCGCGAAGTCGCTGAACAGCGCCAGATCGAGCACCAGCGGCGCCGCGAGGATCGAATCGCGACAGAGGAAGTTGACCTTGATCTGCATCGGGTAGCCCATCCACCCGACGATGTCGATGTTGTCCCAGCCTTCCTTATTGTCGCCGCGCGGCGGGTAGTAGTTGATCCGCACGACGTGCGTGAAGTCCTTGTACAGGTCGGGATACTTCTCCGGCTGCAAGATGGTGTGCAGCACCGAGAGCTTCGACTCCTCCTTCGTCTTGAACGACGCGGGGTCGTCGAGCACCTCGCCATCGCGGTTGCCGAGGATGTTCGTCGAATACCAGCCGGCGAGGCCGAGCATGCGCGCCTTGAGGCCCGGCGCGATGATGGTCTTCATCCAGGTCTGCCCGGTCTTGAAGTCCTTGCCCGAGATCGGGACGCCGCGCTCGGTGGCCAGCTGGACCAGCGCCGGGAGGTCGACCGACAGGTTCGGCGCGCCGTTGCAGAACGCGACGCCCTCCATGATCGCGGCGTAGGCATAGAGCATCGACGGCGCGATCGCTTCGTCGTTGTTCTCCATCGCCCGCTCAAACTGCTCGAGCGTCGCGTGCTGCGGACCGGGCTTGATAAAGATCTCGGTGGACGCGCACCACACGATGACGACGCGGTCGCACTTGTTCTTCGCCTTGAAGTCGCGGATGTCCTGGCGCAGCTGCTCAGCGAGGTCCCGCTTCGTCTTTCCCTTCTTGACGTTCTTGCCGTTGATGCGCGTGACGTATTTGTTCTCGAACACGGCAGGCATCGGCTTGATGGCCGAAAGGAAATCCTTCAGCGGCTCCAGATCCCGATCCTCCAGCACCCCGGCCTTCTTCGCGGCGGTGTACGCGTCGTCCGCGATCGGATCCCACGCGCCGAACACGATGTCCTTGAGCTCGGCGAGGGGAACGAAGTCCTTGATCAGCGGCGCGCGGTTCTCCGTGCGCTTGCCGAGCCGGATGGTGGCCATCTGCGTCAGCGAGCCGATCGGCTTGCTGCGTCCCTGGCGGATGCTCTCGACGCCGGCCATGAAGGTCGTCGCGACGGCGCCGAGGCCGGGCGTGATGATACCGAGTCGTCCGGTAGCGGGCTTGGGCGTGGAGGACACGTTGGCGGAACCTTTCACGAACTCATTCTCCTTTGAGCGGAGGGGGCGGAGTGCGACGGCGCAACGACAAGCGGCGGACGTGCCTCGCTCTCGGTGCGTGCTTCCGCTTCGTCCGCTCGCTTGGTGGCGGTGTAGACGAACGCCACGCGCTGGACCACGGTGATCCAGGCCGTGACGGTCAGAATGACGATGATGATGGCAAGTACCCACCCGTTGAGCACGAGGCCGAACAGCGCCTGCGGGGCGGACAGGAGGACGACGCGCTCGG
>Ga0193699_10000105_pt1 | contig 39209 bp, 37 predicted proteins | sample L3c2metaG_FD_160095 | JGI IMG/M metagenome (GOLD analysis project Ga0193699, IMG submission 160095) | Soil microbial communities from a riparian zone of the East river system, Colorado, United States - L3c2 | ecosystem: Environmental > Terrestrial > Soil > Riparian zone | place: USA: East...
CCACGTGCGGCCCTGCAGGTAGTTGAACGGATCGCCCGGCCACAGCCGATGCTGCTCGAAATCGACGCCGAAGAATACTTTGGCCTCGAGGTCGCCGCGCTTGACCCGCCAACCGGGCAGCACCTGAAGCGTACCTTCGACGCCGTAGACGCGTTCGCCGAGGCCGCCGGAAAAATATCGGTACACGCCGCCGGACAGCAGCACCTTCAGGAGCAGTCCGTCTTGCTCGAAGCCGCCGGGCGCCACCAGCAGGCCGCCATGGGCGAAAGCGCCGTTGCGCCAGATGTCGCGGCCGGAAAACAAAATGACGCGCGACTCGTCGTCGTCATCGGCCGATGCAGGACCGGCGAAAACGCAGACGCAACAGACCAGGAAAACCGCGGCGCAGGACACCGCCGCGGGGACGCACCATCCGCGACGCATCGAGGCCCCCAAGCCCCATCGGTCCGGCTACAAAATAGTCCTGCAACCTAGCCGCAATCTCAGGTTGTTGTCCAACGGTCTAGTTGTGAGACCGCGTTAGCCGGCGCGGGGCGCTGCCCATGGTGCGGTGGATCATGGCGGAGAAGGCGCTGGGGCTGGCATAGCCCACCGCGGCGGCGGTTTCGGCCACCGATGCGCCGTCCGACAGCCGGGCGAGGCCGTCGACGGCGCGCAGGCGGGCGCGCCACTCGGCAAAGCCCAGCCCGGTCTCGCTGCGGAAGATGCGCGCCAGCGTCCGCCTGCTGGCGCCGGCCTCGTTGGCCCAGCGGTCCAGGCCGAAGTCGATGCTGGAATTGTCCAACAACGCCCGGGCGACGCGGAGCGCGCGCGCATCGCGCGGCATCGGCACTTCCAGACGGCGTTCGCGCAAACGCGCCAGTTCGGTGAGGATCAGGCGCGCGATGATGCCGCCGCGGCCGCGCTCGGCGTAGTCGACCGGCTCTTCCAGCAGCGCCAGGATGAGCTCGCGCAACAGCCCGGAAATCTCGACCAAAACCGGCTGCTGCGGCAGGGCCTCACAGGCCGAAGGGTCGATATAGACGGTACGCATCTCCACATGGCTGCGCATCGTGACGTTGTGCGGCTTTTGCGGCGGTAGCCAGAGCGCCCGCGCGGGCGGCAAGATCCAGGCGAATTCGGCCGTTTCGACCCGCATGACGCCGCTGACGGCGTGCAGCAATTGCCCGCGGCGGTGGATATGGAGCGGGATGTGCTCGCCCGGTGCCCACGGCTTCGCCATGACGGCGACCGGGCGCGGCGAGTCATCCATGTTACGACGGTATTCCGGGATCGTCACCGGCTTGGCCCTTTCACGACGAAAATCGACCGAACATCGCCAAAAGGCAAGCGTATACCCGCGACTTACCGGCCAACAAGGCGGGAAATCGCTACGCACCGACCGTGATTTCATGACCCCAACTGCCGCTTCCGACACCGCCGTTTTCGAAGAGGCCGCCCGCCGCCGCTCCATCCGTTTCCTCAACTGGGCGCACTTCCTCGACCACTACGTCATCCTGATCTTCCCGACCGTGGTGATCGGGCTGGAGGCGGTCTACGGCCGCAGCTACGGCGATCTGCTGACGCTCTCGACGGCGGCGTTCACCGCGTTCGGCCTGTTCGCGCTGCCGGCGGGCTGGCTCGCCGACCACTGGAGCCGGCGCAACATGATGGCGATCTTTTTCATCGGCACCGGCATCTCGGCGGCGGCGGTCGGCGCCGCGCCAAACTTCACGTTGCTCGCCGTTGCGCTGTTCGGCGTCGGCGTGTTCGGCGCGATCTATCATCCGGTCGGCACGCCAATGGTGGTGGAGCAGGCCATCAACCGCGGCCATACGATGTCGCGCAACGGCATCTGCGGCAATGTCGGCGTTTCGGTCGCGGCCGCAATTACCGCGGCGATCACGGCCTGGATCGGTTGGCGCTGGGCGTTTTTCATTCCCGCCGTCATCTTCGTCGTGACCGGCATTTTTTATCTGGCAATGACTCCGAACGACCACGGCGGAAGCCGCAGCGCGGCGCCGCATGCGCAAGATGTCACGCTGGACCGCCGCATGATCTTGACCGTGGTCGCCTTGTTCTTGTTGCTGGCGCTATCGTCGGGGCTCGTGTTCAACGCCATGGTCGTGACGGTGCCGAAGATCATCGACACGCGGCTTGGCGACGGCATTCCGCTCGCATTGGTCGGCTTTTTCGCAACCGCGGTGTTTCTGTGCGGCGCGGTGGCGCAGCTTTCGGTCGGCAGACTGGTCGATCATTTCGCACCGCATTTGCTACTGGCCGGCGTCGCAATCACGCAATTGATCGGCGTGATCTGGCTCAATTACGCCACCGGCTGGCCGCTGCTGATAGCGCTCGCGGTTTCGATTGCCGCGATCTACGGCCAGGTGACGCTGAACGACATCGTGCTGGCGCGCTACACGCCGCCGGGCTGGCGCGGTCGCGTTTTCGCGATCCGCTTTTTCCTCAACTTCACTTCGGCCGGGCCCGCGGTGTGGGGCATCGGCAAGCTATACGATCACGGCGGCTTTGCGCTGGTGCTGTGGATCATGGCGGTGGTCGCGGCCATCTTCACGATAAACTCTCTCGTGATCAGCGGGCTGGTGTCCGGCGTCGAAAGCGGGTTGCGCCGGCGTCAGGCGCCCGCCGAGTAGTCAGAAGAGCGGCGGGATGAGGTCCTCGACCTTGATCCGCATACGCTTCTTGACAAGTGCGGCAATGCGGCTGCGGTGGCACTCATTCGGATCGCGCTCGTAGCAGAGCAACGCGACGCGCTTACCCGACTTGATCAGTGCGATCAATTCGTCGAGTGCAGCTTTGGCGTCCGGCGTCTTGATGTGCTTGTCGTAGATGCGCCACAGCTTTTCGAGGTCGCCCGAACGCGCCGCTGCACGCCCTTCCGTCGGCGTGCCGAGTTTTTGCAGGTGGATATAGGCGATGCCGTTGTCGTCGAGCGAAGCGGCAAGCTGACGCTTGGAAAATCCGGGCCTGCGCGAGGCCGCAACCGCGCGGGTATCGACCAGCAGATCGACTTTGGCGCGCCTGAGTTCGCCCAAGACCGAGTCGGGTTTGGCCTGTTCGTAGCCGATGGTAAAAAGGGCTGGCATGCCTCCAGACTATGCGGCGCCGGCGACGGGGCAAGATCAAAATAGGCTGCGCGGGCGCAACTTGGAACATTTCCTTCTCTCAGCGCGTTATCGGCAATCGTTTTAATTCTATTTGAGCGGCGAGGCTTGCGTGCCGGGGCCACTTCATGAATCTAGGGGCCTAAGAGAGACAATTTTCCTGCGCACGTGGAGGTTTTGATGAAACGCGTTCTGGCCGCGCTTGTCTTGTCAGCGGCATGTGCAGGCGCCGCTCAAGCCGCCAACATTACGCTGCTCAATGTGTCCTACGATCCGACACGAGAATTGTATCGCGTCTATAACGCTGAATTCACCAAATATTGGAAAGAAAAATCCGGCGATACCGTCACCATCCAGCAGTCTCATGGCGGCTCCGGCGGCCAGGCGCGCGCCGTCATCGATGGACTAAAGGCAGACGTCGTGACGCTCGCGCTTGAGTCTGACGTCAACGCTATTGCCGAGAAGACCAAGAAAATTCCGGCTGACTGGCGCACGAAACTCGCGAACAACTCGACGCCTTATACCTCCACTTATGTTTTCATGGTTCGCAAGGGCAACCCGAAAAACCTCAAGGATTGGGGTGACCTCGTGAAGCCCGGCATCGAGGTCATCGTGCCCAATCCGAAGACCTCGGGCGGCGCGCAATGGGCCTACCTCGCGGCGTGGGGTTACGCCGATCAGAAATTCAATCACGACGAAGCCAAGATCAAGGAATTCGTCGGCGCGCTTTATAAGAATGTACCCGTGCTCGATACCGGCGCGCGCGGCTCCACCACTACCTTCGTTCAACGCGGGCTGGGCGATGTTCTGCTGTCGTGGGAGAACGAGGCGTTCCTGGCCATCAACGAACTCGGTCCGGACAAGTTCGACATCGTTGTGCCGCCGCTGTCGATCAAAGCGGAGCCGTCGGTGGCGCTTGTGCGCGGCAACTCAGATGAAAAGGGCACAACCGCGGTGGCCGAAGCCTACCTGGAGTATCTCTACAGCGCCCCGGCGCAGAAGATCATTGCAAAGAACTACTATCGCCCCGCGAAGCCGGAACTTGCCGATCCTGCCGACCTCAAGCGCTTTCCAGAGATAAAACTGCTAACGATTGACGATCCGGTCTTCGGCGGCTGGGCCAAGGTGACCCCGAAGCATTTTGCCAACGGCGGCGTCTTCGATCAGATTTACAAGCGCTGATAAAGGCATCCCGCTTCTATGACGGCCATCGCTACCAGACACTGGCGGCAGCCCAGCGTCATCCCGGGGTTCGGGGTGACGTTTGGCTTTGCCATGGTCTATCTCAGCCTGATCGTCCTGATCCCGATTGCCTTTCTGATCGTGCGCACGATGGAACTGTCGTGGCAGGAATATTGGGCGATCGTCAGCAGCGAGCGGGTCGTTGCTGCCTTGCGACTGTCGTTCGGCGCGGCCCTCATTGCCGCGACGATCAATGCCTTTTTCGGCGTGATCGTCGCCTGGGTGTTGGTGCGCTATGAATTCCCTGGAAAGCGCCTGGTTGATGCCATCGTCGATCTGCCGTTCGCGCTGCCGACCGCCGTTGCCGGCATCGCGCTCACCGCGATCTTTGCCAAGAACGGCTGGGTCGGTCAGTTCCTCGAGCCGCTGGGCATCAAGATCGCGTACACGTCGATCGGCGTGGTGATCGCGCTGACGTTTGTCGGTTTGCCGTTCGTGGTCCGCACCCTGCAGCCGGTGATCCTGGAGATCGAACGCGAGGTCGAGGAAGCGGCAGCGACGCTCGGCGCGAGCCGACGCCAAGCCATCTTTCGGGTGATCTTGCCGACGCTGCTGCCGGCGCTGCTGACCGGCTTCGTGCTGGCGCTGGCGCGCGGTGTCGGTGAATACGGCTCGGTGGTGTTCATCGCCGGCAACATTCCCTATCGCACCGAGATTGCGCCGCTGCTGATCGTGATCCGGCTGACCGAGTTCGACTACTCGGGCGCCACGGCAATAGCCACGGTCATGCTGGCGATCTCCTTTGTCATGTTCTTGTCGATCAATCTGATCCAGGCCTGGGCGCGGCGGAGGTTCGGTTATGTCTGATCAAACAATTGCGAGGCCCGCGACGTGGCGCGCACCGACGACCGAAGCCCGGCCGATAAAGTTTGTATTGATCGGTATCGCACTGCTGTTCTTGGGAATTTTTCTCGGCTTCCCGTTGGCCGTGGTTTTTGTCGAAGCATTCCGCAATGGTCTCGGCGCTTTCGTCAAGTCGCTCGGCGAACCCGATACGCTCGCCGCGATCCGTCTGACCCTGCTGGTCGCCGCCATCTCGGTGCCGGCCAATCTGGTGTTCGGCGTCTGCGCGGCCTGGGCCATCGCCAAGTACGAATTTCGCGGCAAGGCCGTCCTGATCACGTTGATCGATCTGCCGTTCTCGGTGTCGCCGGTCGTCGCCGGTCTGATCTACGTGATCCTGTTTGGGTCTCATGGATTTTTCGGACATTGGCTCAACGCCCACAATATTCAGATCATCTTCGCCGTGCCCGGCATCGTACTGGCAACGATCTTCGTGACGTTCCCGTTTGTCGCGCGTGAACTGATCCCGCTGATGGACGAGCAGGGCACGAAAGAGGAAGAAGCGGCGATTTCGCTCGGCGCCAGCGGCTTGCAGACGTTCTGGCGTGTGACGCTGCCGAACGTGAAGTGGGGGCTGATGTATGGCGTGCTGCTGTGCAACGCACGCGCGATGGGCGAGTTCGGCGCGGTCGCGGTCGTATCCGGACATATCCGCGGACTGACCAACACCATGCCGCTGCATATCGAGATTCTCTACAACGACTATCAGTGGGTCGCGGCCTTCGCCGTCGCCTCGTTGCTCGCGTTGCTTGCGTTGGTGACGCTGATCATCAAATCGGTGCTTGAGTGGCGCTTCAGTCACGAATTGGCCAACGGAACCCCACTAGGAAGCTGAAAATGACCGCGCTTGCGCAATTCCGCAGGGACCTTGATTATACCGAGGAGAAAGTCTCCTTCGCGCCGGCTGTCGGCGAATGGGCATACGGCGAGCCGATGAACGTGACGGTCGAGAATCTGCAGAAGGCGTTCGGCGTCACGCCGGCGTTGCACGGCGTCTCGCTCGAAATCGCCAGCGGCGAACTGATTGCGCTGGTCGGCCCGTCGGGCTCCGGCAAGACCACACTGTTGCGGTTGATCGCCGGTCTCGATTTTCCGAATTCCGGCCGCGTGCTGTTCGGCGACGAGGATGCGTCCACCAAGTCGGTGCAGGAGCGCAATGTCGGGTTTGTCTTTCAGAATTACGCGTTGTTTCGGCATATGTCGGTGTTCGAGAACATCGCGTTCGGCCTGCGTGTGCGCGACCGCGCGAACCGTCCGGACGAGGCTGCGATCCGTGAGCGTGTAATGTCGCTGCTCGACCTGGTGCAACTCTCAGGCCTCGAGAAGCGTTTTCCCACCCAGCTCTCCGGCGGCCAGCGCCAACGCGTCGCTTTTGCCCGTGCGCTCGCGATCAAGCCGCGCATCCTGTTGCTCGACGAGCCGTTCGGCGCGCTCGATGCCAAGGTGCGCAAGGAGTTGCGGCGTTGGCTGCGCGAGATCCACGAGCGGATCGGCCACACCACCGTGTTCGTGACCCACGATCAGGAAGAGGCGCTTGAACTCGCCGACCGTGTCGTGGTGATGAGCCAAGGCCGCATCGAGCAGGTCGGCAGCGCCGACGACATCTACGACAATCCGGCGACGCCGTTCGTGTTCGACTTCATCGGCGATTCCAGCGCGCTGCCAGTTACAGTTGAGAAGGGCAGCGTTTATCTCGACAACCGGATTTTGTCAGTCGACGCGAAGGGCCAGCCGGATGGCCCGGCGACGCTGTTCTTCCGGCCCAATCATGTCCAGCTTGCCCAGGACAGCGGTGCGATTGTTGGGACCGTCATCGGCTCGCGCCGGCATGGCGACAACAGGCGCCTGGAGTTGGAAGTGGGCCTGGCGCGACATCGTTGCGAGATCGACGTGCCGGTCGACGCCGATATCCCGAAGAAAGGCCGCGTTGCGGTGAAGCCGACGGACTGGCGTCTGTTCCCGGTGAAGCCGGCCTGAGATTTTCCGGTCTCAGCGCAGGCGTTCGATCAGCGGCTTTTATTTGAGGCGCTCGATGAGCGCCATGGCCGCGGCCGGCGCGCGCAATTTGGCTTCGTGGATGAAATAGATAAACACGTCGCGCGGCTGTTTCGGCGCGGCTGTCTTGTCGACGCGCGGCAGGTCGGTAGGCTGACCGCCCTTCGCCCAGGTTTGCGCGCGCTTGGCCCAGGCATCGAGCGCTTTCGGCGGGTAACCTGCTTTCAGACTCTCGTCGCCCTTTTGCAGCCGCGCGTAGACGAAATCGCCGGTGATGTCGGCGATCTCCGTATACGTGTCGTGCTCGGCGTAGCAGATGGCGACGTTATGCTGACGCGCGAGCGCGATGAAGGCCGGCGTCTTGAACGTATCGTTGCGGACTTCGATGACGTGCCGGAGCGCATGGCCGTCGAACTTGTTCGGCAACAGATCGAGGAAGGCGCCGAAGTCTTTTTCGTCGAATTTCTTATGGGGCGCGAATTGCCAGAGCAGGGGGCCGAGCTTGAGACCGAGCTCGGTGATGCCGGACTCCAGAAAGCGTTTGATCGAGTCGCCGGCCTCGGCGAGGATGCGGCGATTGACCGCGTAACGCGGACCTTTCAACGCGAACACGAAATCGTCAGGCACTTCGGACGCCCATTTGCGATACGTCTTCGGCGATTGCGTCGAGTAGAACGTGCCGTTGACCTCGATCGAGGTCAGATGCTCGCCAGCGTAGCTGAGCTCTTTCGCATGCGCCAAACCTTTCGGATAAAAGACTCCGCGCCAGGGCTCGTAGGTCCAGCCGCCGACGCCGGTGTAAGTTTTCGTTAAGCTTTTCGTCATGATGCCGTCACAGTCGCAAAGTATATCATAGGACAAGTGGTGATGGGACGCGTTTGTACTGGCTCCATCGCCCGACGGCCACGATGAGATTCAAGGCGACGGCGGATGTACCCGCGCCTTCTCATTTGTGGTCGTTTCCATTTGTGCGCCACCCGAAACCTGATCGATCAATAGCAGAAGGCCCGGGATTGCTCCCGGGCCTTTGCTGTCTACGCTCAATGGACCGCGTGCGTCACGCCTTCGACGGCTTTTTCAATAAGCTCCGCCACGGCTCCCGGGTGCGACACATAAATCGCGTGGCTGCCTTTGGCCTCGGTGACCGTCGCGCCTGCGCGCTTGGACATCTGCCGCTGCGCCGCGGGCGGGATCATCTTGTCGTCGGTCGCGACCAGGTACCAGGTCGGCTTTGTCTTCCATGCCGGCGCGCCGATCGTGCCGCTGAGTGCGTCCACGCCCCAGGGCACTTGCGAGGCGGCCATGAAGGCGGCCTTGTCGGCGTCAACGTCGGCGGCGAAGGAGTCGGCAAACTTCGTTTTGTCGAGCATCAGATAGCCGTTCTGTGGCGGCAGGATCGGCGGCACCGGCGCGCCCGGCGGGGGATCCTTGATAAGTGACGCCACCGACTCGCCCTTGTCGGGCGCGAAGGCGGCGATGTAGACGAGACCGGCGACCTTGGGATCGTTGCCGGCTTCGGTGATTACCGCGCCGCCATAGGAATGCCCCACCAGGACGACCGGCCCTTCTGCCTGCGCGATGACCATTTGCGTTGCCGCGACGTCGCCGGCGAGCGACTGCGTCGGGTTCTGTACGATGTTGACGTTGCAGCCGTCCTTCTTGAGGATTTTGTAGACGCCCTCCCAGCCGGCGCCATCGACAAATCCGCCATGCACGAGAACGACGGTTGGACCGGCCATTGCTTGCATATTAGGCATGATCACCTCCTGTCGGTTGACGCTCGCGCATCGTCGAAAGCGCGAGCGGGCTTCGTCTCGTCGACGAACTCAAAGCCTCGCGTACGAGCGCGGCCCGAACGCGAGCATCTGTTCGATAGGGGTCGCGCATATCATGCGGCGAAATCGCCAAAAATGCAAAAGGCCCGGGATCGCTCCCGGGCCTTTGCATCTGTTGGCTGATGAAACGGTTGGACTAGAAGTCCATGCCGCCCATTCCGCCGCCGCCCATTCCGCCGGGCATACCGCCGCCGGCGGCACCCTTCTTCTGCGGAGCTTCGGCAACCATCGCTTCGGTGGTGATCAAGAGACCGGCAACCGATGCCGCGCCCTGGATCGCGCTGCGCACGACCTTGGCCGGATCGATGACGCCCTTGCTCATCAGGTTGCCGTATTCGCCGGCCTGGGCGTCGTAGCCCCAGTTGTACTGATCCTTCTCGAGGATCTTGCCGACGATGACCGAGCCGTCTTCACCGGCGTTGGTCGCAATCTGACGGGCCGGGGCCTGGATCGCCTTGCGGACGATCTCGACGCCGACTTTCTGGTCGTCGTTCGCGGTCTTGACCTTCTTGAGGGCCTCGGTGGCGCGCAACAGCGCGACGCCGCCGCCCGGCAGAATGCCTTCCTCAACCGCGGCGCGGGTCGCATGCATCGCGTCGTCGACGCGGTCCTTGCGTTCCTTGACCTCGATCTCGGTGGCGCCGCCGACGCGGATCACCGCAACGCCGCCCGCGAGCTTCGCCAGACGTTCCTGGAGCTTCTCACGGTCGTAGTCCGAGGTGGTTTCCTCGATCTGCGCCTTGATCTGGTTCACGCGCGCTTCGATGTCGGCCTTCTTGCCGGCGCCGTTGACGATCGTGGTGTTTTCCTTGTCGATGGTGATCTTCTTGGTACGACCCAGCATCTGGATCGTGACGTTCTCGAGCTTGATGCCGAGATCTTCCGAGATCGCCTGGCCGCCGGTCAGGACGGCGATGTCCTGCAGCATGGCCTTGCGGCGGTCACCGAAGCCCGGCGCCTTGACGGCGGCAACCTTGAGGCCGCCGCGCAGCTTGTTGACGACGAGGGTGGCAAGCGCTTCGCCTTCGACATCTTCAGCCACGATCAGCAGCGGCTTGCCGGACTGCACCACCGATTCGAGCAACGGCAGCAGTTCCTGCAATCCCGACAGCTTCTTCTCGTAGATCAGGATGTAGGGGTCTTCCATCTCAACGCGCATCTTGTCGGCGTTGGTGATGAAGTAGGGCGAGATGTAGCCGCGGTCGAACTGCATGCCCTCGACGATGTCGAGTTCGGTCTCGAGCGACTTAGCTTCTTCGACCGTGATCACGCCTTCATTGCCGACCTTCTGCATCGCCTTGGCGAGGAAGTCGCCGATTTCGCGATCGCCGTTCGCCGAGATGGTGCCGACCTGGGCGATCTCTTCGTTCGACGTGACCTTCTTCGCGTTGGCCTTGAGATGCTCGACGACGGCTTCGACCGCGAGATCGATGCCGCGCTTCAAGTCCATCGGGTTCATGCCGGCGGCAACCGACTTGGCGCCTTCACGAACGATCGCCGCGGCCAGAACGGTCGCGGTGGTGGTGCCGTCGCCGGCGGTGTCGGAAGCCTTCGAGGCCACTTCGCGCACCATCTGTGCGCCCATGTTCTCGAACTTGTCTTCGAGCTCGATTTCCTTGGCGACCGTCACACCGTCCTTGGTGATACGGGGAGCGCCGAACGACTTGTCGAGGACGACGTTGCGGCCCTTGGGACCGAGCGTCACCTTGACGGCGTTGGCGAGGATGTCGACGCCGCGCAGCATGCGGTCGCGCGCCTCGACGCCGAATTTAACGTCTTTTGCAGCCATTGTTGTAATTCCTTCGGTTTGATCTCGGGTAAGCGCTTAGGCGGCTTTCTTCTTGGCGGCGACGCCGCCTTCGATCACGCCCATGATGTCGCTTTCCTTCATGATCAGGAGATCCTGACCGTCGATTTTCACTTCGGTGCCCGACCATTTGCCGAACAGCACAGTGTCGCCGACCTTGAGATCGATCGGGATCAGTTTGCCGGCTTCGTCGCGGCCACCAGGCCCGATGGCGACGATTTCGCCCTGGCTCGGCTTCTCTTGCGCAGTGTCGGGAATGATGATGCCACCGGCAGTCTTTTCCTCGGCATTGATGCGCTTGACGACGACGCGGTCGTGAAGCGGGCGGAACTTCATGGCAGTCCTCCAGGTTTTAAACGGGTTGCGTTTTTAGGTGACCAGCTATGCCAGCACCCGAACGGCAGGTGGGGGCGCAGCTTCGACCCGCAAGGGTCTGTCCCGGATTTCTTTAGCACTCACTTTCGGCGAGTGCCAACAATTTCTGAAACTGCTGCATTTTCAATGGTTAACGGCGGCGGGGGAACCGAAGCCCAGGGCTACTGTTTATCACCCACGGCTGGTATTCGGCCACGCCGCCAAGACTGTTAGCAGTGACTGTGATTGCTGCTAATGCCTTGATTTTAAACAATTTGTTTACCATTTCGGCTTGCAATGGCTAGTGCCGGAAATGGAGACTTGTGTCCGACTCGAATGGAGGGCGCGAATGGCTTCTGTCTCTGAGGACTTCCGTAAGCAGGCCGCCGGTTTCGGCCTGACCACCGCACATATCCTGTACCGGCGGCCGGATCACCAATGGCTGCTGCAGTCCTACGTCTGGCAGGACTATGACATGTTCCCGAAGTTCCCCGAGCTGCAGAAGTTTCTCGAATTCTGGCAGGAAAAGCTGGAAGGGCCGCTGCACTCGGTCCAGGTCGCGCACTGCAAGCTGATCAAGCCGGCGGAGTTGAAGGCGATCGACGGCGAGTTTCGGCTGCACTAGTTCGCTGTCATTCTCGGACGCTTGCTTTTTTACCCTCCCCTGGAGGGGGAGGGTCGACCGCACGAGCGTAGCGAATGCGGTCGGGGTGGGGTGACACTTTGGGTGATAGATCACCCCACCCCGCTCGCTGTCGCTCGCGACCCTCCCCCTCCAGGGGAGGGTGAAGAAAGTAGCCAACGCTTCGCCGCCCGTATTCTTTGCGGCGCCGGGTACGCCGTCTCCTGGATGAGCGCCTCCCTCGAAAAGAACGAGGGCGCGCGGAACGCCGGGCCCTCAAGGGACCCACGGACCTCGACGCCTCGCAACATCGAGGCTTGTCGAAGTCATTCGCCCGCCTTCGCCTTTCGGCTTCGGCGCGGCAAGCCGCAAGTCCGCCAAGTTCTCCGGCGTCCCGCGCGCGATGTTTGAGGTTTGCTCCGCTTCGCCCCCGGTGGACTGACCTTTCAGGCGCCCCTCGGTATCAAGGCGCTTCTCCACCGTTTCGGCCCCCGCGGCGCTGGGTGCATCCGACTGCACCGGACGCCGCCGTCGGCGGGGCCCCGTGATGCGCGGCGATGCGCATCGGGACGACGCGGCTTGGACCGCCGGTCGGGTGTGTGCGTCGCATCTCCAACGCCCCGTCCGGCCACCGCTCCCCGCCCAACGTCTAATGACGCTGATCAAACGCCCCTCGTAGATGGGACGGGATGACTAGAATATAATCCATATAAGGGATTTAAGTCAAGAGACATTTTCTCCGCTGGCGGCCGGCCTTTTTGCTTCGCGGAAAGTCGCACTGGAGGAACGGCTGCGAGCGCTCGGCGTTCTCCCCAAAATTAACATCAGGAGTCAGGAGAATGCCATGCATGCGATCAAAGCATTAGCTGTCGCGACGATACTCGTATTTGGCTTTACCAGCCTTGCATTTGCGCGGTCCGGCGGCGGAGGTGGCGGGTCCGGAGCGTCTGGAGGAAGTGCTGGCGGCACAAGCGGCGGAGCAAGTTCAAGTTCCGGTCCCGCGTCCGGAGCAACTGGCTCCGTTTCAACACCCGGCGGCAACGCGAGAACCACTGGATCGGGCGCAAGGAACGGGCCGAATAATACGCTCAACAGTGGAGATCCGAACGGCCCTTACAAGGCATATCGACCGACCAATAGCCTTGGCGTTCCGAGTTCGCCCTACGGCCAATAGCCGAACGCGTGCTATTGAGGGTCTGCCGGCATTACAGTGCCCCGCGGATATGGCGGCTCGCGCGGGGCAGGCGGCATGGCGCGGGCAGGGCGGATCGTCTAGCTAGGCGGATGGGGCCGCAGACGGCGGCCGGTTGCTTGCATTGAGCGTCGTGACCCAATCGCTCCCCAAATACGGCCTGATGCTCGGCAACTTCGCCACCGGCGTCTCCATTCTGGCGCCGGCCGGGATGCTGACGCTGCTGGCGGAGGGCCTGAACGTCGGCATTCGCGACACCGGCCTGCTGGTCACCTTCGGCGCCGCGATTTTGTGCATCGGCTCGCCGGTGGTGGCGTGGCTGACGACGCGCATCGACCGCCGCACGCTGCTGGCCGGTACGCTCGGCGTCATGGTTCTTGGCAACGCCGCCTCGGCGCTAGCGCCGAATTATTCAACCGTGCTGGCGTTACGGCTGGTGATGTTGGCAGTGGCGGCGATCTTCACGCCGCAGGCGGCCAGCACCGTCGCCTTGCTCGTGCCGGCCAAAGAGCGTTCGGGCGCAATCGCCTTTGTGTTTCTCGGCTGGTCGCTGGCGATCGCCGGCGGCTTGCCGCTCATCACCTTCGTCGCCGCTTATGCCGGCTGGCGCGCGGCCTTTGCCGCGGGCGCGGTGGCGGCGCTGGTGCCGTTCATCCTGCTGGCGTTTGCCTTGCCGCGCAATTTGTTGGGACCGCCGCTGTCGCTGGAAAGCTTCGGCGTGCTGGCGCGCAACCGCAAGATCGTGCTGTTGCTGCTGATCACGATCTTGCAGACGTCGGGACAGTTCACGGTGTTCGTCTATCTGGCGCCGCTGCTGCAGGCGCTGACCGGCGCCAGCCACGAGATCATCGGCCTGATGTTTGCGCTCTACGGCGTTTCCGGATTTGTCGGCAACGTGATCGCAACCCGCATCGTCAACAGGCTCGGCGGCTGGATCACGTCAGCGGTGTTTCTCGGCTGCACGCTGACCGGCATGTCGCTCTGGGCCTTCGGCGCAGGTTTCCTGCCGGTGATGGGCGCCGGCATGGCGATCTGGGGTGTGGGCTTTGCCGCCACCAATTCGATGCAGCAGGCGCGGCTGGTGCAGGCGGCGCCTCATCTGTCCAGCGCCTCGGTCGCGCTCAATACGTCATCGCTTTATGTCGGGCAGGCGATTGGTTCGGGGCTTGGCGGCTTGCTGTTCAGCATGGGTATCATCCACGGCATCGGCTTCGTCGGCATAGGCTTTGTCGCCGCCGCCGTCGTGGTGTGGAGCATGACGCGGGATCGCTGAACGCTAGTTCAACACCCCGACAATCGCGCCCATGAGGCACGTCGTCAGCGTGCCGGAAACGATCGACTTGCCGCCGAGCGAGAGAATGTCGGCGCGGCGTTCCGGCGCCATCACCGTCAGGCCGGCGATCATGATGCCGAGCGAGCCGAAATTGGCGAAACCGCACATCGCGTACAGCATGATCAGACGAGAACGTTCGTCGAGGCTGCCGGCCGGCAGTTTGGCGAGTTCCAGATAAGCGACGAACTCGTTGAGCACGGTCTTGATGCCCATCAGCGAGCCCGCGGTCACCGCCTGATCCCACGGCACGCCCATTAGCCAGCACACCGGCGCCATCGCGATGCCGAGCATGCGTTGCAGGCTGATTGCCGATCCGGCGACATCCGGCAACAGGCCGAGGATGGCGTTGGCGAGGTGCACCAGCGCAAGCAGCACGATCATCATGGCGATAATGTTGAGTAGCAGTTCGAGACCGGCCGCGGTGCCCTTGCAGATCGCGTCCATGGTCGAGTCGGCAACGCGCTCGATCTTGATTTGGCCGATGTTCGTTTGCTCGTCGTTGGCGATCGGCACCATCAGTTGGCTGATGAGTAGCGCCGCCGGCGCGCCGAGCACTGAGGCGACCAGAATGTGGCCGGCGACGTCCGGTATCACGTCGCGCAGGATGGTGGCGTAAAGCACGAAGACCGTGCCGGCGATGCCGGCCATGCCGCCGGTCATCACCATGAACAATTCGCCGCGTGAGAGCCTGGCGAGATAGGGCCGGATGAACAGCGGCGCTTCGACCATGCCGAGAAAGATATTGGCGGCGGTGGACAGGCCGACCGCGCCGCTGACGCCCATCGTCCGTTCCAGCACCCAGGAGAAGCCGCGCACAATCGGCGGCAGGACGCGCCAGTAGAATAAAAGGGTGGTGAGCACGCTCATCACCAGCACGATCGGCAGCGCCTGGAAGGCGAGCGAGAACTCGGCGCCCGGAATTTTCAGGTCAAAGGGAAGGGTGCCGCCGCCGATAAAGCCGAACACGACGGAGGTGCCGGCTTTGGTCGCTGCGCCAATGGCGTCGGCGCCGCGGCCGATGATCGCGAAGACGGTTTTGACGCCGGGGACCTTGAGCAGCAGCAAAGCGGTGGTGAGCGTCACCAGCAGCGCCACGCCGGCGCTTTTCCAGGAAACCGCGCGCCGGTTTTCGCTGATCGCCCAGGCGAAGGCGAGCAGGGCGAAGACGCCCAGCGCCGATTGCAATTGCGGCATATTCGACGAGTCCCCAACCCGGCAATGGTCAAAGCAAAGCCGGCCCCTTGTTGCAAAAATGCGCGATTGGCGGGGGCAAAGCAACTCGCCGTGTGACGGACTATTACAATGATACCGGCTGTGGCTCACACCTAAAGTGTGTGGAACGTGTCGTGCACGCCAGGCTTGACTCCGCAGGCGCGCGGCCACGCTCGATCAACGGACGCGCCGTCGCCAACCGGGAGGAAACCATGACGACCATGAAGACCATCGTTCTCGCTGTATCTTTGTCGCTGATCGCAAGCAGCGCCTTTGCGACCTGCAAGAGCGACGCCGAAGGCAAGAAGCTTGCGGGCGCCGCGCTCAAGAGCTTCATGACGAAGTGCGAGAAGGACGCCAACACGGCCTGCACGGCCGATTCCACCGCCAAGAAGCTCGCCGGCGCCGCCAAGACGAGCCACATGAAGAAGTGCGTCTCGGACGCCACCGGAACCTGATCCGCGCGGGCGGCCATAGCCGCTGCGAACGCAAGACGGTCCGGCGCGAGCCGGACCATTTTTTGCCGTATCGTCTTTGGATTGCGAATGCGTTGCGCTATCATTGTCTTGACTGCATCATTCCGACGAAAGCATCGGATCAGGCATAGGCGCTGAGCGATGGCAGATCTGTTCCAGGACGACAAAATATTCGCCGGCAAAAGCACCAAGCCGGAGTATCTCGCGCTCAAATTCGCCAACCGGCACGGGCTGGTGACCGGCGCGACCGGCACCGGCAAGACCGTCACGCTCCAGGTCCTGGCGGAAGGCTTTTCCCGCGCCGGCGTTCCCGTGTTCGCCGCCGACATCAAGGGCGACCTGTCGGGTGTCGGCGCGTTGGGCGAGGCCAAGGACTTCCTGGTCAAGCGCGCGGCGGACCTCGGCTTCAAATATCAGGTCGATGAATACCCGATCGTGTTCTGGGATCTGTTCGGCGAGCAGGGCCACCCGATCCGTACCACCGTATTCGAGATGGGGCCGCTGCTGCTCTCGCGCATGCTCAATCTTAACGACGTGCAGGAAGGCGTCATCAATATCGCCTTCCGTTTCGCCGACGACGAGTTCGGCGCAGCCGATGCGGCGAACAAAGGCCTTATCGATCTCAAGGATTTGCGCGAGCTGCTGTCCTATCTGTCCAAGAATTCGAAAGAAATCGGCGCCAAATACGGCAACGTCGCCGCCGCGACCATCGGCTCGGTGCAGCGCCAGTTGCTGGTGCTGGAAAACCAGGGCGGCGCCAAATTCTTCGGCGAGCCGGCGCTGGCGATTGCCGATCTGATGCGCACCGACCGCGACGGGCGCGGCATCATCAACATCCTGTCGGCCGACAAGCTGATGGAGAATCCGCAGCTCTACGCTACCTTTCTTCTCTGGCTGCTGGCGGAGCTGTTCGAGGACCTGCCCGAGGTCGGCGACCTCGACAAGCCGAAGCTGGTGTTCTTCTTCGACGAGGCGCACCTCTTGTTCAACGACGCGCCGAAGGCGCTGCTCGACAAGATCGAGCAGGTCGTGCGGCTGATCCGCTCCAAGGGCGTCGGCGTGTTTTTCGTGACGCAGAATCCGCTCGATGTGCCGGACAAGGTGCTGGCGCAGCTCGGCAACCGCGTGCAGCACGCGCTGCGCGCCTTCACCCCGCGCGATCAGAAGGCGGTGAAGGCGGCGGCGGAGACCTTCCGGCCGAACCCGAAGCTCGACACCGCGCGGGTGATCACTGAGCTGGGCAAGGGCGAGGCACTGGTGTCGTTCCTCGAAGGCAATGGCACGCCGAGCATGGTCGAGCGCGCGTTGATCTGCCCGCCGGCGGCGCGCATCGGGCCGCTGACGGATGCGGAGCGCAAGGCCGTGATCGCGAAAAGCCCGATCCGCGGCAAATACGACCAGACCATCGATCCCGACTCGGCCTACGAAATCTTGCAACGTCGCGTCCAGGAGGCGCCCGGCGAGCCCGCGCCTAAGCGCGGCCGTGCGGGTCGGCCTGCGGAGCCAGCGCCGCCGCCGCCCGCGTCCGGCGGCGGATGGGGCGATGTGCTCGGCGGAATTTTGGGCGGCGGCTCGTCGAGCGGTGGCCGTTCGCGCGGCCGCATGTCGACGGGCGAGGTCGTCGTCAAGCAGGTGGCCCGTTCTGTCGCCTCGCAAGTCGGCACCCAGGTCGGCAGGGCCCTGGTCCGCGGCCTGCTCGGCAGCCTCGGCGGACGACGGTAGCGCCTCTAACTTGATCCGCCGTGCCGCTGGACCATCGTCAGCGTGAGATCCCAGGCGTTGCGGATGTTCACGATCAACAGCAGCAGCAGCCCGCCACCGAGCAGGTCGAGCCCAGACTCTTTATCGGTCGCGATCATGATGGCGGCAGCCAGGAGCGCGCCATAGCCGATCGCGGGCAGCAGGCCATACGCAAAATAGTCGCTCACATGGTGGGTCAAATCGGTGCGCACCACTTGCACCGTGATGACCGCTGAAACCGAGACGCCGATCACCGCGGTGGCGCCGATCAGGCCCGCAAAGAAAGCCGGGGCGTGCGAGGGGACGAGCGAGATCGCGGAAACGAAAAACACGCTGGCGAAATGAATGACCACCGGGCTCATGAACAGCCGCGTCGCGGTTGATCGCTCGGGTGTCAGATAGCCGACGCCGAGCGAGACCGCGACGAACAGCAAAGCGACGAGGGTCGCGCCGGCAGTGCCGAGCAGGAGATAGAAGTCGTGCCAGTGCTCCAGCTCGGCTGCCATTGAACCGTCCTAGCCCCGCGCGACGAACGGCATGGTGTTGGCCATCACGGTCATGAACAACACGTTGGTGTCGAGCGGCAGCCCGGCCATGTAGACGACCGCGTTGCCGACGTGTTCGGCGTCCATGCGCGGCTCGATCTTCTTGGTGAGATCGGCCTGCAGCACGCCGTCGCCCTGCACCATGCGGTCGGTCAGGGGCGTTGCGGCGTTGCCGATGTCGACTTGGCCGCAGCAGATGTTGTAGGCGCGGGTGTCCAGCGACGTGGATTTGGTCAGGCCGGTGATGGCGTGCTTGGTCGACGTGTAGGCGACCGAGAACGGCCGCGGCGTGTGCGCCGAGATCGAGCCGTTGTTGATGATGCGGCCGCCGCGCGGGTTCTGATCCTTCATGATCTTGATGGCTTCCTGCGTGCACAGGAAAATTCCGGTCAGATTGGTGGCGACCACGTTCTGCCAGGTTTCGAACGGCAGATCCTCCAGCGGCACCGGCGGCGCGCCGATGCCGGCATTGTTGAACAGCACGTCGAGGCGGCCGAAGGTCGACTTGATGGTGGCGAACAAGGCCTGGATCGACTCTCGCTTCGATACGTCGGTGGGGACGGCCAGCGCCTGCGCGCCGATGGCGTTGATTTCGCCCGCGACCTTGTCGAGCATCTCCTTGCGGCGGCCGGCCAGCACCAGGCTGTAGCCGGCTTTGGCCAGCGCGATCGCCACGGCCCGGCCGACGCCGGTCCCGGCGCCCGTCACCAGTGCGATCTTTGCGGATGTGCTCATTGGTCTCTCTCCCCGTGTTTTTGTGACGATGGCCATATCACAAAAGCGCGGGGGAGCCATCCGCACGGGTGGTCTGTCCGATCGGCGGTTGCCGGGCGTCGCGCCGTGGCGTAGTCCGGCGCGATCCCAAGCCCAGGAGAGGGAATGCCGACCCCCGTTTCGGATGGCGTCGTGACCGCCGTCAGCCTCAGCGCCCAGCATCATTTCAGCAAGCCAATGCAGCTCAGCATTCGCCTGTTGGCGGGGTTGGGCGTGGAAGGCGACGCGCATCTTGGCGTCACCGTCAAACATCGCTCGCGCGTGGCCAAAGACCCCACCCAGCCCAATCTGCGGCAGGTCCATCTCATCCATGAGGAGTTATTTGACGAGTTGAAAGCCGCCGGCTTCCAGGTGACGGCGGGATCGATCGGCGAGAACATCACGACGCGCGGCCTCGATCTGCTCGCGCTGCCGCGGCAGGCACGGCTGCACATCGGGCCGAGCGCGATCGTCGAGGTAACCGGACTGCGCAACCCGTGCCGGCAGTTGAACACCTATCAGCCGGGCCTGATGGCGGCGGTGCTCGACCGCGATGCCGACGGCAATCTGGTGCGCAAGGCCGGTGTCATGGGCATCGTTTTGGCCGGCGGCGAAGTCGCAGCCGGCGATCCTATCCGCGTCGAAATGCCGGCCGGGCCGCATCAGCGGCTGACGGAGGTGTGAAGGCTGCCGTCAGCCCGCGAGCGCGGTGGGCACATCGATCGGGCGGATCGGCTCGTTCGAGCGCAGCCGCGCGGTGACCTCGGCGGCGGGCATGGCCTTGCCGAAGCGATAGCCCTGCATGTAGTGCACGCCGGCGGCGCGCAGGAACAGTTGCTGGTCGGCGGTCTCGACGCCCTCGGCGGTCACCTTCATGCCGAGGCCGCGGCCGAGGCTGACGACGGCGTGCACGATGGCCGCGGCGTCGGACGCCTTCTCGATCGACATCACGAAGCTGCGGTCGATCTTGAGCTTGTCGAACGGGAAACGGCGCAGATAGAGCAGGCTCGAATAGCCGGTGCCGAAATCGTCCAGCGCCAGCCGCACGCCCAGCGCCTTGAGGCGCAGCATGCCGGCTTCGGCGGCGTCGACATTGCCGAGCAGCACGGTCTCGGTCAGCTCGAGCTCGAGCCGCTCCGGATCGAATTTGGTTTCTTCCAAGGTGCGCTCGACGATGTCGGCGAAATCGGTGCGGCGGAATTGCAGCGGCGAGACGTTGACCGCGACGGTCAGTCCCGGCCAGGCCATGCCGTCGAGGCAGGCGCGGCGCAGCACCCAGGCGCCGAGTTCGATGATCAGACCTGAATGCTCGGCGGCGGCGATGAATTCCATCGGCGGAATTTCGCCGCGCGTCGGATGGGTCCAGCGGCACAGCGCTTCGACGCCGACCATGGCTTCGCCGCTCTTGTTGACGATCGGCTGGTATAGCACCCGCAGCTTGTCATTCTCGATCGCCTCGCGCAGGTCGGCTTCCAGCAATTTGCGGTTCGACAAATCGGCGTCCATCGCCGCGTCATAGATGCAGCCGCGGTTACGGCCTTCGTTCTTGGCGCGATACAGCGCCATATCGGCATAGCGCATGATGTCGGCTGAGCCGGCGCAGTTGCGGTCGATGATGGCGATCCCGATCGAGGCGCCGATCACGATGTTCTGGCCGCCGATCGAGTAGGGCGCGCAAATCACTCCGATCATGCGCTGGGCCAGCGCCATCATCTTGTCGCTGTCGTCGCCGACCGAGGAGATCACCGCGAATTCGTCGCCGCCGAGGCGGGCCACCAAATCGTCGCCGCGCAAGGTGCGCGACAGCCGCAGCGTGACGTTGCGGATCAATTCGTCGCCGACCGGATGGCCAAGCGTGTCGTTGACGTCCTTGAAATGGTCGAGGTCGATGTAGAACACGGCGGCCGGTGCCGAGCCGTCGCGCACTTCCTCGATGACGGCTTCCAGCCGTTCGCCGAAGAAGATGCGGTTGGGCAGCCCGCACAGCGGATCGTGCATCGCCAGGTGCCGCAGCCGCGATTCACCGGCCGCGATCGCCACCGCGGTGCGGCGCATGTAGCGCAGCACGAAGGCGGCGAGCAGGGCAAAGCCGGCCAGCGCCACCGCGATGAACGGAATGACGCTATGGACGATTTCGGCGCCGGGTTGTTTCGGCGTCCAGGCGAAGCGCGCGATCTTTTCGCCGTCCGGGCTGTTGAGTTGGAAGGTGAAGTCACCGTCCGGCGGCTGGCCGTCTTCGAACGCGCGGAGATTGACGAGCCGCAGTTGCAGGGCGATGGCGGACAGCACGTCGTTGTCGATGAATTTGATCGATGCGACGATCGGCCCGGCCTGCGCCGCCTGCTAATTCTTGTCGATGGGGCGGATCGCGACCGCGGCGATGATCGCGGGCTGGCCCAGAACGCGCCGGACGACCGCGGCTTGCCCGCGCGCATCGCCTTCGACCGGGGCCGGGCGGTTAAGGCGGATCGCGTTCGGCAGGTCCGGCTCGTTGCCGCGCATATAGCCGAGCAGCGAGGCCAGTTCGGGCTTGACCGAATTGATCCATGCAGTCTCGGCCGCGTTACGGCTGGTCATCGAATAGATCGGATTATTCTGGCTGTCGAAAATTAAAACGTAGTCGTGCTGGAAGAAGTTCTCGAGCCAGCTACCGACGCGATCGTGGGCCCAGTTGCGATCGAACTTGACGCGGACATTGCGGACCGCGGCTTCGGAGGAGGCGACGCTCTCGACTTCGCGCAGGACGCCGGCGCCGTAATTATTCAGCGCGGTGGAGAACAACTGCGTTTCGTGTTCAACGGCGACTTCGTCGGCGCGCTTGGCCGACGACAGCACGGCGACGACGATGCAAACGATTGCAACCGCCACGATCATGCCAATCGGCACCACCACGCTGAGGCGTGCGCGGTCCCAACTGGTGTATTGCCGGTTCTCGGTGTCGCGCGAGCGAGCCGCCGTGGACAAAGGTGCCTTCCCCTAAAGTGTCATTTCCATTGCACTTTTCGGATCGGAAGCTAGGGGAGAAAGCTTGCTATTCGCTTTCGGTTTGCCAGACCTGAGGGGCCCTACGTGCCTCAAAACGGGAATTCAACCGTCGCTGTTAATCGGAGGTAAATGGGTATTTTACTCAATTGGGCCGGGTCGCTCTCAACCAGGCCGCGCAAAACAAGCGTTTTCAGGCCGGTGTACGGTAGGGCGGGCGCGGTATGGCGATATGGGCGGCGCGTAGCGCGGTCGACCAGCGCTCGCGCAGATCCTGGAAATAGGGCTCACCCGGCTCGATACGGTAATTCACCTCTGGATTGTACGTGTCGCTTCGCACTACCAGAAGGTCGATGGGCAGACCAACGGCGAGATTGGACCGCATGGTCGAGTCCATCGAGATCAACCCGATCTTGAGGCTGTCATAGAGGTCGGTGTCGTAGCTGATGGCGCGGTCGAGCACCGGCTTGCCGTATTTGTGCTCGCCGATCTGCAGATAGGGCGTGTCGGTGGTGCATTCGATGAAATTGCCGGCCGAGTAGATCATGAACAGGCGCAGGCGCTCGCCTTTGATCTGGCCGCCGAACAGGAAGGCGACGGCGTGATCGACGTCGGCTTCTTCGAGAACCTTGCCTTCGACCTCCTGAATGGTGCGGATGGCGCGGCCGATGCGCTGCGCCGCCTGGAACATGGTCGGCGAGTTCATCAAGGTCTCGCGCTCGCCGGTCTCCGGATTGTCGGTGCCTTCGGTCAACATGCTGCGCACGGTCTGGCTCAAGGACAGATTGCCCGACGAGGCCAGCGCCATGATGCGATCGCCCGGCTCCGAATAGACGTGGAGCTTGCGGAAGGTCGATACGTTGTCCAGGCCGGCATTGGTGCGCGTGTCGGCGATCATCACCAAACCTTCACGCACCAGAATTCCGCAGCAATATGTCATGACGTCCGCACTTTTTCTTGTTGCCGCAATGGCTAGCTCTGCGACTGTGACTGCGATTGCTGGTCCGATTGATCGACATTGACCGCCACCGTCAACGTTTCGCCATTGCCGCCGTAGCGCGTGCCGCGCACCGGCGAGGCACCGAGGTAATCCAGCCCCGCGGCGACCCGCACATGCGCGTCGGTGGTGCAGATGCCGTTGGTCGGATCGAAGGCGATCCAGCCGTAATCCTCGATGTAAGCTTCAGCCCAGGCGTGGCCGGCGTCCTGCGCGGTCACGCCGTCGGTGCGATAGAAATGGCCGCCGATATAGCGCGCCGGAATGCCGAGCTGGCGCACCGCCGCGATGAAGATGTGGGTGAGATCCTGGCAGACGCCGCGCTTGAGCTTGAAGGCTTCCGCCGCGGTCGTCGCGGTCTGCGTCGGGGCGGTGTCGAAGGTGATCTCGCCGTGCACGTTGGCGAGCAATTGATGAAGCACCGACAGCGTGCTGGCGCCGCTGCCGGCTTCGGTGCGCGCGTCTTCGGCAAACGCGACAATCGCCGGATCGGGCAGCGTCAAATCAGTTTCGCGCAAGAACAGCGCCGGCGGAAAAAGTTCGACCGCGCCGCGCACGAAGCCATGTGTGTCCAGCATCTCGACTTCGCCGGTGACCGTGATGGCCAAATGGTCGAACGGACCGTCGGCGGTGAACGAATGCGTGATGTTGCCGAAAGCGTCGTCGTGCTGGTGCAGCAGACAATCCTGCGACAGGTCGATGCGCCAGTTCACCACGTATTGCCCATCGTGATTGCGCGGCGTCAGCCGCAACAACTGCGTCACGCCGTTGGGCGGCGTGTCGTAGTAATAGGTGGTCGCGTGAAAGATACGAATGCGCATGCGGCGTTTGGTGACTGTGGGCGGAGCGGCCTTCTAGCATAGGCGCCGAGAGGGCAAGTACCTATTCGCGCCCTAGATCAGGAACTGCTCGGTGACGGCGCCGCCCAGGTTATTGGTTTCAGTGATGAATTCACTGATGAACTCGTGCAATCCGCGCTGGAAAATCCCGTCCATGCGTGAGTTCTGCAGCCGCGCGCGCATGGCGCGGGCATGACGCTGCGCCGGGCCTTGGCGGCCATAGGCCCCGGAAATCGCGTCCAGGTTCCGCACGATCGCCTCGTAGCAGGAGGCGAGCGAGCGCGGTAGTTCCTCTTTCAGGATCAGCAGATCGGCGACCAGCCAGGGCTTGAGGCTGTCGTGGTAGACCCAGTGGTAGGCGCTCAGCGCCGACACCGAGCGCAGGATCGCCGCCCACTGGAAATAATCGAGCGGGCCGCCGACGCGCTCGTTGTCCGGCAGCAGCAGATGGTATTTCACGTCGAGGATGCGCGCGGTGTTGTCGGCGCGCTCGATATAGACGCCGAGCCGCGAGAACCAGTAGGCGTCGTTGCGCAGCATGGTGCGGTAGGCCGAGCCGTCGAAGCGCAGCGAGGATTCCTGTACCCAGCGCAGGAAGCGCGACAGTTCCTCGCGCGAGGTAGGGCCGTTGCCGTAGCGCTGCAACTCGAGCCAGGTGCCGTTGATCTGATCCCACATCTCCATCGTGAGCGCGGTGCGCACGGCGCGCGCATTGCTGCGCGCCATCTCGAAGCAACTGCGGATCGACGACGAATTGGCGGTGGAGAAGGCGAGGAAGTCGGTGACGTTTTCCTCGTTGGCTTCGTCGTAGATCTTGAAGAAGGCGGTGGCGCAGCCCGCGGTCAGCACCGCGGATTCCCATTCATTGCTGGTGCCGACATAAGCGAGCGGCATCGACGACAGCCGCTGCGTGGCGTCGAGAATGCGCGCGAGATACTCGGCGCGTTCGACGTAACGCGAGAGCCAGTACAGATTGTCAGCGGTGCGAGAGAGCATTAAACGCGCCTCATCCGTCCAACACCCACGTGTCTTTGGTGCCGCCGCCCTGGCTGGAATTGACCACCAGCGAGCCTTCCTTGAGCGCGACACGGGTCAGGCCGCCGGGCACGATGCGGGTGCGGTCGCTGCCGGACAGCACGAAGGGCCGCAGGTCGACATGGCGCGGCGCCACGCCGGCTTCGACGCAAGTGGGGCAGGTGGATAGCGCCAGTGTCGGCTGCGCGATGAAGTTCTTCGGCGCGGTCTTGAGCTTGGCGCGGAATTGCTCGATGGCGATCTTGCTGGCGGTGGGTCCGATCAGCATGCCGTAGCCGCCGGAGCCGTGCACTTCCTTCACCACCAGCTCGGGCAGATGGTCGAGCACGTAAGCGAGATGCTCGGGCTCGCGGCAGCGCCAGGTCGGCACGTTTTTCAGGATCGGTTCTTCGCCGAGATAGAATTGCACGACGGCCGGCATGTAGCTGTAGACCGCCTTGTCGTCGGCGATGCCGGTGCCGACCGCGTTCGCCAGTGTGACGTTGCCGGCCTGATAGGCCGACATCAGGCCGGGCAGGCCGAGGATGGAGTCGGGCCGGAAAGTCAGCGGATCGATGAAGTCGTCGTCGATGCGGCGGTAGATCACGTCGACGCGCCTGAGCCCTTGCGTCGTGCGCATGTAGACGATTTCGTTTTTCACCAGCAGGTCGCGGCCTTCGACCAGTTCGACGCCGAGCTTGTCGGCGAGGAACGAGTGCTCGTAATAGGCCGAGTTGAACACGCCGGGCGTCAGCAGCGCGACGTTCGGGTCGCCGCCGGCAGTGAGCGGCGCGACCGACTTCAGTGTCGCGAGCAACTCATCCGGATAGTTCTCGACCGGCGCGATGCGGTGACGCGAGAACAATTCCGGGAACAGCCGCATCATGATTTCGCGGTTCTCCAGCATGTAGGAGACGCCAGAGGGCGTGCGCGCATTGTCTTCCAGCACATAGAACGTGTCGGCATCGACGCGCACGATGTCGATGCCGGCGATGTGCACATAGATGTCGTGCGGCACGCGCTGGCTGCTCATCTCCGGCCGGAACGCAGGGTTGCGGAACACGAGATCGTCGGGGACGATGCCGGCGCGCAGGATCTCGCGCGCGCCGTAGATGTCCTTGATGAACATGTTGAGCGCTTTGACGCGCTGGGTCAGGCCCTTTTCCAGAATTCGCCATTCCGACCCGGAGATGATGCGCGGGATGACGTCGAAGGGGATCAGACGCTCGGTGGAGTCGGCCTCGCCATAGACGGCGAAGGTGATGCCGATGCGGCGGAACAGCAGCTCGGCCTCGCGGCGGCGATAGTCGAGAATGTCCGGTGGCACTTCCTTCAGCCAGCGCGCCAGCTCGTCATAGGGCGCGCGCACGCCGCCGTCGTGGCCTTTCATCTCATCGAAACAGGCACTCATCCGTAACCCCCAGCAGACGGCACACGAACGCGACACTCACAGGCCCGATAACCGTCCCCCTCAAGCTCCTCTGGAGCCGCTTTGGGGACAAGCGCGCATTGTCCCCAACCGCTGAGCGGCTCCCGCTTGCCCTTTTGCTCTAATCTGCAAGCTTTAGGCCAAGAAGTTGGTGGCCTAAACGACAAAAACCGAGCGAAACCACGTATTTGAGCCGCCAGAGGCCTGGCGGCTGCGTCAATTGCTGCCTAAAAATTGTGCGCATCGCCGTGCGCGAATACAAGGCCGGGCCGGGCGAATGGTTCCGCTGTAACTTGAGTGGGGCGCTTTGCCACGCTAGTGGTCCGATTCTAACATTCGCATCCAGTCTGTGGGGGGCACTTCTGCGAATGTTAGAATCAAAGGACCACTAGCAAGTTATTGTTGCTAGTGGAGCTTTGGATTTGACGTTCGCTTAAGGTATTCGGTGCTGGCAGGTGGCGAACGTCAAATCCGCTCCACTAGTCTGGCAACTCGTTTTTCAGAGGAAATTCATGTCCGAAACTGTCACCGCGGCCATCCTCGTGATCGGCGATGAGATCCTGTCCGGCCGGACAAAAGACAAGAACATCGGCTACATCGCCGAATACATGACGGCGCTCGGCATCGACCTCAAGGAAGTCCGCGTCGTCTCCGACGACGAGACGGCGATCGTCAGTGCGCTCAACGCGCTGCGCAGCGCCTATACCTATGTCTTCACCACCGGCGGCATCGGGCCGACCCACGACGACATCACCGCCGACTGCATCGCCAAGGCTTTCGGCGTGACCATCGACTACGACCCGCGCGCGGTCGCCATTCTCGAAGAGCGCATGGCCAAGACCGGCAACGTCATGAACGAGGCGCGCATGCGCATGACGCGCATCCCGAAAGGCGCTGATCTGGTGCTCAACAAGGTGTCCGGAGCGCCGGGTTTCTGGATCGGCAATGTCATCGTGATGGCCGGCGTGCCGTCGATCATGCAGGCGATGCTCGACGAGGTGGCGCCGAAGCTCAAGACCGGCACCAAGCTGATCTCGGAGACCATTCGCGCCGATGCGAAGGAGGGTGACGTCGGCACCGAACTCGGCGCCGTCGCCAAGCTGCATCCCGACACCATCATCGGCAGCTATCCGTTCTTCGACGAGAAGCTCGGGCCCAACACCAACATCGTGGTGCGCTCGCGCGACGCCGACAAGCTCGCCGCCGCCAAAGTCGCGGTCGAGGCCATGCTCAAGACGGTCAAGGCGCAATTGCCGCGTCAATAATTTGTTGGGGGAGTTCGGATGTCAGAAGCGCCGCGTCCGGAAAAAGTCTTTCCGGTTTCCTGGGATCAATTCCACCGCGACACGCGCGCGCTGACCTGGCGGCTGCACGAGGCGGGCCCGTTCGAGGCGATCGTGTGCATCACCCGCGGCGGGCTGGTGCCGGCGGCGATCGTGGCGCGCGAACTCAACGTGCGCATCATCGAGACCGTGTGCATCGCCAGCTATCACGACTACAAGAACCAGGGCGACATCAAGGTCATGAAGGGCATCGGCCCCGAGATCACCTCGATGCGCGCGGCGGGCAAGGGCGTTCTCATCGTTGATGACTTGGTCGACACCGGCAAGACCGCGCGGATCGTGCGCGACATTCTGCCGGCGGCGCATTTCGCCACGGTCTATGCCAAGCCGATGGGGCGCCCGTTGGTCGATACCTTCATCACCGAAGTGTCGCAGGACACCTGGATCTATTTCCCGTGGGACACCGCGCTGTCTTACGCGCCGCCGATCCGACCGGGCGGCGACTGAACAGTTAGGCTGCGAAATAAGAAACGAAGTGGAGGATACGATGCTGAACCGACGAGATTTCCTGGCCACCGCGGCATCCGTTGCGGCGGCGGGCTCCGTGAGTCCGGCCTTCGCGCAGGCCGGCTATCCCGACCATCCGATCCGCATCATCGTCGGCTATGCCGCCGGCGGCGGCGTCGACATCGTGGCGCGGCTGTTGGGCGAGCCGATCAAGGCGACGCTCGGTCAACCGGTGATCGTCGAGAACCGCACCGGCGCCAGCGCCATGATCGCCAGCAACGTGGTGGCGAAAGCCGCGCCCGACGGCTACACGCTGCTCGCCGTGGCTTCGGGCGAGGTCGCCATCAACCAACATCTGTTCAAGGACAAGATGACCTACGACCCGGCGCGCGAACTGACGCCGCTGGCGCTGGTCGGCATCGTGCCTTGCGTCGTCGTGGTGGCGGAGGGGACGCCGGTCCACAATCCCAAGGAGTTGATCGCCTACGCCAAGGCCAATCCCGGCAAGCTGTCGTTCTCGTCGTCGGGCGTCGGCAATCCGCAGCAACTCGCGGGCGAACTGATGAACTTCATGGTCGGCACCAATGTGCTGCACGTGCCCTATCGCGGCTCATCGCCGGCGGTGACCGATGTTGCAACCGGCGCGGTGACCATGAGCTTCTCGAGTCTCGCCGCGGCGCTGCCGCTGATCCAGTCGGGCAAAATCCGAGCCGTCGCGGTGACGTCGAAGGAGCGCATGCCGCAACTGCCGGACGTCGCCCCGCTGAGCGAGGGCGCGCCCGGCCTCAAGGATTACGAACTGCTGAACTGGTTCGGCCTGTTCATCACCGCCGGCACGCCGCCGGCGATCGTCGATCGGCTCAATGGCATCGTCAACAAGGCGCTCAAAGATCCGGCGATCGTCGACAAGCTGATGCCGCAGGGCATCGTGCCCAAGACCATGACGCCGCAGGAGTACAAAAGCTTCGTGGAATCCGAGACCGCCAAATTTGGCAAAATCGTCCAGCAGGCCAATATTAAGTTGGCCGACTAGGCGTGGGTTAGATTATCATCAGCTACGGCCGTAACCCGGGAGAATGGCGATGAACGTCAAGCCGAACACCCAGAATTCTGAGCCCGTCGACCTGTTGTCGAAGGTGGTGCGCGCCAAGGACATGGCGTGGCAAAAGATGCGGTTTCCCGGCTGCGAGATGAAGACGCTGCTGTTCGATCCGAAAAGCGGCCTTGCCACCATGCTGATGAAGATGGACCCGGGCGCGGTGCTGCCCGACCACGAGCATGTGCTGATCGAGCAGACTTATGTGCTGGAAGGTTCGCTGGTCGACAAGGAAGGTCCCGATGCGGGCGTCGAAGTGACGGCCGGCGAATTCGTCTGGCGTCCGGCTGGCAGCCGGCATTCGGCCTGGGCGCCGCAGGGCGGCACCTTCATCGCCATGTTCCAGATACCGAACAAATTCTTCGAGAAGGACGGCAAGGTGGTGGACGCCTCGGGCAAAGAATGGGATCCGGCCTGGGCGCATTTATTACCGGCATAGTTTAACGCTCCGCCTGGCGCTCGATCATTCGCGCGCTGGCGCGGATGAACGGAGTGCTTCGCGGACGTGGTGGAATGGTAGACACAAGGGACTTAAAAAGCACTTGGCGGGCACATATAAGCTATTGATTTTGCTCATTTTCGATACGCTTAGGCTCACCCTAGGCTCGCCCCCATGGCGCAATTGGTAGACGCAGCAGACTTAAAATCTGCAGCCATACTTGGCGTGCCTGTTCGAGTCAGGCTGGGGGCACCAATGTTTTTTGCGAATTAGATGAGGCCCCACTCACGGAAAACGTGGGTGGCTGCCTTCCAACCTGTTTTTTCGCGCAGAGATTCTCACGGCATATCAAGACGATGTCGTCTTCGTGAGTGAGGCTGGCACAGGTAACGCTTTGGAGTGAAGTGTTTGCCGTAGCGATAACAATAACTTAGCGCTCTTTCGGCGTTAGCGTTTACTAGTGCCCTTGCGCCTAAATCAAATTTATCCCCCATACCCCTTATCGGCCCTGACGTGATTCTTAATGGAGGAATCTGTCGTGGCCGAAATACCAAACGAATTAATTCTTGGACTGCCAACAGTAACACAGACGGCTAAGGGCGCACCTGCGTTGTGGCTCGTCATTCCCGTGTCGGCAATCTTAATTGCGATTGCATGGCGTATTCTCGTGTCGTGGCGGAAATCTTGAGGAGCGATGACTTGGCTAAGACACCAAAAGAGATGAGCTACGATGAGCTAGCTCAAGAGATGTGCAAGCGCGAAGACTCGCTCGACCATTTGACGGCAAAAGCTGAGATGGCTCGGAGAGCCGCTTTGCAGGCTCAATGGAATGGGCGCTGTATGCTTGCGTCAGTTATCGTTGCCGCGCTCGCCGCTATAGCTTCGGCTGTTTCGGCGTACTACGCCTACCTCAGCACGCTGAAAGTGCCGCATTAAGGTTGGGGGGAGTAATGGAATTTTTAGAAGCGCCGGTACAGGTTTGGCACGTCTTAGTAATCGTCATCATGTTCACGATTACATTTCACAATTTGCAGAAACAGATGAACGCGATTGGGGGGCTGGTCGTAAAAATTTGGGACCGGATGAACCCCCAAGACCACGACGAGATGTAGCTTTTGAAAATTTGCTGATTGGGAAGGCTGGCTTTTTCCGCAAGCTTTTATTTGCCCCATGCCTGCGGGTCACGCCCAACTCTTAGCCGCGTTCATCGCAATGTTTAGTGCAGGGGGATGCGCGCTTCTGAAAGCATTGAATAGTCGGCCGTCGCCAAAGAAGAGAGACGGCTAGTGATCGTCATTGTCAGATTGCACCGTTACCTAATATAGTCGCCTTTTAATGGAGTTCATTATGAGAGATGGAATTGCACTGGCGCTATGTCTCATTTCAACATCGGTCTTTGCTGAAGACGCAATTGTGTTTTGCAAATATGAAAATTCAATAGATGACAAGGGAAAGAGCGGACCGACAAGTGGAGAGGTGTTGGTGAGCTTCACCTTCGTTCTGCCGGTCGGCAAGCCAAAGAATGTTCGGATAAGAACGAACAAGCCCCCGTGCTCTGAATTTATAGGAAAGGGTGACGACGCGAAGATAGAAGGGACGTGCATCTCTGCTGTCGTAAATTCCGCTGGCGCCAAAGTGAGGATGACGAGAACGCTGTCGTTAGACAGGAAAAGCGGAGCCTTCCAGGAGAAGGCGCAGTTTGATGGCAAGGGAAGTATCGTTCATACGGGCCAATGCACCTTAGCTAACAAGAAGTTTTAAAACGCTATTGCTAGTCGTGTGCGGCGAGCCGCGAGACCTCGCCGGCGTCTTTCAAATTCGCCACGCCCCAGCACGCCTTGATCAACTCATCGAGCCGCGTGTCGGGCAGCACGCCGTGGGCGAGGCCGCGGAATTTGGCCTCCAGATCGGCATCGCTCATTGGATGTTCGAGGGTGCCGAGCGCGTGCGCCACGTGGCGCTCCAGCACGCGGCCGTCGTTCATCTCAATGACGATGCGGCCTTCGAGCTTGCGGATGCCGGCGTCGGCGGTGGCTTCGACGCGCGAGCGCAGTGCGACCACTTGCGGGTCGAGCGCCGCTTCGGTGCTGAATTCGGCTTCGCCGGCGGCGCCGCGCACGATCGCAACGGCCAGCGCGTGATAGACGCTGAACTTGCTTTCCAGCCCGGTGCGCGGTTCGCGCTTGGCGGTCAATTCCATCACCAGCGGGCTGACGGTCGCTGAAATGCGCTTGATGTCGGCGGCTTTCAGATTGAAGTCGCGGCGCAATTGCAGGCAGCCGTCGATCACCGCGTGCACCACCAGGCCGCAGGCGAAGGGCTTGTACATGTTCTGCATGATCTCGTAGCGCTCGCCGAGCCCCGAGGTGATCACCGTGGGGTCGAAGCGCGTCGACATGACCTGCGCAAAGCCGCGCTTGGCCTCGATGGCGCGTTCCGACGAGGTGTAGCCGCGCTCGGCCATCAGCGCCGCGCTCATGCCGTTCTGCGCCGCCTTGCCGGGATGCAGGCTCTTGCACATGCTGCCGAACATTTCGCGCAAGCCCGCCGACTGGGTCGCGGCGATGCCGAGCGCCCAGGCCATGCGCTGCTCGTCGAGCTTCAACAGTTTGCCGATCGCGGCGGCGGCGCCGAACACGCCGGCGGTGCCGGTGATGTGATAGCCGCGGTCGTAATGCTCCGGAAACACCGAGAGCCCGACGCGCTCCTCGACCTCGACGCCGAGCACATAGGCGTGCACGAAATCCAGGCCGCTGACGCCGCGCCAGTCGGCAAAGGCCAGCACGGCGGGCAGCACCGGCGCGCTCGGATGGATGGCGCGGAAATGTGTGTCGTCGAAGTCGAGCACGTGCGAGGCGATGCCGTTGAGCAGCGCTGCATGCAGCACGTCGGCGCGCTCGGCGCGGCCGACCAGTTGGGCCTGCGGCGCCCCGAAGAACGGCGCCAGCGCGTCGTGCGCGACGTTGACGGTTTCATGGTGCGCGGCGCCTAGCGCGCAGCCCATCCAGTTCAGCAGGCCGCGTGAGGCTTCGTGCACGACGTCGCGCGGCAGGTCGGCGGGCTGCGAATTGACGACAAAGCGCGCCAAGGTTCGCGTGACCTGGGCGGTGTCGGCCGATGTTTCGGGGGTTGTGCTCATGACTTCGCGCGTCTTACTCGATTTTGGCACCGGACACCTTCACCAGTTCGCCCCATTTCGCCACCTCGCTCTTGATATAGGCGGCGACCTCGGTGCGGGAGCCTTTGCCGGTCTGCGCGCCTTGCGCCAGCAGGTCGCGTTTGACCTCCGGTATCGCCAGGACCTTGGCGATCTCGGCATTGAGCCGGTCGAGGATCGCCGGCGGCGTCTTGGCCGGCGCCAGCAGCGCGAACCACGTCGCCGATTCGAAAGCAGGGAGGCCTTGCGACGCGACGGTCGGATAGTCCGGCGCGGCGGGGCTCGGCTCGGCGCTGCTGACCGCGATGCCGCGCAACTGGCCGGCCGCTGCCGACGGCAGTACCGACAGCATGTTGCCGAACATCATGTCCACCCGGCCGGCGAGCAGATCGATGATCGCCGGTCCGGTGCCGCGATAGGGCACGTGCCGCAGTTCGACATGCGCCTGCAGCTTGAACATCTCCGTGGTGAGATGCGGCGAGCTGCCGTTGCCGGTCGAGGCATAGGTCAATTCGTCGGGACGCGCCTTGGCCAGCGCGATCAATTCCTGAATATTTTTCACGGGCAGCGTCGGACTGACAACCAGCAGGAACGGCACCGACGCCATCATCGCGACCGGTTCGAAGTCGCGCACGAGCGAAAAAGACAATTTCTGATAAAGCGACTCGCTCGCGGCGATCGACGAGGGCGCGGCGAGCAGCGTGTAGCCGTCGGCAGTGGCGCGCGCGACGGATTCGGCGCCGAGATTGCCGGCCATGCCGGACCTGTTTTCGATCACGAAGGGCTTGCCCATCGATTCCGACAAACGCGCGGCGACCAGCCGCGTGACGATATCGACGCCGGCGCCGGGCGGGAACGGCACGATGATACGGACCGGTTTGTCGGGATAAGTTTCGGCACCCGCGGCCGGAGCGAAGGCCGCGGCCAATAGGCCTGCGAGCAAGAGAGATGCAACACGACGCGCCATGACGTTTCCCCCACCGTTTTGATTTTGAGCGTCTCGCGTGACAAGAATCGCGCGATCGCCTATCGTTTTGAGCATGATATGGCACGAATTCGATTGTGGTGGCGATGCACGATAACGCGAAAATTCGACGGTTGCTCGCACGCGCGGTTGTGGCGGCCGGCCTGATGCTCACTCTTGCCGGCTGCTCCACCTCGGGCGAGGGCGTCAGCGGCGCGGGCCGCGCCTTCGTCGCGCCGGACAAATTTGTTCTCTACAACTGCCCGCAGATCGAGGTGAAGGCGCAGGGAACGGTGGCGCGCAGGAAGCAGCTCGACCAATTGATGGCGAAGGCCGGGACGACTCCGGATGGCCGGCTGGTCAGCCTGCTGGCCTATCAGTCCGAATACACCGAAAACGGCGCCGATTTGGCAGAGTTGCGCCGGTCCGCGGCCGACAAGAACTGCCCGCCGATCGCGGCGCTGGCGCAGCCGGCGGCGCGCTGAGCGGAGTCAGCGGACCGGGATGGAACTTTTTGCCCGCGGAACTATTATTGCTGCACTCAGCCACATGCGTGGCATTAACCGGGGGCGGCCATGAGCATTTTGATCAGCATCCTTATTACGTTTCTTGTCATCATCCTGGTGCTTTATCTCATCAACATGCTGCCGATCGACGGCCGCGCCAAACAGATCGCGCGCATTATCGTCATCATCATCGGCATTTTGTCGCTGCTGAAATACGTCAACGTATTCTAGCGCCGCACAGCCACCAGTGACCCATCGGCCAGGCCAAGCACCACGGCCGGTGGGCTGTTCTCGATCGGAACGAGCCCAAGATTGGTGACGGCCGGCGCCGGCAGCGCCACGCTGGCGATTTCGTGCGCCGGCATGAACGACAGCAGCCGCAGCTTGCTGCGATCAAGCGACGGCATGGCCAAATCCGGCACGCCATCCCCGTCGAAATCGGCGGCGGCGCTCATGTTGAGCGCGCGGGTGCCGGCGACGTGGTTGGACGTATCGGCAAGCTCGCCGGTTTTGCGCAAACCGCCGCCGATCCAACTCCACAGTTCGAGCGCGCCGACGACGTGCGGCTCGCGCACCAGCGCGATGTCGATCTTGCCGTCACCGTTGAAGTCGGCGATGCCGGCGGGGTTGAGCCATTGATGCGGCGCGCCGAGCGGCGGCGTCTCGGCGACGATCTCATATTTGCCCTTGCGTTCGGCGATCACCGCCATCGCCGAGCCGCGCCGGAGATAAGATTTCACCACGATGATCTCGTCGCGGCCGTCGCCGTCGAGATCGGCGAGCCGCGGCTCGAGATCCTCGAACACCGCGTCGCCATTGAGCTTGACGGTTTCGCGGCGGCCGTCGCTGCGCTCGATCACCAGCGCGCTGGCCTCGATCTTGTCGCCGAGGACGCCATGATCGTAAGTGTCGGTCGGCTCGGCGAACCAGGCGCGCGCAATGTCGCGCGTGCCGGTCGTGACGCGGCCGTCGGGTAGCGCGCGCTCCGGATTTTTCGGCCGCACCGGGCGATCGATGAAATTGAGCGTCGCGTCCTTGTCGTTCAGCACAACGCGGTACCACAGTCCGCCGGCGTTGACCTGAACCTGGCCGTTGACGGTTTCGATCGCCTGGACGCGCGCCGGCGTGTCGATGCGTTGCACGCGCAAATCGTCCGCTTGCGCAGCATTGACGCAGGCGAACACAACGAAGCTGGCAAGCACAATACGGCGCATGGAGAAGTCCTAGAGGTCGACTTACGAGAGTTTGACGTGGCGCAGCCGCAGGGCATTGCCGACGACGCTGACGGAAGAAAGGGCCATCGCCGCGGCGGCGATGATCGGCGACAGCAGCAAGCCGAAGGTGGGATAAAGCACGCCGGCGGCGATCGGTACACCCGCCGCATTGTAGATAAAGGCGAAGAACAGATTCTGCCGGATATTGCTCATCACCGCCGCCGACAGCGCGCGGGCCTTGACGATACCGGTGAGGTCGCCGCCGAGCAGGGTAATGCCGGCGCTCTCGATCGCGACATCCGAGCCGGTGCCCATGGCGATGCCGACTTGCGCCGCGGCGAGCGCCGGTGCGTCGTTGACGCCGTCGCCGGCCATGGCGACCACGCGGCCTTCGCGCGTGAGCTTTTCGATCACGGCGGATTTCTGCTCTGGCAGCACTTCGGCCTCGACTTCGGCGATGCCGAGGCGCTTGGCGACGGCGAGTGCGGTGGTGCGGTTGTCGCCGGTCAGCATGACGACGCGGATGCCGAGATCCACCAGCGCCTTCACCGCCGCGGGCGTCGAGGCCTTGACCGGATCGGCGATGGCGATGACGCCTGCCAGCTTGCCGTTGACGGCGAGGAAGATCGCGGTGGCGCCGTCGGCGCGCAGCTTTTCGGCTTCGTCGGCGAGTGGCGCCGCATCGATGTTGAGTTCGGTGAGGAAGCGCGCATTGCCGAGCGCCAGACGCTTGTCCTCGACCATGCCGATGACGCCTTTGCCGGCGGGTGAATCGAAGCCACGCACGGCGGCGGTCTCGATCTTGCGCTCGGCGGCGGCCGCGACAATCGCCGCAGCCAGCGGATGCTCGCTGCCGCGCTCGACGCTGGCGGCGAGACGTAACACTTCGTTCTCGTCGAAACCGGGAAGCGCGACGACCGCCGTCGCCGTCGGCTTGCCTTCGGTGAGCGTTCCGGTCTTGTCCACCACCAGCGTGTCGATCTTTTCCATCCGCTCCAACGCTTCCGCATTCTTGATCAACACGCCGCTCTGGGCGCCGCGGCCGACGCCGACCATGATCGACATCGGTGTCGCCAGACCCAGCGCGCAGGGGCAGGCGATGATCAACACGCTGACCGCGGCCACCAGGCCGCAAACAAAACGCGGCTCCGGGCCGAATATCGCCCAGGCCGCAAACGCTACCAGCGCAACTGCGATCACCGCCGGCACGAACCAGCCGGCGACCTGATCGGCCAGCCGCTGGATCGGGGCGCGGCTACGTTGCGCCTTCGCCACCATCTGGACGATTTGGGACAGAAGTGTGTCGCGGCCGACTTTGTCGGCGCGCATCACGAAACTTCCACTTTTGTTCAAGGTGCCGCCGATGACCTTCGCGCCCTTGTCCTTGGACACCGGCATAGACTCGCCGGTCACCATGGATTCATCGAGCGCGGAGTGGCCGTCGAGCACGATGCCGTCGACCGGGACTTTGTCGCCGGGACGCACGCGCAAACTGTCGCCGGCTTGAACGGCGTCGAGCGAGACTTCCTCGTCGCTGCCATCATCCTTGACGCGGCGCGCGGACTTGGGCGCGAGGTCGAGCAGCGCCTTGATCGCGCCGGAGGTCGCTTCGCGCGCGCGCAATTCGAGCACTTGGCCGAGCAGCACGAGCACGGTGATGACTGCGGCGGCTTCGAAATAGGCCGGGACCGCGCCGCCGTGAGTGCGGAAATTCTCCGGGAACGCACCCGGCGCGAACGTGGCGACGAGGCTGTAGACGTAAGCGACGCCGGTACCCATCGCGATCAGCGTGAACATGTTGAGGTTGCGCGTGAGCAGCGACTGCCAGCCGCGCACGAAGAACGGCCAGCCGGCCCAGAGCACGACGGGAGTCGCAAAGGCGAACTGAATATAGTTCGACAGGCTCGGATCGACCCAGTTGTGCGCGCTGACGAGATGGCCGCCCATCTCCAGTGCAACAGCAGGCAGAGACAGCACGCCACCGATCCAGAACCGGCGCGTCATGTCGGCGAGTTCGGCATTGGGGCCGCTGTCAGCGGTGGCGATTTCGGGCTCCAGCGCCATGCCGCAGATCGGGCAGGCGCCCGGGCCGACCTGGCGGATCTGCGGATGCATCGGGCAGGTATAGATCGCGCCTTCGATCACCGGTTCGGGTGCGCGCGAGCCCAGATATTTCGGCGGGTCGGCGGTGAATTTGGCTTTGCAGCCGGCCGAGCAGAAATAATACGGATGGCCGTGATGCTCTGTGCGGTGCTTGGCGGTGTGCGGATCGACCGTCATGCCGCAGACCGGATCGAGCGCGCCGCCATCGGCGGGCGCGCCGTGCGAGTGGTCGTGATGATCGTGGCCAGCGCGGTCGTGCGACATGGAAATTACTCTCGTCCTGATCTTGCGTAACATACCCTGGGGGGGTATATAGGCGGCATGGCGAAAGACAGCAAGGCATCCACGCTCAAGCGTCTGAACCGGATCGAAGGCCAAGTGCGCGGCCTCGCCGGCATGGTAGAGGCCGACCGCTACTGCATCGACATCGTGACCCAGATCGCGGCCGTGCGTGCCGCCTTGCGCAAGGCCGAAGAAGAAATCCTGCGCGATCACGTGGCGCATTGCGTTGAGCACGCGATCTCGAGCGGCGACAAGGCCGATCAGCGTCGCAAGGTCGCCGAGTTGATGGACGTGATGGGCCGCGCGGGGCGTTAGAGCCGTTCACTACTCCGCTCATTCCCGCGAATGCGGGAATCCAGTTCTTGGCCCTGGGTCCCCGCTTTCGCGGGGACGAACGGAACACATTAGTCGTAACGTTCGCGCGCGAGCTTTGCTCCGGCGCCGAGCGCGGCAAGCTTGGCTACGGCGATGTCGCGGTGCATCGGTGCCATGCCGCAATTGGTGCAGGCGACGATGCGTTCCTTCGGCAGGTACTTCATCACCTCGCCGATGACTTGCACGATTTGTTCTGGCGTCTCGACCTTGTCGGTGGCGACATCGATGACGCCGACCAGCACGTCCTTGCCGTCGAGCAGCGACAGCAGCCTCAGCGGCACGCGCGAATTGATCGCTTCGATCGACACTTGCTTGATGCGGCTCTTGGCCAGCGCCGGGAAAATCTCTTCGTATTGCTTCCACTCGTTGCCGAGCGAATTCTTCCAGTCGATATTGGCCTTGATGCCGTAGCCGTAACAGATGTGCACGGCGGTGGTGCACTTCAGGCCGTCGATGGCGCGGTGCAGCGCCTCGACGCCCCAACCTGACACTTCGCCCATAAATACGTTGAAGGCCGGCTCGTCGAACTGGATGACGTCGACTCCGTCGGCCTCCAGCGCGCGGGCTTCCTGGTTGAGCAGCGCGGCGAAGGCCATCGCCATTTTGATTTTGTCGCCGTAATGCTCGTCGGCGACGGTATCGGAAATCGTCATCGGCCCCGGCAGCGTGATTTTGAGCTTGCGCTGGGTGTGGGCGCGGGCGGCGCGCGCCTCGGTATGGTGCACGCGGCCTTTGAGTTTCAGTTCGCCGCGCACGACCGGCACCATGGCTTTGTAGCGGTCGCCGCGGATGCCCATCTCGACCTTGTGCGAGAAATCGATGCCGTCGACGAATTCCAGGAAGCCGTGGACGAAATGCTGGCGCGATTGCTCGCCGTCGCCGACGATGTCGATGCCGGCGTCTTCCTGAAGCTTGATGGCGAGCAACGTCGCGTCGAGTTTGCCTTGCGCGAGGTCGTCGCCTTGCAAG
>Ga0193699_10000106_pt1 | contig 39205 bp, 58 predicted proteins | sample L3c2metaG_FD_160095 | JGI IMG/M metagenome (GOLD analysis project Ga0193699, IMG submission 160095) | Soil microbial communities from a riparian zone of the East river system, Colorado, United States - L3c2 | ecosystem: Environmental > Terrestrial > Soil > Riparian zone | place: USA: East...
TTGGTGCGCGGCGGCGGCGACGAATAGAACCCGCCCGTTCTGGCTAGCTGGTCCAGAGCGTACGACGCGTACAGGCCCGGTTTCTGCGCCCAGTCACCCGATACGTCACCAGCGAACGACGGCAGCGTCGGTGCGATGCCGAGCGCGGCCCGGTTGTCCAGGCACGACACCTGCACAGTACCGGCCTGCATGTCTACCGTGTAATCATCAACCACCCCGGTGAACACCGTGACCTGTTCCGGGACGGTAGACCCGGGCAGGTACAGCCCCGCCTGAATGGTGACCGTATGGTTGAGGATGTCGGTGCGGTACAGCGGCGAATCGTTCTCGGCAGGGTTCAGTAGCCACGCCACCGTTTTGGTGGCGTCGGTACGGTCGATCAGGCCGGTGAGGGTGAGCGTCGCGGACGCGGCCGGGTAACCGGAAATCAGGCGGGTACCGTCCGGCATGTCCGTGGTCAACTGCCGGTCCACCGTCAACGACTCCACGAACAGCGGCGACCGCAACAGCGCGTTCCCCGCTACCCCGAAATCGATGGTGACCGTGTGCGTCACGGTCATGGCGTTGCCGGCGATGGTGGTCGCGAACGCCGCTGTGGATGCCTGCATCAGATCTCGACCAGTTGGATGCCGTGGTCGCGGAGCACCACCAGCGTCGATTGGGACGCCAGGCCGGCGCCTGAGGAGCCGCCGGCCGGTCCGAGGATCACACGTGGTGATCCGGTGCCGGTCACCCACGCCCCCCGTGGCGTGGCCGCTGTGGGCAGGTATTGCGTGTCCGCGTTGGAGAACAGCAGCGGGGGGGAGCTGTTGGTGTTGCAGGTGAACCCGTGGATGACGTAGGTCGCGCCGACGTTCGCCAGCACGGTTGCGGTGAACTGTGTCCACGTCGTGCCTACCGTGGCGTTCACCGACGACGCCGACACCAACGACCCGGCCGCGTTCATGCCGTACGCGAAAAATGTGAGGTTAGCTGTGCCCGAAATGGCCCGCGAATACGCGGACAGCGAATGCGTCACCGCCGACCCGTCAGTCACACCGGGCGGCGCCGATAACACGTCCGGTATCAGCGTCCCCGCCGTATACGTGCCGAGCCCCATCTTCGACCCGGACTGTGCCCCGGTCCATCGGGCCACCCCTGACCCGGCCTGGAACGGTGTCACCGTCCCGTCGTAGGTGAGCGACTGCGACGTCACCGACAGGGACCACGCCGACAGGGCTTGGAACCGGACACCGAACGTGGACGCATCCAAAGCCAACGCGTTCCGCCATGCTGGGTCAACGAAACAGAACGGGCCGGCGCCGTAGATGCCGGTGTAGAACTGGACCAGCAGGTCCGCGCTGTCCGGGGTCATGCCCGTGAACGACAGCGGCCACGTACGACGCGGGTCCCGCCTACGGGTGACCGTGTTCCCGCCGCCCGCGAGCTGATGCAGCACCTCCGCACGGGACATAGCCGACGAATAGCCGTGGTCCACTACCCGCAGTTTCTTCAACGTCCCGGGTGTGCCGAGGTAGAACGACTTGAACGCGGACCCGAGCGCCGACAGAGGCAACGTCATGTCAGTTCCTCCGGTTCAGGCGTTGGTTGGCGTCGTTGACGGCGCGGGCGAGGGGTTGGCCGCCGCGTTCCAGGACGAGCTGCACCGGCCTGTCCCCCACGGATGCGGCTAACGCGTCTACACGGTTGATCAACGCATCCAGGCGGGCCGTCACAGCGTCGCCGCCCGGGGACGCTGCGACCGCGACAGAACCGCCCTGAGCCCCACCGCCGCTCGTGCCGGAGTTGATCTGCTCCAACAGCGGCCGGAACTTCGCGGTCGCGTCCGCGTTCACCACGAACTCCTTGTTCGACAGCCGCGCCACAATCGAATCCGACGTGCTGGTGCCAGGCCCCTGCACATACCCGCCGCCCGCGTACACCGCGAGACGGCCACCCGCTGTCGCGCCGGTAGGGCCGATCAGTTGGGTACGGATCAGCACATGCCGGTCCTGGGACAGTTGGGCGAGTTTCTTTTCCACAGCCGCCACGTTCGACAGCGTGACCTGAGTGTTCTTCAACGACGGGATACGCGCCAACGCGGCCCGCACGTTAGCGATGCGCTGCTCAGCGGTGAGCGTCCCAATCACCACAGTCGAGTTCTTCACGGACGGGACACGCCCGATCGACGCGATCAACGCGTCGACCTGCTGCTTGTTCAGTCCGGCGGCAGCGGCAGCCCTCTTAATCTGCGCAATGTTCGCCTCGTACGCGGCTGTGCCCTTGGTGAGCGACCCGGACTGGTTCGCGACCGCCTGCGACAAGCTGTTGTTCTGCTGGATCAGGGAGATGATGTTCGCGACGTTCCGGTTACCCGCGCTGGTCATGTTGTCGAGTGAGGCCGCGTACTTGTCGCCGCCCTGTTTCGCTGTCAACACGGTTCCGGTCAGGTTCAGCAGGCCGGCGTCGAACTGGTTCGTGGCCTGCGCTGTGTCTAGGGCTTTACCGTTCAACTGGTCCAACGCGAGTTTCAGCAGTCCGGCTTTGTCACCGGCCACGGCCATCTGTTCGGCCTGCTTTTTGGTCGAGTCGGCTGACTGTGTCGCGGCGTCTTTCGCGTTCAGGTATCCGGCAGCGGTCAGCCCGAGTGCTTTCGCGGCGGTCTGATATTCCGGGTAGGTGATTTTGAGGACGTCTAGGTTTTTCTGATCGGCGGCTGTCTTTTTGGCGATCGCGTCTGTGCCGGTCTGGTATGCGGTGATCGTTAGCCCCACGGCGGCGGCTTGCGCGGCCAACTGCGGGTTCATCTGCGCTAGCGCCGCATCATACTGCTGCAATGCTTGCGTATTGGTGTCAACGGTCGTCTTCGATGTAGCTAACGCTTTCTGCTGCTCCTTAAGTTTACCCGTGAGCAATTGTGCGTCAATAGCATTCTCGCCGAAGCTCAACCCCTGCGCTTCTAACGCTGCTATAGTATCGTTAACGGAGAGATTCTGCTTATTGAATAGTCCGATTAATGTAGTGGTGGTAAGGCCCGCTTTAACAAGGCTCTGATACGATTTGTCATCAGCGAGATTCTTTAGCAGCGTTTGGTTTGTTGCGTCTTGCTGCGCTCCGGCGTTGTCGGTGAGCGCCTGCGTGTACGACTGTGTGTCTTTCGCGAGTTGCTGGGCCTGCTTCGCGTTGTTGTTCATGATCGAGGTGAGCGCGAACATGCCGATGCCGACGACAGCGGCGACACCTCCGAGTATGCCGAGACTCCCTGCGGCGCCTACTCCGGCCGCTGCGCCCGTGCGTGCCATCGCCGCTGAGACAGCGTCGAACACTGACGTCAGGACCCTCAGTGCGAGCCCGGCTGTGCGCACCGCAACGAACGTGGTAACCAGTGTCGCCAACACAGGCATGGGCAGCGAGTTGATGACGTTCGCGAGCGCAGTGATCGAGTTGAGCACCACCCCACCCAACGGCCCCGCCGCCCGACTGATCCGGCCCAGCGCCGTGAACAACGCCTCAAACGCGTTAACCACCCTCGGCAGTTGCGACTGCGCGTACGTGCTGAAATTTTGCAGCCCCGACCCCGACGCCCACGCCTGCAACGAGACAGCGCCCCGATCGAAATAGGCGAGAATCGTTTGGAACAGCGGCGACAGCGTGTGCAGACTCGTGATGAACGCGGACAAGGTACGGCCCGCGATGTCGCCGGTCACGCCGGAAAACAACGCCACCTGACGTGTCAAGTTCGGCATCTGTGTCTGCAACTGCAACACGGCAGCGTTGAACGGGCCGAGCAGCCCCGACGCCGCCACCCCCTGCAACGTCTTCAGGTTGCCTTTCAGCAGGCCGATAGCACCCGCAAACACCTGCCCGGTTTGGGTGCCGGCGGTCATCTCCTGTTTGACGCCGCGTATGCCGAGGAGCAGCGACCCGGCCGCGAGCGCCGCCGGGCCGAGCGCCGCTACAGCGACCGCGCCGATCGGCAGCAACGCCGGAGCGAGCAGCAACGCACCGTCTAGCAGCAGATTGAACGAGAACCCCAGGTCGTGGGTTTTCCGTTCAAGCGCCTCCTCTTCATGCCGCAAAGCGGCCAACTGTGCGGCAGCGGCGGCTGCGTCGACACGGACCCGGATGTTCGGGGACTCCCGGGCGAGCGCCGCCAGACGGGTTTGGATCTCATCGATCTGCCGGATCGCGGTCTCGTCATCGATACGGCCGATACGGAGATGCGCGTCGGTCTCACGGATTTGGCGGCGTAGGTTCTCCAGCTCGGCGACAGCGGGGTCGGTGTTGGCGTCGATGGTGACGCGTGGGGGCAGCGACCGGATAGCCGCGTCAACCCGGGTGCGGAACTCGCGGGTGAACGCGTCGCCGGCCTGCTGCCCGACACCTCGGCCTAATCCGCCGCCGCCCGCGCCCGCGCCGCCCGCTTCGCGGATACCGCGCTGAATTTCGTCGCGGATGTGGCCGGCCAGTCCGGCCTGTTCCACCGATCGGCGAATGTCCGACGAGAGCTGGTCGGTGATGAGCCGGACCCGGACGAACGCTGAACCGACCGGCGTGGTCACGGCGCGACCCCGTACGCGGGTTCCCGCAGGCCGGGCATGCCCGGCACCTGCTCAGCGCCCGGTTCCACCGCGACGGGGCGTCCGTCCGCGTAGGACCCCGCCAACGCCGAATCTGCCGTACCGAACGGGTTCGGGTCTTCGAACCCGTCATCCACAGCGGCAGACGGGGTTGTGGCTGCGAACGCGCGTGCGAACCTGGCACGGGCCTCGCCCTGCTCGGTGGTGGCGTCTTCCTCCCACGCCGCCAGCACGGCAGCACCGAACTCGGACACCGGCATGACGGTCATGTCACGTCCTGTCCGCCACATCATCCGCCCTCTCAGCACCGTGTACCGTTGCACCCCCCAGGCCAAAACGGTTGTCGCTAAGCCTGGTCGCCGGTAGGGAAACGCATGTACTCCCCGAGGACCCAGTCCGCAATCTCGGCGAGTTGCGCCCCGGTCGGGCGGGTCGCTTTCACGGCGTCGTGGAAAGCGGGCAGGTCGTCGGGTTCAATGATCCGATCCCACAGCGTCGCGATGGTGCGTAGCTGGGTGGGGCCGTCCATGCCGGACAGGTCAGCGACCATGCCGAGCACCACGGTGGTGTCCTGAATGTCGACCACGCGGATAGTTCGGCCACCCAACGAGAACGTGGCAGGGGTACGGGCCGGGTTCCGGAAATCGAACACATGCGGTGCCACAACGTCGGGTTCAGCGACCGGACGCAAATCAGTGGTCATTGCGTGAACTCTCTAAGCGCATCGGTTAGATACGTATGCGGCTGTGTGCCGGGATGGTTCACGCTTCTCCGGAATATCGTAACGCCGCCGATGGTGAACCGCAACGCCCGGCCACGTCTCGCGACTATCCGGTGGGGGCGGGACCCCTTCGACACCACAATCGCGTAACCACGTCGTTTCTTGTCGGGGTTCACACCGATCTCGGCTTTCAAACCGGACGCAAGTTCGGATCGGACCTGCCGGATCTCGCCGGCCATTCGCCCGGTACGGCGCGGCGCCGCCGCTTTCACGGCCTGCTCAAGCTTGTCGCAGCGTCGCCCGAAATCGCGTCCCGCCGGGCCGTCCCACGACTTGAACAGCCGCATCCCCGCAGGGTCTTCCACGAACGTCACATCACCTGCCGCCATCAGGACGGCCACAGTTCGACGGTGGTAGTCAACTGGACACCACCGAAACCGCCCTGAGGGTGGAACACGGTCGTGGTTTGCGGGACAGGTTGCCGGCCTTGCCCGACCAGCGTGTACGCGGCGTTGACCAGCACGGCGGTATCAGCGCTGATCGCGGTCAGGTCGGTGAGGAACTGGTCCGCTGTGGGAGGGACGCGGCCTTGCGGATCCGCTGAGACGGCGCACACCGGCCGCACAATCCCTGCTTCCACGGTCAGCGTCCACATGGTGGTGTTCCCGACGCCGGGCCACGACTCGGCCCCGAACGATTCGACACCTGTGCCGGCGGCGGGTTCGGGCAGTCCGAGCTGCACCGACATGGCCGCGACGTACAGCATCGCGCAATCCCAGGTGGCGCCGCCGGTCAGTTGTAGCTGCCGCGCCGGCAGTGTGACAGACATGTCGTCGCTGGCCTGCACGATCGTGTCGAGGACACGACCTACGCATTCGGTGACCGTCGACGGGTCGAACACGACGGTGGTGGTCACGACGCGGCCCACACCCAGGTAGGTGCCGCGCCCGGGTAGGTGAGCGTCACCGACGACAGAGCGGGGATCATGAACATCGCGCCCGTTAACGCCCCGCCGAGACCGACAGACAGTCCGTCCACAGCAACGTCGGTGACCGTGCCGGTCAGGGTGATCTGCACCGGACGGAGGAACGGCGACACCACCGGCACGGCGGACACCGGCACCGCAGGCGCCGTCACCGGCCCGGACGTGCCGTCATCGACCTGCACCGACGACAACCTGCGCGGCGGCGGCGCCTCTGGTGACACCACCATTGAGCGGGTTTTACCGCCCGAATACACCTTCAACACCAGGTCCACGTAGTACAGGCCGGTGCGGCCCTTGTCCAGGAAGTCCTGTGGGTCTATCAACGTCCAGGACACGCCGTCGCGGACAACTGACGTGACCCGCTCGGGGAGTTGACAGGCCCCGCCCATGTCCGCGCGGGCGAACTGGTCCGCTAGCTGATCGATCGCCCGTTGCACATCCGGGGCCGGCTCAGACCCGTACGTGTACTCCACAGTGATGATGGTGGTGCCGGGGCGGGGGAACATGTTCGGCCACAGATACGGGCTAGGCGGGTAGTTGGAGTCGATCCACAGACCGTTGCCGCCCCACCAGTTCGGGAAATCGAGGCGGTGGCCGCCTGACAGTTCGAAGTTGATGGGCTGTGTCTGCTGGTCGAGGACCGAATGCACCGTCAGCACCGGACGCCCCCACAGCGTCACCGTTTGGCATCCGTACGGGACCTGGTACTTCTCGGTCACACGACGTGGGGGCCATGTCCAGCGCCATCCGAGGAGCCCGGACATGATCCGGGTAGCGATCAGTTGCAGCTCCGGGGAGGGGATAGGTGTCGTCACCGGCACCTACCCCCTTTCCGTCGACCGAAGAACCTCGTGAGAGATGAAACGCGCGGGTTAGGACACGAAGCCGTTACCGACCGTCGGTAACGTCGCGCCGCGCGCGTACTGGTACGGCTTGTCCGTCGCGAACGGCCACAGCGGGGTGGCGCCGCCGCCGCCGAACCCGGAGTTACCGAACCCGAACCCTTCGATGACCGTGGCCAACAGGCCGTTCTCCAACGTGCGGTCACCGTTCAACACGAGCTGGCACGACGGGAACACCCATTGCCAGTACGGGTTCACGGCCGCGAGCCGGCCGTTCGTGTACGCACCGGACCACACCCGGAGGCCGACCCCGTTGGGTACGGTGATCGCACCGGACGCCTGCGACGCGTACCCGGTGACCGCGCCCGTACCCGGTGGGGGTGTCAGCGTCGACCCGCCCGCCAACAGGGCGATCAGTTCCGGTTCCGGGTTGCACAACTCGATATGAATGTTGACGTACTTGAAGATATCGGGTGACTTGAACACTGCGCACAGGGATCCGTCAGCGGCCTTCTGCGCGACCTCATCACCGGACTCGTACACGGGCGTGAACCGCACCATGATCATCTGATTCGAAATCCACACCGACCCGGACGTGCCCGTCGTGGGCACCCCCGCAGCCGACAGATTCGACACTTCCAACGCGAACGCCCTGATGCTGACGGCGTGATCGGTAGCGACCGGAGGCATTAGCTGCTCCTCATCTAGACTGCTCGGACGGCCGAAGCCGGGTTGAATTCGACAGCGGCCAGACGTTGCGAGACCAGCCGTACACGGTTGATGGTCGGGTCGTGGATTTGGAAGTCCTTGATCGTGGAACCGAGCCGGACGATCACCGGTCCGGTCGCGGCGACCGCTGTGGCCGGGTACGACGGTGACATGACGATCGGGGTGCCCGTCGCTTCCAGGTACAGCTTTGACGAGGTGGGGGTCGGTGATGCGGCCTGCCCGATCGAGAGGGCGATAGCCGCCTGATACCCCATGTGCAGCGTGGGGTTCGAGTCGACCGACCCGGCGTAGTAGGCGCCGAGCACGCTCGCGACCGTCGTGGTCACATCCGCCGACGCGGCCACCGTGTCAACATCGGAGTTCAACATGAACGGTTCCCGCGGCCCCCACCCCGGTAGACCGTTCCACAGCACGTACCCGGCGGTGCGGTCCGTGGCGTCGTCAAGGTAGCTGTGGAGGCGGGCGTACAGGTCTTCCTGCTGCCGGTCCGTGCACCGTTCCGGCGCCAACGCGGACACCATCGCGCCGAACGCGGACACCGTGTACACGGAAGGGGTGCCGGTTAGCGACCCGGCGATCAGGGACGCGTTCCCGGACACGCACCGGTCTTGCGCGATCAGCGCGGCTGCGGCGTCCCAGTATTGGATGTCGCGGGGGACTGCGGCCCAGTCTTGGCCGGCGTCGTCGGTGTCGGATCGGATGACGGTGGCGACGTCGAGCAGCGTCGACATGTCAGTACCCCGCAGGATCTACGCCGTCGACCAGACGCCGGAGAGCTTCCAGCGCCTCAGCCTGCGAAGACCACGATCCCGACAACAGGAACCCCCCATTCGAGATAGTCCAGGAGGACCCTGAAAGGTTCTGCACGAATATGGTCGTCCCGGAATCGATGCGGAGATACCCGCTGGCACCCCCGGCTGTGGTTCCTAGAGCCCACATGCGCGTTCCTCCTTTCGCCAGTCTGCGGAGGGTCCCTCTTGGAGACCCTCCGCATAGTCGGGGGTTAGCTGGAGACAGCGGCGAGTTGGCCGCCGACCTGACCCTGGGTGTGCGTGATCGTGGTGACCTGCAACGACTCGATCCCGACCTTCGCGATTCCCTCGAAGTTCTCGGTGAACATGCGGTAGTCGTTCGTGCCCACGAGCGTGGAGTCGCGGACGATACCGATGTCGAGGGTGCCGCCGTCGAGGAACAAGAACGTGCCCTCAGCGAAGATGTACCACTTGAACTGGGTCGGGAAGTCCAGCAGAGACCCAGTCGTCTGAGCTCCGGTGAACGTGGAGTCATCCAGATGCCACGACGCGGTCACGTTCCGCGACGCCAGCCACGCGGTGATCGCAGCGTCGGCGTAGTCGAGCACGTTGTCCGTGGCCGGCGACTGCGACGCGGCGATGTCTTCGCGCATCGCGTCCCGCACCCACGACGGCACCAGGACCCGCAGCTTGGCGTCAGAAGCGAGACGGTGCCGGGTCCGGTACGCGGACGCGGCCCGTGCGGCAGCGGAGAGGAAGTCCCGTGCGGTGCCGAGCTTGAACGTGGACGTGACCGCTGTGGACAGCGACGACACCGACGTCAGCAACGTCTGCTCCGCCAACCGGGCCTGAGCGATGATACCCAGGTTGGTGTTCGCTGCCACCATCTCCGGATATGCCCGGGTCATGAAGTTACCGAACTGCATCTCCAACGTGATCGCGGAGATGGACACGGTTTGCTCGGCGCCGCACGCCACCGTCAGCACGTTCTTCGTCGCACCACCCGGGGTCGTGTCCACCGCAGCCGTCCACACACCGACAGCCCCGGTATCACCCGCCAGCGTCGGAGGCGCGATGAACCGGATACCGCCACGGGTGGCCTGGAAACCGGGGAACGCGTCACGGACCGGACGGTCAGACACACCCATCCCGAACACGTCATACCGTGATTCCAGCGGCGCGCAGTACCCACCCGACGCGATCAGCGCCGACGTTTCCTGCACGTTCGCGCCGATCGCCGCGCGGATCTTCTCCGCGTTTTCGCCGGGCTGACCGCCGATGAGCTGACGTTCCGCCGGGAACTCGTTCCGCACCGACGCGACCAGGACATGTTCGCCGCGTCCCTCAGCCGAGCGGAGCGCGTCGATCCGGTCCAGGAACGCCTGGTTGACCTGCTGGCCGTCAGCGAATTCGACGCCGGCAGAGATGCCGCGCAGGTCAGCCCCGGCGACGATGACACGGGTTGAGGCGGCCACGGCGGGAACGGGCCGGTTCTCAACCGGGATAACTGGGGTATCAACCACCGCAGTGGCCTCCTTCGAGTGAGCAGGGATCTCCGGGGCGGCGCTCGCGGCCGGTTCCGGGGCTGGTTCATCCACGGCGGCCGGCGTCTCGGCCGGCACGTCCGGGGGTACGTCCGGGGCGGGGTCCGGTTCGAGGACCGGCTCCACCACCTCGGGGGTGTCGTCTGCGGCGGCCGTGATCTCCTTCGACGCCGCGTCCGTGTCGGCAGCGGCGGAGGTGACCGTCACGTCGGTAGCCGCGTCAGGGTTGTTGTCCGTGGACGTGTCGTCGTCTCCGTCGCCGTCCGGGTCGGTCGGGTTCAGGCCACGGGACTGCGCCTCGGTCTGGACCTGGTCCAGAGCGTCCGCGAGAGCGGACATGCGTTCCACGTCGTTGCTTTCATCAGCTGCCGTGAATTCGGTGACGATCTGCGTTTCAAGGCCGGCGAGCGCGTCGTTCGAGAGCTGCGCCAGATTCGCGAGCTGATCCTCAACGGTCGGCGCGCCGTCAGTTGGTGCGGTCATACCTACTCCCACTTGTGCGGTTGGCTACAGGTGTGGGAGGGGACCGTCACGGCGTCGCCTCTACCTCGCGCGGGGAAACAGAAGTTCGTTACCCCACTTACTTGCATGTCACATTAACAGCGGGCGGTCACTTTCGGTTGCCCACCGCGAATGCGACACGCGCTTTCAACCCCGCCCGCGCAACAGCGTCCTCGACGGCGGTCAGCCGGTCGTACACGCCGATCGCCTCCGCCTGCCTGCGCTGCCACATGTCCTGCGCACCCGCCGCGACCAACGCGACAGGTGCACCACCCGCGACCAGACACTCGGCACGCGGGATCGGGAAGCCGGGGGCGTTGACCTGGCACACCGCGATCAGTTCCAGACGGCCGTTGATGGGGCGCCAATCACCGGACGGCGCCGACGCCCGCAACGCCCGCACCTGCGAGTCGGTGACGTCAGGGCGCAGCGCTCCTGCAACCCAGATGCCGTGGCGGTCCTCGCCCGCGTTGACGTCCGCGACCGTCGAGTCGGTGTCGTCGTAGTGTTGGACGGCGCTGGCCGCATCCGCGCTCAGGGGAGCGTGGCCGCCTGCGAGGGTGAGTTGACCGACCGGCTGATCATGTCCCTCGGCGGTGCGGACGACACCCGTCTTGTAGTAGGCGTATCCGCTGCGTGAACGCGGCGGGGTCACATTCCCGGGCAACCCGATGTGACGTGTGCCGAACGCCGCGATGTGCCCGAAGATGCGGCCGTCTGCCGTGACCGTCAACGGTGTAGGCCGCAGAAACGTCGGAGGCGTGAACCACTCCGTAGGAGGCGCAGACGGGCCGCCGTCAGCAGTCAACGCCCGCACCAGCACCCCATCGAACAGGTCCGTCTCCGTATACGTCTGCCGCTCAATCTCAGCCATGAGAGGCGTCACCTTTACCGTCGCCGTGTTTACCGGGCCACGTCCCCGTAGCCAGCTTGTATAGGTTCGCGCACTGACCGTGCACCTGCGCCGGGTTCACGTACTTCGCCAGCTCGCGGACACACCTGTCATAGGAGCCGTGTGTTCCCCACCGCACTTTCGCGACACCCTTACCGGCGACCCAGTAGTCACGCAACGCGGAAGGTGTCGCCGTGTGCGCTGGAGTGTCCGCCGCAACCAACGCCGATGCGGGCACGGCAGCGATGTCGCGGGCCAATTTCGCGGCCCGTTTCTTGCCGCTGGCCGTGAGTTTCAACGCTGCCGCAGTACGCCGTTTCCGTTCCACCGACGCTGTAGCTGTCGCCTTCGCCTGCCATGTAGCGCGCCGCCCAGCCTCAGCCTTCGACGCTGCCGCCTGTTGCGTCTGCGGTAACGCCGCGATACGCGCGGTGGCGGCGGTGCGGCGCTGCTGCTCCGCCGCGTTCTCGTTCGCTGTCTTCGCCGCGTACGCCTGCTGCTTATCCTTCTCGACCTGCCGTTCCGCTTTCGCGGCGGCAGCCGCAGCCTTCTTCAAGGCCGCGACCTTCGCGTCGTGGATCTTCTTCCGCGCTGCCGCCGCCTTGTTCGCGGCGCCCTTACCGCTCCCGCCGCCGCCTTTAGCGTTTTGGAGGATGCCGGTGATGTTGCCGTTAGCGTCGGTTTGGAAGCCTGCGAATTTCTGGTTCTTCCCCAACGACGCCGGGCCCGGTGTCGGGCCGCTGCCGGCTTTGCCGCTTTTGCTTTTACCGCCGCCTGAGCCTGAGCCTCCGCCTGCTGACCACTTGCCGGTAGCGTCGCGCTGCTCCCCTGGGTCGAACCCGGCAGTCACCGACGCGGGAGACCCGCTGAATGGGAAGTCGCGACGTTCCGTGCCATACCACAGACCTACGCCCTCAGCGGGGAACGGGGTACCCGCAGGCACAGGCGGCTGGTCCGGTAGCCCGTACCCGACCGTCACATGCGGGGTGTAGCCGTGGTTCTGCACCACCGGCACACCGTGACTCTCCAGATGGTCTACGAGGGTTTGCCGCATCTCCGGGAGCGGCGCTGCGTCCACCAACGCCACCGACACAGGTGCGTCCTCGTTGCCGGTGCCGGCGAACAGGCCCGGGCCGGACAGTTCCCCCGTGAACGGCTCCCACTGCCCGGCCCATTCCTCGACCAGGTTCGACAGTTCGTTCACGTCGAGAGGGCAGTCCCGGGTGTGGCCTAGGTAGGCGACGGTGACGTGCATGTCGTCCGGGGCGAGACCGTCCGGGACGGCGAGCTGGTTCGCGAGGTCGGCCGGCACGGGCAACGCGACCATGATCCCTTCATCCTCAACGTCCTCAACGTCCTCAACGTCCATGTCGTCTGCCGGGCCGACGTCGGCGATCAACGTCAGATACACGGCGTCGTGGTCGTCCACAGCCCGCACCACGTTCCTGACCTCGCCAGGCGGAATAGGAACGATAGGGGCTCCCGATGCGGTCAACACCCCCACAGCGTCGTCAACGTCCGGAACCCACACCCCACCGGCACGCACAGCCGACATGTCGTCGTCGGCTACACGGAACACATCCAACACGGCTGTGGTGTCGACGTCATCGCAGACCGCGTACACGCCGGCATGCAGCGCAGCCCCAGCCGTGACCGGCGTGGGGGCGCCCTTACGCAGCCACGTCTTAGGCTCACCCGCACGCAGCAGCAGGCCCCCGTTACGGGCGGTCGTGTCCATCGCGTCCGTGAGGAGATCCCCGGACAGTTCAACCACCGTCAACCCGGCAGGTTCGGCATCCTCGCTGATCGGTGCCCACCCGGCGCCGTCCCACCGGCACACACCCTCACCGGACGCGGCGATAACTGCCGTCACGATCATGTCATCGGCGTCGGGGGCGAGGACACCGAATCGTGCCCTACCGTCCGGGATATCCACGACCCTGCCAGGGGCGGTCACCGACCGGCTGTACAAGCCCTCAGCCCACTGCCGTACCCGACCGTCAACCCCGGACGCGATCAACGCCAGCAGCGTCGTAGCGCCGACAGGGAGCCGGCTCCCGAGATCCCGGAGACGGTCCGCGTCGACACCGTCAGCCGACGTGGCGGCAGCTCTAGCCGCCTGCGCCACATCGACAGGGACGGTGACCTGACGCGCCACCATCAGCGGCCACGGGCAGCTTCAACAGCGGCGCGCATCACAGCCGGCGTCATCCGCGACGCAGCCAACGGCGGCGGCACATCCGGGGGTGTCTTCTTGGCTGGCTTCTTCTTGCCGTTGAATTTCGCCCTCAGAGCGTCCACATCCACCGGCTGCGTGGCCGGGGCAGCGGCGGCAGGCGCCGGCTCCGGGACCGGCGCCACCATCATGTGGGGGGCGCCAGCAGCGGTCAGCTTCGCGACTACAGCAGCCGCTACCGCGTCGAGCTGCTCCGGTGTCAACGCTGGAGGGGACGCGTACACCGTGACGTTCTGCGGCAACTGGGGCGCAACAACCAGTTCAGCCAGCACGGCGTCGCCTCCTTCAATCTCTGACGTTTCGGTGTCCATGATGGCAGTTTCAGCGGTTTCGGTGGTGTCGTCGCCGGGGCTGTGCGCTTCGAGGACCTCCGCCGCGTACAGCTCCGGCACATCCCGGTACTGTTCGAAGTCGGCGGCGAAACCGTCCGTGTCCGCCTCCACCTCGGCAGCGTCACCGCCGGCAGCCGTGATCAGCTCCCGCACCTCATCCGCCCACACCGCGACCGCGTCGTCCGCTTCGACAGCGGCGGCCGTTTTCGGTGTCCACGTATCCGGCAACAGATCCTTCGAATGCAACGCGGTCGCACGTTTGATGATGTGTTTCTTCGCGGCGGCCTTGTTCTTCGCACGACCGAACGCCCGTACCGCACGCGACAGGGCGGCGCGGTCCGTGATCGGGAAGCTGCCGTCAGGGAGTGCCGCGCCGGACTTCGCGAGCTTGTCCCGAGCGGCCTGGCTCATCGTCGCCGCCGTGACACCCCACTCCTCCGGGATCAGGTCCGGCCGGCCCAGCGTCTCAGCCCTTTTCGCGACGTACCACCGCGCCGCCGGATGCGTCTGCCCGAACGTGACAGCGCCGGGCAGTTCCCCCACCGACGCGACAACCGGGATCATCGACATGCGTAACCTTCTCTACGGGGCATTGCCGGCACGGCCGGAGAATAACACGGCGTGTAAACATGTCGTGGCCGACACGCAGCATGGGTGTTGCTGACAGTCACGACGCGGTCCTAGGTGGCAATGTCCCGCCGGGCGGTTCCGCCGCAGGCAACGCCGCCGGGGGCGTCGGCCCCAGCGGGATCGTCGCCGCCTTATCCCCAGCCATACCGGCCTGAGCCTGCGTCACCAACGACGGCGCCGACTTGAAAAACGTCGGGAACACCTCCCGCGCCACATAGTCGATCAGGTTCGGCGGCAACTGCGTCTTAGACGTCAGCATCCGCTGGATCAGTTCCTCATCCGAAGGCGCGTCCGACGCGGAGAAGCCGTGCTCACGGCGCCACGCATCATCCGACAGGGCACCACGGTCGAACCCGGCGTCCGCGTCCGCGCCCCTATCCGGGCGGGTCACAATCTCCGACGGGTCATACCAGATAACGACCTTCGCGACCTGTTCCGGGTCCCAGCCGTGGACCTCCGCATCCGCCCGCAGCAACGGTTGCAGAAACACTTTCGTCAACCCGTCAACCCAACTGAGCGCTTTCGGCTCAACGGCCTGCTTGTACAGGTTTTGGTCCACCAACTGCCCGTTGCTGAATCGGACCTGGTGATAGCCGGTGATCGCGTCCTTAGGTAGATCCAGGCCGTTCAACACGCGGGTAAGAACCGTCTCCGCGCGGGCAGCGAGATGCTCATCGATATCGCGGGCCATGCTGATCCACTGCACCCCCGACCCGCCGGACTCCGCTTCCGGGCCGGTGAACACCATCGGCACCACCGCCGCGCCGTGCTGATCATCCATGACCGGCTGAGTCATCGTCGTCATCAGATCGGTGAGGAACGGGTACTGTTCCTCCGCGCCGGGCTGGTCGACGTTTCCCTCCGCGCCCGGCGTGCGGGACGCTTCCAGGATCGCCGGGGGCACATACAGCAGGCCGGCGTTCATCCTCGACCGGATCGTGTTCCGCGACATCCGCGACAACAAGATCAGTTCTTCGCAGTCGGCAAGCACCGACCGTAGCGAACAGTCCGGGTCGGCCGAATACATCGGGTGCTGGGTCCAGAACCGGGCGACCGGTGTGTCCCTGGACAGTCTCCGGGGCGCTAACGCCGACGTCGACAGCGACGGCTGCAACAGCACAGTGCCCGCAGCGTCAACTTTCAACTCGAAATTCGACCGTATCGACCATTGATTATCGATACAGGCCAAATAGCATTCGCCCGCGACCTGATCGTTCAGGGCGTATGCGCGTTGCATCGCCGGGAGGCCGGCGCCTGTGTCCAGTTGGCCGACCAGTTCCCGGGCACGCTCCGCCAGGCGGGGGTCGATACCTGTCTGATGCCCAGCCAACACGGCGCCGTCGGCGTCGCGGAGCGTGGACGCATCCCCGATCTCGACCGGCGGTTCGTCCGCGTTCACGACCACAGCGGCATGCACCCTGAGCCGGGACATCAACGCGGCGACAAGGTTGAACCCGTACCGGACTTCGCCTACGTTGTCGTACACGCGCCAAGCTTCGCCCTGCCACAGATGCGACATGGACGACCGTTGCCGGGTGATCTCCAGTTCCGTCTTCGTGAACCGGACTTTAGCGGCGGCAGCGGTCAGCGGGCGGGCAGCGGAATAGGGGGCCGGCTTAGCCCGTCCCTCTTTCTCCTTGCCCCAGGCCACGGGCCGTCACCTTCCGCTGGAACTCACGTTGAGCGGCACCCTCACGGATGTCTGTGATCCACATCGTAGCGGCAGCAACCGCTAAACCCTCCGTTACCGGGTCAGGGAGTAGCTGTGTCGCGGCGGCAGCCCACACTGCGACACAGGTGCGGCACGACAGAAGGTACGCCAGCCGTGTGCCGGGCCAGCGGCCGGTCACCCGTTCGCGGACGGGGCGGGTGACCTCGTCGGCGACGACCAGCTCTGTGAGCCGCCACGCCGCGACCGCCCGCACCACCGTCCGGGACACGTTCATGCGGGCAGCTCAAAGACGGTTCGGCACCGGCATCCAGCGATCTGCGCGAGGGGCGCTGCAGGGTCGCCCGGGCGTTGCAGCTTCGTGCCGTCCGGTGCCAGGAACGGGCGGCCAAGTTTCTGCCGCTGATTCTCCATGCCGGCATGTTGCGGACGCACGTGGGAGTCGGCGCGGGTCCGCCACCGCTTCGCGACCGCCCCCAACGCGACCGCGACAACCTCGCGGACGGCCTCGCGTACGTACGTGGTCAGGGTGCGGGCGATCATCCCGGCCGATGATTCGGCCTCGGTCCGGCCTATCGCCTCGGACCTGCCAAGACCCAACTTGGCGGCGCGGTCACGGACAGCCTCAGCCAGCCAGTCAGCGGTGTGCCGTTCCACCTGCGGTAGTAGGCCCTTGACAGCCTGGTCGGTGACCTGTGCTGCGTCAGCGGCGTCGAGACCGGCCGCGCCTGCAAGGTCGGACGCGGACCGTTCCATGAACATCGACAGCAACCCGGACAGCCGCGCTTTCGTGAGCGCAAGGAACGGTGCGGTCACAGCGGCCGTAGCGAGCAGCAACACGAGCGCGGCAGCAAGTACCTCCTCGGTGTGGTCGCGGTCCTGTTCGTCCACACCATCCACCGTGTCAGCCACGCAGTGACCTTACCGACACGACGCCTGCGCCGGGCTTAGCGCGCAGCTCGGCGGCATGTTCCGGGGCAGACTGAACTCGTCACGGTGTCCAGTCCCCGCACTCGATGCAACCCGTGAACGCCGCCACCGTCGATACCCCGGCATCGCCGAGATACGTCAACGGCACCCGCACACCCGTGGGCGCCTCACAACGACCGCACCACACCCCGAGCCCTGGAGTGCCGTAATCCAGCCGCACCACCGGCACCTGCCCATCCGCGTCCAACTCAACCCGCGTCATCCTCAGCCCCTCCGCCCATACGGTGGTTGTCGGCAAGTTCCGCGTCCCGTACAGCCGCCCACCACTCCGGGGCGTCCCCCATCGGGATGTCCGCGAACACCGGGCCGCCGACGCTAGAGGTGAGCATCAGACACAACACGTCACCGTCCGTGCATGCGTATAGCGACCCGAGCCGGTCGAGGTAGTCGACCTTACGGCCAGACCGCACACAAGGACTGACCGTCACCCACCCATCAGGGGCATAACCGCTGGTCATCATGTCGACCCCCGTTCGCCCTCGACCAGTTGAGTGGACATCACTGACAACCTCCCCCGTAAGAGTTGATTAGGAGGACGTCGTCCTCGTCGTCAGGATCGATGTCGAACCAGATGTTGTCGTCTTCGGCGGGGTGACGGAACTGAACCCCACCCGCATTGACGTAGTCCGGCTTGATGTTGTGCCTAACCTGAAACAGGTCGTACTCCGCGAGGGCGTCGAGTAGTCGGACGGCTTCGGCCAGGGACGACACGGACACCAGGAACGGCTGCATAGGGACCTGAGGCACCCACCAGACCCGGAACTCTCCGGAAGTCGTCACTGGGGTCCTCCGTTCAGCGGCACGGGCGGCGTCCGCGTTCACCACGAACTCGACTCGATGCGCTCTACGAGGATGATCTCCAGGGCGTGCGCACGGGGTGCGCTCATCCACTCGCCCACGGGGCGGTAGCCGTGGTTGACGATGTGAGCCTCCACATCCGCTTCCCACTCGCCGCCGTCCGCGTCGTACACGCCGATGTGGCTGCGGCCACCGTCGTCCACCAGGAATAGATCTCCGTCCGTGCCGTAGCACACGTGCAGGGGTCCGCTCCGCACGTAGCCGACGCCCTCAGGAATCTCGATGATGCCAGTTCCCGGGCACGTGTCGCTGTAGCTTTCCAGCCACTCGTCCTGAGTAGCGGGACGCAACTGGATCTCTCCGTTGCTGTCCTGGGTGGTGATGACCTGGATCATCGTGCCCCACGATGTGGTCTCGTCGCTCATGACTTTCTCCGATTCGTTGTCTGCCTGACAACCCCAACGATACACCCCACGGGCGGCACGTCAAGGGGGTTATGAGAGTGTGGTGTTGATACGCCGCCGGCCCGGGAACAGGTCCACATTCCCCAGCGACGCGCCACACCCGCAACCACCCGACTTCCCCACCACAACCACACCATCATCCGTGGCCAGCTCGAACGCCGTCCTCACCGAACCCGACCACCCTGTCAACGGATGCTGAAACACCACGACCGGACCCCCCGACGTTTGCCGCCACAGTTGCAGCACCCCGTCAGCGACCACCGCCCGCACATTGCTGTAAGTGGTGCCGCCTGAAAGTGCGGCGTCAGCGGGGAACAGATCCAACGCCACGATCACGTCCGAGCTGTCACCAGCCGTCACAGCGCCGCCCCCTCTAGACGGTGGCGGGTGTCGGGTTCGAACCGACGTAGGACTGAACCGGCGGTTTTACAGACCGCTCCCTTTGACCACTCGGGCAACCCGCCTCGCGTCATCACCGTGCACGCCCCCGCTCATTCTGTGGCCTCCCAAACCGGAGCCACGCATGGCCCATGCCCAAGTCGCCGGTACGAGGCCCCAGCGCCGGCCCGTCCACAGCAGCCACTCAACCCCCAGAGACACCACGAAGATGCCGGCAATGACCGGCCACTGCCGGAGGACCCGGAACCCGCATGGCGAACACGAGCAGCATCGTCAATGATCCGATCAGCCCCCACACCGAAGCCCACATGACGGTCATAGCCGCTCCTCGTAGATCCAGGACGGTTCCTCGCAGTGTTGCTGCTGGTGAGCCTCGCTCCATCGTCGCCGATTCCTAGCTCGTTCTTTGCGGCGGCAGTCCCAGCGAGCGACGACATCCACGAACCAAAACCAAACCACGGTCCCTACCGTCATAGCCGGTACCAACCATGCCCAAGTGATCATCAGCCGAGCCCCGATCCGGCCGCCGCAGTCACGGTGTCCAGTCCTCACCCATCGCGGCCCGGTGGCCGTCGCCAGCGGCGAACGCGTCCGTGGCGTCGGGGAACCGGTCCGACTCCCACCGGCCACACGAGCATGATGCGGTGTACACGACCGGCTCACCGGCGAAGGGGCGGTCCGTGCGGACAGCGGTCGAATGCCCGCGGCCCTCCAAATGCGCCGCACCCGCGCCGCACGCCGCGTAATAGCCGTCGACCGGGCCGGACACCCACCCGCACCGGCACGACGTCTCGTACGTGAACTCGCCGCCCGCGTCGGTCGTGCCGTGGGTCTCGACGTAATGCCGCGTCACAGTGCTCACGACTGCCCTCCCTCGTCGGGCAGACGAAGCACCTCGATAGGGCGCCCCCACCAATTCGTGTTCGCGTCTTCGCCGTGACCGTCAGAGCTGTACTCAGCCCAGCCAGTCGCGGTGCGTACACCGACATCTCCTGCGCAGTCGATGATGAGCGCACCCACGGGCAGACCGGCCAGGCGAGGGCGGTCCTCTTCCGCCTCGATGACGTCACCAACCTTCAGCGGCGGCGGGGGCGGATCAATACGGATCAGTACGGCGTCAACAGGCAGCACGAGACTGGTGGCGCCCATGCCCACTATGTGCCTGGTGCCGACCACGTGGCCGCCAGTGGCGTTGTAGCCCAGTGTCACGCCCGCGTACGTGGCTGTGAACTCGACGCGCACCCGGTCGCCGGGCTTCAACTCGGTCATGATTCGACCTCCATAGCGCAGCACTTGCCGACCGCGCCTTCGAGACGCTGCGACCACGCCGCCAACCCGCCGTCACGGATCGGCCCCTCGCACGCCGCGCACACCCCCCGCTCGACGGGCAGCCACGCCACCTTCGTCGGGGCCGGGTCGTCATCGATCAGCCGCACCGTCGGCTCGTCGGCGTCGAGGCCCACCTCGTCGGACAGGCCCCGACAGATCGAGCATGTCGACCGGCCGTCGAGGACCTCCATGTCGTGCCGACATCGCGACGCCAACGTCTCTGTCCCGTTCATGACCGCCCTCCCTCGCCGGTGTGCCGCGCCGCCATGTGCTGCGGCAGGTCGACACCTTCGTGCGCCCACCGGCCACACAGCGGGCATCGCACCGCATGCCAGCCGGCCGTGCCTGCGGCATGCCGGGCGACGTGACGACGAACGCCGCGCACACCCATCTCGATTGATCTGTGCCGCCCGACATACACCGTCGTACGGTCCGGGTCGGTGTCGCCCCAACGGACCTGCCCCATCGGGATCACCGTCGTGGGTGCCTCATCCACCGTGATCACGGCGTGCCACCGCCTATACCCCCGTCATCAGGCATGCGCAGAACCTTGACCGGCAGAGACACCCACCCATAGCCGACATCACGTGCCGTACCCGGCCACAGTTCGATGCGGACCCGTCGACCCGCCTGCACCTCCACGACATGGCTTTCCCTGTCCACAAGCAGTGTGCCGGGCTGCAGAAGGTCCAGCCCCCACCGCTTCGTGATGACGTCACCTACCGTCGGCATCTCATCCTCGACCAGGTCGGTCTGCGCCGTGTTTCCAGTGGGCCGGCTGATTACCTCGACAGGCATGTCGAGGTAGCTGAGCGGCCGATGCCTGCCGCCCGAGTGAGCCATCCGAACGCCGGCCTCTACCGTCCCGATATCGCCGCAGGCGTCTCTCACCACAGCGCCCAGCGGCAACGCCTCCAACCCGGCCAGATCGTAGATGAAATCACCCGGTTCGCTGGTCATCGGTGGTCCCGGACAGCGAGCTGGTAACCGGCGACCACAGCCCCGCCGATAATCACCATGAGGAAATAGGGAGGGGACGCCGCTGCGAGTACGGCGGTGAATCCGACGATGAACAGCGCCGCGAGGAACGTTGCGGGTGCCCAGTTGGTGCGGTGGTTCTGCCTGATGCTCATGCCTGCAATCCTACAGGTTCTTGCCGCCTCGTCAAGGTACTAGAAGCCGAGACCACCCGACACCGCAAGCCACGTCACGCCACCATCAACCGTCGTCAACCGCACCACATCCGTCTTCGCCGCCACCACCGACAACGTCGGCACACCCACCGTGCCCCACCGCACCGACCCGGGCCACGTCACCAGACGTGCCCCCGTCGCGTCCTGCACCAGATACACCGTGAGCTGACGGAACAGCCCCGACGCCGGGCTAGTCAACGTCACCACAACCGGGGACCCCGTCAAAGTCAACTTCTGCGCCGGACCGTTCACCGCCAGCATGTCGCCGGTACGAAGCCCCGACGCTGGCCATGTCGTAGGCCCGGCTCACCGACCGTCCGGACGGCTGCCGGGGTTCCTTCCCGCCCGCTCAACGCGGGGGGCATCGCTGAGTCTACCCGAACCGTGCACCGGGGCGCGACCCGCCGAGAGCGCCCCCGATCCCGGACGGCAACGCCACCGCCGGTCTGCCGAGGATTTGCGCTTTCGCGACGGGGTGTCCGAGCAGCCTGTCCACAGCCTGCGTCAACGTGTCCACCCTGTCATCGTTCGCGCTGTTCGGGAAAACAGCGCATTCCTCTATCAAACCCTCCGTGTACGACGCGGCAGCGGGGAGCCACACGTTCCCGCCTTCCACGTACGGCAGCACCGCGACCGCGCGGGCGTACTTGCCGTCTCGCGGGTTGACCGGAATGAACCCGGGGATTTCGCGGCGGAGGTAGTCGATCACGGCGGCGCCGTTCGCTTTCTCCTCCACCACCTTGCCTGCGGCCTGCGGCCATTCAGCGGTGAGCCGGCGCACCGCGTCGACGGTGGCGACGAACCCGAGCCGGGCATGCACCTGATCCAGCAAATAGACGTCAGTACCCCACCTGCCCCACACCTGACCGCACACGAAGTCGGACGCTTTGGTGTCTTTGAATGCCATGTCCCAGGATTGGATGATCTCGTCTGCGCCTGCGGCCCACATGGTGCCGTCGTCGCGGCGGACCGCTCTCGGCGTGTCGTAGAGGCGCCAAAACTGCCGCTTCAACAGGGCACCTTCGGCGGGTGCGGGACGGCCCTGATACAGCGACCCGAACGTGCGGGGTGATGTTCGGCGAATGTCCTCCCAGTCCGGTATGCGGTTCCCTCGCGCTGACTGCATCCATTCCCCGGGTTCACGACCCAGCGGATCGGTTTCGCCTTTCTCTGGCCGGTGGTCGGCTAGGGCCGGGATGTTCAGGACATCCCATGTGTTGCTTTCGCGGTCGATCAGCCGGCCTGCCAGGTCGTCTGTGTGCCACCGTGTTTGTATGAGCACGACCCATGCGGCGATGGAGAACCGGGTTTTGGCTACGTCGGTCCACCAGTCCCAGACGGTGTTGCGGTAGGCAAGGGAATCGGCTTGATGCCGGTCTTTCACTGGGTCGTCTATTATGAGCCCGTCCACCCGGCGGCTGGTCAACGCCCCTCCGATACCGACCGAGTACATGCCGCCGTCAGATCTGTCTAGCACCCACTCGTTCGCTGCTGACGTGTCATCGCGGACCCTGAGCCCCAACTCAGGATGCCCCTTGATGTCGTTGCGGACCGCGCGGCCCCACCTGATAGCTGTGCGGGCCTCGTAAGAGGCGACAGCAAGCTGAATGTCAGGGTTCCGGATCAGCGCCCACAGAGGGAACGCCCGGGACGCTCGCTGGCTTTTACCTTCCTGCGGGCTGATTGAGATGATCAGGCGTTTAGGGCCGGCGCCGTTGAACATCGCGACCAGTTTCCGGTCGATTAGTTCCAGCGCGGGCGTTTGTTTCACGCCGGGGTCGAGTGCCTGCGCCAACGCCCCCGGTGTCGCCGCGTCCTTGACCGCGACCCGGTTGCCTTCCAGCTCGGACGCGGCCAGCTCCCACACCGAGGCTCCCATACCGCATCACCCCACTTCGTTGCCTACGATGCCGGTGCGCTGGCATATCTGATTACCGCATCTGGCCCGCGCTCGGGCCGGGTCGTGCCTACGATGCCGGCACGCAGGCCGCATCATCAGTCACCACGCGTCGCCGGTATGAAGCCCCCGCGCTGGCATGGACCGCCCGGTGCCCCTTCGGTGACGTCGCCAGTATGAAGCCCTGACGTCGGCAAGAACCCTTGCAGTTTACCGTACCGTCAAGCTCCCGTCGCCACCCGCCGCCGCGCTCGCTGTATCAGCGTCGCCCACACGACCCGGGAAGGAGTGCCGAATTTGTATATCACGCGTCGCCCGTATGAACCCCGGACGCTGGGCACATCAAACAGGTTCCCAGCCCACGGCCTCGGTCCGGGTCAGCCATCACGCCGTCAACCTACCCGCCGCAGACGCGGCACCAAGCATCAACACCGTAGCCGAATAGTCCTGATCGTAAACCTCGCCGCACCCGTCACACGGCACCGCCGCCGCCGCCCCGTACCTGTCATCGACCGGGTTCACATGCCCGCACCGCGCATGTGTGCGGGTCAAACCGGCATGGGACACGACAGTGACAGTGACACCTTCCCGTGCCGCAGCCGCCCGCACAGCGTCACGTAGACCGCCTGGTGCCGCATCGACACGTTGCCGCCCAGGCACAGCCGCCACAGCCGCAGGCACCGACGACTCGTCCGGGTCGCTACGCCTGGCCACCGCAGCCAGATCGGTGTCGTCTAAAACCAGCTCACCTGCCATGCCCGCAACCCACGCGGCGAACCGTCGCCACGCGTCGTCGCGGCGGCCGATGGTCTTGTCGCGGCCGTGGGCCTGCGTCTCCCACACCCGTCTGTCCGATCGGCGCCACGCCTCCACATCAGCGAGCAGCCCCGTCATGTGCTCGTCCATCGGGCGGCCTTCGTGGAGGGTGGCCCACCTGCGGGCCATGCCGACGAGACGCCCCGGGGAACGCCACCGCGCCACATCCCCGCCGGCCACCTGGTAGTCGACGCCGGCGTGGTCCTGTTCGATCGGCGCGTCATGCTCACCCAACCAGCCGACCACCCGGGCCTTGACCTGCTCAAACGCGACATCGCGGCTCGACTGCACCACGGCCGGTCGGGCAGCATCGTCACGCCACCGCGCAGGCAACACCACCGTGCCGGACCTGTCCGTGTTCACCCGAACAACATCCCGCAACGTGTCCGGCACGTCGACCGGGGAATCGGCCCGCCACACAGCAACCCGCACAGCACCAGCACCGTCCAAACGTCGCCACCCCACATGCACCGCCACCTGCGGACCGCCGAACACAGGCGACGGATCAGCCACGCGGGCCGTGACCGACAGCGTGACCCGCTGCCCCCCTGCGACACGACGCACCACCAGTTGCGCCCCGGTGATATCCGCGTCGGCCGGTAGCATGCGATGCACGATCACCGGCAGCTCGGCATGCCGGCCGGCTCCGTAAGCCCACAGAGCGACTCCACGCCCCGCGCGGCGCTGGTCCGCCCGCGACATGCTGGTGAACACGACAGGGTCGGTCCACGGCAGGCGGAACGTGTTCCGCCACTTCCCCGCACCTTCGCTGATCACGTCGGGTGACCTCGGCGGGTCCGCAGCCAAGCGCTGCAACTGCACCGTCAGACGACCGGAACCGTCCCACCTGTGATGCCGCAACTCAGCCGGCCTACCAGCCTTCCGGGCAGCGAACACCCTGCTCACCGCGACACGATGCCGGTCAGTAACGTCGTTCCATGTCGCCCAATACAGGCCACGGGTTTGCACGTAGTCGGCGTAGGTGGCTTTCACAGCCGCCCGGTGCCCGGCGATGACGGCCTGCTCAGCCGTTTCCGCTGCCACGCTGATCGCGGCCACAGCGGCCTTCCGGGCGGTGCGTGCCGCCTTCACCTCGGCGCGTGCCGCCATGAGTGCGGCGCTGGACGCGACGGTCCGCGACCGCGACTGTCTGCGTTCCACCGCAACGGCCTCGACCAGACGGACAGCGTCCGCCTCAGCGGCGGCAAGAACCTCCTCAGCGGCAGCGACCTGCGGGTACGCCGACCACACCGCCCGGACAGCTGCCTCGCGGGCGTGTTCCAACGTGACGAGATCCTCGCGGAGGTCATGGGCCATGCGGAGCTGTTCCCGCAAACCGTCCGGCAACACGACCCGGGAAGGGGTGCCGAACTTGTACACGGTGATCATGTCGTGGAGCCGAGCTGCTGCCTGGCGTTCATGTTCATAACTCCACCATAAACCAGTTCTTGCCATACCGTCAAGACCAATCACACCGCGTCGTCGGTACGAAGCCCCGACGCTGGCCACCCCACCCAACCACTCAGCTAGTCGCTGGTACGAGGCCCCAGCGCCGGCCCGTCCCACGGCGCCGAGCTGGAGGTCGCCCGTATGAACCCCGGACGCTGGGCACATCAAAGCCCCGTGGTGCCTACCCGGCCAGGCCGGACAGCGGACCGTTTCCACGGGGCGATACCACAGCGTATACACGTTGCGCTTGTCTCGCCGATACCAAGCCCCGGCACCGAATGATGCGCATCATCAGAGTCGCCCACACGATGCCTGGACGCGGGCGTTAAGCTTCCTACCGGATCACGATTCGCTTGTCGCCGGTACGAAGCCCCGACGCAGGCAGCCGCGCACCGTGCAGGGCTGCGCCGAGTCGCGGATATGACGCCTCCGCGCTGGCGGAACCCGCTTAGCGGGTACTTCGCTCAGTGATTAGCCGAGATCCTCGGTACGCGCTGAATGTAGTCGCCAAGGACGGCCAGGATTTTCTGATCCGTCATTCATGGTACCCCATTCCCAGGGCAAGTGTCTACCCTCAGGTTCCGCTATCACAGCCGCGTCGTCGCCGCGCGCGATACGGTCAACCGCCGCCGCATGCCGTTCCCACGCGTCATGCCGTTCCCACGCGTCAGCAGCAGCGATAAAAACCTCACCCACCGCCCGCGCGTCCGGGCCGGGCATGTCTGCGCGCATACGGCCGTCAGGCCCGATCACCTGCACCCTGATCACGAGCATGCCGTCGCTGTCACGTCTCAGAACGCTGCCCGACCAGTGGACAGCGCCGACCGAGCCGTCACGGATGACGTCCGGTTTACGGCGGGAGAACCACGACCGCCACGCCCTCATCGGTGAGCTCGAACATGGCCCGGCTCGACCGGGGTTTCGGCCGGCCATACCGGCTTGGTGACATCCATACCTATTCTCCGGACCGTTCTTTCTACAGTGCCGGCACTTCCGGCACCGAATGCTGCCGCATCATCAAACCCTCGATCTGCCACTGCGTCGCCGGTCGCAACCCCCACGCATCCACCCCCACATGCACCTGCCGGCCGTCCGTGACCTGCACCGCCGAATGGGTGTGTCCGTGCAGCAACCAACCCCCCAGGTCGGGTAGCCGCCACTGCGCCGCCGTATCCACAGCATGCCCCTCAGCCGCATGGCGGCCGTCCTGCGCATACGGGAAGTGGGACAGCAGCACCGGACCCGTCACCTGCTGACCGTCCACCCGCAGCGTCGACATGCGGAGCCGCGCGAACGGCTGCACCGACGCGAACACCGACAGGTACCGGGCCTGCCATTTCCACGCCCCCCGGTGCATCGGATGTACCGGGTCGTGGTTGCCGGCCACGAGATGCTTAGCCCCGGGAAGCGCCCCGATTTGGTCGAGGACCGTGTCCACCCCGCCCGACGAGGACGTGACAGCGACGTCGCCGAGGACCCACACAGTGTCTTCCGGTCGCACCACCAGTGCCCATGCGGCAGCTATCGCTGCGTCGTGTGCTGCGGTGTCGTCGCCGAAACCGCGTAGCTCTGCGACGAGTCTGTGCCCGAGGTGCAGGTCAGATGTGAACCATGTCGTACCCATGCGCATCTGCTCTCATGGCTTTGCTGTCGCCCCTATGAGCCCGGGACGCTAGGAAGAGATACCGTCCCGGTCAACAGCCGGAACCGCGCCAGCACGCTCCCGCTCATCCGCCTCGAACGCCGCAACCACCTGCGCGCCGATACGGCCACGACCGGACACCTCATGCCCACGCGCCTTCGCCCACTCACGGATCGTCCGCGTCCGTGCAGCATCCGGGCGCCGCTTACCTGCAGCGCTCTTGGCGCCACTACTGCGGGGCACAGACGTCGACACCTGCCGACCGGCCTTGACCGCGTGATCCGTGTACGACGCGAAGTTCTTCCGCAGCAGCTCCGCGTTCGCAGCGGAAAGGTCGATCGTGTACCGGGCACCGTCCAAACCGAACTCGACCGTCTCCGCAGCCTCCGACCCGTCGATGTCGTCAACGATCGTGATGTGCACCTTCTTAGCCATTATCAATCAACTTCCTGATAGGGGTTGTTGGGGCCGTCAACGGCCGCACCGCGAAGGGTAGCGCATTCATGGCCGCCATACCTGGTCGTAGTCGGAGCTTCACCATCATGCGTCCACTCCATACGCCGCGTCGCGGGCACGCCGCAACGTCTTGATCAGCCGATTAACCTCATCACGAGACAACACCGGAGACCACACCATCCTTCGCACGTCACGATCCCCATCCGCGACAGCAAGCAGATGATTCGGGTCGGCCTCGAACGCAACCTGCACCTTCTCGCCGTTCGGTGTCCACCCGACATGGACGGCGGGGTCATGCCACGACGTGTCCTCGGTCATGTTCGGGTGCAAGCCCTGATCGAGGTTCGGATAGTTGATCTGTTCTCGCGGCATCACGCCACTACCTTTCCGTCGTATCTGTCGATGTTCGATTGGATTGGGGGTCTGGGGGTCCGTCCAGTTGCCTTCTGCTTCCCGCAACGCCCTCTTTCCGAGCGCGGGTGAAACGGCGTACTACCCCCGCGTTACCGGCCACTCGACCCCCAAGCAAGCATCAGCGACCAGGCTCCGGTAGCACCTGATCCCAGGGTGAGCTTGCCGCCGCATCCCAACTGTTCCACACCGGCCGGCTCAGGTTGGCTGCTGTCCATGAGCTGCCGAACGTCCGCAGGTGTCGCCGTGCCCTCGGCGAGGGCATCCCACAACGCTGCCCGCTCACGACGGACCCGCCTACGCGACCTCACCATCAGTACCGGATGACAGTGACCGCGTTGTCGTAGAGGATGTCGTCCGTAGTCCACGGCACTCGGTTCAACGCATAGTCCTCGGGAGCATCCACGACCACTAAACGGGTCTGGCTCACGTAGTTGTCCGGAGCACCACCCATTGCCTGATCCAGTTCGTATGCGGTGACGTTGGTAGTGATGATCATGTCTTCGTCTCCGATCCGTTCGTCTGCCTGACCCCACCCACTTTACTCTCCGCCGTTGGCATGTCAAGCGGTGGCGGGTAATACCTGTCCTCCCACGCCTGCCGCCCCTGCATCGCGCCAAGCGACGTCCCCAAATGATGCACACGAACCGTGTCACGAGGCCACGCCCCACCACCCGTCATCGCATACGCCGGATGCACCGGCAAACCATGCACATACAGATACGCGAACACATCCGCCGTAGACCACCGGAGAATAGGGCGACACGTCCGCGCCGTAGCCACCCCATGCACACGCGCGGACGTATCCCGGACACCGGACTCGGCGGCGCGGACCCCCGTCACGCGACGGCCGAAACCAGGCAACACTGTGGGGATGAGCGCGAGCTGATCGGACACCGGGTCAGGCACCCACAGCTCCACATACCGGGCCGGATGATCACGCAAGTAGATGTCGCGGACGAGGGCTGAGTCAGGATCAGGGCGCCGCCCAGGGTGGGTGGTGTGCAAATGCAGCAGCGGCAGACCCAAGCCGTGGGCGAGGTGCGCCACCACAACAGAGTCCTTACCCCACGACGTGGACAGGTAGCAGCCGCCGGCTGCGGCGAACTCCTCCACAGACCTGCGGGCGCGGGCGGCCATACCGGGCAGGTCCCGGATACGGGCGTGTAGCGCGTCGGTCTGCTCGGCTGCATCCCACGCGGCCAAGTCGGCGGCGGTATGGGAGCGGCTAGGCAGCAGCATCGGCAGGTGCCACCACCCACGGGGCGATCACCGGCCGCAACGGTCGGGACGCCGTATGCCCGTCGAACGTCGGCCGCCAGTACGGCGGCCGGTATGTCCATCCGATCGTGTCGACCGCGCAGAGGTTGAGGGTGCGGGCTGCTGCTTGCGGGAGCGGACGGGCCGGGAACCCGGCCGTGGTCCATACGATCCGGTCACGGTCGGGCGGTCCGTGGTCGACCACTTCCCATCCTGTGACGACCCCTTCGCCTTGGCCGCGTCTGCGGCCCACTTGGCTCACGCCGGTCAGGATGTCGCGTATCCCGTCCGGGTCGCCGCACGCCCACCACTCCGCCCGGTCGGCGAGCGTGACCACGGTCGGGGACCGCCACGGCTTGAACCGGCCCGTATCGGTCGACGCCGGTAACGCGTCTACGACACGTTCAGCAGGCACTGTGTCGAACCGTTGATGCCACCAGCGGATGTCCGTGCCGGCGATGCCGGGGAACGCGGCGCAGGTAGCGGCCCACACCCAGGGTCCTTTCAGCGGCAGCAACGCCAACGGCAACGGCTGGACGTGATGGTCCACGAGTCGCCCGTAGGAGCCTGCGAGACGGTCCCGCCGCGCGGCTGCCGCTAGCACCCCGTCGAGCGGTATCGGGAACTGGTCGGTGGTGACCACGCCGTGCGGGAACCGGGCTGTGACATGCATCAGCCGGGCCTGCCCCCATCGGGCAGAGTCCGGGCTGTGGCTCACGCGAACCAGCCCAACGCATCCAAAATGTCGGCCTGGTTGTCTCGGACATGCGCGGTGAACAGGTCCGTGGTTCCGCCGCCGGACAACGCGGCGAGCGCTGTGCCGGCTGTTGTCACCGGGGTTTGGTGCTGCCACTGATGCACGTCCAGCCGTAGCCGGCCGTGGCCGGTCGCGGAACGGCCGCCGATGTGAGCGCCGTCCGTGATCCACGCGTCCAACGCGGCGGCGAGCATGCCCGTCTCGACGGGAGTGACATGCCGTAGCTGCATCCACCAATGCAGCCGGGTTCCGGCCGCGAGAGTTTCGACGCCGTACCGCATCTGCTGCGCCGGTCCGTCGCGGAGGTCATCCTCGACGGCTTTCGCCGGGGCGTCGACGGTGAGTAACTCCCCCTGTGTCGGTGCCAGTTCCTTCGCGGCCGTGAACCCTGCGATAGCGGGGTGGAGCTGCTCACGTTTGGAATCGTCGCGGCGGGTGAACTCCTCGACCTGGATCAGATCCCACACCGACGGCAACGCGGCATCTGCGAAGCCGTCGGGCAGCAGATGCGCTGTCTCTTCACATGCCGGCACCAGTTTCCCCACCGACAGTTTCCCTTCCATGATCTTCCCGGCGCCGGAGCCGCCGAACAGCGACACCACCGGGACGAGCGCGCGGACCTGCGCAAGCTGTCTGGCGCCCAGCGATTTACCCCCGCCCGTTTTGGTGAGCGCACCACCGGACCACAGCAGGTGGAATACCGGGGCCGGCAGTTCCGGGGAGCCGAGAGCACGCCAAAACGTGTGCGCGGCGTGGTCGCGGAGGATGCCCCGTAACGCATTCCCCGACACCACCGGCACGTCCGACACCCCGTCCGGGGTGAGGATTTTCTCTCGCCGCAGGTAGGAGACAGTGCCCCCGGACTCGCCGATGTGCGACAGCGACGACAACAGCGTCGCAGCCCCTTCGATACGGTATGACGCTGTCTCCAGCACACCAGTCATAGCGTTCCTTCCGTTCCGGTCTCGGTTGCCTGGTTGCGGTGACGGTGGAACGCGACACGGACACGCAGACATAACGCCTCAGCGGAGCTGCGCATAGCGCCCAGGACCGCCTGGTCGTCACCGCACGCCAGCGCCAACGCCAACGCCGCACGGTCGTCGGGGTCACGTGGCTGCCCGCATCCCAGAGCACGGGTCATCGACATCCACCATCCGTCCAACGACCGTGACGAGTAGGTGCCTCCGCGTACCTTGTCCGGGAGCCGGTCCCAGTAGGTGAGGGCACGGTCCCCACCCCATGTCGCCCGGTCGCGGCTTTGGTGCGCCACCCCGATCAGCAGCTCAGCGCATTCACGCGCCGGATCGACCCGGCCTATCTCGTCACGTGCCTCGATGAGCACGTCGGCGACGCTCACACGGTCTCCTTCGGTACGCGGGTAGCCCTTGCGGCCACATCCAGATACGGCGGCACACGCCGCCACGGGTCCAACTCCGGCCACACAGCCAGCAGCGTGCGCTGCCCCGCATGAGGGAGCCTGGTCAAGATCGGCCAACGCGGCGCCGGCTCAGCGATCGCGGCCTCGCCGAATCCTGCCGCCCGCACCTCCCGGTACATGGCCAGCCTGTCCACGTCGGCGGTAGTCCACGGCAGACGCCCGTGGTCGGTTATCAACGCGCCCGGTGCCGCCCACGGCAGCAGATGCTTCTGCCCCGACACAGGTACGGTCACGAACCCGGCATCGGCCGGTAACGTCATCAACGCCGCCAGCAGCCCTGCGGGGGACAGTTCCGCCCACTGTCCCCGGATCAAAGCGTGGGGTCGTTGCATCGCCGTGCGATGCCTAAACGCCCAAGCCGCGACCCGACCGAAACCCGCCCCGGCAGCGCCGCGATGCGGCAACAGATCCCATCCGGTGAACAGCTCGGACACGACATGCCGCGTGTCCACGACATCGCCGTAGACGCCAGTGAGCGCGCACACCCCGGTCCGCCACGGCGGTGCAGCACGGGGATGGACAGCTTTGCCCTGCCAGTTCGGTTCAGGGCGTCCCGCCGCATGCCACGCAGCAGCGAGAACACCACCCTCCGTCATTCCTCACCTGAGAACAAAACCGGAACTCTCCCCATACGCCTATGATACCATAGACATATGAGCGACGAGGACACCCAGCAAGTAGCAGTCCGATTCCCCACCCACCTACTCGAAGCAATGGACGCCCGAGCAGCCGCCACCGGCCGATCCCGCCACGCCTGGATCATCCAAGCCATCAGCTACATCCTCACCGAACTACCCGCCGGAGCAACCACCGAACAACGCCGCAACGCCCGCGCCGCATGGGACGACCAACAGCTCTAACCCGCCACCGTCCCGTGATATCACCCTCTGATATCACCGGACGGTTTGATATCACTTCCGGCCGCGAAAGTGATATCACCGACGGCCGGTGATATCACCCCTGCTCAGCGCCGACAGCCCTCAACGTCCGCCCCACCACAGCCCAACGCTCCGGCGTCATCTCCACCCCCATATCCCGCAACGCCGACCTCAACACCTCAGCGATCACCGACGCCTGCCCCTCAGCGACCCTCACCAAACGCTCAGCCACCCCGGCATCGATCGCGGCCTTAGAACACGCGACCAGATGTTTCCGCTCCAGCAGATAGACGCGGAGCCACCCCAACACCTCCGACTCGGCGACGACGACGGAGGATGTGACGTCGGACCAGACTTGCTGGTTCAGCTCCGGGAGGCCCGTGTTTTCGGCGATCCGTGCTCGGACAGGTTCCGTGATACCGGAGAGGTCCCATGCCTGGATGCGTTCCTGGAGCCAGCGGACGATGCCGGCGGAGCGGCGAACTTCTTCGAGGAGGGCTTCCTCTGGGGTGATGGTGGGGAGGTCGATTTGGTAGAAGAGGGCTTGGCGTCGGCGGTCTTGTACGAGGTCGAGCATGCGGAGGGTGGCGGCGTGTTTGCGGCTGTTGGTGTTGCTGCCGTGGTGTTTGGAGCAGTGGCCGTAGCCGGGGTGGTCGGTTTTGTGGCCGGCTGGTAGGTGGCAGGTGCGGTTTTGGGTGCGGTATCCGCATGTTCCGGGGAGGGGTTTTATGTCGGGGTGTTCGGGTTTGTAGTTTCGTAGGGGTTGTGTTGGTTGTTCGTTTGCGAGTCTTTCCGTGAGTGTGTGGTCATCGGTGATCATTTGGTGTCGTGTGTTTACGGGGTGGTCGGTGAGGGTTTCGAGGTGTTGGGCGAGGTTGTGGAGGCGGTGTAGGTATCGGGGGCGGGGGTGGACGTCGCCGAGGTAGGTGCTGAGTGTTTGGGGGGAGATGCCGGTGGTGGTGGCGAGGTCGCGCCAGGACAGTCCTGATTGTTCGCGTATCCACAGCACCAGGTCGGAGGTGGTTGTCATGGGTGTTGCTCCTGGTTGGGGACGTGTTCTCGCAAAGCCGCCGCTATGGCGCGGGCAACGGCGACCGATGCGGCATGATCCATTTCGACCCAGCCGCCCACGTCCCACAACACCCGCCTGATCAATTCGAGCGTGACGTCGTCGGTGGTGTCCACCCGGACGATGCTCGCCACACGGTCGGCGCCCGGGTCGGTGATCTCGGCGAGCCGGCGACGGGCAGCCGTGGCTTCGTGCACAGCGACCGTCAGCCCATCGATCTCGTCGTTGGAGCGGATGAACCGGATGTCGATGCCGAGCATTACGGCGATCTTCGCCGCGTTCGGTCTGGGCAAACGCACGATCGCGGCCTGATGCGGCTTCAACACCGGGTTCACCTCGCCCAGGTCGACATCGAACCCGGCCGACCGGCCGTCCTGGTCGGGGGATGCGGCGCGACGGGCAGCCGTGGCCTCGTGCACAGCGACCGCCAGGTCGTGCTCGGTACGTTCCAGCTCGGCCTGTAGTTCACCGTGCGTCCAGTCGTCATACGGTGAAGCGTCGCCGTCGTCGTAGGGCGCTTCGAAGGTCGAGTCGTAGTAGTCGTAAGTCATGCGGCACCGTCCGTGGTGTCGAGGTCGAGGGGTGAGAACAAGTGGTCGCCGCCGAGTGGGCGGTTGGACCACAGCACCTCTGTGCGGTTGGCCCACGTGCCGCCCTGCCCGGTGAAGGAGGCCATCTCGTGGCGGTGCCAGCCGGCGTAAAGGTCCCGGTCGTACAGGTCGGACGGGTACCCGGACAGGACCACTGCCGCCCGGGCCGCCCGCAATGCCGCAGCGAGGTCGCGGTGTTCGGTGTCGGTGCGCATCTCGTGCCGGTAGACGTTGTCATTCGCCCGCGTCGACCCCAGATACGGGGGGTCGACGTACAGCAGCACATCTGGTGAGGCGCCGTAGCGGTCGATGATCTCCAGGGCGGGGCGGCATTCCAGGCTGACATGGTGCAGACGTTCCACGGCCGGGGCCATGCGGTCGATGTAGCCGGTCAGGTAGGCCGGCATCGGGAAACCCCCGCCGGGCTGGATGTAGTGCCGCCACCCGGTCCGCCGTAAGCTGCCGCTGCGCCCTTGGGTGAGTTTCACCCACACCTGTCGGGCCAACTCCACGTCACTGGCAGCGCCTAGATCGCTCGCGTCGTGTTCAGCGCGGGAATGCGGTGTGAGAGCGCACACCCGAATCAACTCGGCTGGCTGCTCACGCAGAACCCGCCAGAATGTGACTACCGCGTGGTCTAGATCGTTGACCGTCTCCATCGTGCTGAGCGGCTTGGCCAGCAGCACCGCGAGCGACCCCGCGAACGGCTCAACGTAGTGGCTGTGCGCGGGCAGCAGTCCGGCGATCGCCGGACCGAGGGTGATCTTCCCGCCGTGGTACGGCATCGGCGGCTTCACGCGGCGTCCAAAGATGCGGCGCCAGCGAACATATCGGCGACCGTCAGCATGGGGGCTCCGTGTCGAATAGGGCGTCCTGGTCGGGGGACACGGCAGGCGTGTCGGTGCGGTACGTGTCGAGCGCGCCGTCGGTCCGGGCTGATCCCCACGGGTGCAGGTCGGCGCATGGGCACGGCTGCCGGCAGGTGCAGTAGTCGCCGGGGTCCCCGCACATCGCGCAATGCGCGGTGCGCGCATACCAGGTCGCGGCGTCGGCGACGCTCATCTGCGGAGGCTTCACGTCGTCGGCTCCGCGTAGCTCCACGTCACGCTCGGACCCGTTTCTTCAAACCGAGTGACGATCGGAGCGTCACGGCGAGGAGGCTGGCCGCCTTCCCATTCGCCCTGATAGCTATCCTCAACATGGCAACACTCCAGCCACGGCAACACCCAACACGTCGCCTGTGGCACGGACGGGTGCTCGTGGTCGTCGTCCCAGGTCTCACACCCACAGTTGGGGTAGTTGCGGCAATCCGCCGTCTGGTCCCCGTCACAATGGAACGACACGTTGAACGAGTCCTCCGCCCACGTGTGCCAGACGACGCGATGCACAGCGACAGTCATAGCCCCAGCCCCTCCGCGTCCTGTCGGATAGCCGCTACGGACGCGGCATACCGGGCGACCGTAGACGGCCCGTCAACCTCGGTCTCCGTGAGATGCGCCCATCTGTCGGCTGAATCATGCGGCATGCCGTCGTACATGGCCTCATACACGCCACCCACCAGCAACTCGCACGGCACGTTAAACCATGAAGTGGCGCCGACCAGACTTGCGGCGTCCCTGATAGCCGACGCGTGCATCTCACACCCGAGCGACCACGACCCGTTGACCGCGCGCCGAACCGCCGCGACAAGCCCCCCCCAGTGGTCTATCGCATCATAAACGACATAGCGGCGGAGGTCCTCGTAGAACTGGGCACTATCTCGGAGACGGTCCACCTCGGCGCACAAGTCGTACACCAGCCGATGCGGCTTATCTCGCCACGTGTGGGCGAGCGGCCCGACACCGTTCACAGCATGACGGTACCCGTCCACCGATCCCACCTCCGGGGTCAGGGTCAGCTTCTTCACCATGCCGCAGCCGTTCCTGCCGCCGGAGACTGGCGCCAATACCTGACCGGGCGGCGATCCACCACCGACCGCAGATAATCCGACGTCGCCGTGTGCTGCCGCAACGGAACAAACCCGGGAGGCACCATCCCGACCAGGGACACGTATTGCATTGCGTGGTCGGACAGCGACGCCCGCATAACACGCAGCGCCCCCACCGGGTTGTAAAACGACCGCAGCTGCCGGTACAGGTGCAACACGGCCGCTTTGTCCTCGGCGGTCGGTTCGAACCGACGGGCCTCTTGTACTGCTGTTTCCATGTCCAGGTTCTCCGATCTGGCTGGTCTGCCTACCATCCCACTATACGCTACCCGGTCGGGTAGTCAATCTCTGTCCCCGCGTCCCGTGTCCCGGATCGTTTTACGTCGGATGCAGTCCTCGACCGTCACACCGAGCTGGCGGGCCAGCACGGCGGTAGCGAGCACCACATCCGCTATTTCGTCTTCCACGTACTGATGCGGGAGACGCCGGGCGACCGCTTCTTGCAGTTCCCGCGCTTCATCAGTGATGCGTTCGGCACGTGCCATGCCTTTGTCCAGCGCCCGGTAAACGAGCCCACGCGCTGCCAAGTAGCCGGTCAGCATACCGTCTATCCCGGTCACCCAGGATACGGTCTCGCTCATTTTGCTCCTGCCCTTTTATGCGTTTTGTATGATGCGGCTACTTTCGCGAGCAGCCACGAGAGGTACGCGTCGTCGTGGAACCGGGATCGACAATGATCTTTCGTCCGATGACACGTCCCATTATGGCCGGGCCGTTTCAGGCATAGCTCCCGTACCCCCGTGTTGTGGTATCACCGTGATTCCATGTGCTCCGTCTCCACCTGGAACCGACCGCAGTTGGGTGAGTCGCCCTCCCAGCAGCGGCATCGAGGAAGAGTAGCCCGGTAGACCGATCGCTTCCCGTTGACTCGACGGATCTCGTGCTCTCCGACGATCTCCCAGCGCTCTACCGTCCCGTCATGAGCGAGGTAAGTCGTTAGCGTGACCGTGCCGTACCGATACCGGGTCGTCTGCGACGTCGCTGAGGGGTCGAGGGGACTGGGCCACGGGTAAGTCATGTTGTTCATACTTTCGTTTGCCTGCCTGACACCCTCAACGATACACCCCACGGGCGGCACGTCAAGTGACGAGTGACGCGGTCATGCAGCAGACGTACCTGGAGTCGCGGATACGTCGCCTCCGCGCTGGCCTACCGTAAATGCGGGCCGCCCCTGTCCAGGCAGAGACAGGGGCGGCCTTACGAGACGGTGCTCTAGCCGGATCGGAGGTACGGCGAGCTGCTGCCTCACCACCCACTCTACATGATCATGACCGCCACCGCTTGACATGCCAACGGCGGAGAGTAAAGTGGGTGGGGTCAGGCAGACACACGGATCGGAGAAACGAAGATGGACCAGGCCACTACAACGCGTCGATCCACGGAGCGCGACGAGCGCGCTATGGAGATCGAATCATGAAGCAGCAACCTCCTGTGCCGGCGAAGCGCCCGCAAGGACAAATCAACCGCACGTCCAGAGCTCGGCAGGAATGGCGTGCCGCCCGCACAGCCGCAGAACGAAACCGACGCGCCGACAACAAGAGGGGTAAGTAATGGCCACCGACGTCCCGGCCCCCGCGCCGCTGTCCTACCGCATTACCAGCTATTGGCAGCGCAAACGCGGGTCGACGGGCCTGACGCAATGCACCTCAAAACGTCTGAACGCGATCGACGTGCTCAACTGGGTGCTCCATGATCTGCCTGAGGAAGCCATCGGGATCGGGGAAGAGGATGAAACCGGGTGGATCACGGTGCGTCTGCACCTGCCCTCGGTCAATGTCGTATCCCCGCCGCCGCGTAGCGCTGCCGGAGGGTTCTGATGACGGTGGTCACGGTAGTGACTACGGTCGGGGTAGCTGTGGCGGGGGCGTTGATGGTGGTCGGGGCGTGGTGGTCGGGGCGTCGTCGGGATCTGGGCCGGGATGAGTTCCCGTTGTGGCCGCGCGACTAAGCCCACTTGACGTCACTCCTGTGGAGTGTATAGTCATGGGCGTCAGGCAGACACGGAAGCATCGGAGAACCCCAATGAGCGACACATACGTTCGCACAGCAGACGGCCTTATGGCCGCAGTCCAGAACGGCCCGCACCACGCCATCGGTGTCGTGCGGGCCGTCGCGCCTCACGCCCCGATTGAGCAGGTCAACGCTCTCATCGAGTACGTGGCCGACATGATCGCCCGCGCCGCGCTATGGCAGGACGACCCGACTTACGCCCGGGACGTGCTCACCGACCCCGGCGACTGGTTCGGCTCACCTGACGACGAGGCCGACCGGGCGTTACGCGACGCGTACGACGCGGTCGACGCGTTCCTGGCCGCCATCCAGAACGCCGAGCACCGAGGAGAGACCGCATGACCGGCCAGAAGAAGTACTCCTTCTATGATCATCCCGACCACAAGGAGCAGCTCGGGCCGTGGGCTGAGCGGTGGATCGCCAACGCCATGAGCACGCAGCCGGCCGACCGTGACCGGATGACTGCGGCGATGACGGGCCTGTACGAGGCTACGGCCCTGGAAGCGCCGGAGCGGGGGGTGTTCGTGCGGACGCCGATGACGGCGGCTATCGCGGGTGGTGTCGCGGCGGGGGTGTGGTGGCTGCGGGAGAACCCGTCTAAGCATGCGGCCCTGTTCGGCCGTGTGGTGGGGGCGGGGGAGCTGATGTCGGCTATCCCGGTGGCGTGTCGTGTCGCGGTGGCGGCTGGGATGGCGGCGTTGACCGGCGATGAGGTTTCGCCCGTTACCGCGACCTCCGTCGCAACCTCCGTCGCGACCCGCGCCGCAACCTACGTCGCGACCCGCGCCGCGACCGACGACGCGATCTCCGCCGCAACCGACGACGCGATCTCCGCCGCGACCGACGCCGCAACCTACGTCGCGACCTCCGTCGCGACCGACGCCGCAACCTACGCCGCGACCGACGACGCAACCTACGCCGCGACCCGCGCCGAGACCGACGCCGCGACCCGCGCCGCGACCCGCGCCGCGACCCCCAAC
>Ga0193699_10000107_pt1 | contig 39096 bp, 64 predicted proteins | sample L3c2metaG_FD_160095 | JGI IMG/M metagenome (GOLD analysis project Ga0193699, IMG submission 160095) | Soil microbial communities from a riparian zone of the East river system, Colorado, United States - L3c2 | ecosystem: Environmental > Terrestrial > Soil > Riparian zone | place: USA: East...
CGGTGCATCGCCTTGGTCTTTTAATCTCTACACGAAACTTTCTATCACCAAAGAAACTAATGCTGAGATACAACCCGGCAGTGTCAGCATAACTATTGCTACGATAGCCACGCCCTTTGTCGATCAAGGGAACGGAACCTTGACAAACGTTACAAGCCCACTGTTGAATTTCGGGACAATTAACTACATGACGGGCGATGTAGTTATCACCGATACGGCAGGTTCTGGTCATGACACGCACGTCACTATGATCTATTATCCCGCTTTGCCTGTCATGGGGATTTTGAAGCGAGACGTGGCGACGATAGGAATAGATTCGACGGTATTTTTTGATACAAAATACGCCTATCAATACGTCAATGGTTTCCAGGAATTAGACCCAACAAAGACGTGGACGGGAACAAATACGGACTTTTTTTGGGCAGCTAATTACCAGGGTGCAACGCCGGATTTGAGATATTTTTTCGTTACCAACAATAATATTACTTTAGCAGCTTCAACTCCTTATGATCCGATTAGATATTTCAACAATTCTATTTGGACAGATTTACAGCCAATTATTGCAGATAATCCTCCGAGCCCAGCTCAATCAAAACTTTGGCAAGCATTAATACTAATTCCTTATTACGGGCGTTTGTTAGCATTAAATACATGGGAAGGTCTTACTTCTGGCGGTGTTGCAGGGGCGACGAACTTCTTCGCCAGATGCAGATTTAGTCAAATTGGAGACCCTACAAATCAAACCATAGGTTGGAGATCAGATCTATTTGGTCGTGGTGGATTCGTCGATGCCCCTACAAATGAAAGCATTGTAAGCGCAGCATTTTTTAGAAACACGCTTATAGTATTTTTTGAATATTCTACATGGCAATTGAGATACATAGGTGAATATGGTTTACCGTTTATTTGGGAAAGGATTTCTTCAGATTTTGGGGCTGTTAGTACTTATAGTCCTATTGTATTTGATCAGGGAGTCATGGTTGTCAGCGATCGAGGAATTGTTCAAGCTGCTGCCAATGGAGTTACCCGACTAGATGATCAAATTCCTGAGCAAGTTTTTGGCTTTGAAATACAAAATAGCGGACCAAATTTTGTCCATGGCGTTCGAGATTTTGAAAAGGAAGTCGTCTACTGGAATTATCTAGATACAGCCAATGCTTCTACGAATCAGACGTATCCCAACACCGTGTTGATTTTTAATTACAGAAACAATACTTGGGCAAAAAATAGAGATACAATTACATGCTTTGGCCCAAGTCAATTCCAATTTGGCATTACTTGGGATAGTTTGACGACCTACTGGGATAGCAACGTTTCTTGGGACAATGTCGATGACCAGCAGTACGTCGATTATGTTACCTGTGGGACACAGCAGGGATTCATTAATATCTATCAGAATCCAGATGCTGCGACGCCTCAGCCAGTAACAACGCTTTATGCCAATACCATGGCTATAACAGCAATAGATTTTACCGCGCATCCAACAAAAGTTACAATTCCTAGCCACAATTTGGACAATGGAGAAATTATTTATATTCAGGGTACTCTTTGGGTGTCTGGTTCGCCTCCTGTTCCTGTTGCTGATCCAGGTATAAATAACAAAATTTACAACGTCACAGTCGTAGATGCCAATACAGTAACGTTAGCCACATGGAACTTTGTATCTCAAAACTATGATGCCGTTGATATAACCTCATCAGATGTTTATATCGGAGGAGGTCGTGTGACACTATTTCCAAAAATGAACATACAGGGTAAGGACTTTAACCCGTTTCAGAATGCCGGAAAGCAGTTCAAATTGTCCTTTATCGACTTTCAAATGGATTCGAATCTCTTTTCTCCAGCAATAACAGCGACGACGATACAGTTGTTTGTAAATAGTTATTTAGACGAGCAGGCTAATCTTCTAAGCACGAACCAGGAACTGATTAATTCATCTCAGGGGTGTGGATTCATCACGAATGCAACAAAGGCAAATCCCTGCCAGATTACGAGTCCAAATCATAGCCTAATCACAGGGACGCTTATCTACATCGGCAATGTCGTTGGCATGACGCAACTGAATGCTGCAATTTATACAATTACCGTCGTCGATGCGAATAATTTTACCTTGAATAACACGGATTCAACTGGGTTCAGTACATATATTACTGGTGGCGTATGGAATACTTCATCCGTTAATGGGCAAACGTACATTCCAGGATCTAAATACGCCTGGTACCGCTTCTATAGCACGCAATTCGGCCAATATCTGCGCATTGGACTAACTTATGACGACAATCTCATGAATCAATTGGCGACGCACCAAACGCCCATGGAATTGAATGCTATGAATATTTGGTTCCGAGAGGGTGGAAGATTAATAAACTAGAGGCTACATGACATTTTCTAGTGATCCTTCTCTTAATACAAACCAATTGCCCGTATCTCTTGATGTAAATCCGCAGGAAAACGGTTTTCAAGATATATTGCTTCTCTATTTGCGTCGAGTTGCAAATGCCGTAAATACTAAGGAAAGCGGACTATTTTTGCTCCAAGAAAACGCGGCATTCGAACAATGGTTTCAATCGGGGAATCCTCAACAAAACAGAAACGCTTATCGGATTACCGTAGATCTTGTCTTACTCAACGGCGGCAATATCCCAGCAGGAAGTACAAGCCTTGTTCTGTCAACGACTACGCAACCCATGCTTATTAATGGCTATCTTTTCCCTGTGCAGGGCTTTGGGGGAGCGGTAGATACTAGCGGACTTTCTTATTTTCTGAATGATCCGTCTATTTACGTAAGATATCAAAACTCGACAAATACAATAATTATCCAGAACAACAGCGGAAATGCACTGACGTGGTGCGTATGGGTTCAAGAATATTTAAAGGTGTGACTTGTTTTGAAGTAGCAAGTATTACATAATAATCTCCAAAGTGAGGTTTTATGAAAAAGCGGATTATTCCAGGTAGAAGATACAACCGTTTGATTGTAATAGAAAAAATCGGAAATCGTCTCTGGAAATGTTTATGCGATTGTGGAGAATATTTAAAGGTAGGCACATCTCAACTTGGAAGGCAAAAACACTGTCAATATGAATATAGATTGTCTGATGAAAAATATCATGAAAAATTAAGAAAAAACTTTAAGGAAAAGTATATAAAAAAAAATGAATGTTGGGAATGGAATAAGTGTGTCCCAAAACATGGATATGGAGTAACGGGCTATCGTAGAAAATCAATATTGGCTCATAGACTTTCTTGGTTTTTATTCAAGGGAATTATTCCAGACGGAATAGATGTTTGCCATCACTGTGACAACCCAAAATGCGTTAATCCAAATCATTTGTTTTTAGGAACTGCCAAAGACAATGTAAAAGATTGTTTTAGTAAAAACAGAAAATCACACAAAGGCGAAAAGCATCCTGGAGCAAAAATTAAAGGACAGGATGTTAAAGAGATATTCGAATTAAGAAAAAACGGTTGGACTCATCAAAAATTAGCTGATAGATTCAAATTAACTCAATCAACCGTCAACAATATACTTCACAGACGGCTCTGGAAACACATCGATTTAGGTGAGATATGGCAGGATTTAGTGAATGGCTCTTCGGAAGCCCAGACAAATTGAATAAAGTTCCGACTGGGACGCCGCAGCAAGAACAGTTACATAATCAAATTCTTTCTCAAGCCATGGGAATGTCTCAAAATGGTGGTGGTTATAATAGGGCGCAGGACTATTACAGCAATCTCTTGGGACCAAACCAACAGGAAGCCTATAATCAATTCTCACAGCCATATTTGCAACAATTCCAGGAACAAATGCTTCCTCAGATAGCTGAAAGATTTGCTGGTGCCGGTGCTCTCTCTTCAAGTGGCTTTGGTCAGGCTCTAGGCGGGGCAACTTCTAATCTTCAATCTCAATTGGCACAACTTTTCTCTCAACTCCAAGGCCAAGCGGCAGGAGCACAGACAAATCAGTTCAACCAATTGTCTCAGAATGGGCTGAATTATCAACCATTTGCCTACAATCAGGAAGAAGGTTCCCAAGGATTCTTAGGCCCACTTATGGGTGGACTTGCCGGAGCTTTAGGAGGCCCTCTTGGTTCGGCTTTAGGCTCTGGGATAGGGAGCGGCATTAGTAGTCTGTTTAAAAATTCTCAACAAAATTCTGGACTCACACGCAGAGGAATTGATTCACTGTTTAAAAATATAAACAGGAATGAAAAATATGGGGGAATAGGTTAATGCCTCAATATATTAAATCGGGAAATCCACAGGGGAAATTATCAGAAATGCTCGGAATGAGTCTTGGTCAAGGTCTAGGCAGCGGACTAAATACTTTTTTCGCTAATAGAAGCTTAGACAGCGTTTTACATGACAAGGCTCTAGAAGGCGCACCGCAAAGTAAGAAATTAGAAGCACTTCGATCGGCATTGAGTCCTTATGGCGAAAAGGGACAAGAGATATTTCAACAAAGAATGCAAATTGAACAGCAGGAAATGAACGAGCAACAACAAGACGTTCTAGGGCGCGTTGTAGAGGGCCAAAAGGTGCCAGCCAAGGACTTAGCCAAGCTCAGCCCAGAAAATCAATTGAAGGTCATGCAAATACAGAAAAACCGACAAATCGGGCGTTCTGTCTATGATTCCCTAATTAAGGCCGGTTATCCTGAAGATACTGCAAAAATATGGCAGAATCAGATGGAAAATGCTCCAACAGGGGGCCAAAGCGACGTAATTAGAAATGTAAATGATTTGATTCGTAGGTCTAAATCTGGGAAGGGATTAACGGGGCCAGATCAAGCAACGCCACAAACGGCGCCAAACATTGACATACCTGGCACAAACCTAGGTGCATTGCCTCTTGACTTTCCTGAATTGCCAGAACCAGCAGGCGTCACTCCGGCAGACATGGTGCGTCAAAATGAGTACAGAGAAAAGACAAATACGCCTCTATATAACGAAACTGTCGATCGATTAAATGCTCTTGACGATGAGTATCGCGAAGTCAAGCACTTGCAGGATTTGAATGAAACTCCAGGGGCGTTGCCAACAGGTGCGGAAAAGTGGAACGTCGATTGGGAATCAGGGGATTTGCGCGTCAAGGCTCTCGCAACACCTGAAGCACAAGATTATGCCAAAACGATTGCACGTATGGCTAGACGGGCTAAGGACTTCTTTCCAGGCCGTGTGACTAACTTCGACTTGGATCAATTCAAACAAGGTTTTCCAACACTAGCAAACAGCCCTGAAGGTCGTCGTCTTATCGCAGAGCAGCTTGCCCTGGGAAATCGCATTGCCTACCTCAAGGATGAAACTTTTAAGGCAGCCATGGATCACTATGGGTCAGGCGCCGATCCCGTCTTGGTCAAAAAGTATGCTACTGAGAATTATAGAAAATTGAAATCTCAATTGGAAGATCAATTGAAAAGTGTTAATGCCCAAGCCAGATCCAAGGTTGAACAAGATGGCGGCAAAACAGCTCGCCCTTCATTAGATGAGTTGTTGGAATGAGTACTAAAGAAAAATATCAAAAGGCCAAGCAGCATGGATATTCTGATCAAGAGATCATGGAACATATGGCCAAAAAAGATCCAGCTTTTGAAGGAAAAATAGCCAAAGCGAAAGAAGCTGGGTATTCGCCGCAAGAAATTTTAAATTACTATAATTCTGCTCCAAAACAAAAAGAAACAGGCGCTGTTGAAGATATTGCCAAACAAGGTGCCCAAGGATTTGGCATAGGATCTCTCGGAACTTATGGAGATATTCTTGACCTTCTAGGCATACAAAGTGAAGGCATGCTTCCTGGAGAAAAGGAAAAATATGGGCGTGAAAGCGATATTCTCAAAAGTATGCAAGAGGGGAAAAGACCGTCAGCGTCTGAGATTGCAGAGCTTTCCGGTGACGATGAGATTAGCCCTAGAACTTCTCGGCTGGCTTCATCGCAGAACGTCGAAGAAGTAGGTAAAAAACTTGGTCTCGTTTCTGAACCAAAAACAGCAGCAGGACGTTATGCTCGTCGCATTGGCAAGATCGGCGGTGGGACAGCATCCTTAGGTGGCGGAGGCATTCTAGCTCCTATAGCCGCCGGAACAGCTGGACAGACATTGGAAGAAATTGGTGCACCTCCATGGGCACAGGCAGCAGCAGAGATTGTTGCTGGACTTAAGTTTGCTCCCAAGACAAATGTTCCCATCACTTCAAAAAGCAAGGAAGTTGAAAAGGTCATTGTGGATTTGAGAAAAGCAGGATTTGCTGAAAAAGACATTACCTTAGCCAAGAATGCCCTGGAAGAACGAAACATTTTGAAGAAGTTTGCCACCCTGACTCCTAAAGCTGAAAATGCAATACAACAAGGAGTAAAAAACAGTGAAGAGCTTTTCAAGGAACAAATCAAAAAAGGGCTTCCCGGATACGCTGAGGGTGGTTTGCCTTATCTTGAAAAACAGGCTAGTGGAGTTTATCAAGCGATGGAAGAACTGGCCTCCAGCGTGCCCATAAAAAACAAAGAGCCATTTAGAAAATCCATTCAAGATTCCATTGATTACATGCAAAAATCCGCCCTTCTTCCAGAAGAAAAGCAGTTCATAGAGTTCCTTAAAGAAGGCCTTGAAAAGGTAGACAAATCCGATACCGCGGACTTCATGACTAGCTTTTACAGAAAACTGGGAAAGTCCGGCAAGTGGACTGATGCTAAAACAAAAGAACACCTTTTGACGACCGTGCAAAAAGGCATCAAGAATAGCTTCGCAGAGTCGGGCACTGAAGCTGCTAAATTTGGCAAGTACTTCGAGAAAACAAACGAGGCATGGAAGCACTGGATAAAGACCAGAGACTTCATGGAAACCATCGAGAAAGCTTCTACAGTCGATGGGATGAACTTCAAGAAGCTTTCCTCCATCTTGAATAATCCAGAAAATCATGAGCTTGCTAAAAAGGTTCTCGGTCCTGAGCAACTTGATAATATTAAGACGATAAACAAAGGTGCCGAGGCTATAGAATCTCTCCTGAAGCAAATTAAACCAGCAGACCAGTCATCAAAAATGATTAAGTCATTAGAGGCGGCAAGAGCATTTTTTACAGGATCTTGGAAGACTTTGGGGGCTCTTATGACATATGAAACAGCTAAAAGCGTAGCGACCAAAATTCTTATTGATCCCAAAAAACAGAATATAGCCAAAAAGCTTATAATAGCCGCTAAGAATAACTCCCCTCAGCAGGCAGCTATTCTAGCGCAAGAATTAGTCGAAGATGATTCCGTCCATCCAGAGAAGTAACAGAATCCCTCCAATTATTTGTAATACAATCATTTTCTTTTCCTCTCTTCTATTGAGCACAGTCTATTATGAAAATCCTTCATTTCTAGCTGAACTAGTTGAACGTCTTCTTTAATCGCTACTATTAAATTAACAATATCGCGTCTGTCCGCATTCGCTTCACCACGACTCCATAGGAAGAGGGTAACTACAATGGCTCCCATGGCGATTATGATACCCATGCCAGTTAAAATAATAGTTATTAATAATCCAAAGTTTTCCATATCTATCCTTTCTTATTTCTCTCTTCTATTGAGCATAGTCGGCTGTGAAAGTCCTTAATGTCTTCTCGAATTGCATTAATCAAATCTCTGTTACTTTGAATCATATTTTGCATATGTCGTGTATCTGCTCTACTTTCAACTCTATTCCATATCCATAGGCCAAATACACCTATAAAAAAGATGATAAATTGTGTCCATTCCATAGTTATTCCTTGTTAAAATTCTTTTCTCTATTTTCTTTTGCCTGATATAGACCAAGGGCCATATTTATCAGTTCGAGCGACCGTGAATATCCAATGATTTTTCCATCATCAAGACCGGAAATTGTTGCGCTTTCTGGCATGTTTTTTATAAGTTCGATTTTATATTCGATCTCTCTTTTTGCTGCCGTTATCAGATTAAATAAAAAACTTTCGTTCATGGTTTCTTCTCGCACATACCTTGTAAATGCAGTCTCTCTAGTTCCGATTCAGCGATCCTAAACGGCCCATATTTCCCAACACTTGGTCTCGATGCAAAGATCTTTCCCTCTCTAATTGCCCTGCGAATGCTACCTGGGTGCATTTTTATCCTCTCGGCAAATTCCTTAACCGTTAAGAAGATCATTTCTTGTTCCTTTCTTCAATAGAACATAGTCTTCCATGAAAATCTTTCATTTCATCGGAAATGGCCTTCAGATGCGCTAGAGTATGCAAATGTAAGGGGATAACGATGCCAAGAACCGTTCCTAGCATTGTGCCCATGAGAACTAATAATTGAATCCAATCCACAATAAATCCTTTGTTTCAAACACGATAATAGTGTAACACGGCGTTCACAATAAGTCAATCTTCCTGCGGACAACGGCTATTTCTATTGACTGGCGTTATTTTTATACAGCAATTTTAAATTTTAACGACTCAATAGGAGTATTCATCATGTCTAAAATGTTTCAAGTTTACGGTATCGGACAGGCACTAATCCCCGTGCTTCCTCCTCCTATCCCTTTTCAAAGCGCCCCTCCAAGCAACCAAACAAACTATGAGATAGGGCAAATTGCCTATACCCCTGCTAATGCGCCTACCACTTTTTATATCTATGCTGGTGGGGGAAACTGGGAAGTTTTGGCTGCTAGTGGCGGAAATATTTCTCAAGTGCTAGGAACCGCTAATCAAGTTGCAGTTTCTACCGTGGCTGGGGTTGCTACGATTTCTTTGATCGGACCTTATACACCAACTACCTTCACGGCCCATGGCGTTTTAATTGGAGAAGGCACTAGCTCGATTGTTGCAACAAGTGCAGGAACCGCAGGACAAGTGTTAGTTTCTGGTGGAGCTTCGGCGAACCCAACATGGACAACAACCACATTCCCAACTACTGCTGGAGCAACAGGTACAATTTTAAGATCCAATGGCACTAACTATGTCGCCTCAACAGATACGTGGGTTGATACTGTGGTAGCTGGTGATATTTTAATTGCTACAGCTACAAACGTCGTTGGTTCTTTAGCTGACGTAGCTACAGGGCAAGTTCTAATGAGCGGTGGTGTCGGTGTAGCACCTGCATATTCAGGTTCTCCATCAATCTCAGGAAGCTTGACAGCCGGTACAACTGTGACGGCAACGTCTGGTGCAATTACCGCCACTAACGGAAACTTTGTTGCTACATCGGTTGGCACTGGTATCCTTTTGAATTCTTCTCAAGCATCTGGGGTTGCGTCTAGCCCTGTAGTTGTTAACGGAAGATCGGGAAGAGCAACATTCACTACTGTTTCTATTGCAGCAGCGGCCGACCTTACTTTGACTATCACAAACTCAGCAATTACAGCTTCGACAACTGAAGTCATGTTAAGCATGAGTGGAGCAACAACAGGATCGGCACTAAGCATTAAGAGCAAAACCGCTTCGGCAGGATCTCTTGCAATCGTTATCACAAACGGAACAGGCGCGACAACTTCAACGGATGATATTCAGATTGATTTTCTAGTATTAAACGCATAAGGGATATCGAAATAAAAGCAGAACAAAAAGATAAAGAGGAAAGTAATGGAAATCCGCAATCTGAATCGACCTAGAGGACTAATTAATCCGCAGGGAGAATATCTTCCTCAGACTTTTAGGGATTTGGCATATAGAGGCGATCTAAACGGAGGAGCAAACCTTGTTTATATTGGGTTTGCTAGACCTGGGACTAGTGAAGGTGATTTGGCGTGGCAGATTTTCTTCATTACATATGCTGGCAGCACGCCATTATCAATTACATGGCCTGTTGGAGCTGACGGTACCGTTTCAAACGATTTTTCTTTTTCTTGGACTGCCAGAACTAGTTATACATATGCTTGAGGAAAAATGACTGTATCATTAATTTACAACCCCTTCACTCAAAACTTTGATTTTGTAGGAACGGGAGGTGGCGGTGGAGGCAATGGAATTGAAACCATTAACTCAAATAATCCTAATGGATCGTTTAACTATTTTCTAGTTGGTGCTAACGGAATAACAGTAACTGAATCAGCGTTTACATCTACAATTGGAAGTCCGTCAGGAGCATTTGCATTCAACGGTGTATTAGGGACTTCTCAAGCAGCGGTTAAGGGGAATGCCTATGTATTGACTAGTGTTTTGCCTACGACTGTTTCCTTACCAGCAAATGGCGGCACTGCATTAGGTGATACAATAAAAATTATCGGTCTTAGCGGTGGGTATACCATTTCTCAGGCGGCCGACCAACAAATAATTCTAGGTGCAGAAAGTTCTAGTTTAGGGGCTTTGGGGACTGCATTTTGTAGCGGTGCCGTTTTCAATGCAATCACATTAACTTGTGTTAGTGTAGCTGGAGGAGTTTTTCTTTGGGCTGCAATAGATCCACCGCAAGGAACATTCACTACAACATAAAGGTAAAAAATGCCAGGGCCAGCAAATGCGTTAAATATAAATGAGGAAGGCGTAACCTATTTCGATGGATCAAGCCAATTTAGCGGTATTCCAGGCGTAACAGCTGGATTTGTTCTTACAGATAATGGGGCCGGCATGGTTCCGAGCTTTCAATCATCGGTCGGTGTTTCAAAATTTCCTATTACTCCTTTCGTAGTTGGTCCTATAGGGGATGCTGGATACCAAACTATTCAGGCTGCGTTGAATGCAGCTAATGGTGCTGGCGGTGGGATAGTCTATGTACAGCCAGGAACTTATACAGAAAATCTGACCCTTTATGATAAAACGCAAGTCGTAGGTGCCGTTGGTTTGGCTGATACGGGGGATTTAATCATTGTAGGAGTTCACACGCCTCCAACTTCTGGCGGATTTGTGTTCAGAAATGTCACACTACAAAGCGCCACACATATTTTCAATTCTGCTATTGCTGGTTCGGCCCATTTGATCATAATCGATGCAGCAATCATCGTAACGAATGGATATACATTTAATCTTCCCAACTGGACAGGAAAACTAGAATCTTTTGATGTAAACGATCGGGGTTCTACTAACGATGGGTATGTAAATAATACGGGCGGTGCTGAAGTTGCTCTTTTTAGCTGTGCCGTAGGGGCTGGTTCTGGAAATGTTATGACTGTTTCGGGATCCACTTCCATATTTACCTGTGCAGTCAGCGCGCCTTTAAATTGTGTCACGGGGTCTTCCGTTTTCTTAGAAGGAAATGTACATCTCAACACGATCACTTTCTCTAATAATTCTACTGGCGAGATCGTATATAGCGAAGTAGATGCGCAAATTACTATGAGTTCTTCCGGAGCATGGCTGATTAGTGAAACCACTATAAATACGGCATCAAATCCTGCGATCGCCGGTTCTGGTGCAGGGATATTAACTCTAGGGGGAATCACTTTTGTTTCTGGAAATAACATTTCAGGAACATTAACTCTAGCCGGAGCTACGGGATTTTTACCAACTGTACTTACCAACGGTCAATTAATTATCGGTAAAACTAACAGTGGCGCAGTCGCAGGGTCTCTTACTAGTACTGGGGGTTCGATCACAATTACTCCTGGAGCAGGAACTATTAATCTAGAAACAGCAGGTGGAGGCGGCGGGATCACAACTCTTAATGGCGACATTGGGTCTGCCACGGGTTCTACCATTTTAGTAACAGCTCTAGGATCGATCAGTGGACAAGATTGTGGATCATCTGTTGCTTTTACTGGAAGCGGATCAACCATGGAGCTTGATGTTACCGATGCAGCTGGAAATACTTTTATAGGTAGGGGAGCTGGGAAACTTAATAGTCAGGCGAGTACCTCTGTAGCTCTTGGTGTTATCGCCCTAAGATCCATTTCAACTACATTAGGTTCCAATAGTAATACAGCGATTGGTTATGCATCTATGAATTCAACGGTTCAAGGGGTTCAAAATACAGCCGTTGGACTTTTTAGCCTTGGCAGTTCTTTAGGCGATAGCAACACTGCAATAGGATGTCAAGCTCTATCCTCATTGGTTGGAACTGGTGGAGTGGGAGATTTCAATACTGCTGTAGGGAATGCCGCAGGAGCAGGAGTTGTAAGCGGAACTTTAAATACTTTTCTTGGATATAACTCTGGTAATAATTATACCGGATCAGAAAGCAATAACTTATGCATTGCACATCCAGGGACAACTGGAGACAACGATACGATTAGGATTGGACTTGGGTCTAAAACAGCATGTTTCGTAGCAGGAATAGCGGGTGTAACCGTCTCTAATACGAATATGGTTACGATCAACACGGCTACAGGACAAATGGGATCTCAAGCCGTTCCGGGAGGTGGAGGGATCACGACGATCAACGGCGATTCTGGCTCGATTTCCGGTAGCACAGTTACAATATATGCTGATAATTCTACTCAAAATTGTGGATCTTCTGTTGAGTTTGTTAACAGCGGAACGATTTCTATACTAAATGTTACTGATAGTTCTCACAACACTATCATAGGCAAATCTGCTGGAAATGCAACTCTAACTGGCTCTGTAAGTTGCATATATGGGGAGAGTGCCGGAAGTTCTCTTACGACAGGATTTAACAACAATTTTTTTGGTTTTTTCGCGGGACATACTGTTGACAGCGGCACGTCAAACAATATTTTTGGAAATTCTGCGGGACAATTTATAACTACCGGATCAGACAATGTATTGCTCGGGCAGGGTACTGGTGGAAATTTAGTTGGTGGTTCAAGAAATATTTTAGTTGGTTCAGGCAGCGGATTTAATCTTGTTTCTGGGACTGACAACCTTTCAATAGGTAATAATAGCGGTTCTGCTTATTCTTCTTCAGAATCTAGCAACATTCTACTAACAAACACTGGTGTTGTAGGCGAATCTAACGTAATCCGAATCGGCACACAAGGTTCAGGAGCAGGACAACAAAATGCATGTTTCATTGCTGGAATCGATGGAGCTACTGTTACAGGATCAGCCGTCTTAATTTCTTCTAGCGGGCAACTTGGGGACATTGTTTCATCTGCAAAAGTAAAAGAGAATATCCAAGACATCGCCCAAACCAAATACTCAATACTCGATTGTCGCCCCGTTTCCTTCAATTATAAGTCAGACGAAACCAAAACAAAGTGTTTTGGATTGATTGCCGAAGAAGTGGAGAAAGTATTTCCTGATCTTGTTTTATACAAAGAGGGAGAGCCTTACTCGATCAAATACCATGAAATGCCAGCGTTACTCTTAGCCGAGATTCAAAAATTACGCGCAGAAATAGACCTTCTTAAAAAGAGAAAATAAATGACCAGGGGACACGTTGCGATTTATCGAGATACTTTTTAAGATAAATGAAATCGTATCCCTCTTTTTTACTACAATCTTTATTGTTTTGAATGGTTTCAGCGACAAGTTTGATATAATTTTCTGCTAAGTCCATTGGTGCGACGGAAACTTTTTCGGCAAAACATGAAAAAGTAAGAAAAAGAACGATCATGAATTTAGTCAAAAACATGCGACCTCAAAGTTATTTTTTCGTGCAAAATAAGCTATATGTTATAGCTCTTGTTTAGGATATAAGTCAAATTGCCAACGGAGCTGCGACTAGAAGCCAAAAGCATCAAAAATAGAAAGGAACATTCATGCTTGATACATTAAAAGAATTGTTTAAAGAGGGTTTGGGATATACTCATGTAGCTGGACTTTTACAACAGTTAGCAAATATTACTAACATTGTTAACGTACAATACATGAAAGATGGGGATGCCAAAAATGAGGCCATCGATGTTATATGCGCCATGCTTCAGGCCCATAAAGATGTGCCGTTAGCTGCGCCTAAAGAGGTGACAGATGCCGTTGCTTAAGGGAAAGAAAAATATTGGTCACAACATCAAAGAAGAAGAAAAGGCCGGCAAGGAGCCCAAGCAGGCTATTGCGATTGCCTTAAATGTCGCTCGAAAATCCGGTGCAAAAATCCCCAAAAAAGGAAAGAAATAATGGACAAAGAGATCAAAGCAGAAAAAAAATCCATAGATAAGGGCATGGACAAGCTCGTGCACATGGACAAGAAAAATGACAAGAAGCACGAGAAGAAAGGCGCCAAAAAAGCCATGAAGAAGAAAGCTGCTAGAAAATAAATCGTCTATCCCTATAATAATCACTTATTCTAGGGATTTTTTATGCTTATCGACACACAATCCGAAGAGATGTTCTGGATTCTTTGCAGGGTAAACATGGATTTGATGGATTTTCTATGTGATGAAAAACCTGAACACGTTTTACAAGTTAAAAGAGGCGATTGGATCAAATGTTGGCAGGAAGAAAACCTCAATCCAGTAACCTTAGAACAGTGGTTGCCTACCAATGATAATTGACTGCATCGGGTGTCTTCATGGAGATAGACCCAAACTAGAGGGCGGAGATATGCTCATAGTCACGGGCGACTTAACGGCTCGGGACACTGTTGATGAGTATTTGAGTTTTTACGAATGGCTCGACAATCAAGAATATACAAAAAAAATCCTCATCGCCGGAAATCATGACAACGAATTGGCTAAAGTAGAATATGGAGATAGATCCGATAGGTTCTATCCTTCTATTTATCTCTGCGATTCTGGTACCGACTTTGAAGGCTTAAAAATTTGGGGTTCTCCCTGGACTAGCCGTTTCGAGGGCATAAATCCTCATTGCTGCGCTTTTACTGGGGCCTGTGACGGCGAGATAGCTCCACATTTTGAACTCATTCCTCCAGATGTGGATATTCTCATTACTCATGGGCCTCCTTTTACAATTAGAGACATGACAAAGGACGGCCGTCAAGTAGGCTCTGTTTCCCTCATGGCTCAGCACATAACTCGCCTGAGGCCAAAGCTGTGGGTTTTTTCGCATATTCATGAAGGCTATGGGAAAGACGGGCCATATCCCTGGAGCGGGACAACGTACGTAAATTGCAGCATCATGAATGAAAAATACCAACCGATTAATAAGCCGATAAGGATCGAGCTATGAAAAAGATGCGCCTTTCTAAGAAGCCTAGCACAGAAGAAAACAAGCTCTTCAATCAGATCAAAAAGCACATCAAAACACACGAAGAGGCGTTTTCCTTCATGCTGACGTACATGGGAATGATGTCCATTATGTTAGACTTTATTTCCGAAACCCATGGGAACGAAGAAAGAATCCACGAACTTCCTGAGAGAACTAAATGTGCCGTGGCTCAGGCAATTTATCATTTCAAACTTCTTGGAGAAATGGCCCGAGGCGAAGTAGATGAAGGAGGTGTCGATGTTAGGTGGATGCCCATTGAAGATGATGGGTGGGAGGCTAGCGCCAAAATTTCTGAGAGAATGGTCGTTATAATAAAAGAACTTCATAGACAATTGCAGGCCGAAGGAAAACTGTGAAAAAGATGCGCATTGAGAGCCTGGAACATCTCATGGACGAAACGAATGAAAAAGAGGTTGTTCTTATGGCTTTCTTCCTGGCCGATAAATCGGTAAGAGATCTGAGAGAAATAGGAATCGAAACCGGTCTTATCGAGACGATAATTTTAAAGGACAAAGAATACCAAAGGAAAAACTATCTAATAAATCAGTGAGATTAGTTTTATAGTCCCGTAGGTAGTACGGCTCAAGGGCGTCTTCGGTACCTCCTGTTCTTCGAAAATAACAGAATCTTTTATGTCGTTATTAATTATTGGGAAAAACCATGTGCAGGATGACAAGAGAGTGAGCAATACTATGTATTTCATATAACTCCTTTCTTGCCATCCTACGGCAAAATATCTCTAAGCAACAAGTATTTTCCAGGCTGTCGTTGAATCCTTTCGATACTTATCTAAGTCGACTCCCTTAATTTCTGGAATGGCATCATAATCGACGCGTCCGCGCATAGTCGTCTTCATGGCTCTAATACCATCGCCTAAACAGTTTTGATCGCCACAGAGGCTTAAAATGGCTTTTCTGTAGTCTTCCTTGACGACTTCGAGATTTTTTATCTGCTCACATATTTTTCGGTACTCTGAGGCAACGGAACCCCAAGACGGATCAAGAGACATATCCTTGTAATCGGCATCTTGAAGTGCTGGAGGTTCATTGAGAGCAATGCACCGCCAAAACTCTCGAGCTTTGGGCATGAATTTCTTAACCCATAGAGCATCTGGCAAGACCTCGATACAAATTCCGTCAATTCCATCGTAGCTATAATAAAAGCACCTTTCGGCTCCAGTGACGAGCATTTGGTGTTGCATTTGATCTAAATAGTACTGAGGAACTTCTTGATTCTTGGCCATGTTGTGAAGCTTAGATCCACCGCACTTGATTTCCAGTACGGCGTTGCACTCCCCACAGAATCCATCAAGAGAGGCTCCTAGGAAAGAAAATTCACTGCTCTCTACGACAATAGGAACCATAGAGATTCCATGACGCTCAGTAAATTGTGTCCTGGCTTCTGGTTCTAAGCGCTTTCCCCTTTCCATGGCTTCGTTACTCTTCTTGTCCTCAATGAGACCGAGCTTTCTTTGCCAGCATGTATAGGGCGTATCCCAAGGGTTATTGCCCATGATGATTGATGATTCCGTTGCCGTTATGACGGTTTTTCTCCAAGACAGCCATTCTGAGGATCCTTGTTCTAGTTCAATTACCTTCATTTTTTGTCTCCTAGCTGGCTATAAAATAAAGCAATGGATTCTAGAAAGTCTCCCAAGAATGGGTACATTTCTAATCGTGTTTTCACATTAGTTTCGCTAAGAGGCTTCCCGCTATACACGGTCAATTTTTTCGAGTCCCAGACCAAAGTCGTTGAATAATTTGCATTTGGTTTGTAGGCTTTGTCAAATTCCCCAAAGCCCGACTTTTGCAGAAAGGATTCTGCACGTCGGATATCTACGCCGATAGCGTCCATTTTCTTTATGTGGTCTTCAGAGATTTTCTTAGCCGCAAGATATTTGTCTTGCAGCTCTTGGGTACTAAATTCGTGTATTTCGTTGTCCATTATGCCACCGCTATGTTTTCTTTGTTTTTGTCATTTAAATATTTAATCTTATTGTTTATAGAAATTACACATCTATCATAACATAATTTCGGAATTTCCTGTAGATTGGTTGCGTTATACATTTTCTTAATCCAATTGATGAAACTATTTCTGCTTTCTTCGTCAAGGAGATCGACAAGACCTGCCAGTGTAGCAATCTCTTCTGCGCTTATTTTTTCGCTCTCATCTAGTTCCGGTGCCGCACTCTTGATCTCAATATCTTGATCAGCATCTTCAAGCGGTCTCTTCTCAGCGGGAACGTTCATTATGTCCCATTTCTCGTCCTCGGAATAGGCATTCCCAACTACATCGGAAAATAGCGTTCTAGCGAGAGTAGACATGGCGCGATTGTATAACATCTGCTTAGGAAATTTCTTCCAAGTAGCAGAATTCACGAGGCCTGCTATTTGCGCATCTTCCATGGTGAACTCAAACTTTACGGAGTCCCCGTTGTCTTTTCTGACTCCGATAACGACACATTTTTGCGATGTCCATTCGGGTATTTTAATGCTGTGACCTTCTTTGCGTATTCTGTCCGTCATGAGGGCCGTACTCATGGAGATCTTGCCGTTGACGACATAGAAGCCCCCGTTGATTGCCTTCATGGGTGAGATGCCGAGATCCTTGGCTGTAAGCATGACATTCATGAGGGTATCAACCGACATGTTGTGCGTGCCGCCTTTTGAAGCTACTGAAGCTAGGGCGCGGAAATAATCAAACTCTTGTTTTTGATTTTGTTGTTTTACTAATGTTGACATAATTTTACTCCACTTTTTTTTGTTTTTGTTTTTGTTTTGAGGGTATTTTTGGCGTTATACAAAGTCTGCCCAGGATAGTCCTAGACAGTCCATGCATCCAGTACAACATCCTAGGTTTTCACCTTCAGCTTCGTCTAGTTCAATCTCCTCGAGGATGTCATTGCGACAGTCATCTTGATAGATACTTTCATATGCCTCCTCATGAGAAACTGCATTACAGTTGCCTATCATGGTGATAGGGTATATGTTGATTTTTTGTGCCGATATGCTCTTGGCAAAATCCTCGAGCATGGATGAAATAGAAGCTACTTTGGCGAGTGCTGCTTCTTGGGTATTGGTATTCATAGTCTTGCCTCGTTTGTTTTTGTTTTTTTTGCTACTTATTCAATGATTTTTTGTGGTTCACGGCAAAGGCTCTAGCATCTTTCTTGGTTTTAAAAAGGCCTATTGCTACTCCATATAAATTTCCCTCGGGATAAAAGATTAGTTCGTAATATTTTATCTTGTTTTTCTGTCTCAGTGTCATTGTGTAGTGTAATTCTCGTTGTCCCCACATGCATTCCTCATTTTGTTTTTATCAGAAAAGTCTTGTTTTTCCCAACTTGTCTTGATATACTGATTATCGTATCAGAAACCTGACATTTAACGCAAACGAAAACGAGACAAAGACAAATATGAATAAATTCCTGGCATGGATTAAGAGCAATGATAAGAAGCAACGCGGCGTAGCAGAAAAGCTCGATATTAGTACGGCGACGCTGCATGACATATTGCGTAAGGGCCATATGCCAAGCCTGCGCCTGGCTTACGAAATAGAGCAGTACACAAAAGGAGCCGTTACCGTCTATGACTGGATAGATCAAGAACCAAAATAAGCAAATAAAGAAATCACCAGGGCTATCGCCGAAATAGAAGCTAAGAAAATCAGCACATAGAGAAATTCCGGCGTAGCTCTTATTCCCTCCACAATTTCGTTGAAAACTTCCTTCCAAGGCTCTTTCATACATAACCTTCCTTATGAGCATAATTGCTCTAAATGAAAAGTACTGAATAAATAAAAGGCTTGCAAATATATTTTTGAAATATTATGAAAAGTGATGCAGCCGACGCCAATCGGCTGCACCGAGACTAGAATACCATCAAAACGCCAACAATCCAGGAGATTCGCAAAAAACTAGCCCACGAAATCAGGGAAAGCGGACATTTGACCGGATCATCGTACGTTTTCCTTGTTAAAAAAATCAACAATTTTCACAAGGATGACGAATTTGCAAAAACAACCAAAAATTCCCCCTAAGATGCCTTGGATTAAGGTGGGGAATGTCAAAGAATATATTGTAGTTCCTGACAAGAAAACAGGTAAGGACAGCCAGAAACCAATTCAGTATACCTATAAGGATATTGAGTATGATTTAGAGGGCTGGGCCAATGGTCAAAAATTCCTTCCAGAAGACTTCGATCTAGTTCACATGAGACTTAAGCGAGAAAAGACAGTTCCAGGCTGGATTAGCGGATCATCTTGGTTCGGGCTTAGACTGAAATCGGATGATGTCGTTGTGCGTTGGAAAAGAATGCACGAAGGAGATGGATCATGCTAGATTACAGTGAGTTTCCCCCCATCAAATATTTCATACGAGTACTAAAAAGCTGCCCAGAAAGTGCGCTCCTTTATATCCAAATCTGGAAGAAAAGAGGGTCTCTTATGAGCTTTGTTGTTCCTAGGCGCGATGTGCGTCGGGAGTACTTGATTTCGCCTACCATGTTTAGGAATTTACTCGCGCCTTTGGCGTTTCTGAATCTCATTAACTTCATCGAAGACGATGACGGAAGATATCAGATTGACGTCTCGGGGCCGCATAGCAATGAATGAGTTAAAACTTTATTGCAATGGATGCTATAGATGTGCTAGCTTGGTAAATGAAAATGCCCCGACGTCTAATCGGGGCATTGGATCGGCGCGGCAACGCCATGATGGAGTGTTAACAGTTTCCATCATAGCACCGCGTATCAAATTGCGCAACACTTTCATGAGGTGCTATGTCTGAAAGATTTTTAAAGTTCATTCCCTCCAAAGAAGCCCTATATCTCCTCACTAAAAAAGGACACGCTTTTCGTTTACTGGCTATTGTTGCCGAATTAGCCCGTCGATATGAAGGCGGAGTCGATGGATTGAAAGTGGGAGAAGCCTTGATTGGCGGCCACGAAAACTACGACATGTCTGAACAAAATTATCGAACCGCAAAAGACATTTTGGTTAGACGCCAACACCTCAAAATCGTGGAAACGTGCCGCACTCGCAAAAAAGTAACGACCGGGATAACGACCGTCGGGACAAAGGTAAAGCTCTTATCTTCAAGCGTTTGGGATATAAATTCTGACACAGGTAACGACCGAAGTAACGACCGTCCAACGACCGACCAACGACCGACCAACGACGAACTAAGAATGATTAAGAAAGAAAAGAAAGATCATCATCCCTACCCTTCTGCTTCCGGACTGACGGATGACTTTTCTTCGAAAGAGGAAAAGGTAAAAGTTTGTGATGGAGTTTTCATGAGAAAAAAAGATCTTGATTTGTGCATACAGCTCAAGGGAAGCCTCGAGAAAGTTCAGGAGGGGATTGCGTTTATCCTCGGGAGCAAGAAGAGAAAATGCGATATCACGGACTGGCCAAATGCCCTCGCAAACTGGAAGGTCGAAAACAAGGTCAAGGTAAATATCCGAGAGAATGCGAACCTAGCGGAAAAATTGTGCCGTCAGTTCGAGGAATTTGAGAATGGGAACGGCTGGAGGATTCGACTGTATACGGATCAAAACAGAGATCAAAAAGGAATTCTTTTCGAGAGCGAAAGCGCCTATCACGAGTCGGTTTTCGTCGCGCTGGTCGATGGAGAATTTAAGCAAAAATGTAGAGATTTGATAGAGAAAAACATTGTAGGAGAAAAATGAGAATTTACGAAGTTTGGTATGGATGTGGAAAACATGTTTTTGAGGCAGATGAAATAAAATTTCGAGACGACTTTCTCCATGAAACAAAGAAAGAACCCCTCGTACTTTATCAAAAAGGGAGGCTTCTTGCCATTCTCAAAGAATGGGAATACGTGATAGATGTCACTGAAAAATTTATTGCGAAATGAAAGTAAAAGCGTTATCACAAACAAAAAAGGAGTTAAATATGAGTCAATTTGATTTCGTTAGTCATGAAAGTTTTCCAGAAGATGAATACACTAAGGAAGCCGTCGTTCTGTGCATAAAAAAAGAGCATCGAGTGACCTTCGTGAGAAAAAAAATGAATACCGGCGCCATGTTTTGGGATGTAATTTCAGCCTCCGTCAAGAAGGGCGGCGAGAAGAAGTTTCTCAAGAGCTACTCGCAGGACAGCAATTTTCTCCATGAGGATATAAAGCATTTTCTTGAAGCACGATCTTGGGAAAAGGGAGGAAGTGCGAATTTGCCGCAAAAAAACGAAAACGAAGATATCCCGTTTTGAGTTTGATATTGGAAACAAGGAAGGCCAGCCAAGGCACTTTAGATGCCCTACAATCGATCAAAAGGGGGATAGGGCTATGAACACTCGGATTAAGAAAAATAGTCGATCCTGGGCTAAAAGAAGTGCCAAAATCGAGATCTGTATAGACAAAGCGACCTTTGATATCCCCCTGCGGACTAAGAGCGAAGCGAACTGCTTCGAACCCTGGCCCGTGAGGCACCGGAGGCACTCGGAGCAGAAGCGCCTGGTAGGCACGTTTCTTAACCCTCACCGTGGCCTTTTCCGGCTGCCGTGCCGCGTTGTCCTCACCCGATTCGCCCCGCACGAGCTGGACGTCTTCGACAACTTGCCCGCAAGCTTCAAGTACATCGTCGACGCTATCTGCGCAATTATAACAGGAAACTACATTGCCGGTCGAGCAGATGGAGATAAAAGAATCTCAATATCGTGCGATCAAGTAAAAAGTTTAGAATATGGAATTAGAATTGAAATTAGTTGGTAAACAAAAAACAACAAAAACACAAACAAAATGGCAAACTATGGCAGAAAGAAAAATATATATAACCACAAATTATGCGCAATTTAGGTTTTTAAATAGAAACAGAGACGTAAATCCGGAGCTGCTTCTTGCTTCTATTAAGAAAAAAAACCTTCTAATTGATGATCCAATTTGCGTTGATAAAGATATGAATGTATTAAAAGGTCAAAACAGATTAATAATTGCAGAAATTATAAAATCTCCTATTTCTTATTTTTTCGCTGAAGAAATGACAGAAGATGATATTGCACAATGCGAAGTTAAAAGGGCCTGGGTGTTAACCGACTATTTAAAATATTATGGACATTTACCGCCTTATATTTTTATTAAACTCGTTATCGATATATATAAAATCCCTCTCCATTGTGCCGTCGCTTGCTGTGCTTTCGGAGATTCTCCCTATGAAAAATTTAGACAGGGTACATTTGCTTTAAAAAAAGATCCGTTTGTTTTAGAGAGATCGATAAAAATGACCATGGAAGTAGTAGAGTTTTTAAAAAACTTGGTGAGTTTAATTGGAAAGAAAAATGCTAGTTTTAATAACAGGCTATTTAGGGCAATTTTTCATTGTTGCACCCTAGAAAACTATAATCACGATCACATGTTGTCCGCGCTTCAAAGTTATCAAAAATATGCCCTTGAATTATTAAACATAAATTCGCAGTCTCTGATTGTAGAATCCCTAAAGAATGGAATTTACAATCGTCGATTGTCTGACAAAAACAAAATCTAACAAAAGGAAAGTTATGATGTTAAAACCAGTAGGAAAAAGGGTTTTGATTCAAGGCGTTATAGGCAACGCAGGGAATATAATTTTAACCCAGAAACCCACGAAATTCTTGGTAATAGCAATTGGTGATGAAGTTACAAAAGTCAAAATCCAAGATATTATTTTCCTCGAAAAACACTTCGGTGTTGAAATAGATCACGAAAAAGAAAAATATCTAATAATTGACGAAATGAGCATTTTGGCTAAGCTTGACTAAAAACTTTTTTATTGCCTACCGTGAGGAAAAGAAAAGAAAAAAAGCACGGTAATACATGAACGAACTCACGGTTATTTTAAAAGATAGTTCAAGAACATATAAGCAAGAATTTACTATTTACGAAGTTTATACAGCGTCTCCCGATGATCCTCAAGTTAGAAAATGCATTGATCAAGCCAAGAAGAACTTTATCGGGGAACCTGATCGTATTTTAATTCGCATTGACTTTGAGGTAGAATGATGGTTAGACCTAGAGAGTTTTCTTATCCCCCTGAAAAGATGATTGAGCTTGGTAAGGAAATGGTCGACTATGTAAAACAAAATAAAGAAACAATTCTGCATCTTTGCGAGTGGTATACGATCGAAAAGGGGTATACTTATAACGAATGGAAAACATTCATCCAGAGAGCCGAGTTCGTTCCCTATTACGAGCAAGCTCTTAAGATTATAGGACTAAAGTATGTTGATAAAAACAGCAACGTCAGGGACAAAATCTCGGACAGATGGCAAAGGATCTACTTTGGCGACCTCAGAGAAGGCGAAGACAAAGACGCCGATGATAACGAGCTTCGCAAAGCTTCCGCCCTTAAAGGGGAAGCTAGAGCCCTTGAGCAAGAAAGAATCAAAGTCATCGAAGAAGTTCAAAGAAGTAAAAGAAAGCTGAAATAATTTTTCGGCTCAAGTCCACTCCGTGGATGCCTCACGGCACCGAGGCTAACATTTTTGTCAATTTAACGCAAACGCATCACAATACTAGAAGCATTAAGGGTTGTTACGTCGCATAGGTAAGATAGTCCTAATGAGCGGGACAAAAGGTGAATAAGAAAAATGAATATCCTTTGTAAGAGTGCAAGTCTCTTGGCAACCATCTATAAAATAACCAAGGCCAAATCTTGAGCGAAGAATATATACCCACTCAAGAAGAATTAAACGATAAGCTGTGGCGCCTAACCCACCTCTATTACATTACCAACAAATCCGGCCAGGAAGTCCTGTTCAATCTCAATTGGGCTCAACAAGAGCTGTATCATAAGGAATGGCATCAAATGCTTGTCCTAAAGGCTCGGCAGCTTGGCGTTACAACGTACTTTTCAATTAATTTCTTAGACGATTGTTTTTGGCATCCTAATACCAACGCAGGCATTATTGCACATAGGAAAGAAGACGCCGAACAAATCTTCAAACAAAAGGTAAAGTATGCCTACGACAGAATGCCCCTGTGGACGAGAGCTTTTAACAGCGCAACAAATGACAGAGCTGGAGAACTCGCTTTCGAAAACGGATCTAGTTATCGGGTCTCTACTGGGTTTCGCTCTGGTACTTACCAGCGCCTGCTCGTGTCCGAATTCGGGAAAATATGCGCAAAGTCACCTGATGTTGCTAAAGAAATTGTCACAGGCTCACTCAACACTGTCTCAGCAGATCAAGTTATTGCTATTGAATCAACGGCCGAGGGGAGAGAGGGATACTTCTATGACTTCTGTAAGAGAGCGGAAGAAATGCAATTGTCAGGAAAAAAGCTAACCAAAATGGATATGAGGTTTTTTTTCTTTCCTTGGTATGAAGAAGAATCGTATAGGATTTGATTCATGAATACCGTATAATACCAGTTATGAAAATATGCAAAAACTGCTCTACTCAATTTGAATCTACACTCACAAGAAAGATATTCTGTAATCGCCGATGCAAAGAAAAGTATTACAATAGGGTGCAGTATGAACAGCAAAGAAAGAAGTTTAACAGGAGTACTATTGTTGCAAATACATGCAGAATCTGTCAAAAAGAATGCAACAATTTGGCAGTCAATGATGCATTGTGCAAGCGATGTTATGCCTATGTTTTTCATATGAAAGAAAAAGGACTGCCTACGGACACACAGAGTGTTTTAGATCATAGGGAATATCAACGAACCAGAGAGAAAAAGCATTATAACGGTGACGGATATGTTGTTTTGCATAAGAAGGGACATCCCAATGCCATGAAATATGGGCGTATTTGCGAGCACACATTTGTTATGTCTGAGCATTTAGGAAGACCTATAAAAGACAAAGAAACCGTACATCATAAGAATGGGATTCGAGACGACAATCGAATTGAGAATTTAGAACTTTGGGGACATTCTCATCCATATGGACAAAGGATTGAAGATAAGGTTGAATGGGCAATTTCATTTTTAAAGGAGTACGGATATGTCGTTTCCAGAGACTAGCATAATTGTTTCCAAGGAAATCAATGAATACCTAGATCATATCGAAATCGAACGTCAAAGAAAGATTGACGAAGATCAGAGACGATGGTATGAAATGAAGCAGCGCATGCTCGGACAAGAGATGATGCGACAAGAATACCCCTCAACGCCAAAGGAGGCTTTTGAAAGTGCGAACGAAGGTCTTTATTACGGTACTCAGCTCAGCAAATTGCGTGCTCTCGGGAATGTGTGCAGGGTTCCCTACGACGATAGTACACCTGTCCATACCGCTTGGGACATTGGTCTTGACGACTTTACTTCAATATTTTGTTTTCAAGTGGGACGCGGCGGCGCGGTCTCGATTATAAACTTTTACGAAAACTGGGACGAAGGAGCAGCTCATTACTGTGATTGGCTTAATAAACAAAAATACCGCTTTGGACGTCATATCTTCCCTCATGATGCGAGAAAAAGAGACGCTGGAGCTAAGACGCAATATCTCGACTTTGTTACGCCAAACCTCGAAGGCAAGTTTGTCGTATTGGATATCAAAGAATGTGACAAACTGGAAGGTATCCAAACGGTACGATCTATGCTATCGCGTTGTGTATTCGATGAAGAAAAAACGGCGAAGGCTATTAGACACCTTGAGGCTTACAAAAAGGTTTGGGATGATCGACTCGGATGCTATAAAAACACACCGCTACACGATGAACATAGCCATGCCGCAGATGCGTTCCGTTACTTGGCCGTCGGTCTTAAGGGGCTTGAGCGAAAAGACAATAGCAGCGCAGAAAACGATTTGAAGGCAGTGAATAGGTATTACGGCGTATGATCGACAAAGAAAAGTGGCTCAAAGTTTTTACCACCAAACAGGATTGCGATTATTGCGACAGAAAAAAGCAAACCATTATGTACGCCGTTGTACGGCCAATTTATTTATGGAAAGACGACAAAATGATAATCGCCAATATCAGTGTAGCTAAAAAGTGTATGAAATGCATCGAGGAGGAAAGCGAATGACAACACCGCAAGCAACCTTACAAAACCTTGAATATCGAATAAGAAGGATTTCCGAGCTTCTTGAAGGCAACGAGCATACCGGTGACATTACAGAGATATTGGCGCAAATGGAGCTGCAAAATGACGATATCATGGCGAGCCAACAGAGGCTTGAGAATCTTATGAATTTGATTGTGAAATTCCTGAGTAGAGAAGATGTGGCGCAAAGTTGCGTCAAAAAGGAGACATTATGAACATCGTCAACGACAAAATATTATCGCATCTGAAGGGTTATCGAGCTTATTATTTTTCCTATGCTGTATTTCTAGCGTGCCTATTCACATCGCCATACGTCTACTCGTTCTTCGACTTCCATCCTTGCGAAGCCTATGAGCATTATGAACGAGATCGGACAAGCTGGGAACGTGAGCACGGTACTGAGACTGCATTTATGAGTTATCCGGTGTGGATAGAACTAGATCAACAACGTGACAAAGATTTATGGCGCGAGATCGGAGATGATTTTGCCCTGTGCTTTGATCCTTGGTTTGAGCCAAAACCCTATGAACATGATTTTGGGAGAGAAGAATGAAAAAGATTTTATTTCTAGCTGGCATGTCAATGGCCATATGGCTCCATGCAGATCCAGGTATCATGATTGACATAGATATCATATTCGAAAGGCCAAGCGGTCCTGGCGGAGTAGTTATGGGGGAACAATGCAAATAGTCTTTGTTTTGATACCAAAGGTTTTTAGAAAATTTCTTGCATTTTGTGGACATTTAGATAAGTAAAATCTATGACAATACAACAAGCCACTTTATACAGACTAGAGAGCCGTGTGAGCTATCTATGCAATCTCTTGGAAGCTAACGCAGACCATGAAAGCATTAGCGAAAGAATGAAGAGGGTGGAGCTTGACATTGGAGATCTTATGTCAGCTCAGCATCGCATGGAAAGTCTTTTGAATCATATTGTAAATATTTTGGACGAGAAGGGATAACTGTGCTGGATATGTGGAATTGGCTCATAGAGTGCTACAAGGACGGATCATACACCCTCGAAAACCTTGAAGATGTTATGAGGAGCGACAAGGCAGCTCGTGAGATGTGGGAGGAATTTACGTCATGTTCTAGTGATTTTATCCCAGACGTGCGAGACGAAGTGGCTGCGATTCTTGCCTATCTGAAGAAAAAGGACATAGATGACGGAACTGGAAGAGTGTCTCAAGATCATTGATAAAGCCACCAATCGAGAGTTAAGGCCAAAGTGCAAAGCATCGGTGAAAATGATATTTGCTCTCATCGATAGTGTTGAAGAATTTGTTCCAAAGCCCACTCAAAACAAAATATTCCGAAGGTATAGGGATCTGATAAAATATGGATGAATTTATTTACCGACCCATTCAAAATGATAATCAAAGGGTTCGTTTTACATTTCCTGGCGAGAAGGGTGTTCAATTTATCCATCGTCCACGCAGTAATGGAAGCTGTTCATTTACGAGCATGACGAGGGGCGTTAAATTTTCCCGCCATATTGCTATTCTAGATGATTGGTGGCTTTTTGGAGGCACCAGATTGTCTAGGACTCTGTATCGACTCAAACATCCCATTATCTACTCTAAGCGAGGCATACGTGGCTTATATCGCCGAATTAAGCGCATTTTCGTAAAACCCAAGATGATTCAACCAGTCATTAGGAATCGAAAATGATCTATGACATACCATTGCCCGTTAGATGGGTTAACAAAAAAGACATAATCGATTTATACCCGGAGAAACCTATGGAAGTAATCAAAGGCAAGCAAATCTTAAACAGAAGAATAAAGGAAATCATTTGGGATGAGCCCGAATCAAACCTTACTTTTCCTCAAGTCCTAACGTATTGCGAAGGCATGGGAAAACCACTATTCAAGATCACCATTGAGAAAAATCAAGAAGATTTCTTTGTTGACGAGAAGGGACAGAAGTGGGTTAAAGCATAATGAAGCATTGCAACCATTGCGATCCAAAAAACTTTGTGATATATGGATTTTGCAAGAATTGTAAACGACGTTGCGAATGCCCTATGTTCGATGAGAAAGGTACCATGGACATGTGGGACTATGAAGAATATAAGAAACGATGGAACCAATTAAAAGAGGATACAAAATGACAGACGAGAATACCATAGCTGATGCAGCGCCAATTGAATCAGCACAAGCACAAGAGAAACCTTTTGTTGCAGCGCCTGAAGGCACAGCTTCAATGTCGCATCCAAAACCACAGAGAACTATTTTCCGTTTCAAGGGCATCAAAGACAGAGCAATTGATTTAGGGAAAATCTATAAAGTTTCATTCGAAGAAAATGAAAAAAAGGTTCTTCTCCAAATATCGCCTAAACCAGAAGACCCTTCCGATGCGGTAGAGTTTGAGAGTGTAGAAGCAGCTTATAGGGGCTATGAACAAATCATAGGCGTATGGGCTAGAGGTGCATGATGTTTTGGAACGACATTGAGGACATAAAAAGCGGTATTCTATCTATAGCGTCTCGTCTCGATGCGCTAGAAAAAAGAGCACATTGTTCGGCAGAAAGTCTGTCTACTATTCCCATTAGATGCGATGGACAAAGAGTCATGGACGCTGGCATTGAAGATATCAAGGAGTTGCTTTGTGATGTTTTTTGCTCGGAAGATGAAAATAATACCATCAATAGACTTCATGACAAAGTAGATGGCTTGATAAAGGACGCCAACAGAGAAGAGGCGGTTTTATTAGCTGAAAAAACTTTAGACAAATTTGAAGATTACATGAAGAATGTCGATAAATTTAACGCCATGATTAATGGGTTCAAGGGCTGCGTCGCTATGGCTAGATCTTCTATTGCTGAGGGGAACATTTTATCCAAAACGATCGATGAAATGAAAAAAGTAGCCGATATTTCACAGCATATTCATAAATCCATGCTCGCCTTTATCAGAGCGGGCGACAGTCTTGAGCAAAAGTCTTTTTTCAAAATAAATGCCATATATAAGGCCGTATGCGAAAGTGAGGAGAAAAAACCTATCAAAAAGAAAAAGGTCGTCAAGAAGAAGGTGGTTTCTCCGGCCCCTTAATCTCGATGTCTTTAATCGCGCAATCGAGTATTTTAACGAAAAGATTCCTATAATACAGAACTTCGGTCAGCGTTTTGCATTGTCCTAGCATACAATTAATAGTTGAACTTATGAGGGCCGACATGGAGAGTCTCAGTGCGTTGCCAGCTAATATTGTATTCATATAAGTCTCAATCTTGTCTGTCATTTCTATAACATCTACTACATCGTCCTGCGGAATATCGGGTAATTCTGTCATTTAGTTCCTTGCCAATAACAAATTTTATCTTACAAGATTAAGTTATAAATATCTATGGAGTCTCATGCGCAATAATTCGCCGATTTTCTGGCCGGAAGATTCATTAAATCTCTCTCTGCGCCAGGGCATGGAGAAGAACTACTCGGACAGTATCAATATCTTACAAACCCAGTGGTACCAAGCGGATCTCAATCAGCGCTTCACCATGAACGACCAAGAGGTTTGGGGTCTTATCTTCCCAGGAGTTGCTACATATCGGCGCAAGATATGGAACTTCAACATCATGAATCCCATTTCAGAGGCCATAAGCGGTCAACAGAGACAGACGAGAAAAAGCGGTGCCGTAATCCCTGTGCGCGATGGTATGCAAAAGACGGCCGACCAACTCACAAAGTGCCTCTATCATAATCACAAAGAAGGTTTTCATACAACTTTTAGCGACGCATTCCAGCTGGGTGCCGTCATTCAAGGTCTCGGCTTTATGTACATGTACGGAGATAGTACAAAAGATCCGCTGAGTCCTGATCCAAAATGGCGCTATGTAGATATGAAAAGCTGCCTATTTGATCCATATTATCGCAAGAGCGATATGAGCGATGCACGTTTCTGGTGGGTAAGAACTTTTTTCGATGCTCAAGAAGCGGCCCTAATGTACCCGCAGTTCGGCGATGAAATCCTATCACTGCCTAAGGGCACATATCGCGATGATAAATTCTTCTACATGCCGGAAGTTTATCAAATCCAGTTTCCGAATCTTATTGCCTTTGATGAATATTGGTACCTCACGAGCCGAGAAGCTACTTTCCTTATCGATAAAAAGACAGAAGAATGCCAAGAGTTTTCGGGTACCAAAGAACAGCTCAAAGAGATTATGCAAGCTTTTCAGGGTAAATTGTCTACCTTGAAAAAACAAGTTCCCACAGTTAGACGCAGTATTATTTTGAATGATCGCGTCATTGTCGATGAACCAAACCCCTATGGCATGGATAGATACCCTGTTGTCCCCCTGCATGCTTTCTTCACGGCGGATACTCCCTACTACGCCTACAAGTTCAATAGCCCCATGACTATGCTCCGTGATTGCCAGTACCTTTTGAACCGCCTCAAGGTATCCAATTTAGAAATTTTGGACGCTCAGCAACAAGGACTCAAAATTAAAAAAGGTGCTCTCGTTACTCCAGAGGATGCACTAAATTCTGGCCATGGGCGTGTTTTGAGCATCGATCCAGATTTCTCCATGGATGATGTTCAGGCTATGCCGATCGTGCCTCCTAGCCCAGTTATGTTGCAAATGGAAGACATGCTCAAGGGGATTTTCTTCAACATTGCAGGTATTGATCCTAGCGCCATGGGTATGGATGTTGACGACAAGGCGGGCATTATCTCTATGATGAGACAAGCGGCTACTGCACGGAACTTACAGAGGCTTTTTGACCAGGCCGACGAAAGTCAAAGACAGTGTTGCGATATAGAAGTTGAATACATCCAAAAGAATTGGACTTATGGCAAGGTGCGTCAGGTTATTGGCGAGGAACCAACAGCTGAATTCGATAGCAAGATTTTCTTCAAATACGGCTGCAAAGTAGTCCAGGCAGCACTTACCGAAAGCCAGCAGCAACTAGAATTGGCTCAAATTCTGCATTTCCAACAATTGTATCCCGATTTGCTTCCTCCCGATGAAGTCCTAGAATGCATGACGATACAGAACAAAGATCGCATTATCGAAAAAGTCATGTCTCGTCAGAAAGCACAACAAGAGCAGGCCCAGAAAATGGAGCAACTGCAAATGCAGCAAATGCAAGTCGACAATATGACGAAAGTAGCCTATGCGCATAGTCAAGAGGGATTGGCCAAGGAAAGAGTGGCTAAAATCCAAACAGATAGCGCCGTGGCTCAGGATAAATTGCGCCGAGCTCATCAAGAGGATACTGCAAGTATGCTCAATGTCGTTAAGGCGCTTAAGGAACTGCAAGGCATGGATCTCGATCACCTAATGCAGAGAATCCAGATCCTTAACGAAATAAGCCCTGCTGCTAATTCTGACAAGGAAGTCACTCCGAGTAACCAAAGCGTTGCTTAAATAATCGAATCTAAAAAAGCCTTTACAGGTGGCATTTTTATTCAGCACTTTAATTTCAGATGAGTCAACAAGTCTAACAAGGTGTTATTATGAAAGAAAAAATGTCAAAACATGGCTATGTACAGGGCGATATGAAGCCTACTGTGGAGAGCTATCAAAAGCCAGAAAAGGATTTTGCAGAACGTGGATTCAGCAAAACCGATGAGTATATCGAAAGACAGGATAAGCGACAAGCTGGCATGTCTAAGGATCTCAATAAGCAGGCTTATAATGGCCGTTATTCTTAATAGGAGTTGTTATGGTCAAAAAGTCAGAATCAAGGTCATACTCCGTAGAAGTGCAAAAAGGCCCTATTCGTATGGATGAACAATATTCCGAGCAATTGCGAAGAGAGCCTGAACACACTATGCGAGACATGGACAATTTGCGCATGCGTCAAGAAAAAATGACGTTGACTTTGCATACTCCGAAACAATAGCGTTTATCTTTTGTGTTGTGGCACTGATTGCACGTCGGTGCCATTTTTTATTTAGAGGGTTTTTATGAGCGACTCATGTGACGACTGCGGTTGGCATACTCTTGAATGTATTTGCGGATCTGGTTGTCCGTGCCGCCAAAGCGATCATTATACGCATTTGAACGCGGTGAGAAAATCTACTGGCGTCCGCGATGTAAAATGGGTAAATGTTCGTGGAAGATCTGAGCATGAAGCTGTTTTATTAGACAAGGATTTGTGTAATTCCTTAGGCCTAGATCAGGCATACGAGATCATGGTATACCTGAAGCGCTGGGGTAGATTTTTATGCGAGAAGGAGGCTTGATTTCTTCTCAATAGGCTTAGTGCTCAGGAGTTGATCCCCGCGAAAAAGCTCATTTTCAATCCAATTGCCTTCGTCATCTTTTTTAAAGCCAAAGTACTCAAGTTGCAAATTTTCCCATCGTCTAATCATGTCAACGCGCATGGGATCAAAAAGATCTGGGCACGATAAAATATTCATCATTTGCGACCTGTGAGGCAATTCCCAGCAAAAATACACATCTCCCCCAGGATAGACGTGAAAGGCCATCATGTCTTGTTCGGGATAGGGACGGTACTTCGTTATTTTTCGTATTCTAACTAAACCCTTTTTCAACATGAGGTCGTATTTCTCGTATATGGCTAGGTAAAAGGGTTTTCCTTCCATGGCTTTTGTGCCTTCTTCTATTGCTTCATTAATATCTACAACGAGGTCTTTCTTGATCTCGTGATTCACATCTCCAATGACGACTCCTCTCTCCCCGTTAATCTGCGCATCGCGGTATATTTTCCCCGCCGTTTCTCTGGTGGGATCAATTTTTGATATGTAGTCCATTCTATTTCCTTCCCTTTGACTTTTCTCGTCCAGTGATTGCTTAATTGATTTTTGTGCCCAGCCGTTGCGCACTCACGCGAACAAAAGATCGATCTCTGTCTCTTTTTCTCACTTTTCTTACGAATGATTTCTTTGCTACACGTGCGGCATAGGCGTCTTTTTTCTGTTTGATTTTCTGAGCTTTTTTGGAGCTTTTCCTGATACACGCAGTGATAACAAAATTTCTGATTATTTATAAAATCAGTAACTAATCTTTCTGATTTACAATTATCACAAATCATATTTTCTCATTTTATTTGACTTATATAATTTTTATTAAACAAAGTCAATGTAAGGCGCAAATAAGACGGAATAGCCTTACGTCACGGCGTGCATGTGTGGACTTAGCCAACCACCGAACAAAAAGGACATTCATGACTGAGATTCAAGACCAAAACAGCGGAAATATTGAGGTAGCTCCTCCGGTAGAAAACCAAGTCAATGAAGTGAAAGAGGTGCAACAAGTTCAAGAGCCGGTAAATAACCAGCACTTGAAGGCGATGCGCCTCAAGAATGCCGAACTCGAAAGAGAGCTGAAGCAATTGCGAGAAGCACAGATGCAAATTATGCAAGCACAACTTGCTAATCAGCAGACTGCGCGTCAAGCGGAGCCAGACGAGTTTGATAAAATCGGCGATGAAGAGTTCATTCCTTTAGGTAAGGTGAAAAAGCTAGCTGATAAGAACAATCAGAAAGTACTCAAAAACGCTGAAGAGTTCGTGAAACAAGAGGTGCAAAAGGCACTTCAAAAACGCGACTCAGATCAATTCATGGATCGCTTGAATCGTCAATATTCAGATTTCTCCGAGATCGTCACTCCTGAAACTTTATCAATTTTGGAAGAAAAGGAACCGGAGTTAGCTGCGTCGATTGCGGATTTGAAAGATCCATACAAGATCGGAATGCAAAGTTACAAGTACATCAAGGCGTTAAAACTTTCAGAAACAGCCAAGGATGTGAGACGAGAGAAGGAAGTAGACAAAGCGATCGAAAAGTCAGGGAAGGCGGTAACGTCCCCCATGGCCTACGATAAGCGGCCTATTGCCCAAGCTTTCAAGCTCACAGACGCTATGAAGAAGGATTTATATCGTGAGATGCACGGCTACGCAGCCATGGCTAGCTCGGTTCCCGAAATGACCTAATAGGTCAAGGGAACAAAAACTATGACAGTCTCAATTGCATCGTTGCCGCCGCAAATACAACAGCGGTACAACGCAAAGCTTCTGTCAACTCCAGAGCACAACTTAATTCACCAATTGTTTGCTACCCCTGTTGAGTTGCCAGATAACCAAGGCTTCATTGATAGACAAAGCAGATACGATCGATTAGATCTATTTGAAGTGCCTCTCGATGATGGCCAAAACAACCCACCACCACAACAGCTTAATCGCGTTGATGTGGATTGCCGTGTACGCGTGTATGCGACCTATATCGTCTTGACTCGTCAAGTTACGATTACCAACGAAGACCCTGTGCTAAATAGTGCTGCGGCTCGATTAGGACAAAGTTTAAGAGAAACTCAGGACGCCCTCCAAAGAGATAATTTGGAAAGTTCAGCTAGTATAATAAATTCTGTCGGGGGTAGTAACGGGGATATTCCAACTGAAATGACTATTTCAGATGTAGATGATGTTTTTACTGTATTACAAAATAACTCTGGCGAATACATAACAAACATTGTAGAAGCTGAACTGCGTTTTGGAACATCGCCAATTGGAGATGCATACGGTTGCATGTTGACCACAAGAATGATTCCTGTGCTCTACAACATGTCCGGTTTCATCAAGAAATTCCAATATCCAAACATCTCACAAACACTATCTGTTGAGATCGGCGGAGCAAACAACATTCGCTTCTTTGCTTCTGAGCAAGGCTCTGTCTCTCCTAACGCATCTATGCTCGGGAACGATATTGCTAATTGTTTTGTAGCAGCGAAAGAGGCTTACAAAGTTGTGTGGCAAGCAGGTGGTAAGGCTCGCTTTATCTATCTGCCTCCTGGATATAACAACGACCCATGCATGCTCCGGCATACGGCAGGTTGCTCGTTCTATCAAGGGCAATGCATCACGAATGATCTTTGGGTTCAAAACTTACGCTCAACAGGAATCTAAGGAGGTCATATGTTGCCATTTTCATTCATAGGCGCCTGGTCTTACACCAACGCCGCAACGCCCGTTGCACAAAATATCCCTATGACCGCTAAGCCCGATTGGGTTTTCGTCAAGGATACAACCAACTGGGGTGCACAAAGCACAGCCGCTAATCCTGTCTATGCCGAATGGTTTAGCACAATGGCCGCTGGTTCTTTTCTAGCTCTTGGACAACCAAGTTCAACAGGTTCTGGAGTTACCACATATGCTTCACAAGGCACATCTGGTGGATTCACTTTCATTGATCAAACTAATCCTCCAACTTTTGCAAAAGTTGCGATTACAGCGATCAACGGAACTACATTTGTTGTTTCTACAGGTACAACTACTGGCATTAGTGTCGGCGATTGGATTCGTCTCATTAACGTCACTGGAGCCTTAGAAATTAGCGGATCTAACCTGTATCAAGTAACGGCCGTTTCTGCTGGCGTAAGCATCACGCTCGGCTACGCAGCATCTGCCACAAGTGCTGGTTTAGTAATTGCTAACGGAACGACTGGATTTTACCAAAAGGTTTATCCAACTCAATTCCTTCCGAACACGCTGCCCGTTGCTTACATTACACAAGCAACCCAGGCCGTTGTTTATTTCTTCAGACAAAACCCATACACACCTGGGGAACTTGTAGATTTCCAAATCCCAACACCTTACGGAATGACTCAATTGAGCAATCTGACAGGCAAGTCAGGAAGCGGCCCATTCTCAAGCAATCCAGCGGGCGCAGCTCGGGTCTTGAGTGTAACGAATTCCGCGACTGTTTCTTCGATCACAATCGATGTAGACACAACCGGATTTACTGCATTCCAATTCCCAGTATCGGCGTCATTTGCCGGTGGGGCATCTCCTGCTGTGTGTGTACCAGCGGGCTCTGGCGTTGTTCCTCTTAACGGAAGTGCAACAATCCCAGCATCTCCTCCAGGAACAAACCTTGCCGATGCATTCGACAACAAGTCGCAATACGTCATGAACATTGGTTTGTCCGCTGTAGGAGTTGCAAGCGCAAACATGACTGTGTTCGCGTTTAAAGCTGATTTTGTAAACGGAATTACCAACGCGTAATTAATTGGAGGGATTAAAAACCCCTCCTTTTTACTTTAAAAAAGGATTTATCATGGAAGTTAGAGAATTAAATAAGAAACCAAAGAATTCATTACCTCCAGCAGAGCGCGAGGCATTGATTACAAAAATGCGCAAGGAAGACGACAAGATTCGCAAGGGTATGTTCGAATTCCTCGATGCTCAAGGCGGATGGTTAGAATTTTCTCACCGAATCTATCCAGGAGAGCCTATTCAAATGATTAAGCTCGTTCATGGAGAAATCTGCGATTTGCCTATGGGAATCGTGAGACATTTGAACAATACGAAGCGTAAGGTTCGTAGATATTCTATGGAAATTCCAACAGATGGCAAGAAACCTCCTAGAAGCTTCGAAACGATATCTAGATGCAGATTCACACCAATGGATGTAATGTGAGCGCTCCTAACTCAAATTACGGGCCTCCCTTCGGGGCGAACTTCATTCCGAATTTGCAGTACATAACAAATATCACGCGCTCGTTTCCTGCTATCGTGACCTTTTTAGATGATACTAATTTTACCGTGGCAGAATGGATATCTTTTCGCATCCCTCCTGCCAACGGTATGATTCAACTTAATAATGAGAAAGCACAGATAATTTCACTTACTCCAAATACGGTAACAATAGCAGTAGACACGACGAATTTTTATCCGTTTATATATGTTCAAGACCCACAGGTTCCTTGTGTAGCGGTTCCGGCAGGCTCTGGAATCATACAGGGGACAACGGCGGTCACGTTAGAAGATGCCTTTGATAACGAGCCGACTACATGACAATAACATTTGTACCAACGTTTCCTTTATATCCGACACTGGCTAATGCCGTCACTAAGACGAGAAAGTTAACTGGTTCGAGCAACTCATTTCAGGTCACGGATAGCTACATTGTTCAGCAAATGCATAGTTTTTATTCCTATGACTTGCCAGCTAAGTTTCGATCATTAAAGCTCAAGGATATTTATACATTTACAACGAACGTTGGCCAAGATGTTTATCCATTCAACAGCGAATTGTATATTACAGTTAATCAACCTTGCACGTGCGCTAAAAGAGAAATAAGATTATTTACCGATCCGTGGTCATTTTACGGCTCAAATTTTAACTGGCAGCAGTTTACTAACTTTGCTTCCGGCAACGGAACTACAGGTCCGTACAGCGGTTTCACAACAGCCAACCCGCTTGTAGCCAGTTTCAACAACGACCCAGGAACCCAGACGAACAGGAACCTATTTTTCCCTCAAGGACGCATTCAAAACGTTCTAATTACGGCAAACGTCATAGGTGCTAATGGCGTCGGAGAAACCCAGAATGTAACCGATGATGGTCAAGGCAATCTGATTCAAATATTCCAGACAAGCAACAGTACCAATCAAGAGTACGGTTGGACGTATTATAGGCAATATGCCTCAGCTACGCCTACAGTACCAGGTGGTGCAACAATTAACTATCAAACAGGTGAAATCACCGGCCTTGTCTTTGCTCAGGCCATACCTGCTGGTACTCCGATACAGATTCAATACAATCCCAAGCTTTTCAATATTCCTCTAGCGATCATGTTCTATCAAAACCAGTTCACATTGTGCCCAGTGCCAGATGCCGGTTATACAATCGAGCTTACTTGCTATAGACAGCCAATACAAGCCCTTCTGGCGGCCGATATGTCTGGCAACCCAGAATTGTCCGAGTGGTGGGAAATACTTGCTGTAGGGGCCTCTAAGAAGATCTTCGAGGAAAGACTAGATAGCGACGGTGTCATGTTTATTGACAAAATGCTCAAAGAAAGATACGACGTCATTGAGACGAGAACGTACGCCCAGATAGGACAGCAAAGAATTAGAACAATTTACACAGATCAGCTTACCGATAATTACGGTTCCTCTGGCGGTGCCCTTACTAACTTTGGATCGATATGAAAAAAAAGCAGAAGAGCAAACCGCAGAAAGTTCCGATTCAGGATAAGAAAAAGAAAGTTAAATCGCTACCAAACAAACCTATTCCGCTCGGTGGCGGGCCATTTGTTGGGCGACATACAACGGGGTAGTTCTCATGGTTGTCATCAAGGGAAAAGAAAAAATAGTCAACAAGCCACTAGCACCTGCAAAAGCCAAGTTGAGCGAGAAAAATAAGAAGAAATTACGCAACCCTCGAAATGTACAGCCAATACCAACTGTTTGCGTTAGCTAAGGAGAGTTATGCCAATACCAACATACACCCCAGGATATCCACCAGATGGGTCATCTCTTGGGCAAACAAAAGTTGTCATAAGAAATAACCTTGATGGAACATTTCAGACACTTGCCGTAGATCATATTGATAATAATGGAAGTCCAGGAAGCAACCCGGCTGGATATCACAAAATTATCCACGAAGTAAGTCAGACGAATGTATCGACAGCTACGAATGTTAACCAAGTTTTCTCTGGAGTCCCTGGAACCTTGGTGGTTAATTCGACAACAACCCCAGCAATTCCAAACAATGGTGATACGCAACTTTATTCACTTAGTGGCGCAGGGGTTTTATCTCAACTTACAGGGAGTCTTCTTGCTGGAAATGGGTACGCTTGGGTTGGTGGAATCCTATTACAATGGGGAACATTTTCCATGGCCTCGAATATTCATTCACAAGGAGTTTCTTACCCGATTGTTTTTCCTCATAATGTCTTTATGCCAGCAGTTATTGGGAGTACGAGCAACGATCCTGCTGAGGCGGCTGGGGTGAACCTTTCTTCCGTCAGCACGTCAGGATTTACGGCATACAGAACAGGAAACGGCAACCTTAATTACACGTTTATAGCCATAGGAAACTAAATGTCTTCAGGCTTTCAACAGGTTCTTATCGGCGGATACCCAAGCGGAGGACTTTCTCAGGATAGAAAACCTGCATTACTTGCCAATGAAGCCTATTCTGAGCTGAACAATGCCTACGTTTTCCGAGAAAGAACCAAGAAAAGAGACGGTGAAGTCCCCATGGGTCGTCTGTCTCGCGTCACAACTAATTTCGATATACTAAATAGCGGTGCATCGCCTTGGTCTTTTAATCTCTACACGAAACTTTCTATCACCAAAGAAACTAATGCTGAGATACAACCCGGCAGTGTCAGCATAACTATTGCTACGATAGCCACGCCCTTTGTCGATCAGGGAACGGAACCT
>Ga0193699_10000108_pt1 | contig 38960 bp, 35 predicted proteins | sample L3c2metaG_FD_160095 | JGI IMG/M metagenome (GOLD analysis project Ga0193699, IMG submission 160095) | Soil microbial communities from a riparian zone of the East river system, Colorado, United States - L3c2 | ecosystem: Environmental > Terrestrial > Soil > Riparian zone | place: USA: East...
TGGAATTGCTGCGACTGGCCCAACGTTGCGAACGGTCAGCCCATGGCCGGCGTGCATCGCGAGTCCGAGATCGGCACCGCGCCGCGCCGAATCGCGCAGCGCTTCCAAAGTGTCCTTCGAATCCGGTCGCTGCGAATAGCTTCCCGTGTGCAGCTCTACCGCGGGAACGCCGAGCTTTTTCGACTGCTCTATGGCCGAGCGCGTCGGGTCGATGAAAAGGCTCACTCGGATCCCGGCATCGGTCAACGCTTCGATCGCATTTCGGATGCGGCCGGGGTCGCTCGTGATGTCGAGCCCGCCCTCGGTTGTGATCTCCTCGCGCCGCTCAGGAACGAGTGTCACCTGCTGAGGTTTGAGCCGGCGTGCCAGCTCGAGCATCTCCGCGACGCAGGCCATTTCGAGATTGAAGTAGGTGGTGACACTCTTCTTTAGCCGTTCGATGTCCGGGTCCTGCATGTGGCGCCTGTCTTCGCGCAGATGAGCTGTAATTCCGTCCGCGCCCGCCGCTTCGCACGCCGCGGCCGCCTCGACCGGATCAGGTTCAACTCCGCGCCGAGCCTGCCGCAGAGTCGCGACGTGATCGATATTGATGTACAGCCGTTGTTGCTTTGCTCGCATTGTCACAGTCCCTAAGGCGCAGCTCTATCCCGTGGAGAATTCTATAGTGTCGTTTAGAACAGTTGCCGGTTTGCTATTTCTCGCCGCCTGCTCGACTGGTACCCATACAGCCGCCAACAGCGGAACGATGACGGGCGCGGCGTCGGCCCAGCTCGCAGTCGAGGGCTTCCTGCGGGCGGTCAACGCGAAAGACCTGCAGGCGATGTCCACCGTTTTCGGAACGAAGGACGGCCCTGCCCGCGAGACGATGGACCGGACGGAGCTGGAGAAGCGCGAGATCATTCTTGCCTGCTACTTCAACCATGACTCGAACCGGATCATTAGTGAGGATCAGGGAATCGGCGGCCACCGCGAAGTGCGCGTCGAGCTGAAGAAGGGGAACATGCTGCGCCAGACGACTTTCTACGCGATCCGTGGTCCGGGCGGAAGGTGGTACGTGGATAACATGGACATCGCATCGGTCCGCGACTTCTGCGGCAATCCGGGAACCGGGCGTTCAGGACGCTAGTGATCTGACAGCTCGACCAGCACCCCGCCCGTGGACTTGGGGTGCAGAAACACGATCCGTTTTCCTTCAGCTCCGACGCGAGGTTTATCGTCGATGAGACGGACGCCCGCCGCGCGGCACCGCTCGATCATCGCGTCGAGATCGTCGACCGCAAAGCAGATGTGATGGATTCCCGGTCCACGCTTCGCCACGAAGCGGCCGATCGGTGAGGATGGATCGTCAGCCTCGAGCAGCTCTACGAGGGGCTCCCCGGCGCTGAAGCCCACTATGCTGGCGCCGTCAGAATCATCGAGCGCAACTTCGGTCAACCCCAGCACGTCCCGAAAGAAAGGGAGGCTCTCGGCGAGCGCCTCCACCGCGATGCCAATGTGGGATACGCGCGTGCCACGCGGGGTTGATGGGGTCATTAAGTTTAATGATTAGGGGGACAGCATCCCCGCAGAAAATTAACTGACGAACCTTCGCGGCGTATCCCGCGTTTTGGAGACTAGAATATGTCGAATGCTCTTGAAGTGAATGACTCCGATTTCGAGCTGCAGATCGAGCAGCACAAGGGGCTCGCCGTGGTCGATTTCTGGGCCACTTGGTGCGCGCCCTGCCGCATGGTGGCGCCGCTGCTGGATCAGCTCGCCATCGAGTACGAAGGCAAGGCAAAAGTCGCGAAAGTCGATGTGGACGTGAACATCAAGACGTCGACCAAGTTCAACGTTCGCTCGATTCCCGCGATTCTCTTCTTCAAAGACGGCAAGCTCGTCGACCAGGTGATCGGCTTCGTGGGCAAGCCCGCGCTGGCGGAGAAGTTCAAGCAGCACGCAGCGTAATCAGCGGAGTCCCTCTCCGGCCGATTTGTGAGCTCCGCAAAGGCGGGGACTCTCTTTCTGGTGAGCACTCCCATCGGCAATCTGGGAGACATGTCGCATCGCGCGGTCGAGGTTCTTTCCTCGGCCGCGCTTGTTATCGCCGAGGACACCAGGCACTCTCGCCGGCTGCTGGATCACTACAAGATCGGCACACCCCTCAGCTCGTACCATGAGCACAACGAGGCGAAGGAAACGCCTCGGCTCGTCGCGCGACTCCAGGCCGGCGATTCGATCGCGTTGATATCGGACGCGGGAACGCCGCTCATCTCGGACCCGGGATCACGGCTGGTCGATGCGGCTGTCGACGCCGGAGTGCCCGTCGTTCCGATTCCTGGGCCGTCGGCCGTGATGGCGGCGCTCGTGGCCTCGGGGATGTCGCTAGAGCGATTCACTTTCTACGGGTTTCTGCCGCGCAAAGGGAAGGAGCGGACCGAGACGATCAGCGATGTCGTCGCGTCGCGAGCGACGTCGGTCTTGTTCGAAGCTCCAACCAGAGTGGGTGCTACGCTCGAAACTCTGGTCGAAGCAGGCGCGGGAGAACGCCGCGCCGTGGTCGCCCGCGAGCTGACGAAGCAATTCGAGGAGTTCAAACGCGGCACCATCTCGGAGCTGTCACTTATCTACAAGGATGCGGACCCGAGGGGAGAGGTCGTGCTGGTGATAGCGGGAGCACCAGCGCAAACCGTTACCGAGCACGAGTTGAGCGACGCCGCGGCCCAGCTTCGCGCCTCAGGGAAAGCGCCACGCGATGTCATGGACCATCTGGTCTCCGCACTCGGTGCTCCGCGCAATCTCGCCTACCGCATCGCGCACGAGGATGAGTCGTGATCTCGCGACCCGATTGGGACACGCCGATCGTGTACGCGCCCGCGGATGCGGATGGCGACGAAGCAGCTGAGAGGGAGATCACTCCTCTCGAGCGCGAAGCGATCGAGGCAGACCTCGGGCCGCGCGGCGCCGTCGCTCGCGGCCTTCCGCAATACGAAGATCGCGCGAGCCAACGGGAAATGGCGGGTGCCGTTGCCGACTTGTACAACGATGGCGGAGTAGGGCTACTCGAAGCCGGCACCGGCGTTGGAAAATCACTCGCTTACCTCGTGCCGGCACTTCGATGGGCTGCCGCGAACGGCGAGTGCACCGTGGTCTCGACCAACACCATCAACTTGCAGGAACAGCTCGTTCGGAAAGACCTGCCATTTCTCGCCGACGCACTCTCCGGCGAACAGGATGTGCGGTTCGTTCTGCTCAAGGGGTGGCGCAATTACGTCTGTCTCCTGCGCTTGGCGCAAAGCAAGGTGCTCGCTTCGACTCTTCTCGCCGACGATTCGAACGCCGAGCTCGCGACAATCGCCGATTGGGCCGAGAGCACGACCGATGGGTCGCTCGCGGATCTGCCGTCGCCACCCCGACCAGAGGTCTGGGACGAGATCGCGGCCGAGCCGGATCTATGCCGGAAATCGGCGTGTCCACACTACGCGCGCTGTTTCCTGTTCCAGGCGCGGCGCGCGGCGCAGCAGGCGGACGTCGTCGTGGTCAATCACCATCTGCTGATGTCCGACGTCGCCGTGAAGCGCGCAAAACAGAACTGGGAGGACGCAGCGGTGATTCCGGCGTACTCGCGGTTGGTCGTTGACGAAGCGCACCACATCGAGGACGCAGCAGCGGCGCACCTCGGCACATCCGCGAGCAGGCGCGGATTGCAGCAGCTATTTGCGCGGCTGATTCGTCACGGCGCGGGCAACCGTGGCGGTCGTGGGCTGCTGCACGCGCTTGAGGTGCGGCTCATGTCCGCACCGGATCTGCTAAGCTCTGCGAGCGCCGACTTCATTCGGAAAACACTCGTGCCGAGCGTCGACGGGGCGCGCGAGAAGGCGGCGTTCCTCTTCGATCTTTTGCAGAGCTATCTCCAATCCCGCGGCGAAACGGTGAGACGACTCACAGGCGATTTCGCGCGGGATCCTGTCTGGAAGGCGGGACTCACGATCGCGCTCACTGATGTGCTCGGCGAAATCCAGATCCTCCGGAAGGGACTCGACATGATTCGCATCCGGATGGAAGGAGCAAAAAAGCCGGACGAAGCGGTCATGCCCCTAATTGGCGAGATGGCTGCAGTGGGTCGGCGGCTGGAAGGAGCCGCGTTCGCTCTGGAAGGCGCGCTTCGACCGCCTGCTCAGGGCGAGCCGCTGGTGAGATGGATCGAGCTGCGCGGACGCGAAGGAAATGTCGGAGTCTCCGCGGTGCCGCTCGACCTTGCACCAATACTCCGCGAAGACCTCTTCGACCGGGTGGAGACTGCGATCCTAACGAGCGCGACGCTCACTGCCGATTCGCGATTCGATTTTCTGGCGCGACGACTCGGGCTTGACTCCACCGGTGCAAACGTGGTCACCGAGATGTTTCCGTCGCCGTTCGAGTACCCGACCCACGCGCTCTTCATGGTGCCAACGGATGCGCCGGCGCCCAACATCGATCCCGCGGCGCACATGCAGGCCGTCGTGCGCAGCATCATCGATGTGACGGAGGCGTCAGACGGTGGCGTGTTCGCGCTGTTCACGAGTCACCGCGATGTGCGCACCGCGGCGGCCGAGCTGCGGGCGCGAGGACTCGAGCGGAGCCGTCCTCTTTATGTTCACGGCGACGACACCCGCGACAACCTTCTGAGGAACTTTCGCGATTCCGAGCGCGCTGTCCTCCTCGGTACTGCTTCCTTCTGGGAAGGCGTCGATGTGCCGGGAAGAGCTCTTCGCGGACTCGTCATCGCGCGACTGCCGTTTCGCGTTCCTTCCGAGCCGGTGACGGCCGCACATTGCGAGGCGATCGTCGAGAGAGGTGGAGATGCGTTCGCGGAGTACATGATCCCTCACGCGGCGCTGCGCCTGAAGCAGGGATTCGGGCGATTGATCCGCACCGCAACCGATCGCGGAGTCATAGTGTTGGTCGATCCGCGGGCGGTGAACAAAGGTTACGGCCGATCACTTCTTCGCGACCTGCCGCCCGCGCGCCAGGTATTCGGCCCGTGGAACACCATCGTCAAACAGCTGCAGAGCTTCTATTCATGAGAGCCCGCGAAGCAACTCTCCCACTCCAATCGGTGTCAGACTGAAATGCCAGCCAGGAACGCCCGCCCCGGAAAGATCGTTTGCGTCGGCCGCAACTATCGCGAGCACGCAAAGGAGCTCGGCAATGAGGTCCCGAAGGAGCCGCTCATCTTTCTGAAGCCGCCTTCCAGCGTCATATCGGAGGGGGATGCGATCCGGCTGCCCGCGGCCTCATCGAGGGTCGAGTACGAGGGCGAAATTGGGGTTGTCATAGGAAAAACTCTAACTTCCGTTTCGGAAGATGAAGCGGCGCGAGGAATCAGGGCGATAATTGCAGTGAATGACGTGACCGCGCGCGACCTCCAGAAAAGCGATTCACAATGGACTAGAGCGAAGGGTTTTGATACCTTTTGTCCTCTGGGAGAGGAGTCGTCAAAGCTTCCGGACCTCGACAGCCTGAGCGTCGTCACGCGAGTGAACGGCGTCGAACGGCAGCGGGGGAAAAGCAGCGAGATGGTCTTCTCGATCCCGTCCCTCCTCGCATACATCTCGCGCATAATGACCTTGGAGCCAGGAGACCTCGTAGCGACAGGAACGCCTTCAGGAGTGGGCCCCCTCACTCCAGGCGACGTCGTCGAGGTCGAGATTCCAGGTGTCAGTCGCGTGAGCAACCCTGTACAAGAGAGCCGATAGTGCCGCCCTACACCAAGCGTGTGCTCAGCCTTCCCGAATATCCGCTGGCAAAGATCCCGGAACAAAAGCGCCAGCTCATCGCTCGCGGTGTCGATGTGATCGACCTCGGCGCGGGAGACGCTGATCTGTCGCCGCCCCCGGCGGTGGTTGAACGAATCACCGAAGCCGTGCGTATTCCCACCATGAGCCGGTATGGATTCGCTCTGGGTCTGGTGGAGTATCGCGAAGCCGTCGCCCGCTTCATGAAGCGGAGGTTCGGACAGGACTTCGATCCCCTCAAGGAAATCATTCCGCTCATCGGGTCGAAGGAAGGGCTGTCGCACCTTGCGCTGGCCTATCTGGAGCCGGGCGACGTCTCGATCGTCCCCGAGCCAGGCTACAACTCGTATCTGGGCGGCACGCTCCTCTCCGACGCGGTGCCGTACAAGTACCCGCTCCGCCCCGAGGACAATTTCCTGATCAACCTCGACAAGATCCCGGCGGACGTCCTGAAGAAGGCGAAGATCCTCTACCTGAACTACCCGAATAACCCGACCTCAGCAATCGCTCCCACGGAGTATCTCGAGGACATTGTCAGGCGCTGCAAGGAACTCGACATCCTGCTGGTGTATGACAACGCCTACTCCGAGCTCGCATACGACGGCTACGTGCCGCCCAGCATCTTCGAGATCGAGGGTGCGCGCGACGTCGCGATCGAGTTCCACTCGATGTCCAAGACGTACAACATGACTGGATGGCGCTGCGGTTGGGCGTGCGGAAAGCAGGAGTTCGTCGGCGCGCTGGCAAAGGTGAAGTCTTTCGTTGACACGGGGACGTTCATGGGGATTCAGGCTGCTGCTGCAACCGCGCTCGACAAATGCGCCGATTGGATTCCGACGAACGTAGCCGAGTTCCAGAGGCGGCGTGACGCAGCCGTGGAAGCTTTCAATGAGGCCGGGTTTCCGTGCGCGAAGCCGAAAGCCACCATGTACCTGTGGTGTCCGTTACCCAAGAACATTCCTAGCGCGGTCTTCGGCGAGAGACTGCTCCAGGACGAAGGCGTGATCGTCCTTCCAGGCTCCCTGTTCGGTCCCGGAGGCGAAGGGTTCTTCCGCGTCTCGTTCATCACTTCACCCGACCGCATGCGCGAAGCAGCAGCCAGGGCCGGCCGCGTGCTCAAGAAGCTTCAGGCCAAGTCGAGCGACGAAGCTCGTCCCGGTCCGCGTCGAGAAGAAATTTCGGGAATGGCGCGCGCCTGATGATTTTCCGCCGCGTCACGCCTCCGCCAACCGTCTCGAGAAAACGGCTATCGCCGTCCTTCCTCGTGTCGGTCGGCGTGCACACGGTTGTGGCGATCGCGTTGATGCAGATGTTGATCCTGAATGCCGACTTCTCGTCGAAGCCGAAGTCGTCCGCTGATCGTGCGCAGCGCGTAGGGTTCGTCAGACTGTCGCAGCCCGGAGTGAAGACGCCGACCGCGGGACGCAATGGGGGAGATGGTCGCCCCGCGACGTCGCGCCAGATTCACGTGGTCGCCCCGTCAACGGTACCCAATACGATCCCTGCTCCGGTGCCTTCGCTGACGAAGACTACGGACGCGGAAGGACTTGGTCCCATCGTGGGCACGGGTGGGCCTTCGCGCGGAGTACGGCCTCAGTATTCCGATGGCCGCGTCTGGGAGCCGCCCGGGCAAGTCGTCGCTCCCCCGAAGACGGTGGCGCAGACGATAGACAGCCTCATCGCCGACGGGATCGCGCCCTACAACGACTCGATTGCCGCGGCGGCCGGGAAGCGTGATCCGACCGACTGGACCATCCAGAAGGGCGGCTACAAGTGGGGAATGGACAGTAAGGCGATCCGGCTTGGACCGGTGTCGATTCCAACCGCGCTGCTGGCGATGTTGCCACTCAACATCACTGGTAATCCGCAAGCGTACGAGCGCAATCGCGCCTACGCGGCGATGAACCGGGACATCAACTGGCACGCGCAGCAGGCGATCAACGAGGCCGACTTCATGAAGGCGGTGCGGGGCATCAGGGAACGGAAGGAGCGCGAGCGCGCGGCCGCCCTCGCGGGGTCAACCCCATCTAAGGATGGGTCCGGAGACCAGCACCCCCACGACTAGCAGGCCCTTTTTTAAAACCCCTTATTGCTATTTTTCTAGCATGTGCTAGAATTGCAGCAGTTGAAGCTGTTCAGCGTGTCCGGTCATCTCATTAGAGGCCTTCGATGTCCCAGAACGACGAGCTCACGGGATTGAGCCGCAGAGAGCGGCAGATCATGGACTTCCTCTTCCAGCGTGGCAAAGCGTCGGTTGGAGAGGTGCTGGACGGCATTCCGGATCCACCGGGGTATTCGGCAGTCCGCGCAACGCTCCGCACTCTGGAGCAGAAAGGTCGTGTATCGCACGAGGAAGACGGCAGGGCTTACATCTACCGGCCTACACTCCGGCGCGACGCCGCACGGAAGTCGGCGCTCACGCACGTCGTCAAAACGTTCTTCGACAACTCCGCGGAGCAGGCGCTTGCCGCGTTGCTCGAGCTGAAGGGAACCAGGCTTTCCGAAGCGGAGCTCGAGCGGGTGTCGCGCCTCGTCGAGAACGCGAAGAAGGAGGGACGTTGAGATGCTGCGCCAACTTCTAGCCAACTATTCGTCGGTCCAGGGCGCGCTGCCGATTCTGATTGACGCCGCGCTCAAAGGCGCGATTCTCGTGGCAATAGCGGCGGCTGCCGCGTATCTCTTGCGCAAGCGTTCGGCCGCGTCTCGTCACGCGGCGTGGACCGCTGCGGTGATCGGCCACCTCGCGATCCCAGCTTTGGTGTTGTTTCTGCCGGCGTGGAGGATGCCGGTGCTTCCCGCAGCGTCGTGGATGCGCGCGGATGTCACTCCCGTGACGGGGGCTGCCACGATTCGCGTGACTGACGCGAATCCGAAGGTCGCGCCTCCGGACAAGGTGGCGCCGTCTGCTGGTGCGGCTGACGCCAAGAGCTCCACCAGCGCGTCCAATCCAGTGCCGCCGGTCGCGCCCGCAAAAGTGCCACTCGGGATCATCCCCATCGTTGCGGCGATCTGGTTCGCCGGTGCGCTGTTCGTGCTGCTCCGGCTTGCGTTTGGAACGTGGCGCGTCGGACAACTTGCGCGCGATGGCTCGCGCGTCGAGGACGGAGTGTGGCTCTCGCTCACTCAGCGTCTGGCCAACAGGCTAGGTGTCACACGTCCGCTCATTCTTCTCCGCGGCGAGCGTCTCGCGGTCCCCGTCACCTGGGGAATCGTGTATCCGGCTGTCCTTCTTCCGCAGGACGCGGACACTTGGTCCGAAGAGCGGCGCCGCTTCGTCCTCGTTCACGAGATGGCGCACGTGAAACGGTTCGACGCGCTCACGCAGCTTCTTGCTCAGATCTCAGTCGCGGTGTTCTGGTTTGATCCGCTGGTGTGGATCGCCGCGCATCAGATGCGTGTCGAGCGCGAGCACGCATGCGACGACTACGTGCTCCGCGATGGAACCGCTCCTTCGCTCTACGCCGGGGAGCTTCTGGAAATGGTCCGGTCCATCGGAACACCGAGCCACGATCGCGCCGCGCCGGCATTTGCGGCGCTGGCGATGGCCCGTCGCTCCGAGTTCGAGGGACGCATGCTGGCGATCCTCGATCCACGTCTCGACAGGCACACACTAACTCGAAGAGGCACTTTAATGACTGCGCTCATAGTAGCACTTCTCACACTGCCGCTCGCGGCGCTGCAGCCGTACCAGCAGCCGGCCCAGCTGCCGACCGCAGCGGCCGCGACGCTTCCCGAATCGTTCAAGATTTCGTTCAGTGAAGCGCCGGCGCAGCAAACCTCACCCGCTTCGGCTGGACCCGCAGCCTCGACATCAACAAAAGGGAATGCCGCGCTACCCGCGACCAAGATCTCGCAGCAATCGAGGTGGTCGTGTGAGGCCTATCCGCCCGGAACAACGTTGCGAGGCAGCTCCACTCACATCAGCGCCCACAATGACGGCGACGGCCAGATCCTCGAGTTTCTCATCAGCACGCCGGGCCGCTGCACCGAAGCCGCGGTTCTTGGCAAAGCTGTTTTTTCGCCGGATGAAACTCACATTGCACAGCTGGCTCCGGGCGGGTTCGCCAGGTTCCGGGAGCGCACTACCGCATTCGATCGTGCGGTCTCCGTTACCCCTGTTGGCGACGGCTCATTGAGCTACTCGGCGATGAACGATGGCCGCCCAGTGCCTTTCGACGCCGGAATGCAGGGCTGGCTCTCGCGCTTGCTGCCGGAAGTGTTGCGTGAGGCGGGCATCAACGTTCCAGCTCGGGTCGCGCGTCTACGCGCGGAGGGCGGGGTTCCCCGTGTGCTTCAATCGATCAGTGAGATCCAAAGCTCAGGCTCGAAGAGGGCGCACTACGAGGAGTTGATCAAGAACGGCCCGACGCTCAGCGGCGCTGACGCGGAGAAGGTCGCGCAGCAGGTCGCACGCGATCTGAAGAGCTCGGGAGATTTGAGCGCGGTATTGCAGATGCTGCCTCGCAGCGTCCTGCGAAACCCGGCTTCTCGACAGGCAATCGCTGGTGCGCTGTCGCAGATCAAGTCGAGTGGCGACAAGGCGACTACACTTCAGATTCTGGCGCCGAATGCCGACGCCGAAATGCTGCTGCTGTTGGCGCAAGCCGCCGAAAGCCTTCCGTCCAGTGGCGACAAGGCGAATTTCCTGATCACGACCGCAGCGGAATACCTCACTCCTGGGAGCGACGCACTACGCAATGCCTATTTCCGCGCAGCGGCAACTGTCCAGTCGAGCGGAGATTTGGCCAACGTTCTAATCTCGGCGATGCCGTATGGTCATGGCAGTCTGCCCGTCGCGCTGCGAGTAATCGAAACGTCGGAGGGCCTGAGGTCTAGCGGCGATGCGGCCAATGTTTTGATCTCGCTGGTTTCACAGCGCCTGCTGGATCCCAGCACGCCTCGTGCGACACTGGCCGCGATCAAGCGGACTCTGACCATGGAGTCGAGCGGTGACAGAGCGAATGTCTTGATCGCGCTTTCGGGCAGGGGCTTGTTGTCGAATTCCGAGGTCAAGGACGCGTACGTCAAAGCCGCCATGGCACTTCCATCAGAAGGCGACAGGTCCAACGCGCTGGCCGCTGCGGCGAGGCAGTAGCTCATGAAACCCACTACCGGCAAGAGCCCAATCGTGAATGCTGGAAAACTAGCACTCGGTCTGATTGCGATACTCGCGGTTGCCCCAGCGGGAAGTGCGCAATCCGTCCAGGCACAGGAAAGTCCAACTGGCGCCTCAACGGCCAAGACTGTTGCGATGGCATCAGTGGCCGAGCGTCCACCGGTCATCGACGGACGCGACGACGATCAGATCTGGAAATCAGCGACGCCCATCACGGGATTCCGTGTCTTCGATCCGAAAGAAGACGGCGATCCAACCTTTCAGACGGAAGCGAAAGTCGGATACGACGCGCAGAACATCTACATGTTCGTCCGAATGTTCGACCCCCACCCGGACAGCATCGTGTCACTCCTTTCGCGGCGCGACGTCAGGACGCAGAGTGAGCAGCTGAAGATCATGATCGACTCTTACCACGACCGGCGCACGGGATACGAGTTCGCCGTGAATCCGGCCGGCGTGAAGCGCGATTACTACACCTACGACGACTCACGCGAGGACATCACCTGGGACGCGGTGTGGGACGTGGCAACGCTGATCGACTCGCTCGGATGGACGGCGGAGTTTCGAATTCCGCTCAGCCAGATCCGCTATCCGAGAGCAGCCGAACACACGTTCGGCCTGATGATAGTCCGTGACATCGCTCGCTTGAGCGAGCGGGACAGCTGGCCGCTGCTCCGCAGGTCCGTGCGCGGAATTGCCTCACAGTTCGGCGATCTCGGCGGTTTTCGCGGCCTCGGCTCACCGCATCGATTGGAGGTCGCGCCGTACGTCGTGACCAAGAACCGGAGCCGTCCCCAGCCGATTGGGTTCGGCCGGACCCAGAAGCTGACTGTTGGCGGCGACGTCAAATACGGTCTGACATCCAACCTCACTCTCGACGCCACCATCAATCCCGATTTCGGTCAGGTTGAAGCCGATCCCGCTCAGCTCAATCTCACCGCGTTCGAGACGTTTCTCGCCGAGCAGCGGCCGTTCTTCCTCGAGGGAACAGGAATATTCAGCTTCGCCGGCGATGCATCGCGCCTCTTCTATTCGCGTCGCATCGGTCGCGAACCCCAGCTTGGGGGACTCGTTGCGGATCCCGCCGCCGACATTCCGTCTGCAACGCCAATTCTCGGCGCTGGCAAGCTCACGGGAAGGTTGGCCGGCGGAGCGTCTCTCGGTGCTCTCTTCGCGGTCACAGGACGCCAGTCGGTTGGCCCGACGGTCGTTGAGCCGCAGACGGAATACGGAGTTTTCCGCGCGTCACAGGATTTCAGGAAAGGCCTGACGGGAATCGGTACGATCTTGACGGTGGTGACGCGCCAGCTCGACGATGTCGCAGCGCAGCGTCTGCGTCGACAGGCGATCGTTGGCGGGATCGATGCCCGCCACCGCTTTGCGGACGGGCGCTACAGCATCTCTGGATCATTTGCGACGAGCAGTGTGAGCGGAACTGCTGCGGCGATCGACCGGACCCAACGCAACGCGGTTCACTATTACAACCGCCCGGATGCGCGACTCCCGTATGATCCGAGCCGGACATCTCTGTCGGGGACGGATCTTCAGCTCAAGGCGGACAAGATTGCGGGGACGTTGACGTATGGCGCCCAATACGAGCGCCTCTCACCTGGCTTCGAGACGAACGACATCGGGTTCCTCTCCCAGGCAGATCAGCAATTTGCGCAGGTCTACGCGGGCGTACAGAGCAGTGAGCCCCGCGCATTCTGGCGCAACGCGTCAGCCCAGATCTATCAGTACAATCAGTTCACGGCCAACGGGCTTCCGACGACCAACTACAGCGAGCTGGATCTCTACGTTGAGTTTCAGAACCGCATGACGTTCAGTGCGAGCATGTGGTCCGACAATCCTCTGCCTGCATATTGTGACCGCTGCGCGCGTGGCGGTCCGGCCGTTCGCAGCTCTCCCGACTACAACGTGCTCATCAATGTGGGCGCTGATCCGCGCTGGATAGCGGTGCCGACCTTTGCCGCGATCTATACCGTTGGTGATTACGGCAACTCGACGCTCTGGCGCGTGCGCCCGTACGTGACGGTCCGCGCGCGCAGCAATCTGAGCTGGGAACTCGGCACACGGTACCAGCGCAATCGCAACGACACGCAGTGGTTCCAAAACCTCGGCGTCATCGGCAGCGACACGACGCACTACCTCTTTGCGCACCTGGACCAGGAGCTACTGAGCTTCACCAGCAGGTTCAACTATACGGCGACAACCAGGATGTCATTGCAGCTCTACGCCGAGCCCTTCATGACGACGGGCCGCTACTTCAGGCTGCGCGAGCTAGCCGCTCCGCGCGCTGCTCAATACTCCGATCGCTATCGCCCCTTCTCGCTCCCGACAAGTGACGCAAGCTTCAACGTCAAGCAATTAAACGCGAGCGCAGTGGCGCGCTGGGAATACCGGCCCGGTTCGACCGTCTTCATTGTCTGGACGCAGGGACGCGATCAGGATGATCGCAATCCGGGGAGCTTCAAACCCGCGCGCGATTTCAAGGATCTGTTCGCAGCGCGCCCGGACAATACGTTTCTCATCAAGGCGTCGTATTGGATGAACTTCTAGGAGAACTGCGCAAACCCCACAGTATTCCCGCCAGGTTCCCGAACGTACATCTCGGTGCTTCCATAGAATGTCTGGTGCCGCGGCTTCACCACCGGCGCGCCGGCGAGGGACTTCTCCACCTTGTCGAGATCGTCAACCGTGATGAACAGCGCGACGGAATGACCCATGAGCTCGTTCGCCGATGCGGCCTGCTCGCTCATGACGCTGGCGCGCGTCTGATACATGATCTCGACCGGGCCTTTCTGGACGCTGGCGAATATCAGCTTTCCGTCGGGGTCCGGAACCTTGTTGGTAATCTCGAACCCGAGGCGATCCGTCCAGAACTTGAGGCACGGTTCGACCGTTTCCACGATCAGAACCGGCGTCAGTTGCTTCAGCGTCAGGGAAGCGCCGCCCGAGGAGTCACTTCCCACGCGGCCGGCTCCTTACGACTGTGACCCGTTACCGCCCAAGTTCGCGTCGAACCCCGGACGAAACACTCCACAGAGTACCCCGAGTATTCCGAAGTCCATTCCGGGGGTGACGGTGATGTCGCGCTCCGCGGGATTCGCTGCTTCGAGGACAACGGCGCCATCGCGACGGGCGTACGTCTTGACGGTCGCTTCTTCGCCAAGTCGCGCCGCGATGATGTCCTGATCGCGGGGCTCCTGTTTGGGATTGATCATCACATAGTCGCCGTCGTTGATGCAGCGGCCTACCATGCTGTCGCCCTTCACCTTGAGGAAGAACACTTCGTCGTCTGGGACGAAGCGGCGATCGATCGTGATGAATCCCTGCCGATGCTCCGGGAGGAGCGCCGGCTCGCCAGCGTGGATGCGTCCGTAAAATGGCACCGGCTGCGTACGCATCGCGGCACCGAAACCGAGGAGATTGACGCCGCGTGATCGCGCGGGATCTCTCTCGATGTATCCCTTTTTTGCGAGTGACTGCAGGAGGTCGGAGACTGTCTTGGTCGACTTGATCTTGAACTGCTTGCCGATGTCTCGGATGCTCGGCTGGTAGGTGTGCTCGGCCGTGAAGTCGAGCAGATAGTGGTACACCGAGCTTTCGAGCTTTGTTAATTGCTCGGCCATAAAAGCATCCTTATGAATGGGCGAGCCCGGAGGCGTCCGGGGGTCGCGTCTTCGCATAATGTGTGTACGAAATCGTACGCGGTCAACAGTTTCCTAGTTACGTTCTGTAACTATTTCCCGAGCGCTGACAAAGCCTTGTCGATTCGCTTTAGCGAGAGCTCGCGCCCCATCTGAAGCAGCATTTCGAAGATGCCTGGGCTGACGGTTAACCCGGTTAAGGCCACCCTAAGGGGCTGAAAGACCTTTCCCGCCGAGATTCCACGGGACTCGGCCAACGAACGGAGCGCGGTCTCGAGGGACTCATTATTCCACTCCGGTACACTTGCCAGCGCGTCGCGCGTCGAGCGCAGCAAGTCGGCAGCCTCCGCTGGATCCTTCCAGTTCTTGGCGACAGCTGTCGGATCGTACTCGATCTCTTCGAGAAAATAGGGCTTCGCCTGACGAATGATGTCGTCGATCGTGCGCGACCGAACGCGAAGCAAGTCAAGCAGTCTCAGGTACCAATCGCGCCGCGCCACGAGCTCTTCTTCGGTAGCGAGTCGCGCCGCAACTATCGACGGCGTAACGCGAGGCTCCAGCTCTTCGAGCGGGATCATGGAGAGATGCTGGCCGTTCATCCACTCCAGCTTCTTCGGGTCGAAAATCGCCGCCTTTTTCTGCAGACCATCGACGCTGAACAGCTCGATCATCTCGTTCAGCGTCATCACTTCGCGGTCGCCACCAGGAGACCAGCCGAGAAGAGCGAGAAAGTTGAGCATCGCTCCCGGAAGGAGTCCGTAATGCTGGTAGTCTCCCACCGCGGTCGCGCCGTGGCGCTTGCTTAGTTTCTTCCCATCGAGACCATGAATCATCGGCAGATGCGCGAACGTCGGCAGCGGCGCGCCTAGTGCCCGATACAGCAGAATCTGTTTCGGCGTGTTGGAGATGTGATCGTCGCCGCGCATGACGATGGTGATTCCCATCGCGATGTCGTCGGAGACGACAGCATGATTGTAGATCGGCGTCCCGTCCGAGCGCAGGATTACGAAGTCCTCGATGTCCTTGTTCGGGAACGCGATGCGCTCGTGGACCATGTCGTCCCACTCGGTCGTGCCCTCCGGAACACGGAACCGAATCACATACGGCTCTCCAGCGGCGACTCTGCGCTCCACTTCTTCACGGGACAAGCGGTCGCAGCGGCGATCATACTTGAACGCCTCCTTCTCCGACGCAGCCGCGCGACGGCGTTCGTCGAGCTCCGCGGGAGTGCAGAAACAGCGGTAAGCGCTGCCGTTCTCGAGAAGCGTGCGCGCATCAGCCTGGTGCCGCGGGAGATTCGCTCCCTGGTAGACCACGCCGTTGTCCCAGAGGAGTCCCAGCCACTCCAGTCCGTCGAAGATCGCGCGCGTGCTCTCGTCGGTGCTGCGAGCCTTGTCGGTGTCCTCGATGCGGAGAAGGAACTCTCCGCCGAACTTCCGAGCGTATAGCCAATTGAAGAGCGCGGTCCGCGCGCCGCCGACGTGCAGGTAGCCCGTCGGCGAAGGTGCGAAGCGAAGGCGCGGTTTGGTGCCGTTTGTCATCAGCGATTTGAAAAAGAACAGCGGGCCCACACTGGATGCGCGGACCCGCCGAGCGGAGAGAGAGGGATTCGAACCCTCGATACGCGTTTCCACGTATGCCGGTTTAGCAAACCGGTGCCTTCAGCCTCTCGGCCATCTCTCCAGGAGAGTTTTGGAAGTTATTGGCGCCGAGAGAGTGGGACAACCCTTGGCTAGCGGAATTGTCTGCACGCGTGCATCAATTTGGATAACGCATTGTTGGAGGCTCAGATGCTTTCCCGGTATGCTCGCAAACTGCCCACGCTGATTCCCGCATTGGTCCTCGTCGCCGCGACCTCGTCACCACTCATGGTCGTCGAATACGAGATCCCGCGTGAGCGGGCCTTCCCGCATGATCCCGCGGTTGGCGCCGATGGAATCGTCTGGTACACGGACCAGGCGAATAGCTTCATCGGGCGTCTGGATCCTGCTACAGGCAAGATCACTGATTATCCGACACCGACACCGGCGTCTGGACCGCACGGAATCGTCGTCGCGCCGGACGGAGGCGTATGGTATACGGCGCAAAGGAGTTCCAAGCTCGCGCGCCTGGATCCGAAAACGGGACACATCGAGGAATATTCGCTTCCTGCGGCGGCGCGAGACCCGCACACACCGCTCGTTCGAAAAGGAATGGTCTGGTTCACCGTTCAGCAGAGCAACGTGTACGGCCGGCTCGATCCGCGAACGAAAGAGGCTAAGGTGTGGACGGTGCCGACAAACCGTGCGCTCCCATACGGGATGGTCAATGCGCCCGATGGCTCGATCTGGGTCGCATTGTTCGGAACAAACAAGCTTGGCCGGATCGACGGAGAAACTGGAGAGCTTCGCGAAGTCACGCTTCCGCAAAGCGGTGCGCGTCCGCGGCGACTCGTAGTCGACGAATCGGGCATGGTGTGGTACAGCGATTTTGCGCGCGGCTACCTCGGCTCCTACAACCCGAAAAGTGGCGCGTTCAAGGAGTGGCTCTCGCCTGGAGGTGCCAGCTCCGCGCCGTACGGAATTGCGATCGCTCCCGACGGACGGATCTTCTACGACGAAGCGCGCCCGGGAACGATCGTCGCGTTCGACCGGAAGTCGGGTCAAATGGAGACGATCAGGATTCCGACACCGGGATCGATCGTTCGCAACATGGCGGTCGACAGCACGCGTAGCCGTATCTGGCTCGCCTTGAGCGGCACGAGCCGCATCGGAAAGATAGAATTGAAGTGACGATGAGCCACTCTGCGCTTCACGTAACTCCCACCGAGATTAAATGAGACAGTCAGCACGCACGCTTGCGCTTTTCTTCATGCTAGTCGCGCCGCGCACGGCGCAGCCGCAAGCGGCGGACGCCACGGCGGGAAGGCCTTTGGCCCCGCAGCCCTCTGCGACGCGACCCGGCCGCGATCCCAATCAACCAATCGACGAGGAGTACACGCGAAAGATCCGCGAGTACACGACGGAGTCATTCTTCCTCTCGCCGCTGGTGGATTATCTCCCGGCCTCGTCCACGGTGCCGACGCCAAAGGCAGTGCTGGGTGACATCGCAGGCGCGCGAAACAATCTCCCGTACTCCAAAGAGGTTTACACCTACATGCGAATGCTGGCCAAGGCCAGTCCGCGAGTCCGCGTGTATTCGATCGGTACGACCGAAGAGGGGCGCGAGATGATCGCCGTCGCCGTGGCGTCGGAGGCACTGCTCGCCAATCTAGAACAGAACAAGGCAAACCTGGCCAAGCTCGCGGATCCGCGCAGCATCAACATGGATGACGCGGAAGCACTGCGGCTCGTGAAGCAGACGACGCCGGTCTATTACATCACGGGGACCATCCATTCGCCGGAGTCCGGCGCGCCTACCGCGCTCATGGAGCTCGCCTACCGCCTCGCGGTAGACGAGAGCCCGTACGTCACGAACATCCGCGATCATCTGATCACGCTCATCACGCCGATCGTCGAAGTCGACGGCCGCGATCGTCAAGTCGACATCTACCGCTGGCACATGGCGCATCCGGGCGAGACCGCGCCCCCGCTGCTCTACTGGGGGCATTACGTCGCGCACGACAACAATCGGGATGCAATGGCGCTGACGCTCAAGCTGTCGCAGAACGTCCTCGATACTTATCTCGATTGGAAAGCGCAGGTGCTGCACGATCTGCACGAATCGGTTCCGTACCTCTACGACAACACCGTTGGAGACGGCCCCTACAACGCCTGGCTCGACCCGCTCCTCACCAATGAGTGGCAAATGCTCGGCTGGAACAACGTGCAGGAGATGACGCGCCTCGGCATGCCGGGAGTGTTCACTCACGGCAACTTCGACACGTGGTCGCCGGGTTATCTGATGTTCATGGCGGCGACGCACAATGGAATCAGCCGCCTCTACGAGACGTTTGGAAATGGAGGGACCGCAGAGACTGTTGAGCGCACTCTCTCGCCGACTGAAACGGCGCGGACGTGGTATCGGCAGGACCCGCCGCTGCCGCGGGTCAAGTGGTCGCTGCGCAACAACAACAATTACGAGCAGACGGGATTGCTGGTGTCGCTCAGCTATTTCGCGAACAATCGCGAGCAGTTCCTCGAGAATTTCTGGGAGAAGAGCAAGCGCTCGATTCTCAAGGCGCGCGCGGAAGGCCCCGCCGCATACGTTCTTCCGGCCGACGACCGGCGTCTCGGCGCGCAGGCGGCGCTGCTCAGGGTCCTTCAGAAGCAGCACGTAGAGATCTCCCGGGCGACGGCGCCATTTACCGTGCTCGTCCCGGTTCCGCGGTCGCGACCGCCTGCGGGCGCGGGCGGAAGACCGGCTGACAGTACGAAGCCGTATGATTTCGCGCGCGCGCCCGACAGCACGAGACCGAGCGAGCTGGCGAGACCTTCAAACGCTCCGCCGCCGATCAATCCTTACGACACGCTCCCACTGTCGGTCGCGCGCAAAGAGCCGCGTCAGGTTCCAGCCGGCAGCTACATCATCAGGATGGATCAACCGTACTCCCGGATCGCGGACGCTCTTCTCGACTATCAGTACTGGAGTCCGAACGATCCCCAGCGCACGCCCTACGACGATACCGGCTGGACCTTCCCGGAGAACTTCGGCGTGCGCGCGTACCGTGTGACCGAACCGACGGTTCTGGCCGTGCCGATGGAAAGCGTGAGCGGCGAGATCAGAGCGCCTGGCGGAGTCACGGGAACTGGAGCCGTCTTCGCCATCGATCACAACGCCGACAACGAGCTCGCGACGCTGCGTTACCGGTTCAAGGGGGCGGATTTCCAGATCGCCGAGCAGCCGTTCGAATCAGCGGGCCACAAATTCGGGCGAGGGTCCTTCATCGTGCGGGGAATTGCCGCCGGTGATTTGGAGAAGGCGTCGAAGGAGCTCGGACTGAAAGTCTATGCACTGTCCACCGCTCCTACGGTGGCGACGCACCCGGCCCGAGCCGCCCGCGTCGCCATCATGCACACCTGGATCAGCACTCAGACCGAAGGCTGGTGGAGGCAGGCGTTCGATTTCAACCACATTCCGTACGAGTACATCAGCGTTCAGGATGCGGCCAGCGATCCGAATCTGAGAGCGAAGTACGATGTGATCCTGTTTCCTCCCGGCGGCGGGAGCCCGCAGTCGATTGTCGCCGGCCTGCCCATGTATCGGAATCCGATGCCCTGGAAGAAGACCGAGCTAACGCCTAACCTCGGCATCGATGAGACCGACGACATTCGACCGGGCCTCGGATGGACCGGTGTTCAGAATGTCGCGACGTTCGTTCGGAGTGGCGGAGTGCTCGTCGCAGTCGACAACACCGCAGATCTCGCGGTGACGTTTGGGCTGGCGAATGGAGTTTCGCTGAATCAGCCGCCTCGTCTGCACGTCGTAGGGAGTCTGCTGCGCACGAAAGTCGTCGACGACGCGAGCCCCCTTGTCTACGGCATTCGCGACAGCCTCGCGGTATACAGCGACGGCGGCTCGAGCTTCAGCATCACCAACGTTCTTGGAACGCGCGGTGGCCGCTTTCCGGATTCGGCGGCTGCTCGCCCAACCGGACGCGGAACCACGGAAGACGTCGATGTTCCGCAGGGTAGAGTGGTACTCGATCCGCGCAATGACGTGCCGCAGCGCAGGCCGGTGCAGCCATGGCAAGCGGCGCCGGTGACGGACGAGCAGACGCGAAATCCTCTGACGATAATTCCGCCCGCGTTGCGACCACGCGTAGTACTGCGCTTCAGCGATCAGCGCGATCTTCTGGCGTCGGGTCTTCTCGACGGAAACGATGTCGCACAGCGGCCGGTCATCGTCGATGTGCCGCTGGGCAAAGGACACGTCGTTCTCTTTGCCAACAATCCCATGTGGCGTGGCGCGACGATCGGCAGCTACTTCTTCGTCTTCAACGCGTTGCTCAATTTCGACCACCTCGATGCGGGAAGGAAACTCGATCCGCGTTGAGAAAATCGCGCTAGCAGGCGCGTTACTACGTACGTTTGCGACGGAAAAATAGAATATCCCGTCGCCGAATTCGCCCTCTGTGGCACCCGCCCTGCAAAGCAAAAACGCTGAGCACAGACCTTGGCGCGTAAACAGCGACGGAGGACCTGGCGTGAACTATCGGACGTTTCTCGACACGACGGGGAAACGGTGGGAGGTGTGGCTGGTCACACCCGCCGCGGCGGAGAGACGAAAGGCCGACCGCCGGGCCGCCGCAGCGAGCAGCGAAGGCTTGCCGGCGACTTCTGAGCGCCGGATCACGCCAGACCGGCGTAAGTCGCCGTTCCACCGGACTGTGGCCGTCGCAAGTGAATTCAGTCAGGGATGGCTGTGCTTCGAGAGCGAAGGTGAGAAGCGGCGTCTCGCTCCGGTTCCCAACGGCTGGCATGAAGCGGGACCCGACCGGCTAACGACTTGGCTTCAGGCCGCCAAGCGCGTTGTTAAATGCGGTCCGTGACGTAGATTCAGTCCTCCAGGCCTCTCACCATGACCGCACCGCACGAACCAAATCGACACACTCCCCGCAAGATTCTGCGTGAACGTGACGCGATGATATGCCGGTCTTGCAGCAATGAGGAGCGCGCATCGGAAGGTTATCCTTGCAGGAATTGCGGAACGTTCATCTGCATCATCTGCACTTTTCGCGGCGTCGAATACTGCCGAAACTGCGAACAACAGAGCGCGGATCCTCAGGCCAAGCGAAGCGCCTGAAGCACTTGCTGCATCTCGATCTCCCCAATCCAACTGAAATCAGAATGAAGAGAGTCTCGAAACAGTATTTCGTCGCGCTGATCATTTGCGTTCCTTTCGTAGCGAGCGCCCAGGAGAAACAGCGGTTCGCGAACATGGACGAAGCGCTGCAGGCGGGGGCGATCCTTCGAGGCCGGCAAGGTCCGCAAAACGTCAACTGGATCGAAGGTGGTGCGAGGTTCTCGTACACGGATCGCGATGCTCGCACGGGTACGCCTCTGATTCGTGCGTACGATCCGCCCACCGGCAAGGATACAGTTCTCTTCACGACGACCGGCGTAACCGTTCCGGGTACGAACCAGCCATTCACCTACGACGGGTTTGAATGGGCAGCGGATTCGAAGCATCTCGTCTTCCAGACGAACTTCCGGCCCATCTATCGCCGGTCCGGCATTTCCGACTACTACATCTACTCTCTCGCCAGCCGCAGCATGCAGCTCGCGACCAAGGACGCGCGGACGGGAGAGCTCTCGCCCAACGGTGCGATGCTGGGGTTCGAGCGTAACGGCGACATGTACGTCACGACTCTCGCGAATCACCAGGAGAAGCGGCTCACCAGGGATGCGTCGGAGCACGTGTACAACGGCCACTTCGATTGGGTTTACGAAGAAGAGTTCGGTCTCGCGCAAGCCTGGAAGTGGTCTTCGGACAGCCGCTACATCGCCTACTGGCAGCTCAATGACTCCGCTGAACCGCAGATCCAGATTTCTGACTACTCCGGCCTCCATCAGGAGTGGGAGAAGCTCCGCATCCCACAGGTCGGTGACTCCAACGCGACGGTTCGCATCGCAGTAGTGAACGTCGCCACCGGGCAGAATACGTGGCTCAACACGGGCGAGCGCGGCGAGTTCTACATACCGCGCATCTACTGGACGAGCCGCGCCGACACGCTCGCCGTCATCACGCTCAACCGCCTGCAGAACACGATGAAGCTTTTCTTCTTCGACGTGAAGACCGGCGGACGCCGAGAGGTGATGACCGAGACCTCGAAGACATGGCTCGATGTCTACGACTTCTACGCGGGCGTGGACGACATGATGTCCTTTCCAGAGAACTCGCACGAATTCTTCTGGCTTTCCGATCGCGATGGCTACCAGCACCTGTACCGATACGATTACTCCGGCAAGCTGATCAACCAGGTGACGCGCGGAAACTGGAACGCGACGCGCATCGAAGGAAGCGACGCCAAGGGTCAGACGATCTACTACACGTCCACCGAAGCGTCACCTCTGCAGAGGCAACTGTACTCCATTCGCTTCGACGGCACCAATCAGCGCCGCATCACGACCGCGGAGGGAAATCATCGGATCAATATGTCCCCGAGCGCGACGTACTTCATCGACAGGTACTCGTCGCTAAAGCAGCCGACGCAGGTCGAGCTCTGGACTGCCAGCGGTCAGAAGCTCCGCACGATGGAAAACAACAGCGCGGTGACGACCTGGCTCGCGACCCACGCGTACTCACCGGCGGAGATCTTCTCCTTCACGACCTCGGACGGCGCGAAGATCGACGCCAGTATCGTAAAGCCGATTCCGTTCGATCCGAGCAAGCGGTATCCAGTGATTTTCGACATCTACGGCGGACCTGGATCGCAGCAGGTGTACAACCAGTTCGCGTCAAATGGATGGACGCAGTGGCTCGCGCAAGAAGGCTACATAATCGTCGGCGTCAACAACCGCGGCACGAATAACTACGGCAGCGCGTTCATGAAGATTGTCTACAAGCAGCTCGGCAAATACGAGGCACTCGACTTCGCGGAGACCGCGCGATACCTCGCCAAGCAGACGTACGTCGATCCGAAGCGTGTCGCAATCGTGGGCACCAGCTACGGCGGCTACAGCGCGGTGTACACGATGGAGATGTATCCCGAGCTCTTTCCGGTTGGCGTCGCCAACTCCGCTGTCGGAGACTGGCGCTTGTACGACACCATCTATACGGAGCGGTACATGAGCCTTCTCGGCGACAACCTCAAGGGGTACGTCGAGAGCGCGCCGATCGAGCAGGCGCCGAAGATGCGCGGAAATCTTCTGCTCATCCACTCGATGATGGATGACAACGTCCATCCACAGAATACGATGCAGCTACTGACGGCTCTTACGAACGCGGGCAGGGACGCCGAGGTCCGCATATATCCGCCAGGACGGCACGGTGCGGCTTACAATGGCCAGAGTGCCCGGTTGATCCGGCAGGTCACCGACAGTTATCTCAGACGTTACCTGAAGACGGACAGCCCTCCGGCGTTGATGCCAGCGCGATAGGGATGCAAAAAACGCCCGCCACTGGATCTCCAGTGACGGGCGTTTTGCTTGTGGAAGCGCGGGTCTGACTACTATTTCGCGTCCTTCCGAGCGTCGCGCACGTCACTCCGTCTGTCGCGACGATCCACGCGCAGATCCTTGCGGTCGGACTTGAGCTCTTTCTTGTCCGCCTTGGCTTCCTTCTTGTCGCCAGCTTTGATGTCCTGTCGCAGCTCCTTCCGATCCGAACGAACTTCTTTGCGATCCGAGCGGATTTCACGCGTATCAGCGCGGACTTCCCTGCAGTCCGCGGTCGCGGTTGGATGGCTCTTGCACCACGCGACAAGTCTTGTCCTCGTCATGTGCGGGGGCGCTTTCAGCGCTGCCTGCGCCGACTGTGCCGATGCATTTGATCCAACTGCCACTAACAGTGCGGCCGCGAACGCCGCCAGCTTCGCCTTTGACATCAATCTCTCCTTCCTCTATCGAGGACCGTTTACGGGTGGGCGCATTTGCGCGCCGTTGCATGAGAGACGCGCCATCCGGCCCGACGTTAACAGCGATGGCGTGATGCGAAGCCTGCGGTATTCCTTCGGTTACGAAAACGTCACAGGCGGGGCGTTGATCCGGGAGCTCCTCCCTTCGACGGCGGGGGCGCCGGCAAAAAATGGTAGTCCGCGTCTGGTGGTTTTCCGCCTCGCGGAAAGTCGTGCACCTTCGGCGGGAAGTTCGGACGCGGGCGTGTGTTGATGTAGGTCGCCACGTCGAACGCCTGCTGGGGCGTGAGCTGCTGGGCGCGATCGATCGGCATGAGAGAGTGAATGAAGGAAGCGGCAGTATTGATTCGCGCCATGCCGGCGCCGACGTTGTACGACCGCGCCCCCCAGAGCGGGGGAGCGAGCGCCGTGCCCTGTCCCGTTGCACCGTGACAACGGGTGCACGTCGACACGAAAACCGCGGCGCCGCGAGCGAGATCCCCGCGAAGCGGCTGCAGCTTCGGCAAGCCCTGTCCTTCCATCTCCACACCGACGGGAATTCCACTCGACAGAAATGCGAAATAGCTGACGATGTCGCGCATGTCTCTTCCCGAGGGATCGAGCGCGCGTCCGTTCATGCTTCTCCGGAAGCAATCGTTGATCCTGTCCTCGATGAGATCGACCTTGCCGCTGCGTGGCCGGTACTGTGGGAACCGCGCGTAAGCTCCGACCCACGGCATCGCGTTGGGCTGCAATCCTTCCTTGAGGTGACAGCTCGCGCACCGCAGCGAGTTGCCAACATTGCGAGGCAGGCTGTCACGCGTGGCCAGTAGTAGTGCACGACCGCGGAGCGCGCTTGCGCGATAGGCACTATCGCGTAGCTCCCCGTCGCCAGGTACGCGAAACCGGGCGCGCTGTCTGGCTCCGGGCTGTTTTGAAGCGGCGACGGATTCCGGGCCAGGGCGCACGCGCACGCGCTCGAATGCCGCGAGCGACAAGGCGCCCGTGACTACGGTGACGGCGATGAGTATCCGAGAGCTCAGCACGGCCTCGGATTTAGGAGTTGAACGCGATCAGCGCAAGAGACGCCCGTCTTTGCGCTGATCGTTGGGGTCAGTCGGCTCTTATCGGCTCGTCAACGGGAATCGCGCCTGACCGGATCCCTCGTGGCCTCGCATCGCCCTTGATGGAGGTGACGATTTCGCTCACCACCCCATCAATTCGCGAATTCACCGCCTGGGCCACACCTGCGATTAGCGCAGCGACGACGCCGTCGAGAGCTACGCCCAGCTTGCTGCTGGTCTCTTTCGTCGCATCAGCGGTCACCTTCGCGGCTCTTACGTCCGCGCGAGACGCACTGAGTGCGATTCCAGCCCCGAGCGCGACTCCTACCGCTGCCCATGGATGGTCTTTGACTCTCTGCGCGACGTCGACCTTTCGCTCCAGCTCCGCAATCGCGCCAGACATGCGCGCTCTGGTCTGCTCGATGTCCGCGCGGACGTCACTTGTAGTCTCAGCCATGATTGTGTCTCCGTAGCGTTGCCAGTGTTTGCTCAGGCTTCAGCTTCGTTGGTGACAGGAGCGCGGACCCGCGTTTGAGCAGATAGAACGCTCCTCCCCCAAGAATCGCCGTCAGTACGAACGCCGCGATCCAGTAGCGCCCGCGAAAGAGGGCATCTCCGAGCAGGAGGACTAATCCGAACACCAGCATCTGTACCGTCAGGAGACCCACCATCGCAGCCGCGATGGCGAAGCCAGTCCCCTTGCCGATGTCGCGCGCGATTTGCGTGAACTCGATGCGCGCGAGGTGAACCTCCTGCCGTGCCAGCAGCGCTCCGTCTTCCGCCACGTCGCGGAGAAGTTTTCCGACTCCGCGTTTGCTCTCCAACGCGCTCGGCATCTTCATGGCTAGCGCCGGAAGGCCTTGCCGATCAGATAACCAGCGCCGAGGGCGACGAGCAGCGAGCGTGCGGGATGCTCCTTCACCTGCTTTTCGACGCCGTCCTTCAGCTTGTCGAGATCCGCATCGCGCAGCCAGTCGGCGCTCGACTGCATGCCGCTGGCGAGCGTGTCGGTGACGGCAGCGATGGTGGGATCATTGGTGATTGCGACCGAAGATCCCGGTGACGTCTCTGCTACCGGACGGCGTTGACGCAGAGCTTCCGCACCAGCCTGCAGTCCATCCGCGAGCATCGCCGGAATACCGGACGCCTTGTCCTTGACGGACGAAGCTACGCTCTTCACGCGACTCGCCACGCCGCGGTCCGAATTGACCTCGCTTCCGAAGCTTGTCTGTTCGCCCCCAGTGTTGGCGTTCACGCCTTCGTTTTCAGTTGATTCCATGGATGCAGCCTCCAACAGTTGTTGAGCCGCGCTGAGCGGCAATGAACGAATGAGATGCATTAGCCGCGCCGCAGCAAGGCATGGCGCGTCTCACCGATAGGAGCGGATTGCCAACTGGCTAATCGTGTGCAGGTCCGACGCGCGTCGCCTCAGCGCGCGCTGGCTTTGCTCGATCGTAATCAGCTCGAACCGGATGGTCGCTCCCGGCGACCGTTGAGCGAGGATGGGCAGGTCCGCTTCGGCTACTACAGCGATTTTGGGGTAGCCTCCGACGGTCGGCGCGTCGGCCATCAACGCAATCGGAAGCCCATCGCCGGGAACCTGGATCGAGCCGGGACAGCTCGCCTCGGAGGGGAGCGTCCCCACCGGATTCTTCAGAGCGGGCCCCTCGAGCCGGTATCCGGTCCGGTCCGATGCGGCAGCGACTCTGTACTCGCTGTTGGTAAAGGTGCGCCACGTGTCATCGTCGAACAAATCAGCGTGTGTTCCACGCGTGACGTGAACGATTCCCATTTCATAGCGGGGAAGGAGGTCGGCGGCGCAGTGGCAGCCGGCGGCCGGAGTGCGAGTCGGCGGCGGTCCCAGGCCCAGTGAGTCACCGCGCTTGAGCGTTCGTCCCTGGTAGCCTCCGAAACGTCCCGGCAAATAAGTCGACCTGCTGCCGAGAACGACGGGGACGTCGATGCCGCCGCCGACGGCGAGATACACAAACCTGCCGCCAGAGATCTGCTCGATCACCAGCTCATCACCTGACTGGGCGTAAATCGTGGTGCAAGGTGCGACGACTTTTCCGGAGAGCACCGCTTGCGCTTTCGCGCCGGCGAGCGCGAATATCGCGTCACGCTCGAACCTTATGGACCCGTCTCCGAGCGCCCACTCGAGTCCGGCAGCGTCCCCGGAATTCCCGGCCAAGGCGTTTGCCGCTCCAAGTGCAAACGAGTCTATCGCGCCACCCTGAGGCACTCCGGAAGCGCGCGCGTTTTTTCGGCCGGAATCCTGAACCGTCAGGTAGGGAGGCGCGCGGTTGACGGTGATCATCTCAGAGGCTCGAATCGCACCGTGTCACCCGCCCGTAACAGCGCCGCCGGGTCACGTGCTGGGTCGAACATCACGGTTTCGGTGCGCCCGATTAAGTGCCAGCCGCCGGGCGTATCGAGCGGATACACGGCTGTCTGTGCCGCTGCGATGGCCACACTTCCTGCGGGCACGCGTGGCCTCGGCTCAGGTCGACGCGGAAGCTGCAGCGCCGGATCAAGCTCACTCAGATATGCGAACCCGGGGACGAATCCGAGCAAATCAACCCTATACTCACGCGCGCTGTGTCGCTCGACCACTTCGCTGACGGAAAAGCCGGTCGCGGCGGCAACTGCATCCAGATCGGGTCCATCGTATCGGACCTGAATCAGATGCTCGCGTGGTGAGGAAGCCTCGCCACTACGTCCCGCCGCGCGCTCGCATGCGCCGAGCAGCTGCGCCGCCATCTCGGCGTAGGACGCGTGCAGGGAATCGTAAAAGACGGTCAGTGCGAGGTAGGCGGGAACGACATCGTCCACATGAGGAATTCGCGCCGCCTCCAACGACTGAGCCGTAGCATGAATTCGCTCGAGCAGCTCAGCGCTGCGCTCGGCTCCGAAGGTGATCGTGACGGCGGAATCGCCGAGTGGGTGCGCGCGCAACGTCGTTGCGCTCAAGCGGCGAATGGCGCGATGGTCACGCGGGATTCCTTGAGCCGGGCATTGAGCACCCGGAGGATGGAGGCGGCGTCCGGATTGTCGCCGTGCACGCAGAGCGATTGTGCCGAGATGTGAAGCTCGGAGCCGTCGTCGGCGGTAATGGTCTGTCCCTTGACGAGCATCACCGCGCGCTGGACCGCGCTCTTCACGTCGTGGATCACCGCACCCTCCTCGCCTCGCGGGACCAGGGTTCCGTCGGGCTTGTAGGCACGGTCGACGAAGGCTTCGCTCGCGAATGCGATTCCAGCGCGCTCAGCGGCGCGACCCATCTCGCTGCCGGCGAGTCCGAGGAGCGTGAGAGTCGGCTCGACTTTGCGAATCGCCGCCACGACAGCTCTTGCCGTCTCCGGTTCACGCGCGGCGCGGTTGTAGAGAGCGCCGTGTGGTTTGACGTACGAGAGTCTCGCTCGCTCCAGTCCGCACACGTCGCGCAGAGCACGGATTTGGTACTCCACGTGGAGCTCGATCGCTTTGGGAGAAAGGCCGAGCTCACGTCTTCCGAAGCCGGGAACGTCCGGATACGACGGGTGTGCCCCAATCGTGACGCCGCGAAGCTTCGCCGCCCTAACCGTGTCCCGCATTGTCGTCGCGTCACCGGCGTGGAACCCGCACGCAACGTTAGCCGACGAGACGAGGTCGAGGAGTGCTTCGTCATCAGCCGCTCGCGATCGGCCGAAGCCTTCGCCCAGGTCAGCGTTCAGATCAATTGTGAGGGGCAACTGGCTATTTCTTGCGGCCTTTCTTCCCGGCGTTGACCGGCTTGGCTTCGACGACCTCCCACCCTTCCTCGTCGTCCTCGAAGCCGCCGCGCGTCACTTTCGGGAGAAGTTTCTCGCGCACCACGACGGGAGTAAGCCAATAGGTGTACCCATCGTCTCCCTCAACAGGCAGCCAGGCGAACCTGGTGCGCACGCGCTCGTCGCCTATTTTGCCCGCCGGATCCCGCCGACTCTTCCACTTCACAGAGGTCTCCCCCCTTCGGTCCGTTTCAATCCTAAACTCGGTCTTCCAGTCCTTTTACGCCCGCCATCTCGGCACAGTTCGCACAGCAGTAGAACGTGCCACTGCTCTCGACCCCGTGGCCGATGATCTTGCAACCGCAATGGGCGCACTTGGGTGCGAGCGCATGGATCGCGCACTCGAATGAATCGAAGGTATGGGCCTTCCCCTTCATGGTGACGGTAAACGACTTGTCGTAATCGTTACCGCAGACTTCGCATTTCGCCATCGGGCGCCCTCCCCAGGTACGGTCGTGACCAGCCTCTACGGCGAATCTAATGCCGCCGTGACGGCCCTTACCTGAAGACTTTCCTCATCTTGGTGTCCGGATCGCGCGCGAAGCGGAACGCAAACCAAGCGAGATCTGTGACCAGCTCGTCGTACGTTTGCGGATCCATCTTGTCCGCTACGACAGTCATGCGTCCCGAGATCTGTGTCTTGAGATGCTCGATCCATTCCTTGGTGAAGTCAGCCATGGGACGGGCTCCGGTAGCGATTATAGAAAAGTGATCGAGAACGAAGGTGTCGCGCCAGCACTTTACTGCTTGATCTGCGCCTCAGCCGGAGCAGCGGTGGCGCTCGCTTTTTTTGCTTCCGGAAGCGGGAGAGCGCCCGCCAGCATGTGCTCCGTTATCAGCCAGTCATCGCTTCTCTGGCGGCGGAGGACCATCGAGTACGTCGCCGTCTCCTGGGAACCCGGCAGCCCGTCGTGGAGCAGCTCGTACATCATCGTTCCGCGCACGACGGCGAGCTCACCGCTCATGTCGTAGTCGTCGATCGTAATGACGACTCCGCGCATGTGACGCAGCGTTGATCCAAACGCGGAACGAATTGCATCGCGTCCTACGATCGTTTTCTCGGGGCCGAGTACGATCACGGCCTTGTCGCCGTAGAAGGCGGCCGCCTGCTTTGGATCAGACGCATCCCACACTCCCGCGAGCTGGATGACCAGACTGTTGAGGCGGTTTCGAACCTCGGATCGGTAAGCGTTGGCTACTGCGTTCGGTGCAGGCTGATCGCCACCGCGCCCGATCTGCGCGCACGACTGGCGCGGAATGACCGGCAGTAACGCGATGATGCCGACGATGAGCGATCCTCTTAGTCTGTTTAGTCTGCGCATAGATCCGAAATCTACCGCAAAAGCAAGGGTCGTAAACAAAGAGGTTGAGTGAAAGGGAAGGCTGGCACGCAGCGGCGCCCTTTTTTGCGTCGATCACTTCAGTTCGTCCTTAAAGGAACTGGACACACGGTTCATAGACGAACAGGTTAGTCCTTCCGGAGAGCTATGGACTCATCCAGAGAGTCTGATTACGACGTACGGCTGGCAAAGATCGAGAAGTCGATCGCTGCAATGCAGCGTTCGATCAATGCGCTGCTCGCTCAGCGTGCACCAGCTCCGGGTCCGGCCGAGTCGGAAGCCGGCGAGCACAAACGAGATCCACTAGCCGAGCAAGTATTCCATGGCCGGCGATCAGACTTCGCCGAAGGCGCGTCTGCGCACAAGGGCAGGAACACGGCGCAAGATGTACTGGGAGAGCAGCTCTCGGGGTGGTTTTCGTCGCGAACGCCGGAATGGTGGCTGAGCCGATTCGGAATCGGCTTCGTCATACTCGCCGTTCTGCTCCTGTACTCCTACGCCACCGACAAGGGTTGGATTACGCCGACCGTCCGCGTCGCAGTGGGTACACTCCTCGGCGGCATCCTATTCCTGGCAGGCAATCGAACCAGGCACTCGTCAGATGCATTGGATCCGCGTGATCTCGGCCTCCGCGAGCTGTTCTTCGGAGGTGGGCTCGCGGTCTGGTATGTGACCGCCTATGCTGCTGCGGTCTCCTATCAACTGATATCCATCCCCGCTGCGCGGCTCACCTTTTTCGCGCTCGGCCTGCTGTCCGCCTGGATCGCACTGCAGGAGCGCCGCGAGATTTTTGCGTTCCTCGCCGTGGCGACGGGCTTCGCAACTCCATTCATTCTGGAGGCGCCGGTAGGCTCGATGACCGAGCTCTCGCTCTTTCTGGGCGCGGTTACGGCGATGGGGCTCACCATATACCTGATGCGCGGTTGGCCATCGATCGTGTGGATCACGTTCGTCGCGTTCTGGGTCAGCATCGCGAGCATCAGAGAGCCCGGCACCATCGTGACCCCGGCGCACGGATCGGTAGCCCTCACCGTCCTTGTCATTCTCGCGGCTGCGGCATTCGTTCGCGTGCCTGCGCTGCGACGTCAGCTGCTTCTTCTCGGCTCTGATCGCTATACACCATTTCCGCTAAGCGGCGGCATGATCCGCTTCATGGATGCTCTCGATTCGCTGGCGGGAGCCCTGGGAGGCGGTAAGACGGCCTCGGACAGCCTCGCCCTATGGGTGCTGCCGCTCCTGAGCCCGTTCCTCGCTGTCGATTTCCTCAACTATATCTGGCGTACGCTTCCTGAGCAGGTGTGGGGCGTCGCTCTCGTGCTGTTGGGAGCGGCAGCATTCGCACATGCTCGCCGCGCCGCGAAACCGGATGCCGAAGTCAATCACGTCGAGATCACGGCTGCTGTCCTCTGGACGGTGCTCGGGGTCGGTTACATCGCGCCCTCACCCGAGGGTATTCCACTCGCCGCGTTCGTTGCAACACTGGTTGTCTTCTCCTACATGCGCGCTTACGCCGGTGCCCGCGCGGTAGCCAAAGCGACGATAGTCATCGCGTTGTTGTCGATCTCGGGCCATGACCTGGCGATCGCCGAATTTGGATTGGTGCATTTACGGTGGGTGCTGTCCGGAATCGCGACTGTCGGCTGCGCCGGCCTGATCGCGCAAGCGCTCATCGAGGATCCCGCCGAACAGGGGCAGGGAATGATCCTCGCATTCGCTGCTTATCTGACCGGACTAGTAGTAGTGTGGCGCGCGCTCGAGCCGGTCTGGGCACCACTTGTGACGACGAGCTACGCGATTCTCGGCGCCGTGCTGCTGATACTGAGCCGCCGCCCGGGGAGCAATCCGCTGCTCAGACACTTCGGCGCTGCGACAATGTTGATCGTGGTCGTGCGATTGCTGCTCGTCGACCTTTCGAGCGTGGAAACTATTTGGCGGGTTCTGCTCTTTCTCGTCTGCGGATCGGTGTTTCTCTATACCGGGTACAGGATGCAGCTGGCGTCGGAAGGACAAGCCGAGAAGTAGGGGTCCTGTCAATACGGAGGGTGAGGGATTCGAACCCCCAAGCCCTTGCGGGCGCCAGTTTTCAAGACTGGTGCAATAGCCGTTCTGCCAACCCTCCGTTCGCAAGATAGACGCGCCGTACTCTCGCGGCAACGCGTTATCTCGCTATGCTCGCCAACACATCGTCGAGCTGCGTGGCGTGCGCGATTCGCTCCACCTGCGCGCGCACGCTTGCGGCTTGATCCTTAAGACCGGCCTGTGCGAGCGCGGCACTCAACACGATGCCCGTACGCACATAGAGGTACGGAATTCCCGCTGATGGACGATCTACCCACAGCTCGCGTTTTCCCAACGACGCCGGACCTTTGAAATCAGCCCAGAGGGCTTGGGTCGTCACGAGGTCGAACACCCCTTCGCCGGGCACGACGACGATTCCGTTGCCCGGTTTTGGAACGTGCGGCATCAACTTGCGCGCGAGCCCGGTTGTCACTGTGTACGGAGCAAATCCCAATTCTTCCGGATAACCACCTGTCGTTCGGGCAAAGAAGAAAGGACGCTCGGGGTACGCGTCCCGAATCAGGTACAACACGAACAGGTCGGATCGCTCGAGTCCAGCGAAATCACCGAAGGGACGCGGCTGAATGGTGAGGGCAATGTCCGTTCCTTCTTTCCGGAATGTCTGCGGCGCGCTCAGCTCTATCACGGACGGCACCGCATCGGCCTGATCCATCGTGAGGTTGAGCGGCGGCCGCGATGGTTTCTTCCACTGCTTGCCGCGATAGATCTTCGGACCCGCCAACGAATCGTATTCGTAGATTGGCCGGCGCAGCAGCTGGCGCGTGTACCAATCAGTATTCAGAAGTGAAAGGCAGGCGACGACGACATCGCGCCGAATTCCTTCGACCTCCTGCGCGTACCACAAAGGGAACGTGTCATTGTCGCCCGCGGTTACGAGAATTCCGTACGGCTCGACGGAATTGAGCATGTCGGCAGCGAAATCCGCGGTGTCGGTCTGTCCCGCGCGTGAAGCTGACGTCCAGTTGGCGAGCAAGGGTATGAGTGCAACGACCAATACTGGTGCAGCGAGATACCAGCTCCGCCGGCGAGGCAGCTCCATCGTGTCATCGCCGATCTTCACCTTTTCGGCTCCGATCAACACGGCCACCGTTTCCCAGGCGAACACGAGACCCAGCGCGGCCCAGACGCTCCACGCAGAGAAGCTCCACAAGTAGAAGTAGTCGCGGTCACGGACCTCGCGCGGCACAGTATCGCCGAGGTCCGGTGACTGCGACGATCCGTACTTGAAATTCATGTAGTAGATCAACGCGAATGTCACCATCAGCATCAGCGGCCCGAAATAGGAGAACGACCTTCGGTCCCGCTTCCAGTGGACATAACCCCCGAGTCCGCCGAGCAGGAGGAACAACGTCGCGAGCATCTTCTGGAGACCGGGATAGCTGTCGAATGGATCGCGCAGCCACTGCCAGCGGAAATACAGCCACCACATCCCCACCTGGGCTTCGAACGGCGCCTGTCGCTGCGTCAGCGCCGGCTTGCCGTACTGCCCGCGGTTGAAGTTGTACATGAAGCGATCGTAAGTCGCCTTGCTGAACGTGCAGCTCACGCCAATTTTCGTCGCGCACCCAGTCGGCTCACCTTCGTTGATGGCGGGGAAGCGGCCAGCGCGGAGCGGCTGGGTGAGGAATGGCGTCATCCCCAAGAGGAGCGCGGCCGCGATCGCGAGCAGTAGCCTCCAGCGAAGCAGCGTTCCCGGGCGGCGAATGGCGACAGCCGCGGCAACTGCCGGGAGCGCGAGAAAGCCGGCCATGTGGTTGGCGTAACCGAGACCGCTGAGATAAGCGATGAGCACCAGCAGCCGATCCGCCTTTGGCCCATCCGGCTCGTCGCACCAGCGCACGATGAGCCATGAAACGACGGCGAGTCCGAGCAGCGACACGGTGTAGACTTTTTCGTTGACTACCGATTGGGCCCAGACGGTGAATGCCGTCGCGCCGATCAAGGCGGCGAGGGAGCCGCCGACTATTCTCTGCCAGCGCTCAGGCAGCCATCCAACCAGCACGCGCTCGGTGATGAGAAACCACATTCCGGCCGCACCGGCGCTGCACACGGCGGCGAGAATGTTGATCCGCATCGCGACGTTGGGCGCGATCGGCAGTATCGCGAAGAAGCGACCGAGCAGAACGAAGAATGGATTGCCGGGAGGATGGGGCAGGCCGAAGGTGTAAGCTGCGGCGATGTACTCGCTGGTGTCCCACATTGCCGTGGAGGGCGAGAGCGTCAACAGGTACAGCAGAAAAACGAGCGCCGACGCGATTGCGGCGGCGCGGTAGGACGGCCGGTAGTCCAGGTCCTCGCGGGTTTCCGGAATCGCGGTCACGTTAGTGCCGGAACTGGCGCTTGCCCGTGAACACCATCGCGATGTCGTACTCGTCGGCGGCCTTGATCACTTCTTCGTCGCGAACGGACCCGCCCGGCTGAACGATCGCGGACACGCCGGCTTCAGCCGCCTGCTCGACTCCGTCGCGGAACGGGAAAAACGCGTCGGATCCCATGACGGAGCCCTTGGTTTCGTGCCCGGTGAGCCGGGCCTTGTACACCGAAAGAAAAGCCGCGTCGACCCGCGACATCTGGCCGGCGCCAATCCCGATGGTCGCACCTTCACGTACCAGAACGATCGCGTTCGATTTGACGCTGCCGACCGCGCGCCACGCGAAACGCAGGTCCCACCACTCGGCTTCGGTCGGTTGCCGCGCAGTGACGACACGCCAGTCTTTCTCGCTGCCGCTTAGCGTCGCGCGTTCCTGGGCCAGGAATCCGCCGCGCACGCGCTTGTAGTCGAGCGCGTGGTCGCGCCACTGCGCGCGTCCTTCGAGTACGCGAAGGTTCTTCTTGCGGCCGAGTATTTCCAGAGCGCCGGCTGCAAAACTTGGCGCGACGACGCATTCGACGAAGAGGCTGGATACCGCTTCGGCGGTCTCTTCGTCGACACCGACTGTGAAGGAGATCACGGAGCCGAAGGCCGATACTGGATCACAAGCGAGCGCTTTCTTGTAAGCGTCCAGCCCGTTGGTGCCGGTCGCGATCCCGCACGGCGTCGTGTGCTTGACGATCGCACAGCAAGTCTCATCCTTGAATGGATCCGTCGCGAAGAGCGCCCCTTCGAGGTCGAGCAGGTTGTTGAACGAAAGCTCCTTTCCGCCCTTCTGTGAGAGCGCCGCGATTCCAGCATGCTTTCGCTCGACATAAAAGGCGGCGCGTTGTCCCGGATTCTCGCCGTACCTGAGCTCGGTCTCGCGCTCGAGCGGGATGGCGATCCGCTCCGGGAAGATCTCCGATCTCTCGCACCCGAACCAGTAAGCGATTGCGGCGTCATAGGCGGCCGTGTGCGCAAAAACTTTCTCTGCGAGAAGGCGGCGGAGATCCAGGTCATCGTCCCCGGCCTCGAGGGCCGCGAGGACTCGTCCATAATCGGCCGGGTCGACGATTGCCGTGACGGACGCAAAGTTTTTTGCCGCTGACCGAAGCATCGACGGGCCGCCGATGTCGATCTGCTCGACTACCTCTTCCGGCTTCGCGTCCTTGCGTGCGGCGGTCTGCTCGAACGGATACAGGTTAACTGCGACGAGATCGATCGGCTCGATGTGCTGGTCAGCAAGCGCCTTCGCATGTTCAGGCGAATCGCGTCTTGCCAATAACGCCCCGTGAATTGCCGGGTGAAGTGTCTTCACGCGACCATCGAGCATCTCGGGAAAGTTGGTGACCTCGCTCACGTCGCGAACGGCGACTGCTGCCTCGCGCAACGCCTTGGCGGTGCCACCAGTCGATATGAGGCTCCAGCCGAGTTTGGTCAGGCCGCGGGCAAAGTCGACGACGCCGGTCTTGTCGGAAACGGAGAGCAGTGCGGTTGGCATTTCAGGCGGGACTTCTTGATTCGAGTTGTTGTAGGATTGCGACCATTTCGACGGCGCGCGGATAAACCATGTGCTCGACGTTCAACACCCGCGCGGCCAACGAATCGGCGGTATCGGATTTTTCGACGGGCACACGCCACTGCGCGATGATTGGGCCGCGGTCGTAGTCGTCGTCGACCAGATGCACGGTCACGCCCGTCTCCTCGGCGCCCGACGCGATCACGGCTTCGTGAACTCGCGCACCGTACATGCCTTCCCCGCCAAATGCCGGAAGCAGCGCGGGGTGGATGTTCATGATCCGGCCGGCGTACTCACGGATCACCTTGGGCGGAATCCGTTTCAGGTAGCCTGCCAACACCACGAGATCGATCCGGAACTTGCGCAGAAGTTCGAGCAGCTCGGATCCGTCGTCGTTCGTGTTGAAGTGGGCGATATCGATAGACGCCGTCTCGGCCAAAAGGAGAGCGGGCGCGTCGGCCCGGTTCGATGCGACGAGGGCCACTGTCGCCACCCGCTCCCTGGCGAGGCTGTCGAAGTGCTCCATGATTGCCTGAAGATTGGACCCGCGCCCGGAAGCGAGCACGGCGAGTCGTGACGGCATTCCCGATTTTACGCCGAACCCTGCGCGTCAGTAAGACCGAAAGAGCATCTCGACGGCCGCTTCGAGAGTTGGAGCCGTCTCGATTCTATCCGCCTGGACCTTGCGACGATCTTCATCCGTCGTCATGTGCGACGAGATCATGATCCCCCGGCCGCCCAGCTTCTTCGACGCGGAGACATCACGCCACCGGTCGCCTATGTACGCAACGTTGGCGGCGTTGAGGCGGAAATCGCGGATCGCATCCTCGAACATCTTCGTTCCCGGCTTCCGGCAATCGCAGGGGCCGGTCACGCTGGGATGGTGGGGGCAGAAGTAGCTCGCGTCGATGTGAGCGCCTTCTGCCTCGAGAAGCATCTCGAAGTGCCTGCGTACTGCCTCGTAGTCCTCGAGCGTGAAGATGCCGCGCGCGAGTCCCGATTGATTCGTCACGACTATCGCCGGCACTTTCGCGTCGTTGATTCTCTTGACCGCCGCGGCCGCGCCAGGAATCAGCCGCACCTGATCGGGCGACTTGATGTAGTGCGCGTCCTCCATGATTGTCCCGTCGCGATCGAGAAACACCGCGTCAGGAAGCTTGCTCACGAGAGGGCCTGGAGAACGGCGCGGCAGAGTATGGCGTGCTCGCGCGCGAGAACGGTGCGAAGATCGAGCAGGAGCTTTCCGTCGGAAATCCGCCCGATGACCGGCGGGTCGGCGCGACGAAGCTTGTCTTCCAGCTCGGCGGCATTGCCCTCGAGAACGATGGCGCTCGACGGAATCTCCGCAGTTGGAAATGCACCACCACCCACACTGGAGCTGGTTGCTGTGACCCCTGCCGCAAGACCGCCGTCGGTGAGGGTGCGGGCGACCGTACGGGCGCGCGATTCGACCTCCGCTGCCGGCTCAGTTAGCATCACCAGCACGGGAATCTCCTTGAGCGCGCGCTCCGGCTCGAGGTACAGGCGCAGCGTTGCTTCCAGCGCGGAGAGAGTGAGCTTGTCCACCCTCATCGCGCGAGCGAAGGGGTTCTTGCGAAGCTTTGCAACGACGCTGGAGGCGCCAAGGATGATTCCCGCCTGCGGGCCTCCGAGGAGCTTGTCTCCGCTCATGAGAACCAGCGTCGCCCCCGAGGCGAGTGCAGCTGACGCCGTGGGCTCACCCGTGAGTCCGTGCGCTTCGAGCGGGAGGATCAGGCCACTCCCGAGATCGTGGATGACCGGCAATCCGTGTTCGGCTGCGATGAATGCGAGGCGCTCGACACTTACGTCCGCGGTGAATCCTTCGATCGTGAAGTTGCTGCGATGAACCTTTACGATTGCGCCGGTCTTCGGCGTGATCGCGCGGCGATAGTCGTCATCGTGGGTTCGGTTAGTGGTGCCGACCTCGACGAGCTTGGCACCGCTGCGCGCCATGATCTCGGGAATCCGAAAGCTCCCGCCGATCTCGACCAGCTCTCCCCTCGAGACGAGGACTTCCTTCCTCTGCGCCAGCGTATTGAGCGACAGCACTATCGCCGCGGCGCAGTTGTTCACTACGAGTGCGTCTTCAGCCCCGCAGAGCTGGCGGAGCAGGCCAACGCAATGTGAGTAGCGCGATCCACGCTGTCCGGTCTCGATGTCGTATTCGAGATTGCTGAATCCGCCTGCTGCTTCCTCGATTGCTCGGATTGCAACTTCCGAAAGCGGCGCCCGCCCAAGATTCGTGTGCAAAACCACACCGGTGGCGTTGATGACGCGGCGGAGCGATGACTGTGTGTTGCGCCGAACGACTGAGGTGATGCTCTCGATCCACTGTTCTTCAGTGCGGTGCGCGTCACCCGAGCTCCGTGCATCATCCACCGCGCTTCTCACGGCGTCGAGCACCACGCGTCTCGGATGGTGCGCGAGAAGGGAGCGCACACCCGATGTCTCGAGCAGCGAATTCACGCTCGGCAGCTCTCGCCTGGCATCACTCATTTCTTGACCGGCGGCGGCACTGTCGGAGTCACAGCGGGCTTGGCCGCCGGCGGAGGTGGCGGGGCCGGTGTGGTGTAAGGCCGCTCGCTGTCTCCGGTGTGGCCGAGAAGTCCCCGAATTCCGAGCGCGCGGACCCGGTACGTGGTCTTCGGAGTCAGAGGACGGGCAAATCGTATCACTGCCTCCGATATCGGGGACGGACGCGGCATCACGGGCTTCACGACTGTCACTGTATCTCGACGGGGCGCAGCACGCGTCGGAGCGGGTTGAGGAGTAGGCAGC
>Ga0193699_10000109_pt1 | contig 38936 bp, 32 predicted proteins | sample L3c2metaG_FD_160095 | JGI IMG/M metagenome (GOLD analysis project Ga0193699, IMG submission 160095) | Soil microbial communities from a riparian zone of the East river system, Colorado, United States - L3c2 | ecosystem: Environmental > Terrestrial > Soil > Riparian zone | place: USA: East...
CCCTGGACACGAAGAACTTCGAGCGGGTGCTGGCCGAGCTCGCAGGGGCGATTCGGATAGCCGAAGCCCTTGAGAAGGACCCCGGGGCCTACCTCGATCGCTACCGGAGCATTCAACAGGCGCTCGGAAGCGCTGTGCAGTCGGTCCATGTCGACTTCTTCGATATTCCCAAGCCCGCCTTGCAGGCGATTGGGCGCGTGTTCCAGGATCAGGCATACGTTTTCACCACCAGCTATGACTTGATCGTGTATTGGGCGATGGGCGCGGTGGGCTATGAGCGTCTGTGCGATTGCTTCTGGGACGACTACTGCTTCGACCCGGCTGACTCAGAGCCCCCGAAGGAGAAGACGCCGGTCTACTTCCTGCACGGGGCGCTCCACCTGATGGTAATGGGCTCCGGCGTGACGCGCAAGCGAGTCAACACCAGCCTGCAGAACCTGCTCGAACAATTCGGTCGCCCTCTTGACGGCGACGAGCAGGCCCGCCCCCTCCTCATCACCGAGGGATCGTCTCAGCACAAGCTGCTGGCGATCGAGGGCAATGGGTATCTATCTGACGCGCTCAATCGGTTGCGCAGGTTCAAAGACGATCTCGTCGTCTTTGGCAGCGAACTTGGTAAGCAGGATCAGCATCTGGTCGAAGCGCTCAACCGCAATCCCAAACGACGAGTGGCTGTCTCGGTCCAGAGGGAGGGGAGGAGTGCGGGCGAGATACGCGCGATCAAGGCAAACTTGCTCGGCGGCCTCGACGCCGCCCCGCTCCTCTTCTTCGACGCAGCGACCCATCCGCTTGGACGCTTGGTGCGTTCTGGGGGCTGAGATCCTCCGCCGCCGCGAGCGGTATCTTCAAATAGATGGCTGTCCTTACTGCAAATCGCAACGTCCAGCCCAACGAGCGGCTCGGTGGCTGGGAGATAGTGAGAGCCGGGGAGAGGCGCGCCTTCGACTTCGATAAGACGAAAGAGGGCGCAGTGAAGAAGGCGAAGGCGATGGTCCGTCGCGAGGGTGGAGGCGAGGTGCGGGTAAAAAACGATCTCGGCAAGGTCGTCGAGTCCGAGAAGGTGCGCGGCCTCCCCTGGTCTCACCGGGCCGCGGCGGCTTAGGTTCTCAGCGACTGCGAGCGGCCGTGATCGCCAGGCTCGCCGCCAGTTTGGCGCCGATGCCGGCGTAGACCGCAACGTTGAGGAGCGGGTTGTGCTCGGGGGCGTCGAAGCGGCGATAGAAGCGGCCCATGCCGCGGTGGAAGGCGATTTCCTGGCGCGGCGCGCGGCGGCCGGCGCTGGAGCCGCCCTTGACGTGCAGGGCGGTGCCGGCGGGCTCGTAGAAGACTCTCCAGCCGACGTCCCAGAAGCGGTGGCACCAGTCGAGGTCCTCCATGTAGAGCCAGTAGCCCTCGTCGAGCAGGCCGACCTCGCGCACGGCCTCCGCCCGGCAGAGCATGAAGGCGCCGTTGACCGCGTCGACCTCGCCCGGCTCGTCGTCGCCCAGCTGCGTCGCCCGGTACTGGCTGAGCGCGCCGGAGGCGCCGTCGGTGCGGCCGATCCCGGTAAAGTGGGCGAGGGCGCTGAGCGGCGTGGGAAACGAGCGCTTGCAGGCGTGGTCGAGCGCCCCCGACCCGGTCACCAGCTTCACCCCGACCATGCCGATCCGCTCCTCCGAGAAGAGGCGCTCCAGGCCGGCGTCGAGCGTCCCCGCGTAGACCTCGGTGTCGGGGTTGAGCAGCAGCACCGCTCGCGCCTTGCTCTCCTGCAGGACGAGGTTGTTGGCGGCAGAGAAGCCGATGTTGTCGCGGCGGATCAGCCGCACCGATGGGAACTCGCGCTCAACCATGTCCGGGGTCCGATCGGGGCTGCCACTGTCGACGATCGTGACCCGCATGCCGCCTTGGGCCGGGTGCTCCTCCAGCGAGCGCAGGCAGTTGCGCAACAGCCCTTCTGCGCCATGGCTGACGACGATGACATCGAGCTCGAGCCCGGCGCTCACCGGATGCCTCAGTGCGAGCCCTCGCCGCGCACGATCGCGGCGGGGGTGCGGAGCAGGATCGCCAGGTCGCCGGCGACCGAGATGTTGTCGAGGTAGTCGCGCTCCATCGCCAGGCGCTCCTCGAAGGTCAGGTCGGCGCGGCCATAGACCTGCATCGGTCCCGTCATCCCGGGCTTGACCGCGAGGCGGATCCGCTGGCGCTCGTCATAGAGGGCGACCACCGCTTCCTCCTCCGGCCGCGGCCCGACGAGCGACATGTCGCCGCGCAGGACGTTGACGAACTGCGGCAGCTCGTCGAGGCTGAAGCGCCGCAGCATGCGGCCGGCGCGGGTGACGCGGGGATCGTCGGCGATCTTGAAGGCGGGCTCTTTGAGCTTTTCGAGGTCGACCAGTTCGCTCAGTTGCTCCTCGGCCCCCGGCACCATCGTGCGGAACTTCAGGACGGTGAAGAGCTTGCCGTCCTTGCCGGCCCGCCGCTGGCGGAAAAGGATCGGGCGGCCGGAGTCGAGCAGGATCAGCAACGAGCTGACGAGGAACACCGGAGAGAAGAGCACCAGCAGGAATCCGCTGATCGTCACGTCCATCACCCGCTTCAGCGCTTCCGTCGAGCGGGGCGGATCGGAGAAGCGGAAGTCGAGCACGGGCAGCTCGGCGAGCCGGTTCAGCTCGATCCCGGGGCCGAGCAGGCCGAAATGCTGGGGCAGCAAGGTGAGCGCCAGGCCGGCCGCCTTGCACTGCTCGATCAGTCGCTCCGCCGCCGCCTCGCTCATCTCCTGCTCGGTCACGATCACACGCTCCACCTCGTGCTCGCGGGCGACGCGGGAGATGTCGGCGATCGAGCCGAGACGGGGCAGCCCGCCCATCCCCGGTGCCGCGTCTTCGCCAGGTGGCGTCAGGTAGCCGACCAGGTGCAGGCGGGTCTCCGGGTGGGTGGCGACCCGCCGCGCGACCACGGTGATCGCTGCGGCCGGCCCAACCACGATCCCGATCGCGGCCCCGGCCAGGCGGTGCCAGAAGAAGCGCAGGACGGCGCGCGACACGAAGGCGCCGACGAGGGCGCCGAGGCCGACGGCAATCGCGCTGGCGGCCGGCAGGGGCCCGACCGGGCTCAGCGCCAGCAGCCCGTCCAACGCCAGCGTTCCCAGGGCCGCCGCCGAGATCAGGCTGGAGAGCTCGTCGAGCGTACTGTGGCGGATGCGCCGGTGGTCGTTGTCGTAGAGGCCGTGCAGCTTCAGCACCAGGATCCAGATCGGACTGAACATCGTCGCCCAGAAGAGCGTGCCGACGTCGGTATCAGGGCTGGCAGCCGTGACGACGCAAAGCGTCGCCACCATGGTTAGCCAGTCGCCGGTGGCCAGCATCCGCCGTAGCAGCGAGCCCCGTCGCCGCGCTCCCTCGGCGCCCGTCAAACCCAGCCGCGTCGCCGCCTCGGTCCTGCCACCACGCGGCTCCGACCCCGGCTGCCCAGCCGGGGAGGACCTACGCGTTGGAGTCTCCTGCGCCTTGCTCGTCATCGTCGGCTCACCCGCAGCTTGGCTTCCCGAGGAGGCACTTCTCGAGCGGGTTCAGGTGTCGTGCCTGTTCCAGGTCCGCTTCGGCCGCGGCCCGGTCGCCCGCCTCTTCCTCGACTTTAGAGCGTAGGTAGTAGTACTGCCAGTTGCGGTCCTCGCGGTCGATTGCTTGCGTGAGGCGTTCGACTGCAACTCCGTATTCGCCCTGGCTCTCGGCAATCAACCCCAGCTGCACATAGGGAGTAGCGGCAAAGGGCTCGATCGAGCGCGCCGTCTTGGCGTGGCTGGTGGCGCTGGTGAGATCCCCGTTTGCGGCGGCACTCTGGCTTGCGTCGATCTCGTGGTCGACGAGCAGCGGGCCGATCAGCGCGATCGCTGCGATCCAGGCGATCGCGAGGGCGGCGACCGCAAGGCCGAAGCGCCGCTCTTCACCGGCAGCGATGAGGCGAGGATCGGGAGGAGCGGTCAGCTGGGCGCACCTGGCGGCCACCAGCACCCCCGAGGCGAGGAAGAAGACGGCACCCAGCCCGGCGATCTCCCAGAACCAGTCGAGGCCGGCTACTACAGCGAAGGCGAGCGTCGCCGCGAAGAGCGCCGCATAGCGCTCGCGTTGAGGGTGGGGGGCGGCGCGCCAGGCGCTGAAGCCCGTCCAAAGAAGCGTTGCGACAAGCGCCAGCACGAGCAGGCCGCCGACGATGCCCAGCTCGGCAAAGGCCTCCAGATAGAGCGAGTGGGCGTCATGGACCGGCAGGTCGATCGAGCGGTGGCGCTCCCAGGCAAAGACGTAGGTGCCGGCGCCGACGCCGAGCACCGGCTTTTCCTCGAAGGCGTCGACCGCGACCCGGTAGAAGTCGTGGCGGCCGGCGCCGTTGAACTGGGAGAAGTGTTGCTCGGGCTGGTTGGGGAACTGGACGTCGGAGCTGGAGAACTGGTCCCAGGCGCGTCCGCCGACGGCGATCGCCACCCCGATCGCGACCACCGCCACCACCGCGGCGACGCCTTTCAGCAGCGACCGGTTGCGCGAGAGATCGACGGCCCGTCCAGTCAAGCGCCCTTCGCGCCGCTCGGTCCAGCGCAGAGCGGCGAAGAGCAACAAGGTGAGGACGACCCCCGCGGCGAGGATCAAAAGCACGGTCACGCCCTGGTCGACTGCCGCCTGGTTGTCGATGTGGTCGGCCAGGCTGTGGCGCGCCTGCACCGCCAGCACTGCCGGCAGTGCTCCCAGCGCACCGCAAGCCAGCGTCGCGAGTAGCCAGAGGCGATCCCGGGAGAGAACGATGAGGCAGCCGGCGCCGATCAGCAGTGCCAGTAGTCCGCCGCGCGAATAAGTGAAGTAGAGCGCGAGCAGCACCGCCGGCAATACCCCGGCGGCGAGCTGGCGCAGTCCGTTCCAGGTGGCTCGCCGGCTGGTCCAGAGCAACAGGGCTACGGCAATCCCGAACATGGCGCCGTTCGCATTCCAGTAGCCGAGCGGATAGCCCAGACGTGGGCCGGTGCCGAACGCGTCTCCGGCCTGCAGCAGATGCGGCAGAAGCCGGCTCGCGAGAGCAAGCAGGGCGACCAGTGCGACAGAAATTGCCAGGCCCTCAGCGAAACGTTGGCGCCTTTGGTCGGTTTGGGCGATGAGGAATGCAGCTAGGAAAAACCCCAGGTAGACCAGAACCCGGTCCGCCTCGATCACGCTCAGCTCGGCTGAGCCCGACCAGAGGGATGAAATTGCTGACAGCAGGGAAAGACCGAGGATCAGTCCCGTCGCCCAGTAGAAGGGCCGCGCAAGCGCCGCCCGGGAGGCCACGCCGAGCAGGATCAGGGCGACCACGACGAGCCATACGGCGAGACCTGCGACATGACGATCGCTCACTTCGAAGCCGCCTCCGGCGAGCGCCAGACCGACGATCAGGGCGACTGGAGCAAGTAGCGCCGCGCTTTCCTCTAACCTTCCGCGCCATGTTCGGGATGCGCCAAAATCTCGCCCCCGCTCGGGGCGGCCATATTTTTGCTCTGTCAGTGCTGGTTCTGCTCGCAATGTGCTGCGCTCCGGTGCTTGCTCAGGCCTCTTCTGCCGGCTACCAGTATTCCGATGCGCCGCCCACGGTAACCGGGGGCAAGCCGCCGAGTGAATCGAATCTCTCCGGCGGCTCCAATTCGACTAGTGGCGTTGGCTCGCATCCGGGCGACGCCAAGTCGTCGGGGGCAAAGTCTTCTGGCGGGGCAAACGGCTCACAGGCGAAGTCCAATGGATCCGGGGGCGGCGGAAACGCGGCCGGTCAGCAGGGTAGCCAAGGCAACGGCAGCCAAAAGAGCCCGGCTGAAGCCGGCGGGGTGAACAACACCAGTCCCGAGCCGGGCTCGAGCGGCGGCGGCTCTTCGCCGCTGGTGCCGATCCTGATCGCGATCGTCCTACTTGCCGGTGGCTCGATCGGGTACGTGCTGATGAAGCGGCGGCGGCAGCGCAAATCGCCCGGGTCACCAGATTCCCCTGGCTCGCCGGATTCGTCGGGCTCCTCGGGTTCTTCCGTCTCTCCTGAGGCGGGCTAGCCCGATGCATGATCAGAGGACTCGCCCGCCACGGCGGGCTCGCCTTTGGCTAGCGGCGTTCGCGATCGCCGCGCTCGGGGCGCTCGGTGCGGCAAGCTCGGCCGCGGCGCTTCCCGCGAATTTCTGGGGTGTCGTGCCGCAGGGCTCGCAGAGTGTCGAAACGCTCCAGCGGCTCAAAGCCGGCGGCGTCGACAGCATTCGCGTGCCGATTTCATGGGCGTCGGTACAGCCGGTCAGGGGAGGCCTGTGGAACTGGTCCGACGCCGACTCGTTCTTCGCCGCCGCCGCCGCAGCTCATCTCACCGTCCTGCCGTTCCTCTCGACCGCTCCAAGCTGGGCAGTCCCGGTCGACCGGCGCTTCGGCAGCTCGGCATTCCTGCCGGTGCGCAGCGGCAAGCAGCGCTCGGAGTGGAAGCAGTTCGTCACCCAGGCGGTCCTACGCTACGGCCCCAACGGAACGTTCTGGAGCGAAAACCCGACCCTTCCGCAAAGGCCGATCCGCACCTGGCAGATCTGGAACGAGCCCAACTTCAAGTACTTCGTCGCGAGGCCCGACCCAGCCGAATACGGGAAGCTGGTCAAGCTCTCGAACGCCGCTATCAAAGCGGTGGATCCGGGTGCGCAGGTCATACTCGGTGGCCTCTTCGCCCGGCCGATCGAGGCGACCTTCCACAAGAATCCCCCCCAGGCCTACTTTGCCTCGGACTTCCTCGAACAGATGTACAAAAGCACGCCGGGGATCGCGTCCAAGTTTCAGGGCTATGCCTTGCACCCCTACACCGGCAGCTGGAAGAACCTCACTTCGCGGATCGAAGAAGTCCGCCGGGTGCTGAAGCGCAACCACGACCCCGGCAAGGGGCTCTGGATCACCGAGATGGGTTGGAGCTCCGAACCGCCGCAGCCGCACAACAGCTTCGCCAAAGGACGCGCCGGTCAGGCCAGGGAACTGAACGGTGCCTTCAAGCTGTTGACCGCCAACCAGCGCAATTGGCACGTGCAGAGCATCTACTGGTTCGCGATCAACGACTACGCGGGCATCTGCAACTTCTGTGGCGGCTCGGGCCTGTTCAGCGACGGCAAGCCGAAGCCGGCCTGGAGTGCCTACATGCATTTCGCCCGCTGAAGGATCCGCCGGCGTCGTCCCGAGCGTAAGATCGGTGGGTTGAGCACTCGCCCGAAAGCAAGCGCGAAGACTGACCCGCTGGCGCCGTTCAGCGCCCCGGTCAGACGCTGGTTCGAGGCCTCCTTCGAGGGGCCCACGCCTGCCCAGGCGGGTGGCTGGGAGGCGATCGCGGGTGGCGCCAACGCGCTGATCTGCGCCCCCACCGGCTCCGGCAAGACGCTCGCCGCCTTCCTCTGGGGCATCGACAAGCTCGCCCGGGCGCCGCAGCTGGGCCAGGGCGTGAAGATCGTCTACGTCTCACCGCTGAAGGCGCTCTCCTACGACATCGAGCGCAACCTGCGGGCGCCGCTGCGCGGGATCGGTGCCGACATCTCCGTCGGCCTGCGCACCGGCGACACCAGCCAGAAAGAGCGGCGGGCGATGCGCAAAACGCCGCCCGACATCCTCATCACCACCCCCGAGTCGCTTTACCTGATCCTCTCCTCCGGCGCCCGCGAGATCCTCACCGGCACCGAGGCGGTGATCGTCGACGAGATCCACGCGGTCGCCCAGTCAAAGCGCGGGTCGCACCTGGCGCTGACTCTGGAGCGGCTGGATCATCTGGTTGGGGACCATGCGCTTCAGGCGGCGGGTCCTGTCGCGGAGGAGGGGGTGTCCCCCCAAGCGCTGGGTTCCTCGCCGGACGGCGGGGACTCTCTCGTTGAGCCAGCGGGGCGAGGAACAGGACGCCGCGCCTGGGGGGACACCCCCTCCTCCGCGACACCCACCGCAGCGGCGCGGGAGTCTGGGATACAGCGGATTGGTCTCTCAGCTACCCAGCGGCCGTTGGAGCGGATCGCGAAGTTCCTGGTCGGTCCTAAGAGAGATTGCGAGATTGTGGATGCAGGTGTGGCCAAGGAGCTGGATCTGGAGATCGTCGTGCCTGTGGAGGACATGAGCGAACCGGGAGCTCCCAACTTTCCGAATTCGGATGGGGTTCCCGCCGAGGGCGAGCCAAACGCGCACGTCCGCTCCATCTGGCCCGCGATCTATCCCGAGCTCCTGAAGCTAGTTAGAGAACACAACTCGACGATCATCTTCGTCAACGCGCGTCGAGCAGCCGAGCGCTTGGCCAAGCGGTTGAACGAGCTCGCGCAAGAACAAGCTCCCCAAGAGCTGCCGGCGACCGAGCACGGAGGTCATGCTCCTTCCGCGGGTGGCGACGAGGAGGGGGTGTCCGGACAGGCGCGGCGTCCTGTTCCTCGCCCTGCCGACTCAACGAGAGATACTCAGCCGTCCGGCGAGGAACCCAGCGGCAGTCCGGACACCCCCTCCTCGTCGCCAGGACCCGCGGCCGACGGCAATGAGCCCTTGCTGGAGATCGCCCGGGCTCACCACGGATCGCTCTCCCACGAAGAGCGCCTCGTAGTAGAGGAGATGCTCAAGTCGGGCCAGCTGCCCTGCCTGGTCGCGACCAGCTCCCTGGAGTTGGGCATCGACATGGGCGCCGTCGACCTGGTGATCCAGGTCGAGTCGCCGAAGTCGGTCAGCCGCGGGTTGCAGCGGGTCGGCCGCGCCGGCCACTCGCTGGGTGAGGTCTCGCGTGGCCGCATCTTCCCCAAGTTCCGCGCCGACCTGCTCGAGTGCGCGGTGGTCGCACGACGGATGCGCGAAGGCGCGATCGAGGAGACCGTGATCCCGCAGAACCCGCTTGACGTCCTCGCCCAGCACCTGGTCTCGATGGCGGCGCTCGACGAGTGGGAGATCGACGAGGTCGAGCGCCTTGTCACCGCGACGCAGCCCTTTGGCGAGCTCTCCCGCGAGCAGCTGGAGAACGTGCTCGACATGCTCGACGGTCGCTATCCCTCCGACCGCTTCGCCGAGCTGCGCCCGCGGATCGTCTGGGACCGCACCCGCGGCACGATGCACGGCCGCAAAGGCGCCCGCCAGCTCGTCGTCACCAACGCCGGCACGATCCCCGACCGCGGCCTCTACGGCGTCCACCTGCCCGACGGCCGTCGCGTCGGCGAGCTCGACGAGGAGATGGTCTACGAGGCCCGCCCCGGCCAGACCTTCCTGCTCGGCGCGACGACCTGGCGGATCGAGGAGATCACCCGCGACCGCGTCATCGTCACCCCGGCGCCGGGCCTGCCGGGGGCGGTGCCGTTCTGGAAGGGCGACGGGATCGGCCGCCCGGCCGAGTTGGGGCGGGCGATCGGCGCCTTCTCGCGCGAGGCGGTCTCGCGCGACCCGAAGGAGCTCGCCGCCGAGTACGACCTCGACCGCCGCGCCGCCGAGAACCTGGTCGCCTACCTGCGCGAGCAGCAGGCGGCGACGCGGGTCGTCCCCTCCGACGAGACGATCGTGGTCGAGCGCTTCCGCGACGAGATCGGCGACTGGCGACTCTGCATCCTCTCGCCCTTCGGCGGCCGCGTCCACTCCGCCTGGGGCCTGGCCCTCGGCCAGAAGATCCGCGAGGAGCACCAGCTCGAGGCCGACGCGATCTGGTCCGACGACGGCATCGTCATCCACCTGCCCGACGCCGACGAGCCGCCATCCGCCGACCTGATCATGGTCGAGCCCGACGAGCTCGAGGACCTGGTTGTGCGCGAGCTCTCCGGCTCGGCCCTGTTCGGTGCCCGTTTCCGCGAGAACGCCTCGCGCTCGCTACTGATCCCGCGTGCCTACCCGGGCAAGCGCACGCCGCTCTGGCAGCAGCGCCTCAAGTCGCAGAGCCTGCTCGAGGTCGCCCGCGACTTCCCCCGCTTCCCGGTCATCCTCGAGACCTACCGCGAGTGCCTGCGCGACGTGCTCGACATTCCCTCGCTGCGCCAGATCCTCACCGACCTGCAGTCGCGCAAGCTCAGTCTGGTCGAGGTCGAGACCCCGACCGCCTCGCCCTTCGCCTCCTCGCTCCTCTTCGACTACGTCGCCACCTATATGTACGAGGGGGACACGCCGAATGCCGAGCGCCGTGCCGCCGCCCTCTCCCTCGACCGCGACCTGCTGCGCGAGCTGCTCGGCCAGGAGGAGCTGCGCGAGCTGATCGACCCCGATGCGCTGGTGGAGGTCGAGGCGCAGCTGCAGCACCGCACCGAGGCCGGCCGCGCCGGCGACCGCGACGCGCTGCAGCAGGTGCTGCGCAACGTCGGCGACCTGACCGCGGAGGAGTGCGTGGAGCGGGTTACGGAGGGCTACTCGGCTGCCTCGATGCTGGAGAAGCTGGTCGCCGAGCGCCGCGTCGCCATGGTTCGGATCGGCGGCGAGGAGCGCTACATCGCCGGTGAGGACGCCGGCCTCTACCGCGACGCGCTCGGCGTGCCGCCGCCACCCGGCCTGCCCGAGACCTTCCTCGAAGACCATCCGGACGCGATGCGCACCCTGGTGCGGCGCTACGCCCGCACCCACGGGCCCTTCCCGATCGCCCAGCTTGCCGACCGCTACGGCCTCGATCCGACGCCGGCGCTGCGCGAGCTGGAGCGCGAAGGGGCGATGATCCGCGGCGAGCTGCTGCCGGGAGGGAGCGAGCGCGAGTGGTGCGACTCCGACGTCCTGCGCCGGGTCCGGCGGGCCAGCCTCGCCCACCTGCGCCGCGAAGTCGAGCCCGCTGCCCGCGATCGCTTCGCCCGCTTCCTGCCGAGCTGGCAGAACGTCGACTCCCACCGTGCCGCCGGTGCCGGCCCCGACCGGCTGCGCGACGCGCTGGTGCCGTTGCAGGGCGTCGCTCTGACGCCCAAGACCTGGGAGGGAGACGTGCTGCCGCGCCGCCTCGGCGCCTACTCGCCGGCCTGGCTCGACGAGCTCTGCACCAGCGGCGAGGTGGTCTGGATCGGAGGGGGAGCGCGCGGCCGCAGCGACGGCCGCATCGCCCTCTACTTCCGCGAGGACGTTCGCCTCGCCGGCCCGCCGCCGGCCAACGCGAAGCTGGAGCGCGCCGAGGGCACCCCGCAGGAGGCGATCCGCGAGCGGCTTATCGCCGGTCCGTCGTTCTGGCTCGACCTGCTCGCCGACCTCGACTTTCCCGCCGAGGAGCTGCACAACGCTCTCTGGGATCTGGCCTGGTCCGGTGAGGTGACCAACGACGCCTTCGCGCCGCTGCGGGCGCCGCGGCTGCGCGCGGTGCCGGCGCACGAGCGCCAGGGGCGTCGCTTCGCCCGCCGGCGCTCGGCGGCCGGTGCCGCCGTGCAGGGGCGCTGGTCGTTGACCGCGCCGCTGTTTGCGGACGCTCCAGGGCCGGGGGCGAGGCTGCGCGCGCAGGCCGAGCTGATGCTCGAGCGCTACGGGATCGTCACCCGGGAGACGGTGCTTGCCGAGGGGGTGCCCGGAGGCTTCTCAACCCTCTACGCCGAGCTCGGCAACCTCGAGCTGCTCGGTACCGCCCGCCGCGGCTATTTCGTCGAGGGCCTGGGCGGCGCCCAGTTCGCCCTCGCCGGCGCGGTCGAGCGGCTGCGCTCGCTGCCCGAAACCGACGGCTCCTTCCAGGTTCTGGCCGCAACCGACCCCGCCAATCCCTTCGGCGCGGCGCTGCCATGGCCGAAACCCCCTTCGGGGAGGCGCCCCGCCCGTGCCCCCGGCGCCTATGTCCTGCTCCGCGACGGCCAGCCGCTCGTCTACGTCGAGCGCGGCGGCCGCAGCATCCTTCGGCTCGGCGAGTTGAGCGACGTAGAACTGGCCGCCGCCATGCAGGCCCTCGCCGACGCGGTCTCAGCCGCCCGTCTGCCGAAGCTCGGGATCGAGAAGCTCGACGGCGAGGCAGTGATCGGCTCCGGCCACGAGGAGGCGCTGCTCAGCGCCGGTTTCAGTCGCGGCCCACGCAAGCTGACCGCCTCGGCACGCTGAGCCCGGCTACACGCGTCTCGATCGCGATCGGCTCTCTGCCTTCTTGCCGTGCTCGCCAAGCCAGGCTCGGCGGGAACGACCCGACAGATCGAGGTCACCAACACCGGCAACATGCCCGGCGGAATGTTCATCGCGGTGATCGTCGGCGTCGCCTCCGCACGGCGCCCGCCTTGTCCTCAGGGTCCGGTAGGGCGCCGGGCACGCGATAATCAGGGCGTGACCGATTCGGAGGAGAGCCAGAGCCCGGTCGAGCTGCTGCGCAGCGTGCCGCTCTTCGCCGACCTCGAGCCGGGTGAGCTGGAGAGCTTCTCGCACGTCGCTGTGCCCCGCTCCTTCCCGGCCGCCACGCGGGTCTTCCACGAGGGCGACCATTCCGATGCCTGCTACATCGTCCGCTCCGGCAGCTTCCGGGTGACCCGCGAGCACTCCGACGGGCGGGCGATCACCCTTGCCACCCTCGGTCCCGGCGACATCTTCGGCGAGCTGGCGATGCTCGACGGCGAGGTCCGCTCGGCCAGCGTCGAAGCGCTCAGCGACGGTGAGCTGCTGGCGCTGCCCGCGGGCGAAGTGCGGGCGCTGCTGGCCCGCCACCCGGAGATCACGGTGAAGCTGGTCGGCGCCCTGGTGCGGCGGCTGCGGGCAGCCAACGAGCGCATCTCACGCCAGTCCTTCCAGACCGTCCCCAGTCGCGTCGCCGGCGTCCTCTCCCAGCTCGTCGCCGAAGAGGCGCCGCGCACAGCCGAAGGCGGGGAGATCACGATCCGCATGAACCAATCCGACCTGGCCCAGCTCGCCGGCACCTCGCGCGAGAGCGTAAGCCGCTTCCTCGCCGACCTCGAGCGGGCCGGCATCGTCCGCCCCGGCCGCGGCCGGGTCACCGTTCTCGCCCCGGCGAAACTCCGCAACTACATCTTCTAGGTGGCCGGCTTCTCGGAGCTGCGCGCGCGGATGGTCGAGCGCCAGCTTCGGCGCCGCGGCATTGCCGACGAGCGGGTGCTGGCGGTGATGGGGGAGGTGCCGCGGGAGGAGTTCGTGCCGGAGCGCTACCGCAGCCGTGCTTACGCCGACTCGGCGCTGCCGATCGGCGAAGGCCAGACGATCTCTCAGCCTTGGATCGTCGCCGCGATCTGCCAGGCGCTGGAACTGGCGGGGAGCGAGCGTGTGCTCGAGGTCGGCTCTGGCTCTGGCTACTCTGCGGCCGTTCTCTCGCGACTCGCCGCCGAGGTGACCGGTGTCGAGCGACACGCCGCGCTCGCCGCGCAGGCCCGGCGCACGCTTGGTGCCCTGGGCGTGGAGAACGTCGAGCTGCTGGTCGGCGACGGTACGCGCGGCGTGCCCGAGCGGTCCCCGTTCGAGGCGATCGCCATCCATGCCACCGCGCCGGCGCCGCCGCAGACGCTGCTTGCCCAGCTCGCCGACGGTGGCCGTCTGGTGGTGCCGATCGCCGCTGAGGGCGCCGACTTGCTGACCGTCTTCCGTCGTGTGGGCACCGAGTTGCGGCGCGAAGAGATCGCACCCTGCCGCTTCGTCCCGCTGATCGGCGAGGAGGGTTTCAGCTCGGATTAGGACGTGCCGGTGGCTAGAGGTCCATATGGACCTCTAGCCACCGGCACGTCTGCGGAGCCTGTTGCGCCCGCCGTGCCCGATCAGGCTGTCGCGGTGGCTACCGGTCAGCGTGTCGGGGCCGGGGGAGCCCTCCAGCTGCTCGACCGAGGCGTCGATGTGACCGGGGGTGCAGGGACTCCCCGCGCGGCTCACCGCGCCGCCGATTTCGGCGGTCACGCCGGGGGTGAAGCGGAAGAAGTTGGCGTCGTCTTCGCCCGGACCGCCGTCGAAGATGTCGCCGTCGCAGGGATCGCCGCCGACCATCACATCCGACCCAGGACCCCCGATCAGCGTGCTCTTGCCGCTGTTGTAGGGGACGGGCAGGTCGGTGCGGGCGCCGATCAGCGCGTCGTCTCCAGGCCCACCTTCGAGCACGTCGGGATCGCTGTCGTCGCCGGCCTCGATCACGTCGCCGCCGGGGCCGCCCTGCAGCCGGTCGGCACCGGGCCCGCCTTCGATCCGCACTTCGATCTCCGAGGGCATGCTGCCATCGACGCTCACCGAGTCGTTGGCGGCGCCGGCGTCGATCATGATCGTCTGCACGTCGGCCGCGCAGACGGCATTGCCGCCGATTGCTTCGCAGCCGTCGACGTTGGTGGGGGAGAAGGGGAGGCTGGCGTCGCTGACCACATAGGCAGAGCCCTGCCTGGCGATCGAGATCGAGTCCTCACCAGGGGTGCCCTGCACGCTGAGCGAGCCGCTGCCGTCGATGCTGTGGACGCGGGCGACGCTCGGTCCCGCGCCGGTGGGAGAAGGCGGTTCGCAGCCGTCGATCGGGGCGCCACCGCTGCAGTCCGCTCCGTCCGGGCCGCCGAAGAGCTCGTCGCTGCCGCCGCCGCCCGAGAGGTCGTCGTAGCCGGCACCGCCGTCGAGCCGGTTCGGCCCGCCGTCGCCGATCAAAGTGTCGTTGAAGGCCGAGCCGACGATGTCCTCGGTTTCCGGTGAGATCGTGTCGCGACCGTCTCCGTGTGCCGTGCCGGTCGCCAGGTCGGCGACTACCGCTTCGGAGGCGGTCGAGAAGGAGGCGATGTCGCGTTCGCCAGGGCCACCGTTGAGCTTGTCGAAGCCGATGTCGCCGCGCAGGACGTCTTCGTCGCCCGCTCCTCCATAGATGTCGTCGCGGCCATGACTGCCCAGCAGCAGATCGGTGCCGCCTTCCCCGTTCAAGCTGTCGTCGCCGAGACCGCCGTCGACCATGTCGTTTCCCGCACCGCCGTCGAGGGTGTCGTTCCCCCGCCCGCCGTAGACGCGGTCGTCGCCCCCTTCGCCATCGACTACCCGCTCGCTGGCTTTGCCCGCGTAGAGGACGTCGTCGCCGCCACCGGCTTTCATCTCGTCAGGGCCGCGCCCACCGAGGAGCTCGTCGTCGCCCCCTCCGCCGAGCTCGTCGTCGGGGCCCTTGGCGCCGAGGAGCTGATCTTCGCCTTCGCCGCCGATCAGGTTGTCGGCTCCCTTTTCACCAAGCAGCCGGTCGTCGCCCCCTTCGCCGTCGAGGGTGTCGTTGCCGCGCCCGCCGTGGATCGAGTCGTCCCCGGGGCCGCCGCAGATCGTGTCGTTGCCGTTGGGCCCGCCGGAGATCTTGTCGTCCCCACCGCCGCCGTAGATCACATCGCTGGCCTTCCTGCCGACGATGACGTCGTTGCCGGGGGTGCCGACGATCGTCGCGTGCTTGCCGTCGCAGGTGGCGGCGGAGGCCTGGCTCCAGGCGGGGAGCAGGAGGGCGAGGGTAGCGCCGAGCGTGGCGAGGACGATTCGCGGGAAGCCAGATCCAAGGGGATGCGCCATTGCCTGGCTATCGACTCGGTTTGCGCCCTCCTGCAGAGGTGCAAGACACCCGTCTACTCCGTATTACGTACCGCCAGGTCCAGCGTTGACTCAGCAGCCGACCGGGCTCGGATCGACTTTGTCCTTGATCACTTCGTCGTCGCCGCCACCGCCGCAGCTGATCGATTTGTCCTGCTTGCCGTCGATGGCGTCGACGAAGTCGTTGCCTCCTTTGCCGACGAAGGTGTCGGCTCCGAGGTGCCCGAGGAAGCTGTTACTGCCACCGTCGCCGATCAGCACGTCGGGCCCGTCGGATCCCTCGAGGCTCTCGTTGCTGGAGCCGACATGGTCCGGATTGCCACATCCGCTGGGGCCACCGGTGCCCCCCAACTCCACCGTCAGCGCGGCGTCAGAGCGGCCGTAGGAGACCGTGTCGTCGCCCGGCCCGCCGTCGTAGGTGTGGCCCTGGCAGACGGCCACCGAGGAGACGAGCAGGTCGTCGCCAGGCCCGCCGGCGAGCTGGTCGCCGCCCGGGTCGGCGTAGAGCACGTCGCTGCCGCCGTTACCGGTCAGCGTGTCGTTGCCGTTGTCGGGGTTGTTGTAGTTCTCGCCTGCCTCGAGCACGTCGTCGCCCGGCCCGCCGCTGATCGAGTCGGAGCCGGCGTTGCCGTTGGCGCGGACGTGGACGCCGGTGGGAACGCTGTCGGCCACGGAGATGTCGTCGTCGCCGCCACCGCCGGTGATCACGACCAGGCCGGTGGCGACCGAGACGGCGCAGTTGACGGTGCTGCCATTTGCGGATGCACAGCCTTCACCGGCGAAGACGCCGCTGTCGTCGGAGACCGTCCAGCCACCGCCACCGAAGGAGACCTGGATGTGGTTCGCGGCATCGTTGCCCTGGACGATCAGGCTCGAGCCGTCAAGTCCCTGGTTGAGGATGACGAAGGTGTCGTCGGGCGGTGGGGTCGGTTCCGTGCCGCAGGAGTGCTCGGCGGCGAAGCCGTCGCAGTTGTCGTTGCCGGCGCCGCCGAACGCTTCGTCGGGGCCGCCGCTGCCATCGAGGTTGTCGTCGCCGACGCCCCCGTCCAGCCGGTTCACGTCGCCGTCGCCGACGATGTCGTCGCCCTGCGGCGAGCCGACCACGTCCTCGAAGCCCTGCAGCGTGTCGTGTCCGTCGCCTTTCGACTTGCCGGATTCGAGGTTGACGATGACGCTGCCACGGGTAGCGCTCGCGTAAGAGACGATGTCCTGGGTTCCGCCACCGCCGTTCAGCGAATCTTCGCCGCTGTCGCCGCGGACGACGTCGTCGTCGCCTTCGCCACCGTCTCCGTTGTCGCTGCCGGCCCCGCCCATGACCAGGTCGGTGCCCGCCCCGCCGTCGAGGCTGGGATCGTCGCCCGGCCCGCCTTCGATCTTGTCGTCGCCTTCGCCACCGTCGAGGCGATCGTTGCCCTTTTCTCCGTAGAGCCAGTCGTTGCCACCGTCACCGGACTCTTCGTCGCTGCCTTTCTCGCCGATCAGCACATCGCCTTCGCCACCGCCGAGCATGCGGTCCGGCCCTTTCCCGCCGCGGATTTCGTCGCTGCCGTCCCCGCCGAGGAGACTGTCGCTGCCCTCTGCGCCTTTGAGGCCGTCGTTGCCCCCGCCGCCCTCGAGGTGGTCGGAGCCGCTATCGCCGGCGAGCCGGTCGTCGCCGCCATCGCCGAAAAGGGCGTCGAAGCCGCGCCCGCCGTGGATCGAGTCGTCCCCGGGGCCGCCGCAGATCGTGTCGTTGCCGTTGGGCCCGCCGGAGATCTTGTCGTCCCCACCGCCGCCGTAGATCACATCGCTGGCCTTCTTGCCGACGATGACGTCGTTGCCGGGGGTGCCGACGATCGTCGCGTGCTTGCCGTCGCAGGTGGCGGCGGAGGCCGAGGCCGCGACCGCGAGCATCAGAAGGACGAAGGCGCAGACGAAGGCGACCAGAGACCGTGGGGCGCGTATGGAGGCAGCATGCATCGTGCCTCTCATCGACCCGTTTAAGCGGTCCCTACACCTGAGTCCATACAAACGTCCAGGCATTGGGATCGCGGTCACCGATTGGTCAACACGCTGCAACCGCTCTCGTCACGCGGCTCGCCGACCGCGCCTGGCGCCTTCAGATACGCTCGCAGCGCCATGCGAGGCGGGATCTACGTGCTCAACTTCTATTCCACTGTTTTCGTCGACCAGCTCAAGCGCGGTCGCAAGACGGCGACGATCCGGCTCGGCGACAAGACCAGCAAGTACGAGCGCGGCCAGGTGGTCTGGATCACGGTCGGCTTCCGCCATAGCCCGCGCGAGAAAATCTTCGCCGCCTGCATCGACGACGTCGAGGTGAAGAAGGTCGGCGACCTCTCGCCGCGCGACATCGAGCACGACAACCCCGAGTTCCGCCGGCTCGAGGACGAGGTCAAGTTCCTCGAACAGATCTACGGCCGCACGGTCGGCCCCGACGACATCGTCACCGTGATCCGCTTCTCGCAGATCGTCGAGCCGCCGGGTGCGCATTTCGGCAATGGGGAGACCCCGCACCACAACTGACCTGGATGACGCGCCGGACACTGCGCATCTCTGCGTCCTCGGGTTTGCCTTTGCAACCAGCAAAGGCTGCACCCTGCGTCCTTGATCTGCTTGGTCCGGCGCGCCCCCAAGGGGCCATCTAGTCCATGGCCGACTACGCCTTTCTCACCACCTGGCTGCTCGACTCGCCACGCGAGCCCGTCTGGGAGGCGATCTACGACCAGGAGCGCTGGCCGGAGTGGTGGCGGGGGGTCGAGGAGGTCGAAGAACGCAACGGCGGCGATGGCGGCGGTATCGGCGCCGTCTCACGCATGGTCTGGAAGAGCCTCCTGCCCTACCGGGTCGAGTTCGAGGTGACGACGACGCGCGTCGAGCGGCCCTACATGCTGCAGGCCGACGCGGTCGGCGAGCTGGCCGGGATCGGTCGCTGGCGGCTCTACGAGCAGGGCGGCGCCACCGCGGTCCTATACGAGTGGAACGTCTCGACGACGAAGTCGTGGATGAACCTGCTCGCGCCCGTCGCCCGCCCGGTCTTCGAGTGGAACCACGACTGGGTGATGTCCCATGGCGCCACCGGTATCGCCAAGCTGCTCGGCTGCAAGCTGCTTGCCAGCGGCTAAACGGCCATCGGCAGGCCGAAAACGGGAGTACATGTCCCGAAATCGGCCCATCGATGACGAGGCGCTATCTTTACGCTCTGTTGGCACTCGCCTGTGTAGAGTGCCAACGCCCGGGGACCGTGAATTCGGCTCCGAGGCGACATTTTCGAGACTTTGACCAGTAAAACACCCATAACGGAGGTTCACGGATGAAGCTGAAGCCCCTCGGGGACCGGCTGATCGTCAAGCCGATCGAGGAGGAGGAGACGACCGCTAGCGGCATCGTCCTCCCCGATACGGCCAAAGAGAAGCCGCAGAAGGGCAAGGTCATCGCCGTCGGCGATGGCGCAATTCAGGAGGACGGCAGTCGCCGCCCGCTCGACTTGAGCGAGGGCGACGAGGTCCTCTATTCCAAATACGGCGGCACCGAGGTCACCGTCGAGGGCGACGACCTGCTCGTGATGCGCGAGTCGGACGTTCTCGCCAAGCTCGGCTAGACCCCCCCGCCAACAGGACTTAGAGACACCAAGGAGGAAGGAAACCAATGGCTCACAAGGAGCTGAAGTACAAGGAGGAGGCACGCGGGGCCCTGCAGGCCGGCGTCGATGCAGTCGCCGACGCCGTCAAGGTCACCCTCGGCCCGAAAGGCCGCTATGTCGTGCTCGACAAAAAGTTCGGCGCGCCGACGATCACCAACGACGGCGTCACCATCGCCCGCGAGGTCGAGGTCGAGGACGTCTTCGAGAACCAGGGTGCCCAGCTGGTCCGCGAGGTCGCCACGGCGACCAACGACGTTGCCGGTGACGGCACCACGACGGCGACCCTGCTGGCCCAGACGATCGTTCGTCACGGCCTCAAGAACGTCGCCGCCGGCGCCAACCCGCTGGCCCTGCGCCGCGGGATCGAGAAGGCTGTCGACGACGTCGTCGACAACCTGCGCAACAAGCAGTCCAAGGAGGTTGCCGGCAAGGAGCAGATCGCCCGCGTCGCCGCCATCTCCGCCGCCGACGACGAGATCGGCAACGTGATTGCCGACGCGATCGAGAAAGTCGGCAAAGACGGCGTCGTCAACGTCGAGGAGGGCCAGACCTTCGGCATGGAGCTGGAGTTCACCGAGGGGATGCAGTTCGACAAGGGCTACATCTCCCCGTACATGGTCACCGACCAGGACCGCATGGAGGCGGTGCTGGAGGACCCCTACATCCTCATCGCCAACCAGAAAATCGGCTCCGTGCGGGACATCCTGCCGGTGCTGGAGCAGGTGATGCAGGGTGGTAAGCCGCTGCTGATCGTCGCCGAGGACGTCGAGGGCGAGTGCCTCGCGACCCTTGTCGTCAACAAGCTGCGCGGCACCTTCACCGGTGTCGCGGTCAAGGCGCCGGGCTTCGGCGACCGCCGTAAGCGGATGCTCGAGGACATCGCGATCCTCACCGGTGGCGAGGTGATCACCGAGGAGATGGGCCTCAAACTGGAGAACACCCAGATCGACCAGCTCGGCAAAGCCCGTCGCGTCGTCGTCTCCAAGGACACGACGACGATCATCGACGGCGCCGGCGATGGCGGGGACATCAAAGGCCGGATCAACCAGATCAAGCAGGAAGTCGAGAACACCGACTCCGACTTCGATCGTGAGAAGCTCCAGGAGCGTCTCGCCAAGCTGGCCGGCGGTGTCGCCGTGGTCAAGGTCGGCGCCGCCACCGAGACCGAGATGAAGGAGAAAAAGCACCGCGTCGAGGACGCCCTGCAGGCGACCCGGGCGGCGCTCGAGGAGGGAGTCGTGCCGGGCGGCGGCGTTGCGCTGCTGAACGCGCAGAGCGACCTCGATCCCGACAAGCTCGACGACCCCGACGAGGTGACCGGTGCCCGCATCGTGCACCGCTCGCTCGAGGAGCCGGTCCGTCAGATCGCCGAGAACTCCGGTCTGGAGGGCTCGGTCGTCGTCAACAAGGTCCGCGACCTGAAGGCCGGCGAAGGCCTCAACGCGGCCAACGGCGAGTACGGCGACCTGATCAAGGCCGGCGTCATCGACCCGACGATGGTCACGCGATCGGCGCTGCAGAACGCCGCCTCGATCGCCAAGAACATCCTCGTGACCGAGGCGATCATCGCCGAACCGCCGGAGAAGGACGGCGCCGGTGGCGGCATGCCCGGCGGCGGCATGCCGGACATGGGCGGGATGATGTAGCCACGCCGCTCAGGCGTATCCTCGCCTCAACAGGCGAGTGGCTTTTGCGAGGGGCCCGGGAAACCGGGCCCCTCTTTTATTGGGGACCGTGGGTGAGAGCGATTTGGTGCAGAGCCCGTGGCGAATCGGCGCAATCAGCGCACCACCCGCGCGCCAGCGCCTGCCAGCGTCGCCCCATGCCATCCGCCACCCCCAACCAACAGCCTGCCGACGGGCCGAAAGCGAGACCCGGGGTTGCGTTTTCGTCCCGTCGGCGGGGATCAGCGGCTGGGTGGGACGCACAGGTTGCCCGACTTGCCGAGCGCCAACATGGCTTGGTCTCCGTGGAGCAGCTCCGCGACCTCGGGATGGAGGGGGCTACCGTGCGAAAGCGTGCAGCCGCTGGCACGTTGCATCGTGTTCACAGCGGTGTCTACGCCGTGGGGCATGCCGTGACGACGCGGGAGAAGCGACTCATGGCGGCGGTGCTTGCATGTGGGCCGGGGGCGGTGTTGTCACATCGGTCGGCCGCGGCGCTCTGGGAATTGCGTGACGACAAGCGACTGTCGATCGATGTGACGGCACCGAACCGGCGAGGACGGACACCGAAGGGGATCGATGCACATCGTGATGGCTCGCTGACGCCCGATGATCGCATCGAGGTCCAGGGGATTCCGTGCACCGCCGTGGCGCGAACACTATTGGATTTCGCTGCGGTTGCACCGCTTTGGGAGTTGCGGAAGGCGATTTCGGAGGCCGAGGTGCTGCGTGTTCTCGATCGCAACGCGTTGCGGCAGTTGATCAAACGCTGCCGAGGGAGGCGAGGGGTGGCGCGGTTGCGGATGGCGATGGACGAAATCCATCCGCGGACTAAGTGGACGCGGAGCGACATGGAGATCGCCTTCCTCAATATGTGCGAGCGCGCCGGATTGCCACAACCGGAGGTCAACGTGACGCTCTACCCCGGTGGTCGCCGCACGATGCCGGATTTCCTCTGGCGTGACGCTGGATTGATCGTCGAAGCCGACAGCCGCGAATTCCACGACACCGGTTCTGCGTTCGAGAGGGACAGGGAACGAGAGCAGCGGTTGCAGCTCGCTGGCTGGCGGGTCTCCCGTTGCACTTGGCGTCAGATCGAACGCGAACCCCGTCGTCTGGTCAAGACGGTCCGTGGCCTACTCGGCGGGTCGGCAATGGCGCCGACGGGCCTAAAACGCAACCCGGGCTCCCGTTTTCGGCCCGTCGGCGGCTAGGAGGCTGGGGTCGGCGCTGGGGTGGTCGTGGGGGCTGGGGTCTTTTTGGGCGTGGGGGGCAGCGGGGGGAGGAGGCCGGCGTTGTATTCGGCTTCGGTCAGGAACGTCGCGCGGCGGATCTTCAGCCGCAGCGTGTTCGTGGTGCGGGGGTAGAGCTTCAGGTCATAGGGGTTGTAGCCCGGCCCGAAGCCCGTGTAGTAGACGAACATCCGCGCCCGCTGGCGCTTGCTCAGCCAGGAGACCAGCTGTTTGGCGAAACGCGGTTCGTCTTCGCCGTAGACCGCCCACTCGGCGATCGCGATCGGCTTGCGCTTCCACTGCTTGCCTTCGTAGAAGCGGTTGAGGTCTTTCCAGACGGGATATTGGGAGTAGAAGTCGGTCCCCGCCCAGTCGACCCAGCGGGCGCCCGGCCAGTAGTTGCCAGGGAAGTTCCCTTTCACCCGCGGGGAGCCGCCGGGCAGCGGGCTCCAGATGAAGCTCACCGGCGCCCCCGGCAGGCTAGTCGGTGGCGGGCCTTTGGTCCGGTTGACCGGCGGCAGGCCGATTTCCGCCAGCGTCGCGTTGATCCCTTCCAGGCTGTTGCCGCCACGCACGATCGTCACGATGCGGCGGAATGCCTGCCTGTACCAGCCGGTCGTGTGTTCGCCGCCTTTCTGGCTGCCGTCGCAGTTCACCGCCGACCAGGCATTGAGGCAGCGATTCGGCTCTCCGAGCGGTCTGATGTAGGCGGGTAGTCCGCGTTTGTAGAAGAAGTCGTTGAGCTGGAGCAGGTAGTCGTCGCCGGCGCCAAGCGCGATCTGCTCCGGCGTGATCAGCTCGGCCAGGGTCTGGTCGTCGGCGGTCGAGATGTGCAGGATCGGCCGGGTGCCGGTTTCGCGCCAGCGTTCGTAGGAGGCATTGAGGCTGTTGCCCCAGGGGTGGAAGGTCTCCAACAGTGCCGGGTGCTTGCCGCCGAGCAGTTCGGTGAATTCGTTGAACTCCTGCGTCGTGCCCCGGTCGCTGACCCCGAGGAAGACGTCTGGCTTGGGCGGGACCAGGCTGATCGCCGAGGCCGGTACGGCGCCGATTGCCGCGATGGTTGCAGCAAGCGCCACGGCGGAAAGGAACGCTCTAGGCCTCCGCCAGGACATCGCCCATCCTTCTCGGCTCTATTCCGAGTTCCTCCGCGTCTGCGGTGCCGCGCTCGCTCGTCATCGATACCTCCATCAGCTCTGCCTCCTCCCAGGTAGCGAACACGGCCTCGCCGAAGACGTTGCGGAGTCCGATCAAACTGGCGCGGATCAGCGGCAGGGGAACGTGGACGAGCGGCCGTGGTCGCCCCGCGACGCGGCTGACCAGGTCCGACATCTCGTCGTAGCTGAGCGTCTCGGGTCCTGCCAGCTCGTAGCGTTCCCGCCCGTCGCGGTCGAGCGCCGCGACTACGCAGCGAGCGGCATCCGCCGCCCAGATCGGCTGAAAGCGGGCCCGCCCGTCGCCCGAGACCGGCAGCACCGGCAGGAAAGAGAAGCGGCGCAGCAGCGTTACCCAGGGGTCGCTGCGGTCATAGACGATCGATGGGGCGAAGATCGTCGTCTCCAACGGCGAGGAAGCGATTGCCTGCTCCGCCAGCCACTTGGCGCGGAAAAAGCGGGTGCGCTGTGCCGCGGCGGCATCGAGCGCGCTGAAGAAGGCGAAGCGGCGCACGCGGCTGCGCTCGGCGGCGCGCAACAGCCGCACCGTCGCCAGCCCATTCAGCTCCTCGATTCGGTGCGGCGGCTGGTCGCGGATCGTCGCCGCCAGATGGATCACCGTGTCGACCCCGCGCAGCGCCTGGCGCAGCAGGTAGGGGTCGGACATCTCGCCGAGGTCGCCGAGCGCGATCTGCACGTCGACCCGGTGCGCGCCGAGCCGTCGCGGCTCCCGCACCAGGCAGCGCACGTCCTCGCCCCGCTCCAGCAGCAGCGGCAGCAGACGCGATCCAATGCTTCCGGTGGCCCCCGTCAGCAGCAGCATCGGGACATCATCCCTAAAATGTCTGTTCGCGCCTGGCAGGGTCCGAATACCCGCCAGGCACTGCAAAGTCGAACCAGGAGAAAGCATCGAATGACCTACGTCATCGCCGAGCCGTGCATTGGCCAGAAGGACAACTCGTGCGTAGAGGTCTGTCCGGTGGACTGCATTCACCCGACCCCGGACGAGCCCGACTACGACTCGGTCGAGATGCTCTACATCGACCCCGACGAGTGCATCGACTGCGATGCCTGCGTCGAGGCCTGCCCGGTCGACGCCTGCTTCGCCGAGGACCAGCTCCCTGCCGAGTGGGCCAAATACGCCGAGATCAACGCCGAGTACTACAAGAGCAAGGCCAGCGCCTGAAGTAGGCTCTTCGCTCGGTGGATGTTCGCCTCGCAACCGAGCGTGAGGTCGACAAGGTCACCGCGACGCTTGTCGCCGCGTTTGAGGCCGATCCGCTGTGGAGCTGGGCCTTTCCGCGCGAAGGTCTCGACGATCTCTGGCGCCTGCTTGTTGCAAGCGCGATGCGCTACTCGTGGGTCTGGGTTGCCGACGACTATGCCGCGGCCTCGGTTTGGATCCCGCCCGCGGGGACGGAGCTGACTGCCGAGGAGGAAGCATCTCTCGGGCCGATGCTGGAAGGGCGGATCGGTCCGCGCGCGGCTGAGGTTCTGGCGCTTTTCGAGCGCATGGAGCACACGCATCCCGACGGACCGCCGCACTACTACCTGAGCCTGCTCGGAACCCATCCCGACCACCGCGGGAAGGGCCTCGGAATGGCCCTGCTCGCCGACAACCTCGCCAAGATCGACTCCGAGGGGATGCCCGCCTACCTGGAGTCGAGCAATCCGGAGAACGATCCCCGCTACGAACGCCTCGGCTTCGTGCGGGTGGGCGAGTTCGAGCGGCCCGACGGCCGGCTGACCTGCTCGACCATGTGGCGGGAGCCGCGCTGACCTGAGCTACTGAACGACCGGCAGCGGGATGCCGCTGACCGGCGGTGCTTCGGCCGGGGCCGGGGTGGCCTGCAGGACCGGCAGCTCCTGCGGCGTGGCGGCGACTATGCCGCGGGCCGCCTGGCGGATCGCCTGCGAGGCCGGTGAGTCGGGTTCGTCGGTGACGAGAGGCGAGCCGTTGTCGGCGTGTTCGCGTAGCGGCTCGGAGAGAGGGATCTTGCCAAGCAGCGGCACGTCGAGCTCGTCGGCGAGGAGCTGACCGCCGCCCTCGCCGAAGATCGTGAAGCGCTCGCCGCCCGGGGTGGTGAAGCCGGACATGTTCTCGATCACCCCGAGTAGCTCGAGGTCGAACTTGACGGCCATGTCGGCGGCCCGTTTGGCCACAGTCTGCGCTGCCGGCTGGGGCGTGGTGACGATCGTGAACTTGGCCTGCGGCAGGAGCTGGGACAGGGTCATCGAGACGTCGCCGGTGCCGGGCGGCAGGTCGAGCAGCAGGTACTCCAGCTCGCCCCAGGCGACATCCTCGAGGAATTGCTGGATCGCCTTGTGCAGCATCGGGCCACGCCAGACGACAGCGGAGTTCTCCTCGACGAAGAAGCCGATCGACATCACCTTGACCCCGCCGGCCGCCTCCAGTGGCAGAATCTTGCGCTCGCCGTTGACCTCCGGTTTGCGGTTGACGCCGAGCATGCGTGGCATCGAGTAGCCGTAGACGTCGCAGTCGAGTGCGCCGGCGGGGTGGCCTTCGGAGCTCAGCGCCGCCGCCAGGTTGGCGGTCATCGTCGACTTGCCGACGCCACCCTTACCGGAGGCGACGCAGATCACGTTCTTTACCTGGGCCAGCGCGCCCTCCGGCAGCTTGTTGCGGCCGAGAGTCTGCTGCAGGTTGCCTTTCTCGTCGTCGGAGAGGACGTCGAAGCCAACCGTTACCGCGGTCACCCCGTCCAGCTGGGAGACCTGCTGGGCGACTGCCTGTTCGAAGTGGGCGCGGATCGGGCAGCCGGCGGTGGTCAGCGAGACGACCACCTCGATCCGGCCGTCGTCCTTGATCTCGATCGAGCGGACCATGCCCAGCTCGACGATCGAGCGGCGCAGCTCCGGGTCGATGACGGCGCGGAGCTTCTCGGTGATCTGGTCTTCGGTCGGGAGGGGCATCGGAGTCATTCTCGCAAAGCGCGAGTCCGAGCACGCGCAGCCCTAAGCAGGCTCTTCCCGGACATCCGTCCGAAGGGGGGAGAGAACCGTGCAGCTCAGGCCTTGGTCCTCCGTCTGCAACTCGAACGATGGAGGGCCGATGTCGGGAACGCGCGGGGGGCTGGGACGGATCGTTGCGATGGGGATCGCGCTGGCGCTGGCGCTGCTGCTGCTGGCGGCGCGCGAGGCGACGGCCGGGAACTACACCGTCGCGCAGTGCGGCTGGTACGTCGACTCCGATGCGGACTGGGCCGACACCACCGGCGGCGCCAAGTTCCGCTCCGACGCATGGTGCGTGCCGTCGGGTGGGGATCCCTTCGACGGCGTTCACATGAAGAGCTTCACGAAGGGTGGCTCGACCGTCTCCGGCACGCGCTACGCCCGCTGGCGCTGGGTGGCACCGGCCGGCACCGGCATCAGCCGGGTCACGGGTACCTGGTGGCACACGCTGCACGACGGGATGGAGCAGCGGATCGGTGCCGGCAACTGGAACGGCGGCTTCGACCCGTTCATCAGCGCAGGGGGAACCGACGTGACGCCGCGCAACTTCAGCGCCGATCTCTCGGTGCCACAGCCGGCGATCGAGGACCGCCTCCTCTGCGCCAAGGCGGAGGACAGGTGGTGCTCGATCGAACCGGACTCCTGGTCGGCTGTGCGGGCGCTGGCGATCACGATCTTCGACGGCTACTCGCCTGTTCCAGGAAATGCCGGTGCGGATCTGGCGGCCGGCGGTTGGCGCCGCGGGGCGCAGCGCGTCAACTACTGGGACACCGACGTCGGCGGTGGGGTCCGCTACAGCGAAACGCTGCTCGACGGCGCCCGCGTAGGGCTGACCGAGTACCCGTGCGCCAAGGCGATGATCGACGGTGAGTGGAGGGCGACCCGGATGCAGCCGTGTCCGACCGGTGCGGCGAACGAGGTGACGGTCCAGACGACGAATTTCAGCGACGGCCCGCATGCGCTTACGCGCTGCGCGACCGATTTCGCCGGCAACAGCGCCTGCCTTTTCCCCACCTCCGTCTTGATCGACAACCACCCGCCGGCGTCCCCTCGCAACCTCGTTCTGGCGGGCGGCGAGGGCTGGCGCCATGTGGACAATTTCGACTTCTCCTGGCAGAACCCCGATCAGGGCCCAGCCAGCCCGATCGGCGGCGCCTACTGGCGCATCACCGGCCCAGTCGGTTACGACACCGGGGTCAACCTCGCATCGGCGCACGGCATCTCCACGCTCGCCGACCGCACGCTGCCGCGGCCGGGCATTTACGCCTTTCACATCTGGCTGCGCGATGAGGCCGGCAATGCCGACTCTGGCTCGGCGATCGAAATTCCGATGAGGCTGGACGACGTGCCGCCCGGAGTGTCTTTCGAGGCCGTGCCCGACTCCACCGGGCCGGAGCTGCCGCATACGGTCAGCGCGGCGGTGAGCGACGAGCACTCAGGACCCGCCGGCGGCGAGATCGAGTACCGGCGGCTCAACGCCGAGCACTGGGTCGAGCTGCCGACCAAGCTGCGGCCCGAGGGCGAAGCGGGCAGTGCCAGTCTCATCGCCACCGTGCCGGACGTTGAGCCCGGCACCTACGTGTTCCGCGCCGATGCCACCGACGGGGCCGGCAACACGGCAGCGACGACGCGACGCGCCGACGGCACCGAGATGGCGCTGCGCAAGACGCCGCCACCCGTGGGCCCAAGCCGGCCCGCGGCGGGGGGAGAGACGTCTCGCTCGGCCCCCGGGGAGAAGACCCGGCTCTTCGCCAAGCTGCGCTGGCGCCACCGTCACGGCTCGAGCGTGACCGTGCCATTTGGCGCCGGGGCCGCACTCTCAGGGCGCTTGCTCAATGCCGACGGCGCCGGGCTGGCCGGGCGGCGACTGCGCATCGTCTCTAGGCCCTCGCGCGGTGCGCTGTCAGGCATTCACGTCGAGACTGTCCAGACAGGTGCCCACGGCGGCTTCGAGCTCACGCTGCCCACCGGTCCCTCGCGCCGCATCACGGTCGCTTTCCCGGGCGGCACAGGGCTGGATACCGCTCGTCGCCCAGCCCTGGCCTTGCGTGTGCGCGGCGCGGCGACGCTCAGTGCCGCCCCGCACAGCCTTCGCACCGGTCAGTCGGTACGGCTCTGGGGCCACGTTCGCGCCCGCGGGGCGCCGCTGCCGCGACGGGGCAAGCTGGTCTCGATCCAGTACTACGAGAACGAGGCGCGGCTCTGGCGACCCGTTCTCGTCACTCGCAGCGACCACAGCGGTCGCTTCCGGGCCCGATACCGCTTCCGCTACGTCACCGGCACGGCGAAGATCCGCCTGCGCGCCGTCGCGCTGGCCGAGGAGCGCTGGCCCTACGCTCCGGGGGCTTCCCGCCCGGTTACGGTGCGGGTTACGGGTTGATCGGTAGGGTCCGCGCCATGTCACAGGCGACGTTTCACACCAATGCCGGGGAGATCGTGCTCGAACTGCACGACTCCGACGCCCCGAAGACGGTCGAGAACTTCCGCAAGCTCACCGGCGACGGCTTCTACGACGGCCTGGTCTTCCACCGGGTCATCAAGGACTTCATGGTCCAAGGCGGTTGCCCAGAGGGGACCGGCCGCGGTGGTCCCGGCTACACCTTCGAGGATGAGATCAATGAGCACAAGATCGTCCGCGGAGCGCTGGCGATGGCCAACGCCGGGCCCAACACCAACGGCTCCCAGTTCTTCATCGTCACCACCGAGGCGGCGCCTTGGCTGGACGGCAAGCACACGGTCTTCGGCGAGGTCACCGCAGGGATGGAGATCGTCGACGCGATCGAGGCGACCGAGACCGACGGCTCCGACCGCCCCGTGGACGAGCAGAAGATCGAGCGCGTCGAGCTCTCCGAGTAGGGCTAGTCGAGAGGAGAAGCCCCGGACGGGGCTTCTCCTCCTCCGCGCCGTTCGCGCCGGCGCAGCAGACCCTCGCCTGGCTTCCAGAGGCTGACCAGGCCGGCGACGAGGGTGACGAGGAAGACCTGGCCGAGCATCATCTCCAGCCCGGAGACCATGCGGCCCACCTGTCCGACCGGAACCAGATCGCCGTAGCCGGTGGTGGTGAGGGTGGTGTAGCTGAAGAAGAGGAAATCGCTTCCCTTGGTGGCCACGTCGGCGCCGAAGAAGCCGCCGCCTTCGATCCGATCGATCAGGCCATAGGCCCAGGTGAAGAGGATGCCGAGGGAGGTGTAGACGCTGATCGCGCCGAGGATCGTGCGCGAGGAGACGTTGTCGGAGGTGATCACACGCTGCAGGACAGCTGCCATCGCCACCGCCAGCAGGCCGATCTCGATGAAGTTGGCGGCGTTGAGCCCGAGGCGGCCTCCAAATGCCGCCGAGACAGCGGCCAGCACCGTCGCGACCGCCGCCAGGATCAGTGCCCGCCGGACAAAGACCGGGCGAGCGTGGGAACTGGTCAGAGCGACCACCGAGGTGGCGCCGGTGACGATCGTCAGCAGCACCGCCGACCAGCCTCGGTTCGAGAGCAGCGAGGCAAGCACGTAGGTCGTCAGGACCAACAACAGCACCAGCCCGAAGGCGTCTCTGGCGCGCTGCGCGCGCTGCCCCCACCGCTCACGGTTCATCTCGGCTAGTTCGGTTGCGGAGACGACCCTCCTGCCCGGCGATGGAAGCGGAGGGGGTGGGATTCGAACCCACGAGACACCCGAAGGCATCTAACGGCTTTCAAGGCTGAGAGAGAGGCGGCGGAAACGGCTTGCTAGAGTGGCCCCTCGTTTCCGTGCCACCGTCGCGCGCCCTGCAAGATGGCCGCGTGACTAAAGGACGTACGGCGCGACCCGTTCGCCGAATGCGTCAGCACAGCGGGCGTGAGTGATCCCGCCCTTGCACAGCTCGTCCTTCATCGGCTCGTCGTCCTTGTCGCCCTCGTACCAGAGGAACGCACGCAATCCAGTCTCTTCGCTGGGCCAGATGATCTGACCGCACTCGGCGCATATGGGAGGGATTCCTTTGGGCATTGGTTCACCTTACCCCGAGAACGTCTCTATGCGGCGGCGCGAGCGGTCTGCTCGCCCTCGGCGGCTTCAGCATCCAGGAAGGTGTCCAGCAGCGCTGCACCCTCGGCCTCGGTGCCGGGCATCAGGTGCCCGTAGAGGTCGAACGTCACCGTGATCGAGGAATGGCCCATGAAGGACGAGAGGGCCTTCGGATTGACCCCAGCCGCGATCATGAAGGAGGCGTAGGTGTGGCGGGCTTGGTGCAGGCGCAGCCGCTCAGTGAGGCTGGCCTTGCGCCAGTAATGGTCCGCGTAGCGGTACAGCCGCTCGGCATTGAAGGGCTCCTCGTCGGCGACACGGAAGACGAGCGCACTTGCATCGGGACTGTCGTCTTCGGTCAGGAGGTTGACCAGCAGCCTGTGCAGGAGGCTCGGCATCGGCACCGTGCGGCGCGACCTTCGGGTCTTGGGCTCTATGGGGCCCTCTCTTGGGTCCCATGACTCCCGGACTTCGATCAAGCGTCGATCCAAGTCGACGGCCTCCCAGCGCAGTGCGCGCAGCTCGCCGTATCTGAGCCCTGCATACAGGGCAGTCGCCCAGATGGCACGTTCCGCGAGAGGGAGTACGCCGAGCAGCGATGCCGCGACCTCGGGGCCGACTATCTCGACCTCACTCGGAGTCGGCACCGGGAGTTCGAGGTCGCGGGTCGGATTGATCGGCACGCCTTCACGCGCTCGCGCGCGCCGGTAGATCGCTTGGAGGGGCTTGATCGAGTTACGGACCGTGGACGGAGAGTGTCCACCGGATTGCCATGGTCAACGAGCGCTTGCAGATCGGTCGTCGTGATCGCGGCCAGTTTCTGTGCTCCTAGCTCCGGCAGGATGCGGTCGCTTAGGGCGAGTCGGTAGCCGCGCAACGTGGAGGCGGCCGGGCGGGATGCCTCGGCTCGCTCGCTCCAAGTGGCGACGCTCGCCACCCGCAAGCCCAAGGAGGCCGATGTCTCGCGTGGCGAGCTGCTTGAGCGCTGGCGAGCCAAAGCACAAGAGATCGGCCTTGACCGCGAGACGATCGAGCGGACCTTCGATCCCGAGGCCAGGTTCAGCCCGAGCGCCGCCGAGGCCCGCACGGTCTCTACCTGGCGGGTAGACCGTGCGGTCACGGCGGCGGCGTCTCATTTCGACAGGCGCGACGCGATCCAGGCGGTTGCCGACTCACTTCCCGATGGAGCGCCCGGAGCAGAAGTCGAGCGCTTGGCTGATGCCTTCCTCGCATCGGACTCAGTGATCCAGATCAGCGAGAGTCAGAAAGGCCCCCGCTACACCACGCGGCGAATCTGGAATCTGGAGCGCGAAGCCTTGGCAGCTGTCGAGCGAATGCGAGCGCAGGGACCGGACCCCGCAGGCGAGCTGATCGCAGCGCGCGTGATCGGTGCCCGCCCGACCTTGAAGGCCGACCAGCGCGAGATGATTCGCCGCCTCCTGGCGAGCCCGGAGGGAGTCGCCGTCGTGATCGGCGAGGCGGGCAGCGGCAAGACGTTCGCAATCGTCGCCGCGGCCGAGGGGTGGGCACAGGCAGGGATGGAACTGAGGGCGGCAGCGCCGACCTGGCGGGCGGCGAACGTCATGCGAGCCGAGGGCTTGCCGGCGTCAAGCATCGCCAGTCTGCTCTTGCACCTCGACCGCGCTGAACACGAGGACGGGGAGGGCTTGCCGGGCGGATCGGTCCTGCTGGTCGATGAGGCCGGGATGGTGGACTCTGCGACGCTCGCGCGGCTCATCTCTCATGCCGAGCGAGCGGAAGCGAAGCTCGTCTTGGTCGGCGATCCCGAGCAGCTCGGCGAGATCGAGGCGGGCGGACTGTTCCGCGCAATTGCGGAGCGCGGCGAGCCGATCTACCTGGACGAGGTGATCCGCCACCGCCACGATCTGGACCGCGACGCGGCGAAACGCATACGCGAGGGCGAGGGCCGCGAGGCGCTAAGTCTCTACCAGTCATCGGAGAGGGTCACGGTCGCCCCGAACGCCGAGGCCCGCCGCGAGGCGATGGTCCACGACTGGCACGAAGCGTTCGAGCGCGGCGAGGACGCCGTGATGATCGCCAAGCGAAACGCTGACGTGCGGAAGCTGAACGAGCTGGCGCGCGAGGTCCGTCGCCAGGGCGGAGCGCTCGGAGCGCAGGAGATCGAAGTGGGGGAGGCCGGCTTCGCCGCCGGCGATCTCGTCATCACCCGCGTCAATGACCCTCGCGCTGAAATCTTCAACCGCGAGCGCTGGCGCATCGCCGAGGTCGACGCTACCGAGCGGCGCGTCGTCCTCGACGGCATCGACCAGGCGAAGCGGGTCGAGATCGGCGAGGACTACCTGGCGCGGACCAACCCGCACTCAGAGGCCCCGGCGCTCGAACACGCCTACGCCGTCACGACCTATTCGGCGCAGGGCACGACCGTTGACCGGGCCTTCGTCATGGCCGATCCGTCGATGGACAAGCAGGAGCTATACGTCGCCGCCTCGCGCAGCCGCGAGGAGACCTTCATCTACGCGACGCCGGAGATTCAGGCCCACCGCGAGGAGATCGCACCCGACTCGCCCCACCTGCGCGAGGGCATCCCGCACGTCGCTGAAGCCGCCGAGCGCGACCGCTCCCAGCTCGCCGCGCACGATGAGGCGCTGCGCTCGCAGTTCTCCGGCCTGCCGACCGAGGAGCTGGTCGCAAGACGCGCAGACTTGTTGGACCCAGCGAGCCGCGAGGCCAGCGCGGAGAGGCAGCGGAGCAACATGCAGAAGCGGATCGAGCAGGCTCGCGAACGGCTCGACGGGTTCGAGGCCCGACGCGAGGCGGCGCAGGAGCTACCGCGCCGCCAGCGCCGCGAGGAGCTGGCCTGCATCGACACCTTGGAGGCAAGGTCCCGCGATACGGTCGCGCGGCTCGAAGCTGCGGCCCGGGAGCTGCCCTCCGGGGATGCCGCGCGCCGGGAGCTGGCGGTCGCCGATCAGGTTCTCGCCCAGCGGCGAGAGCTGGCGATCATCGCCGCGCGGATCTCCCCACCCGCCTACGTCAAGAACGAGCTGGGGGAGAGATCGAGCGATCCAGGGAAGCGGAAGGCATGGGATCGCGGCGTCGCCGGAATCGAGCGCTACCGCCAGGAGCACGGCATCAAGGACCCGAGCAAAGCCTTTGGCCGGGAGGCGAAACGAGGGGCCGAGCGGGCAAGCCAGCAGGCCGCAACGCGACGGCTGCAAGAGATTCAGCGAGTCTTGGGCCTGGGGCAGCACGCGGCGAGAGCGCGCCAGCTCGGCAGGGGACTGAGCATCGGTCGATGAGTGCGCCCCGACCTACCGGCATCGAAGCACCGCGAGGGCGGTCGTGAACCCCTGCAGGGGTCGGGCGCGAGCGTCCTGACTGCCGCCCTCGCGGTGCTGGGGTGTGGGTAGGTCTCGGCAGATGTGGGTCTAAACGAGAGTCGCGCCGCCCGCTGAATGTGCAGAGGGTCCCTCGGAATCGTGGAGATCCTTCACCCTCTAACTTGGGCCAAGCGCTACACAAGATCTTTGCATCTTGAGCATGCACACTAAACTTCTTTGTATGCCAGACCAAGATCTCCAGGCAGAACTCAAATCAGCCATCGCTTCGGGCAAGACCTTTTCGAAGGACGCATCGTCCGACTCGCGGCCATCAATCCCAGCTGAAGAGATACGTCTGGCAATACTGGAGTGGTCAGCTGAACAAGCATTTGCTGGCAAGCTTTGGCTGAGCAAGGTACGTATCGACGGTGATTTAAATCTGGAGATGTCTGAAATCAACATGCGAGTCATTTTTGATCACTGTGAGATACCCGGCGACATTAACTTGCAGGAAGCGGTCACGAACGACGTTACGCTCTTTTGCTCTCAGGTAGGTGGCTCTTTGACCGCCTCCCAGCTTCGAGCCAAATCGAATCTACGTGTTATCCACACGTCCATTGGAGGTAACCTGTCACTCATTGACGCCAATATTGACGGTCAGCTTGTACTGAATGGCTCGACGCTCGGATCGGTGACGGGAGGCAGCAACGGAGCCCCGGCGCTGGAGGCCGGGGGTGTACACGTGGGGAGTGGCATCGTTGGCATTGATGGATTCACAGCACGCGGACAGGTAAGTCTCGCTGGCGCAACGATTGGGGGGTATTTAGACCTAACGGGAGCGTCGCTTAACGGGGCGGCGGGGGCGGATGGTGTTGTAACCGCACTTCGTGCGGATGGAATTGAGATCGCAGGCGCGATGGCGTGCCGTCATCCGTTTAAAGCGGTCGGCATTGTCAGGTTGCCAGGGGCAAAGATCGGTGGCATGGTGTCGATGGTTGGCGCAGTCATCGAGGGAAAGTTGGATGAGGATCGAGAAGTAACTGCGCTGCATGCGGATGGCATGGAGATCTCCGGGAGCTTGATATGTCGAGGGCTTAATGCCACTGGGATCATGCGGCTACCTGGAGTAAGAGTCCGCGACCAGATTTCCATGGACGACTCGAAAATTGATGGAACCATATTGCTGTCCAGTGCGGTAATTGGACAGGAGTTGGGTCTCTCGAATGTGCGACTAAATGGATGCGGTGGTCCGGCGCTTCTCGGTGATCGAATGCATGTTGGGCAAGGTGCGTTTCTTGATAAGGGGTTTTCGTCAATTGGCGAAGTCAGTTTTGTCGACGCTAAAATCGACTCGACTTTTGGATTCGCTTCCGCCAATCTGCAAAGTAATTCGAAGGCTTACGCACTAAATGCCAGGGGAGTAGAGGTGGCTGGAGATGTCGAGTGTTCTGCCGGGTTCAGCGCAACCGGCACGGTGCGATTGGAATGCGCCAGGGTGGAGGGAAAAATTTCTCTACTAGATGCGACACTTCGGGTTGAACATCACAATGAATGTGCCTTGAGTTTGCGCTACGCAACTGCGAGAGAAATCGCCATGCGATTGTCTGGCGTGTGTGGTCCTATCGATCTGGGGCAGGCCGCTGTTAGCTGTATCTATGATGCTGAGGGCGGGCGGCTCATAGGGCGGTATCCCGATCAGTTTCTTCTGGACGGACTGACCTATGAGGTCCTTCAAGAGCCACTAGACGCAGAGCGGCGCCTTGCGTGGATTGAGCCGTCGCAAGCGGTGCACTACTACCCGGGCGTGTATGTTGAGCTGGCTAATGCTTTTCGCCGCGTCGGACGCAGTGGTGACGCACGCAAGGTTCTAATTGCGAGCGAGCGGCGTGCTCAGCGTGAGCTAAAGCGCTTTAGCCCTCGTCGGCTCTGGAAGAATTTTTTGTGGTTAACCGTAGGCTACGGCTATCGAAATTGGCTGGCGTTTGTATGGCTTATCGGCCTAATCCTGTTGGGTACGCTTGTCTTCGCGGTTGGGGAGGAGTGCTTCTCCCCTCTGCACGCAAACGGACCGGCGTTTGATCCAGGTCTTATGGCGATCGACGCGACGGTTCCGGTGCTTGATACTGCCCAAGGAGATGCCTGGGTGGCAACCGGTGCGATGGCATGGGTTACGGTCTTTCTTTCGGCGTCAGGGTATGCATTGGCAACCGCGGTGATAGCGGCGGCGGCGAGTATTCTGAATCGGGAGTAGCCCTAAGAGGGAGTCTGGAGAGACGACTCGGGGTCAGGCTGGAACGTGCTCGCCCGCTGGCACGTAGTGCTCTAGCTCGGCGTCGTGGCCGAGGGCGAAGGGGACGCCCTCCTCGGCGAGCTTGGCAACCTCGGCGTAGGTGTCGCCAGCGGCAGACCAGCCGTCAACGTCGGGGGACTCGGCCCACCAGCCGTCTGCTTCGTGGTGATAGATGACGCGCACGGTTTCCATTCGATCCTCCACGTCAGAGTAGCTTCAGGGCTTCGTCTTCGGCAAGTCCAGCGTCTCGGGTCAAGATCTTGCGGACAAGGCCGGAGGGAATCGTCGCCTTGTCATGGAATGCGAAGGTGAGCGGCTTGCGGTCCGGTGCCTCCATGCGGCGATGCGAGCCCGATTGGCGCACGACGCGGTAGCTGAGCGGCTTGCGTTCGAGGACGGCAAGCAGACGCTTCGCTTTCATCGAAGGAAATTGGCTCATGGGTCGGCGACCCTATCGGCAAACCCGGACCGCCCGGTCGAGCACCACGCTGTGCCACCGTTGTGCCACCCTCCGCCACCCAAACAGCCGGTTTCAACCGGAGACAACCGGACTCGGGAGCGGCCTTGGAAGTGCGACGCAAACCGCTCTATAGAGCCACATTTGGCTCTATAAGCGGAGGGGGTGGGATTCGAACCCACGAGACGCCTTACGACGTCTAACGGCTTTCAAGGCCGCCGCATTCAACCGCTCTGCCACCCCTCCGGACGCTCCAGACGATGTGTCGATGCTAGCTGCAAATGTATGGACAGAAAGGCATGGAGTAAAAAGGTCTCGCGGTGATTGGATACAGGTATGCGCCGGCTGCTCATTCTCGCCTCGACCATGGTCTTCTTCGACGTCGCCTTCTATGCGGCGATCGCTCCGCTGCTGCCTGACTACGTCGCCGAGTTCGGCCTGAGCAAGGCGCAGGCCGGGATCCTCGCCGCTTCCTACGCCGCCGGGACGCTGCTCGCCTCGCTGCCCGCGGGGCTGGTGGCGACCTGGGCCGGACCGCGCCGCACGGTGATCGGCGGGCTCCTGCTGCTCGGCTGCTCCAGCCTCGTCTTTGGCCTCGCGCACGAGATCGTCCTGCTCGACCTGGCGCGCTTCGCCCAGGGGATATCCGGGGCGTTGATCTGGTCTGGGGCGCTGACCTGGCTGATCACGACCGCTCCGCCCGAGCGCCGCGGCTCGATCATCGGCACGGCCCTCGGCACGGCAGTGGCGGGCGCCCTGATCGGGCCCATCCTCGGGGCGATCGCGGCTGAAATCGGGACTGCCGCCGTCTTCAGCGCGGTGCTGGGCATTGCCGTGGTGCTCGCTGCTTTCGCCGCACGAATGCCGGAAGCCGCTCCGCCCGAGCGCCAGCCCCTGCGCGAGGTGGGGGCGACGATCCTCACCCGTCCGATTCTCACGGCGACGGCGTTCGTCGCGATCCCCTCGCTGATGTTCGGCGCAGTGGAGGTGCTGGTGCCGCTGCGGATCGACGAACTCGGTGGTGGGCACGTGGCGATCGCCGGTGGCTTCATCGTCGGTGCTGCGCTCGAGGCCGGGCTGGCCCCGATCGTCGGCCGCTACTCGGATCGCGTCGGTCGCCGCATCCCGTTCGTGATCGGGATCGGCATCTGCGCCTGTGCGATGGTGGGCATAGCCGCAGCCGAGGCGCTTGGCCCGGTGCTCGCCGCGCTGATCCTCGGCTCTCTCGGCGCCGGCATCTGCTTTGCTCCGGCGCTGACCACACTCTCGGAGACCGCCGACCTCAGCGGTCTCCACCAAGGCTTCGCGGCCGGACTCTCCAACATGGCCTGGGCGGCCGGCCAGACGGCGGGAGCGCTGATGGGAGGGGGAGTGGCAAGCGCGGCCGGGTACGCCGTGCCGAGCCTGGTGATCGCCGCGCTGCTCCTCGTCACCTCCGCCTACGCCTACCGTTCCCTGATGCCCCCGATGGTGCAGCCGGCAGCGAGCTAGACGGACTAGCGTTACGCCGTGGCCGATATCTGGCGTAACTGGACTGGGGATCAGCGATGCAGGCCGGCGGAGGTCGTCCGCCCCCGCAACCGCGACGAGTTGGTGTCCGCCGTCGTGGCCGCTGGGGGCGCCGGCCGCACCGTCAGCGCTGCCGGCGCCGGCCATTCGTTTACCGAGGCGGCGCTGACCGATGGGACGATGATCGACCTCGCCGCGCTCAGCGGCACGATCGACGCCGACCCCGCCTCGGGTCTGGTCAAAGTCTGGGCGGGCACCGTGCTCGCCGATCTCAACGAGGAGCTGCACAGGCTCGGCTTGGCTATGGAGAATCTTGGCGACATCGACCGTCAGACGATCGCCGGCGCGATCTCCACCGGAACCCATGGCACCGGCGCGAAGCTGCGCAACATCTCGGCTCAGGTCGAGGCGGTGGAGTTGGTCGCCGCCGATGGCAGCGTGCGCGAGCTGGACAGCTCAGAGCCGGACCTCCTGCGCGCCGCCCGCGTTGGTGTCGGCGCCCTCGGCGCGATCTCGGCGGTGACCTTGCGCTGCGTTCCCGCCTTCACCCTGCTTCGGGTCGATTCCCCGCAGCCACGCGAGCAGGTGCTTGACGACTTCGACCAGCGCGCCGAGGCCAACGACCACTTCGAGCTCTTCACCTTTCCCTATGCCGACTCGGCGCTGGTGCTGGAGCGCAACCGGGTCGAGGGACCACCGCAGCCGCGCCGTCGAGTTGCCTCCTACCTCAACGACATCGTGCTCGAGAACTGGGCGCTGGGGGTGCTGTCGGCAGTCGGCCGCTTGGTCCCAAGAGCGATTCCCGGCCTCTCCCATCTCGCCGCCGCGCTCGCCTCGGGTGGCCAGACCACGGACCGCAGCGACCGCGTCTTCGCCAGCGAGCGCCGCGTCCGTTTCACCGAGATGGAGTACGGCGTGCCGAGAGAGCACGGACCGGAGGCGGCGCGGCGGGTGGTCGAGTGGGTTCGCGTCAACCGCTACCCGGTCTTCTTCCCGATCGAGATGCGCGTAGCGGCCGGCGACGACGCCCTGCTCAGTCCTTCGCACGGCCGCGACACTGCCTACATCGCCGTCCACCAGTACCGCGGGATGGAGTGGCGCCCCTACTTCGAGGCGGTCGAGGAGATCATGCGCGACTATGGCGGCCGCCCCCACTGGGGCAAGCGCCACTTCCAGACCGCGAAGACCCTGGCGCCTCTCTACCCGGAGTGGGGGACGTTCCAGGCCGCGCGCGACGAGCTCGACCCCGACCGGGTCTTCGCTAACGAGTACGCAGCCCGCGTCCTCGGCCCCTGACGAGTGCACCGTTAACCCCCCCCCCCCCCCCCCCCCCCCCCCCCCCC
>Ga0193699_10000110_pt1 | contig 38777 bp, 46 predicted proteins | sample L3c2metaG_FD_160095 | JGI IMG/M metagenome (GOLD analysis project Ga0193699, IMG submission 160095) | Soil microbial communities from a riparian zone of the East river system, Colorado, United States - L3c2 | ecosystem: Environmental > Terrestrial > Soil > Riparian zone | place: USA: East...
TCTATCTCGGCGTGTCCGGCGACGGCGATTCAGCCTCGATCGGCTTCGGCCAGTTCGCGCACGCGTTGCGCCGCGGCGTCAACATGACCTATATCGTCGAAAACAACGGCGTGTACGGCCTGACCAAAGGCCAATTCTCGGCCACCGCCGACCGCGGCTCGAAGTCGAAGCGCGGCGTCATCAACACCGACAACTCCATCGATCTCGCCGCCATGGCGCTGCAGCTCGGCGCCAGCTTCGTCGCGCGTTCGTTCTCCGGCGACAAGCAGCAACTAGTGCCCCTGATCCGCGCGGCTATCGCGCACAAGGGCGCGGCCTTCATCGACATCATCTCTCCCTGCGTCGCGTTCAACAATCACGCCGGCTCGACCAAGAGCTTCGATTTCGTCCGCGAGCATAACGAGGCGGTCAACCGGCTCGATTTCATCTCCAGCCGCATGCCGATCGAAGTGCAGTACGAGCCCGGCACGGTCGAAATCGTCGAGCAGCACGACGGCTCGAAGCTGGCGCTGCGCAAGCTGCAGGCCGATTACGAGGTGCATGACCGCACTGCGGCGCAGGGTTTCCTGCAGCATCACGCCGCTAAGGGGCAGATCGTCACCGGCCTGCTCTATATGGCAAAAGATCCCAGCGATCTGCACGAGCATTTGGACACGGTCGACGTTCCGCTCAACGTGCTGGACGTCAAGGACTTGTGTCCCGGCCAGGCCACGCTCGATAAGGTCAACGCGAGTTTGCGCTAGGCGTTCTGCGCTTTCTTTTGTGATGGCCGGGCTTGTCCCGGCCATCGGCGTCTTTAGATACCCCAGCAACCGTCAACGCGAACGCCCTGCCCAAGCTGAGCAGGAGGATGAGAACCGTCATGGAATTGCGTCAACTCGGCCGCTCCGGTCTGCGCATCGCGCCGGTCATCCTCGGGACCAATGTGTTCGGCTGGAACGCCGACGAGAAAACCTCGTTCGCGATTCTCGATGCCTTTGCCGACGCCGGCTTCAACGCGATCGACACCGCCAACACCTATTCACGCTGGGTTCCCGGCCATACCGGCGGCGAGTCCGAGACCATCATCGGCAACTGGGTCAAGCGTAGCGGCAAGCGCGACAAGGTTGTGCTCGCCACCAAGGTCGGCTCGGATATGGGTGACGGCGCGAGCCTGAAGAAGGATTACATCCTTCGCCAGGCCGAGGCTTCGCTGAAGCGGCTCCGGACCGACGTCATCGATCTCTATCAAACTCATTTTGACGATGAAAAGACCGCGCCGGAAGAAACCCTCTCGGCCTACGCGCAACTGATCGCCCAAGGCAAAGTGCGCGCGATCGGGGCGTCGAACATCAGCGTGGCGAGGCTCACGGAGTCGCTCGCCGTCGGCAAGCGGCTCGGCCTGCCCCGCTACGAAAGCCTGCAGCCGAACTACAATCTCTACGACCGCAAGCCGTTCGAGACGGATTACGAGCCGCTGTGCTTGCGCGAGAAAATCGGGGTCATCACCTATTATTCGCTGGCGGCCGGTTTCCTCACTGGAAAATACCGCTCGGCGGCGGAAGCCGCCAAAAATCCGGCGCGTGGCGGTAAGGTAAAAGGTTATTTCGACGCCCGGGGCCTCGCGATTTTGAAGGCGCTCGATGAAGTCGCGGCCCGCCACTCGGCCACACCGGCGCAAATATCGCTGGCCTGGCTGATCGCGCGGCCGAGCGTCACGGCGCCGATCGTCAGCGCCACCAGTCTGCAACAACTCGGTGAGATCCTGAAGGCGGCATCAGTGAAGCTGAGCGCGGACGATATTGCCGTGCTGGACAAAGCCGGCGCCTAGGCCGCGGCTCTTTCCGGGATGGCGCCGAGCTGCCCGGCCTTCACCTGATCGCGGCCGGCGGCTTTTGCCGCATAGAGCAGCTTGTCGGCGAAGGCGACCAGCGCCTTCGGATCGCCCAGCAATCCCCCCGCGGTCGCCGAGCCGACGCTGATGGTCAGGCGCGGCCCCAAAGGCGAGCACGGGTGTGGGATGTTGGCGCGCCGTACCGCCTCGACCAGTTTGTCGGCCACCGCTTTCGCGCCCGCCACGCCGATTTCCGGCAACAGGCAGACGAATTCCTCGCCGCCATAGCGTGCGACTAGGTCGCCCGGCCGCTTCGTGGCGTCGCCCAGAAATTTCGCCACCTGCCGGAGACACTCGTCGCCTTCGACATGGCCCGAATGATCGTTGTAGGCCTTGAAGTGATCGACATCGATCATCAGCAGCGACAGCGGCATTCCGGAACGGCCGCAACGGCGCCATTCCCGCGCGAACACATCGTCGAAACGGCGGCGGTTGGCGATGTTGGTCATGGCGTCGGTCGACAACAGCCGCTGCAGCAGCAGCCCCTGCGCGAACTGAACGCGCAGGCTGCGTTGCAGAGAATTCGCGGCGATAAAGCCGAGCGCATTCGCCAGCGCCAGCCAAGTGAGACCACGCAGGAACAGATCCGTCGTCAGCAGTTCACCTTGCGCAATGGTCCACCACACCGGTGCCATGACGGAAAAGGCGGCGGCCAGCCCGATCGAAACAACCAAGCGGAGCGGCAGATAGAGATAGATCAGCAGCACGATGCCGACCATCATGGTGGTCCACATCGTCGTCAAAGACGGGTGCAATGTCAGCAGGCTCAGCCGCGTGACGGTGCCGATCATGCCGCTCGCCACCATCATCAGTTCGAGATGATGCGGGACGTTGACGCGCCGCACGACCAGCAGAATTCCGAGCGGCAGCCAGATCGAGACAAACGACGGGACCAGCGGCGCAAAACGGGCCGCGTTGCCCAGGTAGCCATACAATTCGATCAGGAAACTGCAGACGCCGGCCAGCGACACCAGGCACATCAACAGCATGGCGCGGCGGCGGTCTTCGTCCAGCCGGTGCAGCCGGTAGTCTTGCTCGCATTGCGGATCGGCGAGCAGCGCCGTCCAGCGCGTCACAGCGACCGGCTGCACGCCCGCGGCATCAAAAGTCATTGGGATGACGCTCGTACGCGTGTCCATCGATACTCCGGAAGGCAACTTGCAGTACCGAGGTATAGAGCCAACCGGTTGACAAACTCCTAGCGGAACTCCGGGCCCACGGGCCGTTTCGGCCCGGCTTTTCTCTATTTTTTCAGAGCCTTAACGGCTTCTATCAGCTCCTTGGGCGGCTCCATTATGATTACCAGGGACTTGCCAGTCTCCAGCAGGCTCTTGAGGCTGGACAGGATCGCCGGCCAGCCGGAGCGGCCGCCCGAGAGAATGGCCTCGGGAACATCCCAGCTATGGGCTTCGGTCATCGTCAGTTTCACGGCGTCGCCGGCCTGTTCGATATCGTAGGTGACGAGGCAGGCCGGCAGCTCGGCGAAGCCCGGCATGCCCTCGACCACCCAGGTGCAGCAAAAACGGCGCGGCGGCGACCAATCGACCACCTCTCCGCTGATGTGGGTGCGGCCGTCCGGATAGAGCATCCGGAATGCGCCGCCCGTTCTCGGCTCGACGTCCACGGCGAAGCCGGCGAAATATTGTTTAGTGAAGGCGGGGTCGGTCAGCGCCTGCCACACCTTCTCCGGTGTGGCAGCGATGTAGGTGACATAGACCGTGTTCGGCTTGAACTTCGTCGTATCGACCATGTCAGGCCTCGGCCGTGGCTCGCTGGGCCGCTTCCTCGTACCAGGGCGCATAAAGCGGCGTTGTCCCGGTTTCGAGGTAGCTCTTGAGATTCGAAAGCACCAGCGGCCAGCCATTGCTGATGCCGGCGAACACTGTGCTGTCCGGCGCGAAACCGTCGTGCGTGACGGTGAGCTTGACCTGACCTTTCTGCTGCTCAAGGTCCATCACCACGCGCGAGGTATCGGAGCCATTGTGCGGCTCGTGATGAGGCGTGAACGTGTAAGACAGACGCCGCGACGCGTCATGCTCGATCACTTTGCCGCTGAGGATCAGCTTGCCCTCGCGGTGAAATGTGACCGGCGAGCCGACCTTCCAGTCGGACGTAACGGCGTTACCGAACCAGAATTTCGCGGTGGCCTCGGTGTCAGTAAGCGCCTTGAAGACTTTTTCCGGGGTCGAGGCGATGTAGGTCACGTAGACGAATGTGGGTTTGCTCATGATACTTTCTCCTTAAGGACAAGTTCGCCGGTTTCCAGCAGCGATTTGACGTTCGACAGGATGCGCGGCCAGCCACCGGACACGGCGGCGATGAACTTCGTGCCCTCGCCGTCCAACTGATGCGTGACGGTGAGCTTCACCGCATCGTCGGCAACAGGCTCGATCTCGATGGTGCAGCGCGACCAGCCTTCGGCCTTCAGTTCCGGTTTCTCGTTGAGCCATTTGAGAACCAGACGGCGGGGCCTGTCGATTTCGACGATCTCACCGCTGTCGGCGACACGGCCATCGGGAAACACCAGCCGCCACGGCGACCCGGCTTGCCAATCGGTTTCATGGTGTGTGCCGAACCAGGTCTTGGCGGTGTACTCTGGGCTGGTCAGCGCCGACCACACTTTGTCGGCCGACGAACGAATGTAGGTGACGTAGACGAAACTCGGCTTACTCATCGGACGACTCCAGGTTCTTTTTCAGGTCGCTCAGCGCCTGAAGGCGTGAGCGTTCGAATTTCCCGATCCAGCGCTCGCCAATTTCATGGATCGGCACCGGATTGAGGTAGTGCAGCTTTTCCCTGCCCCGCTTCACCGTCGCGACCAGGTTGGCCCCTTCCAGGATGCCGAGGTGCTTGCTCACCGCCTGCCGGGTCATTTCCGGCAGGCTTGCGCTGAGCTGGCCCAAGGTCTGGCCGTTGTCGTCACGCAGGCGATCGAGCAGATCCCTGCGGCTCGTGTCGGCCAGCGCCCTGAACACTGCATCCATCGTGGCTTCGGCCATGGACTCTATATGCAACCTTTTGGTTGCCTGTCAAGGCATGATTCGGTTCCCGAAATGGAACTCTGCCGCTGCGAGGCCGTTAGCAGCGATGGACATTTCCCGGACATCCCAGCCATGACCGCCGTTAGGCGCACCGGTCGCTCCAAGAACACGTCCAAGGGCATCACCCAAGAGGAGGTGCGCGACGTCGAGGACATGTCGCAGCCGCGTACGCCGGTGATCTATGAGGTCGTGCGCCGGAATGGCGAAGAGGAGATGGCCCGCCCCGCCACTTCGCTGTGGTGGTCCGGAGTCGCCGCCGGCCTGTCGATCAGTTTTTCGTTATTGGCTCAGGCGATCCTGGAAGAACACCTGCCCGAGGCGGATTGGCAGCCGCTGGTGTCCAGCGTCGGCTATTGTGTCGGCTTCCTGATGGTGGTGCTCGGCAATCAGCAACTCTTCACCGAGAGCACCATCACGGCGGTGCTGCCAGTTCTGCAAAATCCGTCGCCGGACAAACTTTGGCGCATGGGCCGGCTGTGGGCGATCGTGCTCACCGCGAATTTCGTCGGCACGTTTTTCGCCGCCGCGTTCTGCACCTTTACGCCGGTGCTGTCGGAAGACCTGCTGAACGGCATGCAGGACATCAGCCGCGTGCTGCTCGGCGTGAGCTGGTGGGGCATGATGCTCCAGGGCATTTCGTCCGGCTTCCTGATCGCGGCAATGGTCTGGATGATTCCGAGCGCGGAAACCGCGAAATTCGCGGTGATCACGCTGATGACCTACCTGATCGCGATCGGCGGCTTCACCCATATCGTCGCCGGCAGCATGGAAGCCAACATGCTGGTGCTCAGCGGCGATTGGGAATGGTGGCGGATGCTGTGGCAGTTCTTCGTGCCCGTGCTGATCGGCAACATGATCGGCGGCACCGCCCTGTTCGCGCTCATCTCCTACGCGCAGGTGATGGAGGAGATTTAAATTCGTCATCCTGAGGTCGCCGCACCGATCTCGGCTTTACCCGAGATCGGCGTTTTATGTGCGCAAGTCGGCTATAGCCGACTTGCGTGCGGCCCTCGAAGGATGACGGGCCCAAATCTTCAAGAACTTGGCCCTTCGAGGCTCGCTACGCTCGCGCCTCAGGGTGACGGATAACTACTGATTGATGCAACTGCCGATGTAAGTATTCCGATCCCCCGCCATGGAGCCATAGACCCCGGCCTGATTGACGCAGCGCATGGCGCGGTCCTGCGAGGTCTCAGCGCCGCCCGGCCCGGCACCCGCGATGCTCGGCAAATTCGGCACCATCTGCCCGGTCTGTGGCACATAAAGTTGCGGCGGTACGGTGGCCCGAAGTTCCGGCACTTCGATCGGTGGCGGTGTAACGATGTGCTCGGGCGTGCCGCGCGGCGATACGTATTTCGGCGGCAGCCAAGGCTCAGGCAACTCTGCCGGCCTGCCAGGCTCGGGGCGCATGATGCTGTAGGTGTCGCCGGATTGGGCATACGCGGCTTGGACCGACATGAGCGCTGTCAGCGTCAGCAAAGCTATGAGCGAAAATCGCGGCATGAATACAACATAGGGATCCCGAACGCCCCCGCTACTCTCTAACAGAAAAATTAATATCCTGGCGGGCTGGCCCTTCAGACACGATTATGCGCGCAAACTCGATTTATCGGGCTGATTTCCCACTACTCCTCCTCGGGCGCATCCTCGATCGGATCATAACGGGTGGTGTCGAAGCCGATCAGGTTCCAGGACTGCGCCATGTGCAACGGCAACGGCGCGGTGGCGTCAATGGTGCCGCCGCGCGGATGCGGCACCACGATGCGCCGCGCCAAGAGATGCAGCTTGTTCTGCATGCCGCCGGGAAACTGCCAGTTCTCGATGTTGAAATATTTCGGATCGCCGAGGATCGGATTGCCGACATGCGCCATATGGGCGCGCAGCTGATGGGTGCGACCGGTGACCGGTTTCAGCGAAATCCACGACATCTTCTGCGCTGCGGTTTCAACCACCGCGTAATAAGTCACGGCATGGACCGCATCGCGGTCGCCATGCTTGGCGATGCGCATGTAGGAATCTTCTTCCTCTTCCTGCTTGGCCAGATAAGTCGAGACGCGGCCCTGCTTCGGCTTCGGCACGCCGGCGACCAGCGCCCAGTAGATCTTGCGCGCCGAACGGGTGCGGAAGGTTTTCGCCAACGCGGCGGCGGCGAAACGGGTCTTGGCCACCAGCAGACAGCCGGCGGTGTCCTTGTCGAGGCGGTGCACCAGGCGCGGGCGCTGCGCATCGGGATGCGAGCCGCGCAAAGCACCGAGCATGCCGTCGATATGCTGCGTGGTGCCGGAGCCGCCCTGCACCGCCAGCCCCATCGGCTTGTTCAGCACCAATACGTCGTCGTCCTCGAACAGCGTGATCGACTTGATGAAGGCGCGATCCTTCTGCGCCTGCGGCGCGTCGTCGCGCAGCTTCGGCGCTTCGAGCTGCAGCGGCGGAATACGTATCACCTGCCCGGCTTCGATCCGGTTCTTGGGCTCGGTGCGCTTGCCGTCGATACGCACTTCGCCTTTACGGATGATGCGCTGGATGTGGCTGAACGACAGGCCGGGGAACCGCGCCTCGAAGAAGCGGTCGACGCGCATGCCGTTCTCGTCCGCCGTCACGGTGACGTTCTGCACGCTGGTGGAAAAATTCTGCGGCTTGAGATCGACGACCGGCGGCGGTGGCGCGGCAACGATTGGCTGCTCGCGCGGCGGGCGCGCCGGGAAGGCGCGGCCCCTGCCCGCGTCCCGCTTTGGCGCGTGCTTCGCGCGCACGTCGGACTGGCGCGTGGTGCGTTCTTTGGAGCGCTCGCCCGTACGGCCGCCGGCACGATCATTGGCGCGGCCACCGGAACGTTCGTTGAAACGCTCCTTCTTCCGCTCCTTGATCTTCTCGTCCCGATCGCGGCCCGTCCCCCGGCCACGTCCGCCCGCGGCCGGTTTGCCGCCGCCATAGCCGCCTTTGCGCATTCTCATGTCAGTTCGTCCGTTCAGCCGAGGCAATCGGCTATCAAATCGTTTATGGGCAGCGCTGCAATACGCCGCGCGAGCCGCGGTCCCATACCACCGCAAGCCGGTCGGCGTGGGGCGTCATCGAAACCGGAATGGTCCGCTCGCCTTCCGCGCTCCAGCAGAAGGCCTGCAGGTGGATGGTCTCGCCGGTCTTATACATGCGCCCGACCCGGCATGTATCCCCCAACCAGCGCACCGCATAGCTGCTGACCACGAAGGCCGACTGCGCCGGTGTCGAACCCCCGCCCCAGCAGGCTGCCGGATCGGCCGCCCAGCGGCCGTTAACCGAGTCCGCGGCGTGGCCTGATGTGGCACCGAAGATGAGGGCGATGAGCGCCGCCGCGCACTTCAAAAACGTCATTCCCCGCCCTGCTTTGATTCTCGTTCCTGACGCAGCTTTGCCCAATATTCCAGGCGCTTCTTGATCTCGCGCTCGAAGCCGCGCTCCGGCGGATCGTAGAATTGCTGACGCGGCAGAGCGTCGGGGAAATAATTCTGCCCCGAAAAGGCTTCGTCTTGGTCGTGATCGTAGGAATAGCCGCGGCCGTAGCCTTCGCTCTTCATAAGCGAAGTCGGTGCATTGAGAATGTGCTTGGGCGGCAGCAGCGAGCCGGCTTGCTTGGCGACGCTCATGGCGGCGCCGAAGGCGGCATAGGCGGCGTTCGATTTCGGCGCGGTCGCGCAATAGACCACGGCCTGCGCGATGGCGAGTTCGCCTTCGGGCGAGCCGAGGAAGTCAAAGGCCTCCTTGGCGGCGTTGGCGATCACCAGCGCCTGCGGATCGGCCATGCCGATGTCCTCGATCGCCATGCGCACGACGCGGCGCGCAATATAGAGCGGCGGCTCGCCGGCATCGAGCATACGGCACAGATAATACAGCGCGGCGTCGGGGTCGGAGCCGCGCACCGACTTGTGCAGCGCTGAGATGAGATTGTAATGGCCGTCCTGCGCCTTGTCGTAGATCGGCGCGCGGCGCTGCACGATGTCCTGCAGCTTGGCGCTGTCGAACACCTCGCCCTTGCGCGCAGCGCGCCAGACTTCCTCGGCCAGCGTCAGCGCGGCGCGGCCGTCGCCGTCGGCCATGCGCTCGAAGGCGACGCGAGCCTGGTCGTCGAGCGGCAGCGGCTTGCCTTCGATCTCCTCGGCGCGCTTGAGCAGCCGCTCGATGGCCGCCGCATCGAGCGAGCGGAACACCAGCACGCGCGCCCGCGACAGCAGAGCGGCATTGAGCTCGAACGACGGATTTTCCGTCGTTGCGCCGACGAGCACGATGGTGCCGTCCTCCATCACCGGCAGGAAACTGTCCTGCTGGGCGCGGTTGAAGCGGTGCACCTCGTCGACGAACAGTAGCGTGCCCTTGCCGCTTTCGCGCCGCAGCCGCGCGGCGTCGAACACTTTCTTCAGGTCGGCGACGCCGGAAAACACCGCCGAAATCTGCTCGAAATGCAACTCGGTCGCGTCGGCCAGAAGCCGCGCCACCGTGGTCTTGCCGGTGCCGGGCGGGCCCCAGAACACCAGCGAGCCGAGCGAGCGCGTCGCCAGCATGCGCGTGAGCACGCCGTCGGGGCCGAGCAGATGGTCCTGCCCGACGACCTCGTCGAGCTTCTGCGGGCGCAGCTTGTCGGCCAGCGGGCGCGGCGCATCCTTGTCGAGGCCAGCAGCGGCGAACAGATTGGGGCCGCTTGCTTTGGCGCGCGGGCTCATCCGTTGAATACCGCGGAAATCTTCTGCCCGCCGCGGATGATGTCGATACGCCAGCTCGCCCCCGGCGTCTTGCTGACGCGCTCGAGATCGCGGGTCTTGGCGATGCGCTCGCCGTTGACCGCCTCGATGACGTCGCCGCGCTGGAAGCCGAGATTGCTGGCGTAGGACCCATTGTCGGTGTCGAGGATGACGACGCCCTCGTCGCGGTTCTGCAATTGCAATTCGTCGGCGAGCGCGGGCGACAGGTTCGCGATCTTGGCGCCGGAAAACGGCGAGCGCGAGCGGATGACGATCTCGTCTCGCGGCGTCTCGGGCGCGGTCTGCAGCGCGACGCTGACCGTCAAATCGCGGCCGGCGCGCAAGGCACCGAGCTTGGCGGTGCCGCCCAGCAGCCGCGTGGCGAACCGGTAGTCGAAGGCATTCGTGTCGTCGACCGGCTGGCCGTCAACCGACACGATCACATCGCCAGCCTTCAGGCCGGCCTGAGCCGCGGGACTGTTGGCGGCGACGCTTGAAATCAACGCGCCGGCAGGACGCTTGAGGCTCATGCTGTCGGCTATTTCCGGCGTCACGGTCTGCAGCTTGGCGCCGAGCCAGGGCCGCTTCACTGCGCTGCCGCCGCTCTTGGCCGAGGCGACCACGACCTGCACCATGTTGGCGGGAATGGCGAAGCCGACGCCCTGCGAGCCACCCGAGCGCGAGAAGATCGCGGTGTTCACGCCAACGAGCCGCCCCGTGAGGTCGACCAGCGCGCCGCCGGAATTGCCGGGATTGATGGCGGCGTCGGTCTGGATGAAGAACTGATAGTCGGAGATGCCGACCTGCGTGCGCGCCAGCGCCGAGACGATGCCGTGAGTCACGGTCTGCCCGACGCCGAATGGATTGCCGACGGCGAGCACGATGTCGCCGACCTCGAGCGCGTCGGAATTGGCGAACTCCAGGAACGGAAATTTCTCATGCGCGTCCTTGAGGCGCAGCACCGCCAGATCAGTGCGCGGATCCTTGAGCACCACAGTCGCCTCGAACTCGCGCTTGTCGGCGAGCGAGACCTTGATGTCGTCGGCGCCCTCGATGACGTGGACATTGGTCACGACCAAGCCGGAGGCATCCGCGATCACGCCGGAACCGAGCGAGCGCTGCACCTGCGCCGCACCGCCGGGTCCGCCCGGCACGCCGAAGAAGCGGCGGAAGATCGGGTCGTCGAACAGCGGGTTGCGGGCCTGCTGCACGGTCTTGGCGGCGTAGACATTGACCACCGCGGGCGCCACGCGCTGCACCACCGGCGCATAGGACAGGCGCAGCTCGCTCGCGTTCGGCACACGGCGTTCCTGGGCGGAGGCTGAGCCTGCAGCAACCGTCACGGCGGCCAAAACAGCGATAAGAAGGGACTTAAGGCGCATAAGTCGATTCCCCGAGGATAGCCGAGATATAGGCCTATAGCGGGGCTAATTGAAGGCCGAACGGCTTGCAAGCTCGCCTAATCAGGCACATCTGGGTGGGCCTAGGAGAGCCTTATGAAAGCCGTCGGTTACAGCAAGCCCCTCGCCATTTCCGAACCGAATTCGCTTGTCGATTTCACCGCCGATACGCCCCAACCGGGTGAGCGCGACCTGAGGGTCAAGGTCGCGGCCGTGTCGGTCAATCCGGTCGATACCAAGGTCCGCATTCGCGCCAAGCCTGCCGATGGGGCCCCATCCAAAGTGCTGGGCTATGACGCGGCGGGCATCGTCGACGCGGTCGGCGCCAAGGTGACCTTGTTCAAGCCGGGCGACGAGGTCTATTACGCCGGCTCGATCGTCCGGCCGGGCACCAATTCCGAATTCCATCTGGTCGACGAGCGCATCGTCGGCTTCAAGCCGAAGACCCTGTCATTCGCGCAGGCCGCCGCCCTGCCGCTAACCACCATCACCGCCTGGGAAATCCTGTTCGACCGGCTCGCGGTTATACCGGGCAAGGCGCCGGATCAGCGCGCTCTCCTGGTGATCGGCGGCGCCGGCGGCGTCGGCTCCATGCTGATCCAGTTGGCCCGGCGCCTGACGGGCTTGACCGTGATCGCCACAGCATCGCGCCCGGAAAGCCGCGCCTGGTGCTTCAAGCTTGGCGCCCATCACGTTATCGACCACAGCGCGCCGATGGCGGCGCAGCTCAAGGCCATCGGCCATCCCAGCGTCGCGCTGGTGGCGAGCCTCACCGGCACCGAACAGCACTTCCCGGCGATGCCCGAAATCATCGCGCCGCAGGGCAAGTTCGCACTCATCGACGATCCGAAATCGTTCGACGTGATGCCGTTCAAAGGCAAGAGCGTGTCGGTGCATTGGGAATCGATGTTCACGCGCTCCAGCTTCACGACGCTCGACATGATCGCACAGCACCATTTGCTCAGCGATGTCGCAGCCATGATCGACGATGGCATCGTCGTCACCACCCTGGCGAAGGAACTGAGCCCAATCAACGCGGCCAATCTTAAACAGGCTCACGCCATGGTCGAGAGCGGCCGGTCGATCGGCAAGGTGGTTTTGAGCGGGTGGTGATGACCTCCCCGCCCTGCGCAGAGAGGTCGCGCGTTACTCCTTCGCCGGTACGGTCCGGAGATAGGCCACCACGGCGTTGAGGTCGCCGTCCGTCATCTTAGCGTAATGGGCAAAGCCCATCGGCGGCTTCAGCGGGCTGCCGTCCCTGCTCTTGCCCTGGGTGATCGCAGTCTTGATCTCGGCGTCGGTCCAGGCGCCGATGCCCTTGGTCTTGCTGGACGTGATGTTGCGCGAGGTCGAGACGCCCCAGGGGCCGGGGAAATCGAAGCCGCCGGCGCCGAGCTTGTCGGCGAACTCGGGCCCGCGCGGACCCAACGGCGTATGGCACTCCATGCAGTGACCGATGGTGGCGAGATAGAAGCCCTTTTCCACCGGGCTGCGCATCATCGCCTCGGTGTAAGGTTTCTCCGACCCGGGGAAAGCGTGATGCGGAAGCTGCATCTTGTAGATCGGGTCCGGCACCTTATTGGCGACCGGCTTGATCGTGCGCAGGTATGCGACGATCGCATCCATGTCGCGCTCCGTGACGATGCCGTAGAAGGCGGTCGGCATGACTTCGGCGATCTGCACGCCGTTCGGCCGCTTGCCGGTGCGCAGCAAGGTCTTGATCTGGGCGTCGGTCCAGTTGCCGAGGCCGTTCTCCTTGTCCTGCGTGATGTTGGAGGCGGTGACGTCGAACGGCTTTTCGTCAAACCGCAAGCCGCCGGAGAAATCCTTGCCGGCGATCGCCGCGGGCGGCCCCTTCGGCGTGTGGCAATTGCCGCAGGTCATGATGGTGTTGACCAGATAGTCGCCGCGCTTGACCAGATCAGACTGCGCTTGAGCCGTGCCGACAGCCGCCGCCAACAGCGCCACGCAAATCGTTGCCAAACGAACCATATCGCCCCCCCTTGGAATCGTTCCGCAGTATATCAAGCGGCTTGCCGGCCGCTATTGGCGGACAATAAAAAAGGGCGGCCCAAAAGGCCGCCCTTTGAATTGTCGTGAAAGCTTTAGCCTAGGCCGCGACGGTTTCGTTCTCGTCGACCCGCTTGGCCTGCACCGGACCTGAATCCAAGCCCTTGGCATCGACGTCGCGATCGACGAACTCGATCACCGCCACCGCGGCGTTGTCGCCATGGCGGAAGCCCGCCTTGAGCACGCGGGTGTAGCCGCCGGCGCGGTCCTTGTAGCGGGGACCAATCACCGCGAACAACTTGCGGACCTGGATCAAATCGCGCATTTCGGAGATCGCCTGACGGCGGGCCGACAGCCCGCCCTTCTTGGCGAGCGTCACCAGCTTCTCGACGATCGGCCGCAACTCTTTGGCCTTCGGCAGAGTGGTGACGATCTGCTCGTGCTTGATCAGCGACGCGCACATATTGGCGAACATGGCAGTGCGGTGAGCCGAGTGCCTGCCCAGTTTGCGGTGAACTTTTCCGTGACGCATCGGTAGCTCCTGTAAACGTCTTGCGACGCGGCCGCGCTGTGCGGCCTAGTAATGATCCTCGAAGCGCTTGGCGAGCTCTTCGATGTTTTCCGGCGGCCAGCCCGGCACTTCCATGCCGAGATGCAGGCCCATCTGCGCCAGCACTTCCTTGATCTCGTTGAGCGACTTGCGGCCGAAGTTCGGCGTGCGAAGCATTTCGGCTTCGGTTTTCTGAACGAGGTCGCCGATGTAGACGATGTTGTCGTTCTTGAGACAGTTGGCCGAACGCACCGACAGCTCGAGCTCGTCGACCTTCTTGAGGAACGCCGGGTTGAAGGCCAGGTCCGGAATGGTCTCGGCGGCCTGCTCCTTGCGGGGCTCTTCGAAGTTCACGAACACGTTGAGCTGGTCTTGCAGAATGCGCGCCGCGTAAGCGATCGAATCATCCGGCGACACCGCGCCGTTGGTCTCGATCGTCAGCGTGAGCTTGTCGTAATCGAGGATCTGCCCTTCGCGAGTGTTCTCGACCTTGTAGGACACCTTGCGAACCGGCGAATACAGGCTGTCGACCGGGATCAAGCCGATCGGCGCGTCTTCGGGACGGTTGCGCTCGGCCGGGACGTAGCCCTTGCCGGTGTTGACGGTGAACTCCATACGGATCTCGGCGCCCTCGTCGAGGGTGCACAGCACGAGATCGGGGTTGAGAACCACGACGTCGCCGACGGTCTGAATGTCGCCGGCGGTGACCGTGCCCGGTCCCTGTTTCTTCACCACCATACGCTTGGGGCCTTCGCCCTGCATCTTGATGGCGATGTCCTTGATGTTGAGCACCATGTCGGTGACGTCCTCGCGCACGCCGGCGATCGAGGAGAATTCATGCAACACGCCGTCAATGTGCACCGACTGCACGGCCGCGCCTTGCAGCGAGGACAGCAGAATACGGCGCAGCGCATTGCCCAGCGTCACGCCGAAACCGCGTTCAAGCGGCTCGGCGACGATCGTGGCGAACCGCGCGGGGTCGGACCCGGCGGTCACCTGGAGCTTGTTCGGCCTGATCAGTTCCTGCCAATTCTTTTGGATCACGTCTTCACCTGTTGAGCGGCGCGGGGTGTGCTCGCGCACGGGGGAAACTTCAGCAGTGGGGGACTCAGGTCCGCCCGATGGATTGTTCATACGCGACGACGCTTGCGCGGGCGGCAACCATTGTGCGGGATCGTGGTCACGTCGCGGATCGACGTGATCGTGAAGCCTGTCGCTTGCAGAGCGCGCAAAGCCGATTCACGTCCCGAACCCGGGCCGGAGACTTCGACTTCGAGCGTGCGCATGCCGTGCTCTTGCGCCTTCTTGGCGGCGTCTTCAGCGGCGACCTGCGCGGCATAGGGCGTCGACTTGCGCGAGCCCTTGAAGCCCATGGTGCCCGACGACGACCAGGCAATGGTGTTGCCCTGCGCGTCGGTGATGGTGATCATCGTGTTGTTGAACGACGCGTTGACGTGCGCGACGCCCGACGCGATGTTCTTGCGTTCGCGACGGCGAACGCGGGTGGCTTCCTTGCCCATTCTCTCAATCCCTTTTGCAGCCCGCGAGCCTTCAAGCGGCGCGAGCAATTCCTAAAATCAGGTCGCGGTCTTTTTCTTGCCGGCGATCGTCTTGGCCGGACCCTTGCGGGTACGCGCATTGGTGTGGGTGCGCTGGCCGCGCACGGGCAATCCCTTGCGGTGACGCAGGCCGCGGTAGCAGCCGAGATCCATCAAGCGCTTGATGTTCAGCGACACTTCGCGGCGCAGATCGCCCTCGACCAGATAGTCGCGGTCGATCATTTCGCGAATCTGCAGCACCTCGGCGTCGGTGAGCTGCGACACCCGCCGTTCAGCTGGCAGGTTAACCTTCGCCATGATTTCCTTGGCAATCTTTTGCCCGACGCCATGGATGTACTGCAGCGCGATGACGACGCGCTTGTTGGTGGGCAAATTCACGCCCGCGATACGAGCCACGTAAGGTCTCTCCTGTTATAGGCCGGGCCGTAACCCGGCCGGGAGCGCTTGACGCGCCGAATTTCTTAAGTCCCATGAAGGGGTTAGCGCAAAGCGTAACACGACACCTGTCCCCGCCTGTTCGGGGGCCCGGCATCGCGCCAAACTTCTGAATAGGCAGTGTATTAGGGGATTCATCTTGCCTTCGTCAACCTCCGCTTGGTGCGCGATTTGCGCTGTCCAGCCTTGGTTCTTGCGGTTCCGGCCTTACGGACAGGCTTGCGGCCGGATTTCCGCTTTTTCGTGGATTTGACCTTGGCCACGGCCGCTTTTCGGGTCGCGGCTTTCGGCTTTGTCTTTGATTTAGCTTTAGTTTTGGCCTTCGGTGCCGGCTTGGTCGCTTTGGCAGCCTTGGTTTTCGCCGCCTTTGCGGGCTTTACGGCCTTCGCTGGGCTCAGAATCGCGCCAATGGCTGCGGTGACCGCGTCAACGGGCGCCATGCCGTCCACGGTCTTGAGCATGCCCTTATGGCCGTAATGGTCGGCCAGCGGCGCGGTCTGGGCGCGGTAGGCCGTCAGGCGGCCCTTCAGCACTTCCGGATTGTCGTCGGAGCGCAGCTTCTCGCCGCGGGCGGTCATTTCCGCCACCCGATTCTCGATACGCTTGCACAGGATATCTTCGTCGACCTTGAGCTCGATCACGGCGTCCAGCTTGAGGCCGCGCTCAGCCAGCAGGCGGTCGAGCGCCTCGGCCTGCGGCACGGTGCGCGGGAAACCGTCGAGCACGAAGCCGCGCCTGGCGTCGTCTTGACCGATACGGTCGGCGATGATCGCGACCACGACTTCATCGGGCACCAGCTGCCCGGCCTCCATGATGCACTTGGCGCGCAGGCCGACCTCGGTGCCCGCCGCGACCGCCGCGCGCAACATGTCGCCGGTCGAGAGCTGAACGATTCCGTGGTTGGCGACCAGGCGAAGCGCTTGCGTGCCCTTCCCCGCCCCCGGGGGCCCGAGCAGGATCAATCTCATCTTTGCCGCCCCCGCAGCTTCGAACGTTTGATCAAGCCTTCATATTGATGCGCCAGCAGATAGCCCTGAACCTGCGCCACCGTATCCATGGTGACACTGACCACGATCAGCAGCGACGTGCCGCCGAAGTAGAACGGCACCGCCGCGTAAGAGATCAGGATTTCCGGGATGATACAGACGATGGCCAGATAGAGCGCGCCGACGACGGTGATGCGCGACAGCACATAGTCGATGTACTCGGCGGTGCGTTCGCCGGGACGGATGCCCGGAATGAAGCCGCCGTGCTTTTTCAGATTTTCCGCAGTCTCGGTCGGGTTGAACACGACCGCGGTATAGAAGAACGCGAAGAACACGATCAGCGTGACGTAGAGTACCAAAAACAGCGGCCGGCCGTGGCCGAGCAGCGTGGTGACGGTGGTGAGCCAGCCGGGACCCGAGCCGGCGTTGAAGTTGGCGACCGTGGTCGGCAGCAGCAACAACGACGAGGCGAAAATCGGCGGGATCACGCCCGAGGTGTTGAGCTTGAGCGGCAGATGCGAGGACTGGCCCTCGAACATCCGGTTGCCGACCTGGCGCTTGGGATATTGGATCAGCAGGCGGCGCTGCGCGCGCTCCATGAACACGATGAAGGCGATGACCGCGACGGCCATCACAAGGATCAGCAGAATGAGACCGGTCGACAGTGCGCCCTGGCGGCCGAGTTCGAGCGTGCCGGCGATCGCCGACGGCAGTTCGGCGACGATGCCGGCCAGAATGATGAGCGAAATGCCGTTGCCGATGCCGCGCGCGGTGATCTGCTCGCCGAGCCACATCAGGAACATGGTGCCGCCGGTGAGCGTGATGGTGGTCGAGACCAGGAAGAAGAACCCCGGTTCGCTGACCACGCTGCCGGTGCCCTGCAGGCCAACCGCGATGCCGTAAGACTGGAAGGTCGCCAGCACCACGGTGAGATACCGCGTGTACTGGTTCATGATCTTGCGGCCGGACTCGCCTTCTTTCTTGAGCGCTTCAAGCGTCGGCGACACCGTCGTCATCAACTGAATGATGATCGAGGCCGAGATGTACGGCATGATGTTGAGCGCGAAGATCGCCATCCGGTGGATGCCGCCCCCCGAGAACATGTTGAACATGCCGAGGATGCCGCCGGACTGCGTATTGAAAATCTGCGCCCAGGCGGCGGGATCGATACCGGGCAACGGAATGTAGGTGCCGAGCCGATAGACCAGCAACGCGCCGAGGGTGAACCAGATACGCTTCTTGAGCTCGTCGGCTTTCGCCAGCGCACCGAAGTTAAGATTGGCTGCTAGTTGTTCTGCTGCCGAAACCATCTATCGCTCCTGGCCTTCGCTCTCGGCCCCCGCCCCGTGGTCAACCCCGCCTAGGCCGGGTTCCGTCAGCTTAGATAGGCACTGCGCCTCGAACTTGTAGCTGCCGACACGCCCGCGTAACGGGCGCGGCGTTACTCGGCTTTAGCTTCCTCAGCCTTCGCGTCCGACTTGGCTTTCTTCGGCTTCGCAGCCTCGATCGCCATGCGCTTGTTCTTGCCGCGCGGCTCTTCGTCGACTTCCTTCTTCGGCGCCAGGATCTTCACGCTGCCGCCAGCCTTCTCGACCGCTTCGATCGCGGACTTCGAGGCGCCAAACACCGCGAAATCGACTTTGCTCTTGAGTTCACCGCCGCCGAGCAGCTTGACGCCGCCCTTGGCACGCCGCATCAGGCCGGCCTTGATCATGGCGGCGCTGTCGACCGGCGACTTGACGTCGATCAGGCCGGCGTCGATCGCCGCCTGCACCTTGCCGAGATTGGTTTCATTGAGCTTGACCGCGAACGAGGTGTTGCGGAACCCGCGCTTGGGCAAACGACGATGCAGCGGCATCTGGCCGCCTTCGAAGCCCTTGATGCGCACGCCGGAACGCGCGGTCTGGCCCTTGCCGCCGCGGCCGCCGGTCTTGCCCATGCCGGAGCCGATGCCGCGGCCGATGCGCATGCGGTTCTTGCGGGCGCCGGGATTGTCGGCGATCTGGTTCAGTTTCATGGCAGTCGTCCTTTAAACTTCTCTTATTTGGCGTCGACGATACGCACCAGATGGTTGAGCTTGCGGACCATGCCGTGCGTCTGCGGCGTATCCGGCATATCGCTGGTGCGGCCGACCTTGTTCAGTTTGAGCCCGATCAGCGTCTCGCGCTGGTCGTGATGGCGGCGCGCCGGGCTCGCAAACTGCTCGAGCTTGATGGTCTTTTTTGCGGGAGCCATGACGTTAGTCCTTAGTCGGCTGCTTGTTCGGCATCGCCGCCGAGGCGACGCGACTGCAGCGTGGAAACCTTGAGGCTGCGGCGGGACGCGACCGAGCGCGGCGAGTCCTGGTGCTTGAGCGCATGGAAGGTCGCGCGCACCACGTTGTACGGGTTCGACGAACCCAACGACTTGGCGACGACGTCCTGAATGCCGAGCGTCTCGAACACGGCGCGCATCGGACCGCCGGCGATGATGCCGGTGCCGGGAGGCGCCGCGCGCAGGAACACCTTGCCGGCGCCGTGACGACCCATCACGTCATGATGCAGCGTGCGACCTTCGCGCAGCGCGACGCGGGTCAGCGCGCGCTTGGCGGCGTCGGTCGCCTTGCGGATGGCTTCCGGCACTTCGCGCGCCTTGCCGTGGCCGAAGCCGGCGCGGCCCTTCTGATCGCCGACGATGACGAGTGCAGCGAACGCAAAGCGCTTGCCGCCCTTCACCACCTTGGCCACACGATTGATGTGGACCAACTTGTCGGTGAACTCGCTGTCGCGCTCTTCGCGGCCGCCACGATCGCGGCGCTGTTCTCGTCGGGGTTCATTCGCCATTTTTAAATCCGTTCATCCAGTCCGCTTCATTTCGTTTGCGCATGATCTTGTCCGAAAACCGGTGCCCACTTTTCGGGATCATGCGCTTAGAAGTTAAGTCCACCTTCGCGCGCCGCGTCGGCCAAGGCCTTGATCCGTCCGTGATAGAGATAGCCGCCACGGTCGAACACCACGTCCTTGATGCCCTTTTCCTTGGCGCGTTCGGCAATCAACTTGCCGACAGCCTTGGCGGCCTCAATGTTGGCGCCGGTCTTGGAGCCTTCACGCATCTTCTTCTCGAGCGACGAGGCGGCCGCGACGGTCACGCCCTTCTCGTCATCGATCAGCTGCGCATGGATGTGCTGCGACGAACGGAACACCGACAGCCGCGTGCGCCCGCGCGCAGCCAGCTTGATCTTCCGCCGTATTGCAGCCGTCCGCCGTGCGGTTCGGTCAATTAATTTCGACATGGCTTTCGCCCTCTACTTCTTCTTGCCTTCCTTGCGGAAGATGTATTCGCCGGCATATTTCACGCCCTTGCCCTTGTACGGCTCGGGCGGACGATAGCCGCGGATTTCGGCGGCCACCTGGCCAACCTTCTGTTTATCGATCCCGGTGATCACGATTTCGGTCGGCTTCGGCGTCGCGATGGCGATGCCTTCCGGAATCTTGAAGTTCACGTCATGGGAGAAACCGAGCTGCAGATTCAGGCTCTTGCCCTGCACCGCCGCGCGATAACCGACGCCGGTGATCTCGAGCTTCTCTTCGAAGCCCTTGGTCACGCCGTTGATCAGGTTCGACACGAGAGTCCGCGACGTGCCCCACAGCGAACGGGCACGCTTGCCGTCGCCGCGCGGCTCGATCTTGAACGAGCCCTTGTCCATGGTGACGATGACGTCATCGCTGAGCACAAGCTGAACTGCCCCTTTCGGGCCCTTCACCTTGACGGTCTGGCCTTCCACGTTGGCGGTGACGCCGGTGGGGACCACGACTGCTTTGTTACCGATGCGAGACATTAGAACACCGTGCAGATGATTTCGCCGCCGACATTGGCCTCGCGAGCAGCATGGTCGGCCATCACGCCCTTCGGCGTCGACAGAATGGCCACGCCGAGACCGTTATTGATACGCGGCAGCGCCTTGACCGAGGCGTAGACGCGGCGGCCGGGCTTGGAGATGCGTTCGATTTCGCGGATCACGGGCTCGCCGTCGAAATACTTCAGTTCGATTTCGAGCTCGCTGCGGCCGTTGGCATGCGCCACGCTGGCGTAGCCGCGGATATAGCCTTCGGTCTTGAGCACTTCGGCAACGCGTTCGCGCTGCTTGGAGCCCGGCATGGAGACTTTGGATTTCGCACGCATCTGCGCATTGCGGATGCGGGTAATCATGTCGCCGATCGGATCATTTACCATCGTTTAGGTCCTCACCAGCTCGACTTCACAAGGCCGGGAATCAGGCCCTTGGAACCGAGCTCGCGCAACGCGATACGGCTGAGTTTATGCTTGCGGTAGAAGGCGCGCGGACGGCCGGTCAATTCGCAACGGTTGCGAATGCGGGTCGGCGACGAATTGCGCGGCAGTTCGGCCAGCTTGAGAGTAGCGGCAAAGCGCTCCTCCATCGGCAGGCTCTTGTCGCGGGCGATCGCCTTGAGACGCGCACGCCGAGGACCGAAGGTCTTCGACATCCGCTTCCGCCGGTTATTCTTCTCGATCGAACTCTTCTTCGCCATTTATCTTAGCTCCTTATTTCCGCGTTTGAGGTGGCCGAAGCGCCCCTCACTGCCGGAACGGGAAGTTGAATGCTGCCAACAGAGCACGCGCTTCTTCGTCGGTGCGCGCGCTGGTGCAAACGGTGATGTCCATGCCCCAGGTATCGGTGACCTTGTCGAAGTCGATTTCCGGGAAAATGGTGTATTCCTTGACGCCGATGCTGTAGTTGCCGCGGCCATCGAAGCTCTTCGGATTAAGCCCGCGGAAATCGCGGATACGCGGCAGCGCGATGGTCACCAGGCGGTCGATGAAGTCGTACATGCGCGTCTTGCGCAGCGTGACTTTACAACCGATGGCTTGGCCGTCGCGCAGCTTGTAGTTCGCGATCGACTTGCGCGACATCGTGATGACGGCCTTTTGACCGGCAATCTGCGACAGATCGGCAGCGGCCGAATCCACCTTTTTGCGGTCGGCAACGCCCTCGCCGATGCCCATGTTGAGCACCACTTTGGTGATCATCGGCACTTGCATGACGTTCTTGTAGCCGAACTGCTTGGTCATCTCGGCGCGGATGGTCTCATCGAACTGCGTGCGCAAACGCGCCTTGTAGTCCGATGCCACGCGCGCCTTCTTGACCTTCGGCGCGTCGCCGGCAGCCGGTTTCGCGACCTTGGGAGCCTTCGGCTTCTTCGGTTCGGTATTGGTCTGGGTATTAGCCATCGATCTCGACTCCGGAACGCTTGGCAACGCGCACTTTTTTGCGCTCGTTGCCTTCGCCGACGAATTTAAAACCAACGCGGGTCGGCTTGCCGTCCTTGGGATCGGCAACCGCCAGGTTGGACAGATGGATCGTGCTCTCCTTGGAGATGATCCCGCCTTCCTGCTGCGCGGTCTGGCGCTGGTGGCGCTTGACGATGTTGACGCCGCGCACGATGGCGCGGGCATCAGCCGGACGCACTTCGACGACCTCGCCGGTCCGGCCCTTGTCGCGGCCGGTCAGCACGATCACCTTGTCGCCTTTGCGGATTTTCGCGGCCATTACAGCACCTCCGGCGCGAGCGAAATGATCTTCATGTGGTTCTTGGCGCGCAGCTCGCGCGGCACGGGCCCGAAGATACGGGTGCCGACCGGCTCCATCTGTGCGGTGATCAGCACGGCGGCGTTGCGGTCGAAGCGGATGACCGAACCGTCGGCGCGCTTGATGTCCTTGCGGATGCGCACGACCACGGCCTTCATCACCTCGCCTTTTTTGACGCGGCCGCGCGGGATCGCTTCCTTCACCGAGACGACGATGACGTCGCCGATGGTGGCGTACTTACGCTTGGAACCGCCGAGCACCTTGATGCACATGACGCGGCGCGCACCGGAATTGTCCGCTACGTCTAAGTTCGTTTGCATCTGAATCATGATGCGGCTCTTTCTGTCGTCTTAACCGGCATGACGCCTATTGTGCTTTCTGCTTCTTCTCGCCGCGAACCACTTCCCAGCACTTGAGCTTGGACAGCGGACGACGCTCTTCGATCCACACCTGGTCGCCGACCGAATACTGGTTGGTCTCGTCATGGGCGTGATATTTCTTGGAACGGCGCACGACCTTCTTCATCGTTGCGTGGGCAAAACGGCGGTCAACGCGCACGACCACGGTCTTGGCCTGCTTGTCGCTGACGACGACGCCTTGAAGCGTACGTTTCGGCATTTACGCCCCCTGCTTCTTGGATTTGTTGGGCTTGTTGCCCTTGGCGCGCGACTTCGACTTGGCGGTCGCGGGCCGTACGGATTTCGTCTTCTTCTTCGTGCTCGGCGTCGCGGCGGCTTTCGCCTCCGGCGTGCCGGCGCGCTTCTGCCCGGCAATCGTCTTCATCCGCGCGATGTCGCGGCGGATGATGCGCGTGCGCGAGGTGTTCTCGAGCTGACCGGTGGCCCGCTGGAAGCGCAGGTTGAACTGCTCCTTCTTCAGCTTGAGCACTTCGTCGTCCAGCTGATCGAGCGTCATCGCTCTTACGTCGGAAGCTTTCATGTCCATCACTCGGCAATACGTTCGATGAAGCGGGTCTTGACCGGCAGCTTGGCGGCGGCGAGCGTCAGCGCTTCCTTGGCGACGCCGATCGGAACGCCGTCGACTTCGAACAGGATGCGGCCTGGCTTGACGCGCGTGACCCAAAGCTCGGGCGTGCCCTTGCCTTTACCCATGCGGATTTCGATCGGCTTCTTGGACACCGGCACGTCCGGATAGACGCGGATCCAGACGCGGCCCGACCGCTTCATGAAGCGGGTGAGCGCGCGGCGCGCGGCTTCGATCTGGCGCGCGGTGACGCGATCCGGCTCGATCGCCTTCAGGCCATATTGGCCGAAGGCGAGCTTGGCGCCCGACGTCGCGACGCCGTGGATGCGGCCCTTGAACGCCTTGCGGAACTTGGTGCGCTTTGGTTGCAGCATGATCTACTCTGTGCCCTTAAGCGTTTTCGCGGCGCGGACGGCCGGCATCGCCTTCGGCGAGCTTCTTGTCCTGAGCCATCGGGTCGTGTTCGAGGATCTCGCCCTTGAAAATCCAGACCTTGCAGCCGCAGGTGCCGTAGGTCGTGAACGCGGTCGAGGTGCCGTAATCGATGTCGGCGCGCAGCGTGTGCAGCGGCACGCGCCCTTCGCGGTACCATTCCATGCGCGCGATTTCGGCGCCGCCGAGACGGCCCGTGCAGTTGATACGAATGCCTTCGGCGCCCAGACGCATGGCCGACTGCACCGCGCGCTTCATGGCGCGGCGGAAGGCGACGCGGCGTTCGAGCTGCTGCGTGATCGACTCGGCGACCAACTGCGCGTCGAGTTCCGGCTTGCGGATTTCGACGATGTTGATGACGACGTCGCTCGCGGTGATCTTGGAGACCGACTTGCGCAGCTTCTCGATGTCGGCGCCCTTCTTGCCGATCACCACGCCCGGACGCGCCGAGTGGATGGTGACGCGGCACTTCTTGTGCGGGCGCTCGATGATGATCTTGGACACCGCCGCCTGCTTGAGCTCTTTCATGAGCGCAGCGCGGATCTTGATGTCTTCGTGCAGTAGCGTGCCGTATTCGGCCTTGCCGGCGAACCAGCGCGAATCCCAGGTGCGGTTGATCCCGAGACGCAGCCCAATTGGATTTACTTTTTGACCCACTAAACCCTCCTCAGGCTTTCGCTTCAGCTGGCGCCGCGACCTGACGAACGATGATCGTCAGGTGCGAGAACGGCTTCAAGATTGCGCCGACGCGGCCGCGGCCGCGCGGGCTGAAGCGCTTGATGACAAGCGCCTTGCCGACGTGTGCCTCGGCGACGATGAGATCGTCGACGTCGAGGTCGTGATTGTTTTCGGCGTTGGCGATCGCCGATTCCAGGCACTTGCGCACTTCGGTCGAAATGCGCTTGCGCGAGAATTCCAGATCGGCGAGCGCGGTCGCTGCCTTCTTGCCGCGGATCATCTGCGCCACAAGATTGAGCTTCTGCGGCGACACCCGCAGCATCTTGCAGATGGCCTTGGCCTCGTTATCCGGCAGATCACGGTCGCGTTTGCGCTTGCCCATGGCTGTTCTCTAATCCTCAGCTTGCCGCTGGCGCGGCAGCCGGAGCGGCTGCGGGCGCGCTGGTGCGCTTGGCTTTGCGGTCGGCGGTATGGCCGTAGAACATCCGGGTCGGCGAGAACTCGCCGAACTTGTGACCGACCATCTCCTCGGTCACCATCACCGGAACGTGCTTCTGGCCGTTATAGACGCCGAAATTCAGGCCGACGAACTGCGGCAGAATGGTCGAGCGCCGGCTCCAGATCTTGATCATCTCGTGACGGCCTGACGCGCGCGAGGTTTCCGCCTTGCGCAGCAGATAACCGTCGACGAACGGGCCCTTCCATGCGGAACGAGTCATTTTCTAAATCCCTAACTCTGCTTCTTCTTGCGGTCGTGGCGACTGACCACAATGAACTTGGTGGTGCGCTTGTTCTTGCGGGTCTTCTTACCCTTGGTCGGGAAGCCCCACGGCGTGACCCAGTGGCCGCCGCCTTTGGTGCGCCCGCCGTGCGGATGGTCGACCGGGTTCATGGTGATGCCGCGGTTGTGCGGCATACGGCCCTTCCAACGCTGACGGCCGGCCTTGCCGATCGTGGTGTTCATGTTGTCCGGATTGGACACCGCACCGACGGTCGCCATGCAACGGCCATGCACCAGGCGCTGCTCGGTCGTCGACAGGCGCAGAATGACGTAATCCTGGTCGCGTCCGACGATCTGGACATAGGAGCCGGCCGAACGGGCCAACTGTCCGCCCTTGCCGATCTTGAGCTCGACATTGTGGACGATGGTGCCGACGGGAATGCTGGCGATCGGCATCGCATTGCCCGGCTTCACGTCGGCCTTCTCGGAGGCGATCACCTGGTCGCCCGGGGCCAGACGCTGCGGCGCCAGAATGTAGGCCTGCTCGCCATCCTGATACTTGATCAGCGCGATGAAAGCCGTGCGGTTCGGATCGTATTCGAGCCGCTCGACGGTCGCCGGCATGTCGAACTTGGTGCGGCGGAAGTCGATGATGCGGTAGGCCTGCTTGTGGCCACCGCCGCGGAAACGCGAGGTGATGCGGCCGGTGTTGTTACGACCGCCGTGCGAGTGCTGCCCCTCGGTCAACGCCTTCAGCGGCGGCCCCTTGTACAACGACGAACGGTCGATGTTCACCAGCTGACGCTGGCTCGGGGTGGTCGGATTGTAGGTCTTTAACGCCATCGATCCGCTCCCTTACAATCCGGTGGTCACGTCGATGCGGTGACCTTCTTCGAGGGTCACTATCGCGCGCTTCACGTCGGACTGTTGTCCAACTCTGTTCTTGAACATCTTCACTTTGCCTTGGCGGATGAGCGTGTTGACGCTCTTGACCTTGACGTCGAACAGCTTCTCGACCGCTTCTTTGATCTGCGGCTTGGTGGCGGTACGCGCCACCTTGAACGTAACCTTGTTGAACTCCGAACCCATGGTGGCCTTTTCGGTGATCACCGGGGACAGAATGACGTCGTAATGGCGCGGATCGGTCGTGCTCATTTGAATCGCGCCTCCAGCGCATCCAGCGCGGCCTTGGTCAGGACCAGGGTCTTACGCCGCATGATGTCGTAGACGTTGATGCCTTGAATCGGCAGCACGTCGATGTTGGGAATGTTGCGCGCCGCGTTGGCGAAGTTCACTTCGACCTCGGCACCGCCGATGATCAACGCGTTGACCAGGCTGAGCTTGCCGAACTGCGCGGCCAGCGTCTTGGTCTTGGCGTCCTTCAGCGACAGGCTGTCGATGACAATGATGCCGCCGTCCTTTGCCTTCGACGACAGCGCATGCCGGAGCGCAAGGGCGCGCACCTTCTTCGGCAGGCCGATGGCGTGGCTGCGAACGACCGGGCCGAAGGCACGACCGCCGCCGCGGAACTGCGACACGCGCGCCGAGCCGTGACGGGCGCCGCCGGTGCCCTTCTGCGCGTACATCTTCTTGCCGGTACGCCAGATCTCGTCCTTCTGCTTGACCTTGTGCGTGCCGCGCTGGCGCTTGGCGAGCTGCCAGTTGACGCAGCGCTGCACGATGTCGATGCGCGGCTCGAGACCGAAAATCTCGTCCGAGAGGCTGACCGAACCGGCCTCTTTGCCTTCAAGCGTGGTGATCTTCATATCCATGTTATGCGCCCTCCTTCTCGGCGGGGGCTTCGGCAGCCGGCGCTTCGGCGGGCTTCGCGGACGACGCGGCCTCGCGGAATTTGCCGGGCTTCGGCGTGTCCTTGTGCGCCTTCTTCTTCACGGCGTCGCGCACGGTGATCCAGCCGCCCTTGGCGCCAGGCACTGCGCCTTCGACCAGGATGAGGCCGCGCTCGACGTCGGTCTTGACGACCTTGAGGTTGAGCGTGGTGATACGGTCGACACCCATGTGGCCGGGCATCTTCTTGTTCTTGAAGGTCTTGCCGGGATCCTGACGGCCGCCGGTCGAACCGATCGAGCGGTGCGAGACCGACACGCCGTGCGAGGCGCGCAAACCGCCGAAGTTCCAGCGCTTCATGCCGCCCGCGAAACCCTTACCAATCGAGATGCCGCAGACGTCGACAAACTGTCCTTCGGCAAAATGATCGGCCGTGATCTCGGCGCCGACCGGGATCACCGAATCTTCGGTGACGCGGAATTCGGCGAGCTTGCGCCGCGGCTCGACATTGGCCTTCGCGAAGTAGCCGCGGTCGGCCTTGTTCATATTGCCGGTACGGCGTGGGCCCGAGCCGAGCTGCAGCGCAACGTAACCGTTCTTGTCCTTGGTGCGATGGGCAATGACCTGACACTGCTGCAATTGCAGCACGGTCACCGGGATATGCTCTCCGCTATCGGAGAACACCCGGGTCATTCCGACCTTCTTCGCGACCACTCCCGTACGCATTGTCGTAAGTCCTTATCCCGGCGCTAGAGCTTGATCTCGACGTCGACGCCCGCGGCGAGGTCGAGCTTCATCAGCGCGTCCACGGTCTGCGGTGTCGGGTCGACGATGTCCAAAAGACGCTTGTGCGTGCGCATCTCGAACTGTTCCCGGCTTTTCTTGTCGACGTGGGGCGAGCGGTTCACCGTGAACTTCTCGATGCGCGTCGGCAGCGGAATCGGGCCACGAACCTGGGCGCCGGTGCGCTTGGCCGTGTTCACGATCTCGCGCGTCGACGCATCCAGGATGCGGTGATCGAACGCCTTGAGCCGGATCCGGATATTCTGGCCGTTCATTTTTGTTTCTCTCGTCCGTCACACCCGGCGCTTAAACACCGAGCATCCACGACACTGTTATTTCGCAAAGACGTGGATGGCCGGGTGTTTAGCCCGGCCATGACACCTGTCTGATTACTCGATGATGCTCGCAACCACGCCGGCGCCGACCGTACGGCCGCCTTCGCGAATGGCGAAACGAAGCTTTTCTTCCATGGCGATCGGCACGATCAGGTGCACTTCCATCGCCACGTTGTCGCCCGGCATCACCATTTCGGTACCGGCCGGCAGATGCACCACGCCCGTCACGTCGGTCGTGCGGAAGTAGAACTGCGGACGGTAGTTGGTGAAGAACGGGGTATGACGGCCGCCCTCTTCCTTGGTGAGGATGTAGGCTTCGGCCTTGAACTTGGTGTGCGGCTTGACGGAGCCGGGTTTGCAGAGAACCTGGCCGCGCTCGACTTCCTCACGCTTAGTGCCGCGCAGCAGCGCGCCGATGTTGTCGCCGGCCTGGCCCTGATCGAGCAGCTTGCGGAACATTTCGACGCCGGTGACGATGGTCTTGATGGTCGGCTTGATACCGACGATCTCGACTTCCTCGCCGACCTTGACGACGCCGCGCTCGACGCGACCGGTGCAGACGGTGCCGCGGCCGGAGATCGAGAACACGTCTTCCACGGGCATCAGGAACGGCTGATCGATCGGACGCTCCGGCTGCGGAATGTACTCGTCGACCGCCTTCATCAGCTCGAGGATGGCGTCGTGGCCGAGCTTCGGATCCTTGTCGTCAAGCGCCATCAGGGCCGAGCCCTTAATGATCGGAATCTTGTCGCCCGGGTAGTTATACTTGGAAAGCAGTTCGCGAACTTCGAGTTCGACCAGCTCGAGCAGTTCCGCATCGTCGACCATGTCGACTTTGTTCATGAACACGACAAGAGCGGGAACGCCAACCTGACGGGCAAGCAGGATGTGCTCGCGGGTCTGCGGCATCGGGCCGTCGGCAGCCGACACGACCAGGATCGCGCCGTCCATCTGCGCGGCACCCGTGATCATGTTCTTCACGTAGTCGGCGTGGCCCGGGCAATCGACGTGGGCGTAATGCCGGTTCTTGGTCTCGTATTCGACGTGGGCGGTCGAGATCGTGATGCCGCGCGCTTTCTCTTCCGGCGCCTTGTCGATCTGATCATAGGCGGTGAAGGTCGCGCCGCCAGTCTCGGCAAGCACCTTGGTAATCGCGGCCGTCAACGACGTCTTGCCATGATCGACGTGACCAATGGTGCCGATGTTGCAATGCGGCTTATTACGGTTGAATTTCTCTTTAGCCATCTAACTCTCCCTGTCGGGTCTCTGCGTGCTTGTTAAAGTTTTGCGCGTCAACGATCAGGCGTATTTCGCCTGAACCTCGAGCGCGACGTTGCGCGGAACTTCTTCGTAATGATCGAACTGCATCGTGAAGGTGGCGCGTCCCTGTGACATGGAACGCAGGTTGTTGACGTAGCTGAACATATTCGCCAGCGGCACCATCGCGTTGATGACGTTGGCGTTGCCGCGCACGTCCTGGCCCTGAATGTGGCCGCGCCGCGAGTTGAGATCGCCGATGACCGAGCCGGTATATTCCGCGACCGTCACAACCTCGACCTTCATGATCGGCTCGAGCAACACCGAGCCGCCCTTCTGCAGCGCTTCGCGAAGTGCGCCGCGCGCGCAGATTTCAAAGGCCAGCGCCGACGAATCGACTTCGTGGTAGCGGCCGTCGATCAGCGTCACCTTGAGGTCGACCACCGGGAAGCCGGCGAGCAGACCCGCGCCCAGAACCGACTCGAGACCCTTCTCGACGCCGGGGATGAATTCTTTCGGCACCGCGCCGCCGACCACTTCGTTCTCGAAGACGAAGCCACTGCCCGCGGGCAACGGTTCGACGTTGATCTTGATCTGCGCGAACTGGCCGGTACCGCCAGTCTGCTTCTTGTGCTGGTAGTCGACCGTGACCGGCTTGGTGATGCGCTCGCGATAGGCCACTTGCGGCGCGCCGATGTTGGCGTCCACTTTGTAGGTGCGGCGGAGGATGTCCACCTTGATGTCGAGGTGGAGCTCGCCCATGCCCTTGATGATGGTCTGGCCGGACTCTTGATCGGTGTGGACGCGGAACGACGGATCTTCCGCCACCAGCTTGGCCAAAGCGACGCCGAGCTTTTCCTGGTCGGCCTTCGACTTCGGCTCGATCGCGATTTCGATCACTGGCTCCGGGAATTCCATCTTTTCAAGGATGACCGGCTGCTTGGGGTCGCACAGCGTGTCGCCGGTGCGCACTTCCTTGAGGCCCGCCAGAGCGACGATGTCGCCGGCATAAGCTTCCTTGATGTCTTCGCGGTTGTTGGCATGCATCAACAACATGCGGCCGATACGCTCTTTGCGCTCTTTGGTCGAGTTGATGACGCCCGTGCCGCTGGTGAGCGTGCCCGAATAGATGCGGCAGAAGGTGATGGTGCCGACGAAGGGGTCGTCCATGATTTTGAAGCCGAGCAGCGCCAGCGGCGCGGTATCTTTCGGCTCGCGCACGACTTCTTCGCCGTTATCCGGGTTGATGCCGGTGATCGGCGGCACGTCGAGCGGCGACGGCAGATAGTCGACGACGGCGTCGAGCAGCGGCTGCACGCCCTTGTTCTTGAACGCGGAGCCGCACAGCACCGGGAAAAAAGCGCCGGTAATCACAGCCTTGCGGAGCAATTTCTTGACGGTCGCCTCGTCGGGCATCTTGCCTTCGAGGTACGCGGTCGCGGCGTCGTCATCGAGCTCGCAAACGGCTTCGATCATCAGCTCGCGGTATTCGTTCGCCTGATCCAGCATGTCGGCGGGAATGTCGATGTCTTTGTAGTTGGCGCCGAGCGCCTCGTCTTCCCAGATCACGCCCTTCATGCGCACCAGGTCGATCAGGCCCTTGTAATTCTGCTCGGAGCCGATCGGGAGCTGGATCGCGATCGGCTTGGCGCCGAGGCGGGTCTTGATGTCGTCGATACACTTGAAGAAGTCGGCGCCGATCTTGTCCATCTTGTTGGCGAACACGATGCGCGGAACTTTGTACTTGTCGCCCTGACGCCAGACGGTCTCGGTCTGCGGCTCGACGCCCTGGTTCGAGTCGAGCACGACGACGGCGCCGTCGAGCACGCGCAGCGAACGCTCGACTTCGATGGTGAAGTCCACGTGGCCGGGGGTGTCGATGATGTTCAGACGCTTGCCGTGCCAGAACGCGGTGGTCGCGGCCGAAGTGATGGTAATGCCGCGTTCCTGCTCCTGCTCCATCCAATCCATCGTCGCGGCGCCTTCGTGCACCTCGCCGATTTTATGGCTCTTGCCGGTGTAATAGAGGATCCGTTCCGTAGTCGTGGTTTTCCCGGCATCAATGTGAGCCATGATGCCGAAATTACGGTAGTCCTCGATTGCGTGGACGCGGGGCATTGAATTCGATTCCTATAGGTTGTTCGTCGTCACCAGCGATAATGCGAGAAGGCCCGGTTGGCTTCCGCCATCTTGTGGGTGTCCTCGCGCTTCTTGACGGCGTTTCCCCTGTTGTTCGAAGCATCGAGCAGCTCAGCCGAGAGCCGTTCGGTCATGGTCTTTTCGTTACGATCGCGCGCGGCGATGATGATCCAGCGAATGCCAAGAGCCTGGCGGCGCGACGTGCGCACTTCGACGGGCACCTGGTAGGTGGCGCCGCCGACGCGCCGTGAGCGCACTTCGATCGAGGGCATCACGTTATCGAGCGCCTGCTGGAACACCGAGAGCGGGGCCAGCTTGGTCTTGGTCTCGATCATCTCAAGGGCGCCGTAGACGATGCCTTCGGCGACCGACTTCTTGCCGTCGTACATGACGGCATTCATGAATTTGCTGACGACGATGTTTCCGAACTTCGGGTCCGGAATGATTTCGCGTTTTTCTGCGGCGTGACGACGGGACATAACGATTACCCTTATTTCGGACGCTTGGCGCCGTACTTCGAACGGCGCTGCTTACGATTCTTGACGCCCTGCGTATCGAGAACGCCGCGCAGGATGTGATAGCGAACGCCCGGCAGATCCTTGACGCGGCCGCCGCGGATCATGACCACGGAGTGTTCCTGAAGGTTGTGGCCCTCACCCGGGATGTAACCGATCACTTCGAAGCCGTTGGTCAGGCGGACCTTGGCGACCTTGCGGAGCGCCGAGTTCGGCTTCTTCGGGGTCGTCGTGTAGACGCGCGTGCAAACGCCGCGCTTCTGCGGGCTCGCCTGCAGCGCCGGGACCTTATTGCGGGTCTTGAGTGGCCGCCGCGGATTGGCAATCAGCTGGTTAATCGTCGGCATCGTTCGCCTTCGTTACGTTCGTTCTGGGCACGAGCGCCCGTGAATCAGTCACCCACGCGCGGGGTAGTACCCGCGCGCAAAACGAAATTGCGCCATCCGCATTGAACGCGGGGGCGCTTTTCCGTTCGGACGATCGCGGTTTGCACCGCGATCGCTCTCCTAAAACCTGACAGTGGCTGTCAGAGGCAGCGTTTGAGCTTCATCCGTCGAGGCGATGCGCCAACCGAGTCCTTGAGAAAAATCAACAATCTCAAAGGCTTGGCCGTGCGGCCGTTCCGAACAAGCGAAGCTCACCGCCTGCCGTAAAGTGAGGCGTATGTATCGGCCACACCCCTTCAAGTCAAGGCGAAAAAGGCCCGTTTTACCGCGTGTTTTGGGCCTTCGGCGGCCTTGCTTACCGGAAATCCGGTGCGGCAAGAGAAAGGGCCGCCCCGGCGGGCGGCCCTTCGATTCGTTAGCGGTTTTCGGGCCTTAGCCCTATTCCGCCGGGGGAAGCGCCGGCGCTGCCGCCGCTTCCGCCTTGGCCGCGGCCTTCGCAGCGTCCCGCTCGCGCTCCTCGAGAATGAGGGCGTCACGCTTGACCGCCACTTCGCGCAGCTCGTTCATCATGGCGCCGGTACCCGCCGGGATCAGGCGGCCGACGATGACGTTTTCCTTGAGACCGTCGAGCGTATCCGCCTTGCCGTTGACCGCGGCTTCGGTGAGGACGCGCGTGGTTTCCTGGAATGACGCCGCCGAGATGAACGAACGGGTCTGCAGGCTCGCCTTGGTGATGCCGAGCAGAACGGGGTGACCGCTTGCGGGCTTCTTGCCTTCGGCGACGGCGCGGACGTTGATCTCGTCCATCTCCGACCTGTCGATCTGCTCGCTCTGGAGCAACTCGGTTTCGCCGGCGTCGTCGATCTCGACCTTCTGCAGCATCTGGCGAACGATCACCTCGATGTGCTTGTCGTTGATGTTGACGCCCTGCAAGCGATAGACCTCCTGGATTTCGTTCACCAGGTAAGCCGCAAGTTCTTCGACGCCCTTGATGGCGAGAATGTCGTGCGGAGCAGGATTGCCCTCGACGATATAGTCGCCCTTCTCGATGACGTCGCCATCCTGAAGATGGATGTGCTTGCCCTTCGGGATCAGATATTCCCGCGGCTCTGCGCCCTTGTCGGTCGGCTCGATCGTGATGCGGCGCTTGTTCTTGTAGTCCTTGCCGAACCGCACGGTGCCGCTGATTTCGGCGATGATCGCCGCATCCTTCGGCTTTCGCGCTTCGAACAGCTCCGCCACCCGCGGCAGACCGCCGGTGATGTCGCGCGTCTTGGCGCTTTCGGTCGGGATACGCGCGATGACGTCGCCCGCCTTCACCTTGCCGCCCGGATCGACCGAGATAACGGCATCCACCGCCAGCAGGTAACGGGCTTCACCGCCACGCGCGAGCTTGAGGATCTTGCCGTCCTTGCCGTTGATGACCATCGCCGGACGCAGGTCGGCCTGGTTACGGGACGAACCCGTGCGCCAGTCGATCACCACGCGCTTGGCGATACCGGTCGACTCGTCGACCGCTTCCGACATCGACAGACCGTCGACCATGTCTTCGAAAGCGACCGTGCCCTCGACCTCGGTCAGGATCGGACGCGTATAGGGATCCCATTCCGCGATGCGCTGGCTGCGCTTGATCTTGTCGCCGTCCTCGACCTTCATGCGGGCGCCGTACGGAATACGGTGATGCGCGCGCTCGGTCCCATCGGGATCGACCACCGCCACCACCATGTTGCGCACCATCGAAACGGTGTCGCCTTCCGAGTTCTTGGCAATGTTCTTGCCCTTGAACTTGAGCTTGCCGTCGAAGTTCGACTCGATGAACGACTGCTCCGAGATCTGCGCCGCGCCGCCGATGTGGAACGTACGCATGGTGAGCTGGGTGCCCGGCTCGCCGATCGACTGGGCGGCGATGACGCCCACCGCCTCGCCCATGTTGACCGGAGTGCCGCGCGCCAGATCGCGCCCGTAGCAGGCGCCGCAGACGCCGTTCTTGGATTCGCAGGTGAGCACCGAGCGAATCTTCATTTCCTGAACGCCGGCGTTGGTAATCGCCTCGACTTCCGGCTCGGTCAGCAAGGTGCTGCGCTTGACCACGACCTTGCCGGTCGCCGGATCCTTGACGTCCTCCGCCGTGGTGCGGCCGAGGATGCGGATCGCCAGCGGCGCGACAACGGTGCCCGCGTCGATGATGGCGCGGACGTTGATGCCGTCCTTGGTGCCGCAGTCGAAGATCGTGATGATGCAGTCCTGCGCGACGTCCACGAGACGGCGCGTCAGGTAACCCGAGTTCGCGGTCTTCAAGGCGGTATCGGCCAGACCCTTACGGGCGCCGTGGGTCGAGTTGAAGTACTCGAGCACCGACAGGCCTTCCTTGAAGTTCGAGATGATCGGCGTCTCGATGATTTCGCCCGACGGCTTGGCCATCAGGCCGCGCATACCGGCGAGCTGGCGCATCTGCGCCGGCGAACCGCGGGCGCCGGAATGCGCCATCATGTAGATCGAGTTGACCTGCATGTCGCGCCCGTTGGCGTCCTTCTTCGTCGTCGAGATTTCCTTCATCATCGCGTCGGCGATGGCGTCGGTCGACTTCGACCAGGCGTCAACGACCTTGTTGTACTTCTCGCCCTGGGTGATGAGGCCGTCGTTGTATTGCTGCTCGAACTCCTTGGCGAGTTCGCGCGTGGTCTCGACCGTCTTCCACTTCGAAGCCGGTACGACCATGTCGTCTTTGCCGAACGAAATGCCGGCCTTGAAGGCGTGATAGAAGCCGAGCGCCATGATCCGGTCGCAGAAGATGACCGTCTCTTTCTGGCCGCAATGGCGATAGACCTGATCGATCATCCCGGAGATTTCGCGCTTCGTCATCAGCTTGTTGACGATGTCGAACGGCGCCTTGACGCTGCGCGGCAGCACATTGCCGAGCAGAACGCGGCCGGGCGTGGTGTCGTACCACTTGGTATATTCCTCGCCCTTCTCGTTGATGCCGGTCCAGCGATAGCGGATCTTGCTGTGCAGCGTGATGACCTTGGCGTGCAGCGCGTGGTCGATCGCGGCGATGTCGCCGAAACCCTTGCCCTCGCCCGGCATGCCTTCGCTCATCAGCGACAGGTAGTAGAGACCCAGCACGATGTCCTGCGACGGCACGATGATCGGCTGGCCGTTCGCGGGATGCAGGATGTTGTTGGTCGACATCATCAGGACGCGTGCTTCCAACTGCGCTTCAAGCGACAGCGGAACGTGCACGGCCATCTGGTCGCCGTCGAAGTCGGCGTTGAAGGCCGCGCAGACCAGCGGATGCAGCTGGATCGCCTTGCCTTCGATCAGTACCGGCTCGAACGCCTGAATGCCGAGACGATGTAGCGTCGGCGCGCGGTTGAGCATCACCGGATGTTCGCGAATGACCTCGTCGAGGATATCCCAGACTTCGGGCTTCTCCTTTTCGACCAGCTTCTTCGCCTGTTTCACGGTGGTGGACAGACCCTTGGCGTCGAGCCGCGAGTAGATGAACGGCTTGAACAGTTCGAGCGCCATCTTCTTCGGCAGGCCGCACTGATGCAGCTTGAGCTCGGGACCGACCACGATCACCGAACGGCCCGAATAGTCGACGCGCTTGCCGAGCAAGTTCTGGCGGAACCGGCCCTGCTTGCCCTTGAGCATGTCGGCGAGCGACTTCAGCGGACGCTTGTTGGCGCCGGTGATGACGCGGCCGCGGCGGCCGTTATCGAACAGCGCGTCTACAGCTTCCTGCAGCATGCGCTTTTCGTTGCGGATGATGATATCCGGCGCGCGCAATTCGATCAGCCGCTTCAGACGGTTGTTGCGGTTGATGACGCGGCGATAGAGATCGTTTAGATCCGACGTGGCGAAGCGGCCGCCGTCGAGCGGCACCAGCGGGCGCAGATCGGGCGGGATCACCGGGACGACAGTCAGAATCATCCACTCCGGCTTGTTGCCCGAGGCGATGAAGGCCTCGATCAGCTTGAGCCGCTTGGCATACTTCTTCTTCTTGATGTCGCTTTCGGTCTCGCCGAGTTCGACACGCAGGTCGGCCTGCATCTTGTCGAGGTCGAGCGCCTTGAGCATCTCGCGGATCGCTTCCGCGCCGATGGTGGCGGTGAACGAGTCCGGACCGAACTCTTCCTGCGCCTTGAGATACTCGTCTTCGGACAGCAACTGGCGGTCCTTGAGCGCGGTCAGGCCCGGCTCAAGCACGACGTAGTATTCGAAGTACAGGATGCGCTCGAGGTCCTTGAGCGTCATGTCGAGCAGCATGCCGATGCGGCTCGGCAGCGACTTCAGGAACCAAATGTGCGCAACCGGCGCCGCGAGCTCGATATGGCCCATGCGCTCGCGCCGCACGCGGCTGAGCGTCACTTCGACCGAGCACTTTTCGCAGATGATGCCCTTGTACTTCATGCGCTTGTACTTGCCGCACAAGCACTCGTAATCCTTGATCGGCCCGAAGATGCGCGCGCAGAACAGGCCGTCGCGCTCGGGCTTGAACGTCCGGTAGTTGATGGTTTCCGGCTTTTTGATCTCGCCGTAGGACCACGATAGAATCTTTTCCGGGCTCGCGATCGAAATCCGGATCTGGTCGAAGACCTGAGCCGGCGCCTGCGGGCTGAAAAGATTCATAATTTCTTGGTTCATCGCATTCTCCGCTAAGCCGACCGTCGCCGGCTAAATTCGTAAGTTCTCACCGCGTGAAGCGGCCGGGCCAAAAAGGCCCGGCCATGACGCTTGTGTTATTCCGCCGCTTCGGCGTCGCGACCCTGAGCCTTAGAATTGTAGAGGTCGACGTTGAGGCCGAGCGACCGCATTTCCTTGACCAGCACGTTGAAGCTTTCGGGGATGCCCGCTTCGAACGTGTCGTCGCCACGCACGATCGCCTCGTACACTTTGGTACGGCCGGCGACGTCGTCCGACTTCACGGTGAGCATCTCCTGCAGCGTGTAGGCGGCGCCGTAGGCTTCGAGCGCCCACACTTCCATTTCGCCGAAACGCTGCCCGCCGAACTGCGCCTTGCCGCCGAGCGGTTGCTGGGTGACCAGCGAGTACGGACCGATCGAACGGGCGTGGATCTTGTCGTCCACCAGATGGTGCAGCTTGAGCATGTAGATGTAGCCGACGGTAACCTGACGATCGAACTTCTCGCCGGTGCGGCCGTCATAGACCGACGACTGACCGGAGCGATCGAGGCCGGCGAGATCGAGCATGTTCTCGATGTCTTTTTCCTTGGCGCCGTCGAACACAGGCGTCGCAATCGGAACGCCGTGCCGCAGGTTGCCGCCGAGCTCGATCAACTCGTCTTCGCTCAGGGATTTGATGGTCTCGTCGTCGCCATAGACCTTCTTGAGCATGTCCTTGAGGGGACGCGAGTCATGCTTGCCGTTGGCGGCGTTGTAGGAGTCGACCGCCTGCCCGATCTTGAGGCCCAGGCCGGCGCAAGCCCAGCCAAGATGGGTCTCGAGAATCTGACCGACGTTCATACGCGATGGCACGCCGAGCGGATTGAGCACGATATCGGCATGCGTACCATCTTCGAGGAACGGCATGTCCTCGATCGGCACGATGCGCGACACCACGCCCTTGTTGCCATGGCGGCCGGCCATCTTGTCGCCGGGCTGGATCTTGCGCTTCACCGCAACGAAGACCTTGACCATCTTCATCACGCCGGGCGGCAATTCGTCGCCACGTTGCAGCTTCTCGACCTTGTCGAGGAAGCGCTGCTCGAGCAACTTCTTGGACTCGTCGTACTGCTTACGGATGGCTTCGATTTCGGCCATCAGCTTGTCGTTCGGCGAGGCAAACAACCACCACTGCGAGCGCGGATACTCATCCAGCGTTGCCTTGGTGATCTTCGAGTCTTTCTTGAAGCCCTTCGGGCCCGCGATGCCCTGGCGGCCTTCGAGCAACTCGGCCAGACGGCCGTAGACGTTGCGGTCGAGGATCGCCTGTTCGTCGTCGCGGTCCTTGGCGAGGCGTTCGATTTCCTCACGCTCGATGGCGAGCGCGCGCTCGTCCTTCTCGACGCCGTGACGGTTGAACACCCGCACTTCGACGACAGTGCCCTGAACGCCCGGCGGCACCCGCAATGAGGTGTCGCGAACGTCCGAGGCCTTTTCGCCGAAGATGGCGCGCAGAAGTTTTTCTTCCGGCGTCATCGGGCTTTCGCCCTTGGGAGTGATCTTGCCGACAAGGATGTCGCCGGCGTGAACTTCCGCGCCGATATAGACGATGCCCGCTTCGTCGAGATTCTTGAGCGCCTCTTCCGAGACGTTCGGGATGTCGCGGGTGATTTCCTCGGGGCCCAACTTGGTGTCGCGCGCCATCACTTCGAATTCTTCGATGTGGATGGAGGTGAACACGTCGTCTTTCACGATCCGCTCGGAGAGCAGGATCGAGTCCTCGAAGTTGTAGCCATTCCACGGCATGAACGCGACGAGCACGTTGCGGCCGAGCGCGAGTTCGCCGAGATCGGTCGAAGGACCGTCGGCGATGATGTCGGCCTTCTCGACCTTGTCGCCCACCTTCACCAGCGGACGCTGGTTGATGCAGGTGTTCTGGTTCGAGCGCTGGTACTTCATCAACCGGTAGATATCGACGCCG